>Ga0187893_10001888_pt1 | contig 47855 bp, 41 predicted proteins | sample MA1701074metaG_FD_139574 | JGI IMG/M metagenome (GOLD analysis project Ga0187893, IMG submission 139574) | White microbial mat communities from a basaltic lava cave in the Kipuka Kanohina Cave System on the Island of Hawaii, USA - MA170107-4 metaG ... | reverse complement strand
TGATTTTGACGGCTTTTCGTCGGGACGGCTCCCCCCTCTCCCGCTGGGAGAGGGCAGGGTGAGGGTCTTTAGTGAGAAATCAAGAAAATCTGTTAGCGGGTGGCAACTTGAGTTAAATAAGAAGCTTTCTTTGAGTAACTGTGTCGTCAATTACCACTGATCAGGGAATCGTCCACTATGAGGTGTATGGCCGCGGAAAACCGGTCATCCTTCTACACGGCTGGCTCGGCTCATGGGGGTTGTGGCAGGAAACGATGGCGCGTCTGGGCAAGCACTATCGTACATACGCATTGGATTTTTGGGGTTTTGGGGAATCCGGTAAGAAGCGCGAAACATACGCGATTCAAGATTTCGTCAGTCTCGTTAACCAATTCATGGAGCAGTTGGGCATTTCCCGCGCGCCTCTCGTCGGTCATAGTATGGGGGGCTCCGTCAGTCTTTCCGTTGCGATTCGTTATCCTGAACGTGTAAGCAAGGTGGTAGTGGTTGGGTCGCCTATCATAGGCTCGTCGCTGGCGTGGCCCCTCAAACTTGCGGGTTATCGCCCTATCGCGTTCATGTTATTCAACATGATGGGACTTTTCCGTTTTGGAGTCCGCGTTGCCTCGCCGTTTATCTGCCGCGACGAGCGCTTTCCGGATATGATGGATCGCGACCTTTCGCGGACGACCGTCGAATCTTTCCTGCTTTCGATTGCTTCACTTCGGCGAACGGATCTACGCCCCATGCTTGATCAAGTCCGCATCCCGGCGTTGGGAATCTACGGCGACCGCGATATCATCGTACATCCATTGCAATGGCAACCGATGCAAAAAGGAATCTCTCACGCGCACATCGAGCGCCTTCCGCTGGCGGGGCACTTCCCTATGTTGGAAGAACCGCATCAGTTTTCTGAAATACTTAGGGCATTCCTCGACCATGACGAGAGGACGCGCCCTCGAAAAGCCGCCTCGACGAGCCTCACTCCATCCCCCTCGGTAACGCTGTAAACATTCATGGCTGAAACTTTCTATTACCCGAATCGCATGGGGCGGATCATCTTACACTCCATGGAAGAGGTGATGGGACGCAATGGCGTGAATGCCTTGCTTAAACTCGCTTCGCAAAATTCCCTGATCGAAAACTATCCGCCAGATGATACGAAGCCCGGCTTTTCTTTTTCCACGGTCGGCGCGCTTGGAGGAACGCTGGAGCAGGCATACGGTCCGCATGGCGGACGCGGGCTTGCCCTCCGAATCGGACGCGCTTGTTTCAACAATGGCGTTCGTCAATACAGCTCGCAAATGGGGATCACGGAGACAGCATTCCGTCTTCTGCCCTTGTCTGCCAAGTTAAGCGCCGGGGCTGGAGCTCTTGCAGAACTGTTCAATACGATTACGGACCAGCGAGTGCGCATCGAAGAAAATGGGAAAAGGTTGCTCTGGCATATCGAACGATGTCCGTTGTGCTGGGGGAGGCATGCCCACGAGCCGGTCTGTCATTTGGCGGTGGGGCTTTTGCAAGAGGCATTGTATTGGTTGAGCGGGGGGAAAATCTTCAACGTAGAGGAGCAGACGTGCATTGCAACCGGGGATACATCGTGCACGATCGTCATTGATCAATCGCCAGTCCTGTAAATATTCCTATTTCCAAACAAAATTGAAGGTGGGCGGCAGGCGGGCGTTTTGACCCTTTGTTTCCAATTATAATTGCCTGCGAAATGCTTAAAGTCATCCTGAACGCGCCGAATTCGATCACACCCTTCAACGAATCTGCCCGCGACTTGCGCATCCAGAACCAGCCGCTCTGGCTTCATCAACGGAATGTGCTTGCGCCATACACGACCCGCGAACTGGAACTGAAGTCGGGTCAACGGATACCGCCAGAACGCGTAGAGATGGTTGTCTATCGCGACAACCTGTTTTTCGACGAGGGGTACATTCGATCCTTTCTCACCGCCGCCCGGAAAAAGGGGCGCGCAGTGCGCGCGGCATTTTCCGCCGACGACCCGGCGTTCACGGAACATGCCTTGCCGCTCTCGAATTCATATACTCCGGCAGGCGGCGTGTTCTTGGCAGATTTATGGTATTACCCGCGCGGGCCCGTCGCGGATGTTGACCCGCTGGTGGTAAACCTCGAAGCGCGTGAGATCGGCTATTATCATGTGCCGACTTACATGGCAGACCAAAGCGGGGATTTGACGTTTCAAGTGCCTCTGCGAGCCTGCATCGCCATTGACTCGTGGGTGCATGTTTTTATTGCCGACGTTGTTTTCGGATTATTCTCGCGCGGTGCGCGCTTCGAAAAACGGCTGGCAGAAGATCTCGGTTTCAAACTGGGGATTCTCGGCACTGCATTATTTGAAGGCAAACAGATTCTCGAAAGTTCAGCGCTGGTAAAGGTGGGGAAGAACTGCATAATTGACCCCCATGCTATTATCCACGGACCGACGACCATCGGCGATAACGTGACGATCAATGCCGGGGCTGTGATAGAAAATTGCATCATCGGTAACAACGTCAACATTTCACAAGACGTGCAATTGATGCTGTCCGTCGTGGGGGATGGAGCATTTCTTCCATTCCGTGCCGCACTGTTCATGACGACCGTCATGGAAAACAGCATGATTGCGCAGAATACTTGCTTGCAGATGTGTGTGGTGGGGCGGAACACATTCATCGGCGCAGGTTCCACATTTACCGATTACAACCTGATCCCGGCTCCACTGCGCGCACGGGATGGTAAAGGTAACCTCAACTATTCAAACCGCCCGGTGGTCGGGAGCGCGGTGGGGCACAATTGCCGCCTCGGTTCCGGCATGGTCGTGTACCCCGCTCGAACAATTGAATCAGATGTCGTTCTCATTGCAACGAAAGAACGCCGTGTGATTGACAAAGACGTTTCGTACGAGGATAGCGACCACCACAAGTTCAAATATGCCAGCCTGCACAAAAGGCTGTATCCGCGCCCCGGCGAAGCCGGACTGGAATCCTGGTGACCCATTGGATACCTTTGCTTTCATCATTCATCCGATTGACCCGAAACGGGATGTCAGTCGCAAGTATCCGTTTCTCGGAAAAGTGTTGAACGAACGGCAGATCGACTTTTTTTCAACCTTCTTCCCGCCCGTCTATGTTTCTGAGATCGAAGGAATACAATCGGAGACGACTGGCAAGCGAATCAAAGGCTGGTTCATCGCCTGCCCGTACACGCCGCGACGCATGATGGAACTGCCTGAGCGGACCGTATATCGCAAGATCGTTCAAACTGGCAGGCTGGCGGAAAAACTGGGCGCACAAATTCTGGGTTTGGGTGCGTTCACATCAGTCGTGGGCGACGCCGGGATTACAATCGCGAACGCGTTGGATGTTCCGGTTACGACCGGTGATTCGTATACGGTGATGGTCGCCGTGGATGCCCTCCGCGAAGCGGCTCACATCATGGACATCCCATTTGCAAATTCCACGGTGGCAGTGGTCGGTGCGACAGGCGCCATCGGACAGGTGTGTGCAGAACTGCTCGCAGACGAGGTAGCGTGTTTACAATTGATCGCCAGAAGGCAGGATAAACTCGAAGAATTGCGAGATAGGTTGAAGGTCCGGGCGCGAGCCGAGTTGTGTGTCAGCACGCGAATGGACGCGTTGGCTTCAGCCCAGTTGATTCTGACGGTGACGAGCGCTATTCACGATGTGATACGCCCGGAATTCTTGCAACCAGGCAGTGTAGTCTGCGATGTTGCCCGCCCTCGTGATGTTTCTGCAATGGTCGCTCGGATGAGAGATGATATATTAGTGATTGACGGCGGAATGGTTGATGTGCCAGGCTCCGTTGATTTCCATTTTAACTTCGGATTTCCGCCGGGAAAGGCATATGCCTGTATGGCAGAGACGATTGCCCTTGCGTTGGAGGGCCGCTTCGAGGATTATACGCTCGGCAAACATCTCACCAGAGAACGTGTAGAGGAGATCAGCTCGATCTGCCTGAGACATGGCTTCCGCTTGAGCGGGTTCCGCTCATTCGAGAAGGAAGTCACAGAACAGCAAATTGAAACCGTACGCCGCAACGCGCGCCATGCGCGAGCGGTATAACAGTCTTTTGGAGGCTGCTATGGGAAAAGCCCGCCTATTGATCGTGGAGGACGACGTCGACATCGGCAACATGCTGAAGATCTATTTTGCCGGCATGGATTTCGAAGTGGACGTCGCGGTGCGCGGCGCGGACGCGCTGGAAAAGACCAAACACGTCCTGCCGCATCTGATCGTTCTCGACATCATGTTACCGGATATTGATGGTTATGAGGTCTGCCGCAACCTGCGCACCAATATGCGCACGAGTCATATCCCGGTCATCTTCCTCACACAAAAAGACGAGCGGAGCGATAAACTGCAGGGTCTGGAACTCGGCGCCGACGATTACATTACCAAACCGTTCGACATTGAGGAACTCAAGTTGCGCGTACAGGGCGCCATCAAACGTGCGGAGCGCGAGAGTCTCACCGACCCGCGTTCGGGTCTACCGGCGGGACGGCTGATCGAGGAACAACTTCGGCGAATCATCCGAGAACAAGGGTGGGCATTGCTGGATGCCCGCGTCAACGAATTCGAGCCGTTCAAGGATGTGTACGGATTCGTGGCAGGTGACGATGTGCTTCGCTTTGCCGCCATGCTGATCAATGAAGTGGTGGACGAAGAAGGATCGGCTTCTGATTTTGTTGGTCATGCGGGCGGCGATAACTTCATCATCATCACTACCGAGGCGAATGCGCCAGCCATCAAAACACGCCTAAAAGAACGCTTCGATAAAGAAGTGCAGACGCACTATAACTTCATTGATCGTCAACAAGGATTCGTACAGTCTCCCTCGCCTGACGGTTCGACCGTCAAGGTTCCGTTTATGACGATGTCGGTGGGGATCATCTCGCCAAGCGGACAATCCTTTGCCGACATCCGTGAGATCACCGAACTGGCGGCTGAGGCGCGCCGACAGGATACAACGGCTGGCGAGTAAGGCGCCGGACGACGATGTTTGCCGGATTGGATGTCGCGTTTTGGTTGATTTCGAGTGCGCTTGTACTGTTGGTTGTAGTACTGGCAGTGGCATGGTTGCGCCGGTTGCCGGGTAATGTGCCAGTTCTTGCACAAATATCTTCTTCACAAACCATCCCAATTAACTCAAATACCAATGAAGCGGTGATCACGGTCCATCCCGGCGGGCGCGTGGACTACATCAACGACCTCGCGCGGGAGTGGTTCGGTTTGCGCGAAGGCGAAGAAGCGGAACTCGAGCGGTTGATCCGCAAAGCGAGACCTGCAGAGGATTTTTTGAACCTGTGCGCTAATCAGGGGCAAAAACGACTCTCTCTTGGGGGCAAGTTCATCGAGGCAACTTCGTATCAGGTGCCGGGACCATACCCGCTCATGCTCTTGACGATGCGCGCGGTAGACCTGTATGCCGGCAAAGACAAGGCAAGCGCAGATTCTTCGATGCTGAAAGTCCTCTCTGATTTTGGCAAGAGTGTGACTGAAAGTCTCGAACTGGAAGACACGCTCTATTCGATCCTTTTAAACGTTTCGCATCTCGTTCCCGCTGATCTCCTTGAACTGAAAGTGTGGGGTGCCTCGCAACAAACCCTTACGCCCTACACACTCGATGTATCTGGCTCGTCCAAAGTTTCGCGCGCCTCGATCTCACAGTTTGGGGATCTAACGGACCTGCTCGTTTCGCGGCGCAGGCCCATGTTGATTCCCGATACTCACGTCGCTGACCTTGGCACGGCTAGACTAAACGGCGAGTCACCAGTGCAGTCGTACATTGGCATGCCATTGATGGCACGCGATGAATTTGTAGGAACGCTGGAGGTGGGATATCTTGCACCGGGCGTGTTGGGTCAACCGGATTTCGAATTGTTGCAGCTTGTTTCTTCGCAAGCCGCCTCTGGCATTCACAACGCGTTGCTTTACGCAAGCGAAAAGAACCGCTCCGCGGAATTGAGTGGGCTCGTGAATTTGGCGCAGGCGGTTGGGGCTGTGCAAGATTATGCTAGCCTGATTGATCGTTTGATCGAAAGCATTGCGCCGCTTTTTTCAGTGGACATTCTGGGTTTCCTGCTCTATGATCCTTCCAAGGGAACGCTTGAAGGACAGGTTCCTTTTCAAGGGTTGCCACCGCATATTGTTGAAATCTATCGCACTACGATTACTCCCGATAGCCCCGCAGAAAGGATTTTGCTCGATAAAAGGAACCTGATCACGCGCAATGCGGCGGATGACCAAGCATGGAACGAGTTGGGACTCCAGACCATCGCCCAGGCCGCCAGCTTGCGCGAATCGGTACTTGTCCCTATGATCGCCGGGGAGCACTTAGTGGGATACGTACAAATGTCGAATCACCGGCAAATGGCGGTTGAATTCTCTGAAAAGGAGATCCGCTTGCTCGAGACCGTTGCGAGCCAGGCGGCAGGGTTGATTCAAAATTCCATCATCGTCGAGCGGACGCGTCAGCGCGCGCTTCGAGCCGATGGCTTGCGCCGCATCGCCACACTGTCATCTTCTGCCGCCACACTCGACGAGATGATCCAACATTCGGTCAACGAGTTGGCGCGGTTGCTAAAATGCGATCTTGCCGCGTTGTTTCGTCTGGACGAAAAGGACGGCGCGCTTCATTTACACGAAGGTTCAGTCTTTGGTGTTTCTGCTGATCCAACCGGCCCATTAGCACGTCTCCATATGGATGTCCCATTCCGGACATCGGTAGCAGGAAGCGCCAAAAGTGCATTCTCGGGGCGGCTAAGTCTGGAGAGAAATATTTCGCCGGCTTATCTGCCGCTTTTTTCGAACCTGCAGATGGAATCTGCCTTGATCGTTCCGCTTGTCATTCGCGAAAAAAGCCATGGGGAGTTGGTCCTTGGAAGTCGTAAGGCGGCATATTTCAGCAATCATGATCTTGAGGTTGCGCTTGCCGCAGCCGGTCTGATAGCCGACGCGATTGAGTCTGAGGCGCGATTTATTCAGACCGATGACAGTCTGCGTCGCCGTGTGGAACACTTGACGTCGATTGCGCGCGTCAGCCGGGAACTCAACACAACAACCGACCTAAGATTGCTTCTCGAATTGGTGCGTGAGGAAAGCCTGAAAGTAACCCGCGCGGAGTGTGGGACGATTCTTCTCTTTGAGAATAGCGATTCGTCCCTTGCGCCTCATGTCTCCCTTTCGATTGGATGCCCTCTACCTGCCGCGTTCCCTTACATCGAACGGAATGTGATCGAGACCGGTAGAGCAGAGATAGTTGCCGATTACACCGAAAACGGAAAGATTCCGATACATGAAGGCGTGGTCTCTGCGTTGATAGTCCCGATTCTCAGTCAGGGAAAGACTGTCGGCTTAATGCACCTCCATGCGAGCCAACCGGGCTTTTTCGATCATGCTTCATTGGAGATAGCGCAAACGCTGGCGGCGCAAGCCGCCGTCGCGATCGGGAACGTAAAGAGATTCCAGGCACAGCGTGAAAGTGCGGAAGCCGTGCGCCGCCGCGCGGAAACGCTCGCGCGCCTTACGGAAGTTACGAACGAATTGAACTTCGAACAATCGCTTGAACAATTGCTGCGGACAATCTTGAACAGCATGCATGAAGCGACGCCGTTTCAGGCAATACTGGTGAGCGTCTACGAACCGGATACCGGTTTGTTGCGGCGGGTGACGGGCGTGGGTTTTGCGCCGGAAACTCTCAATGAATTGCTTGCGCGTAAACAGCCGCTCTCCAGTCTTCAGCAACTGCTCAAGCCGCAGTTCAAGATCAGCCGCTCTTATTTCATACCCGTAGACCTTGCCCCCATCATTCCCAACGATGTGCATCTCGTCACATTGGATTCTTCGGCCGCGGCGGAAAAATCCCCGAACGCGTGGGACCCCGACGACATCTTGATTCTGCCGCTCGAAGATGCGACCGGCAGATCGCTCGGAATCATCAGTCTCGATTCGCCGCGCAATGGCTTGCGCCCGGATCGCGCTACCATCGAAACGCTCGAAATCTTTGCCGCGCAAGCCTCGCTTGCCATTGCGAATCACTCCCGCTTTACCGAACTGCGCATAAAAGCCGAATCGCTGGCGACCGGGCTGGAGCGACAGCAAAAATTCATCAGCCTGACGCAAAAGGATTTGCCGGTTCTGCTCCGCAAAGACCTCGACCAGACGATTGCCATCCTCAACCTCGATCAACGTGGACAGCGTGTGCGTGCGGGCCTCGCCATTACCGAATCGGTCAGCCGACAGTTGGATGCTTCTTCGGCACTTCAAGCCCTCGGGCGCGAAACATTGACTCAGATGGGGATGTCTGTGGCGATGATCGCGGAGTTGGGGAATGAAGGTCCAAGACTCGTGAATGTGCTTGGAAGCGTGCCGCGCGCCACGAACCCGGAGGCGTTGTTTGGTCAGCGGAATCCGCTTCGCGTCTGTTTGCAGAACGGCGAAACGATCCTCATCCCAAGTTTGGATGAGAATCTGGAATGGCGCGAAACGCCTCTGCTCACGGCACTGCGCGCCAAGTCTCTAATTTGTCTGCCGATCAAGATTGATAAGAAAACTGTAGCCGCCATGATGGCGGTCAGCCCCGAACCGATGGCTTCGTTTACCGATGAGGATCGGCAGGTTTACAACCAGATCGCCCGCCAGACATCGGTCATCTTGCAGAACATCTCCCTGCTCAATGAAACTCGCAAACGCCTGCAGGAGGTCAACCTGCTACTCGATTTCAGCCGCCAATTGCGCGGCTTGGATGCTGATCACATTGTCCGCTCTCTGTTGGAAAGCGCACGGCGCGCTTTGCCTACCGCTCACGCCGGCGTTGTTCTTGTATGGGATGAGCCGACGAACCAGTTATACCCACATGCAGTTTCTGGCTACGCAGATAATGAAACCATGATGCGGATTTCGTATCATTCCGGCGATTCCCTGCCCGGGCTGGTCTTCGAGCAAAAGAAACCCATGCGCGTGGACGAGATTCAATTCACGCGGGATTACACATTCTCCACCGAGGGGCAGCTGCTTTATCGCCAAGCCACCGGCGGGCGATTGCCGGTATCAAGTTTGCTGATTCCCATCCAAACCGGCGACCAAATCGTTGGCGTTCTTGTTCTGGATAACTTCAACACACCAGCCGCGTTCATCCCGGAAGATGAAGCCTTGTTGCTGTCACTTTCACAGCAGGTGGGACTCTCGCTTCAAAACGTTCGGTTGGTGAGAACCACGCAGGAGCGCGCGTTCCAGTTGGAAGCTCTGACCGATGCCGCCACCACGCTGGCCTCGAGCCTGCAACGCAATGAGCTGATCGCCTCATTGTTGGACCAGTTGGAGCCGGTAATCTCGTACGACACCGCGGCTCTTTGGCTGCGCGAACGGGACCGGTTGACCGTTGCCGCAGCGCGGGGATTCCCGGATACCGAACGGCGGCTTGGTCTGACAATTGCGACAAGTGATAGCGCACTCTTCAACGAAATGATTCGTACTGGGCAGGGAATCCTTGTGGGGGACGTCAGGCAGGATCCGCGCTTCCCTGCGTTGGAGGCGCCGCGTCTTTCATGGATGGGGATGCCGCTGATCTCGCAAAATGAGGTGGTCGGTGTGCTCGCCCTCGAAAAATGGCAGGCTCATTTTTACACTCGCGATCACATGCAGGTCGGAAGAACGTTCGCCTCACAGGCGGCCGTCGCGTTGGAAAACGCCCGCTTGTATGAGGAAAGCATAGGGCGCGCTACAGAATTGGATGAGCGATCTCAGCGATTGGGTTTGTTGAACCGCTTCTCGTCCACGCTGGGCGGTTTGCTCGAAGAAGGGAAGATTTTCCAACTCGCCGCGCAGGAGTTGATGGACGCCCTGATCGCACCGCGTGTTTCAGTCGTCACCTTTGAACGAAACAACCCAATGTGGAAGTACGATCTCCCGCGTGCCAAGAGCAAGTTGCCCCAGAGATTGCCGGACGCGCAGATCTTCCATCGACTGAGGGATTCGCTCGGTGTGTTCACGACCGACTCCGTCGGTGGCGAACCGGATCTTGCTCCATTGCTTAACTTCCTCGGCGCGGGGACGAAATCGCTCTTGATCCTGCCTGTGGTGAGCGGTGCGAATCTGCGCGCGCTGATTTTTATTCATCAGGGCGAGTCCATCCGCTTCAGCCTGACCGAAATCGAGTTAGCCCGTACGTTGACGAATCAGGCATCCATTGCGCTGGAGAACGCCCGCTTGTATCAATCTACCCTGCTTACAGCAGAACGCTTCTCTCTGCTCAATCAGGCAAGTTACGAGGTGGGCGCGAATCTCGACCCGGAACAGATCTACATGGCGGTGCACAAGGCGGCGCAGAGATTGATGCCCGTTGAGTCGTTCGTGATCAGTTTGTTGGATGTGGAATCGAATGAGGTCGAAGGCGTATACCTCATGGATGGGAACACGCGCGAACCGGTGCTCCGTATGCCGCGAGACAAAGGCTTGAGCGGACATATCATCACCAAGGGTGAGCCTATTCTGATTCACGACCGCGAAAAGGCAGAGGCTCTTGGGGCAGTTCGATTCGGAAAGCCAAATACCCCGATTTCCATCCTGGCTGTGCCGATGACATTGAGTGGAAAAACGATCGGTATGTTGTCGGCGCAGAGTTATCAGCCCAATGTTTACACCGAAGAGGATCTACAAATCTTAAGTACGCTGGCGAACCAGGCCGCGGTGGCGATTCAGAATGGGCGGCTATTCAAGGAAACCCAACGGCTTGCCCAGGAACTCGAGCAACGCGTCATCGAACGCACCGCGCAGTTGCAGCGCGAGCAACAAAACACCGAAACTTTACTGCGCATTTTGACAGAGGTGTCCTCCAGCCTCGATCTTGATCGCGCCCTCAACCGGACCCTTGCATTGCTGAACGATGCTGTGGGTGCAGAGCAGGGGACAATCATGCTGTTGAACGCCGAGGACAATCTTTTGCACTATCGCGCGGGGTATGGGTATCTTTCGGATCGGGTCACTGCTGAGGGACGCGGCTTCACCTTGAGGATTGGCGAAGGTTTGGCTGGCTGGGTGCTTGAGCACCGGGAACCTGCGTTGATTGATGATCTGCAGATGGACCCTCGCTGGTTGAAAACGGTGTCTACTTCTCGTGAACATCGAAGTGCGATTGCTATGCCGCTTCTCGTGGCGGAGGATGTCATCGGCGTTCTGATGGTGTTCCATCGCCGGACAGGTTTCTTCAGTGGCGAACTGTTGAGTTTGGTCAAGGCGATTGCCGGTCAGGTCGCTGTCGCCATCAATAATGCGCATCTCTATGAGCTAATTCGAGATCAAGCAGAACGCCTCGGTAGTATGCTTCGCCGCGAGCAGGAGGATGCGAGCCGCTCACAAGCGATTCTAGAGGCGGTTGCCGATGGTGTGTTGGTGACCGGCGTAAATAACCGCATTTCATTCCTAAACCGTTCCGCTGAGCAGATTTTGGGTTTGGAAGCGGGCAAAGTCATTGGGCAAACACTGGACGTTTTCGGTGGGCTCTTCGGTAAGTCTGCGGGGTCGTGGATGCAGACCATCAGTAACTGGTCTGAGTCGCCGTCCTCCTATGAACAAGGCGAGACGTTTGCGGAACAGCTTACACTTGAAAACGGGCTGATCGTGCTGGTCCACCTTGCACCGGTGATCCTGCAAAATGACTTTCTGGGCACGGTCTCCATCTTCCGCGATATCACGCACGAAGTGGAAGTTGATCGCCTCAAATCAGAATTTGTCGCTACCGTGAGTCATGAACTGCGCACGCCAATGACCTCGATCCGCGGCTATGTGGATGTTCTTCTTATGGGCGCGGCAGGCGCGTTGAATGAGAATCAGGCGCACTTCCTCAAGATCGTGAAAGGGAACACTGAGCGGCTCAACATCCTCGTCAACGACCTGCTTGACATTTCCCGTCTTGAGTCGGGACGCGTTACGCTTTCACCTCAAGCGCTCGATATGCGTGAAGTGGCTGAAGATGTGATAGGCGACGTTCTTCGACGTTCACAAGAAGAGAACAAGCCTGTTGCCCTGTCCCTCAATGCGCCGAAGAAACTCCCACTGGTCTACGGCGATGCCGAGCGCGTTCGTCAAATTCTCGGCAACCTTGTGGACAACGCCTACAATTACACGCCTGAAAATGGAACCATCACAGTTCAGATCCACCCGTCGAACGGCGGACACGAAGTGCAGGTGGACATAAAGGACAACGGCGTTGGAATTGCGCTTGGCGATCAGCCGCGCGTCTTCGAGCGGTTCTACCGCGGCGAGCATCCGCTGGTGTTGGCAACGCCGGGAACCGGTCTGGGTTTGTCAATCGTCAGGGAACTTGTGCTAATGCATAAGGGACGCATCTGGGTGCAAAGCGCAGGTGTGCCCGGTGAAGGAAGCACCTTCTCGTTTACGTTGCCGGTATATAAAACTCAATGAGGCATGAATGGCGAAAATATTGATTGCAGAAGATGAACGGGATATTCGCGATCTGGTGGCATTTACGCTGCGCTTTGCGGGGCACGAAGTGTTTCCAGCTTCAAATGGGGAAGAGGCGGTTGAACTCGCTCCTAAAGTAAGCCCGGACCTGATCCTGATGGATGTTCGCATGCCGCGCATGACCGGATACGAAGCCTGCAAAGTCATGAAATCCAACCCGCAATTGAAGGACATACCGGTGGTCTTTCTCTCTGCCAAAGGACAAGAGAGCGAGATTCAGCAAGGCATAGATGCCGGCGCAGAAGAATATCTTCTAAAGCCGTTTGCGCCGGACCTACTGACCACGCGTGTGAAGGCTATTCTCGCGAAATTCGGAAAGTAATTTGAGCGCGATTCTCCTCGATGGTTCCATTGTTCATTATGAAGTGCTGGGACGCGGGCGCCCCGTTATCTTCCTGCACGGTTGGGTCGGCTCGTGGAAGTATTGGATTTCCTCCATGCAGGTCGCGTCCACATCGTATCGCGCCTATGCACTGGACCTTTGGGGATTTGGCGATACAGCGCATGTCTCTACGAATTACACCCTCGAACAACAAGCCTCATTGATCGATCGTTTTCTCATCGAAATGGGCATTGGCAAGATCGCGCTCGTCGGTCATGGCATGGGCGCGCTCGTCAGCATGACGTTCGCCGTGCATTTCTCCCACAGCGTGGACCGCGTGATGGCAATCAGTTGTCCATTGAGTTACGAGGGAGTCAACGCGCGCTTGCGGACTTCGCCCGTCTCCGATCTCGTGGACTGGTTGTCGAATCGCAGTTCCGAATCGACCATCGCCCTCGCCGACGCTTCCAAAGCCGACCTTCAAGCTGTCACCGCTTCTATGGATGACCTTCGCGCGGACAATTTTTTCGGCGGCTTCCGGGCGCTGAACATTCCGACGTTGCTTGTCTACGGCGAACGCGATCAGGCAATTACCATTCCCGGGGAAGAGATGTCTAATTCGACGATGACTCAGCAGGTTGTGCTGGAGGAGTCAGGGCACTTCCCCATGCTCGATGAAACGGCCAGGTTCAATCGCCTGTTGACCGACTTTCTCGCGCTCGAATCAGGAGCCAGCCCCAGTGAACTTGAATTGAAAGAGGAGTGGAGACGCAGAGTCCGTTAGGTTGACAGGGGAAAACAAAAGTATTACCATACTCAGCGACAACTGAACGGGGTGTCCTGCGATGCAGGACTGAGAGGAGCGAGCCGCGCTCAACCCGAATTACCTGATCCAGATCATACTGGCGGAGGGACTTCTTCGTTCAAACAAACATCCTCCGCTGTGAGGATGTTTTCTTTTGAATCGAATTGTCATCTTTGCCAACGGCAACCTGCCAGACCTCGACAAAGCCCGCGCCATCCTGCGACCTGACGACTTCATTCTGTGTGCGGACGGCGGCACGCGGCACGCGCTTGGGCTTGGTTTGACACCGAACCTTGTTATTGGCGATATGGATTCCATCGAAAGCCATGAATGGAAGCATCTTGAAAACACAGGCGTTCCTGTAGAGTTATTTCCCCACGATAAGAACGAAACTGACCTGGAACTTGCTATAAACAAAGCCCTTGAAGTGAAGCCCATGAGAGTCATAATCCTTGCCGCGCTTGGCGGCCGCATGGATCATACGCTCGCAAACATCTCCCTGCTTGCCGACCCGCGACTTGCGAGCGTAGACATCCGGCTGGATGATGGGGTGGAAGAAATATTGTTTTGCCGGGATCAGGTTCAAGTCCACGGAAGCAGCGGGGACTTCGTCTCATTGATTCCATGGGGCAGTCCCGTTCGCGGAGTCCAAACCGAAAACTTGAAATGGCAACTCACCAACGAAATACTCTACGTTGAAAAGACCCGAGGTGTCAGCAACGAAATGACGGATAAAACCGCAAGCGTCAAAATTGGGTCTGGTTTGTTACTCGTGGTCCACACTCGTATCTCCTAACTCGAAAGGGTTCCCATGCAACACTTCCACTTCTTGTTTTTTGGTTTTCTCTTTCTTCTTTCCTCTTGTGCGCCAGCACAACCTGTCACACTCACGATCATGACACATGATTCTTTTTCTATCAGTGAGGAAGTTGTCGCATCGTTCGAGGAAGCCAACAGGGTGAAGGTTGTGTTCCTGCCCAGTGGTGACGCAGGCTCGATGCTCAACAAAGCCATTCTCACCAAGGACGCGCCGCTTGCCGATGTGATATTTGGGGTGGACAACACCTTCCTGTCCCGCGCTCTCGACGAGGATATTTTTGAGCCGTATGTCTCGCCTGAATTGCAGAACATTCCTGATGAATTCAAACTTGATCCGTCGAACCGCGCCACACCTGTTGATTACGGCGATGTATGTATCAATTACGACAAAGCATATTTTGCAGGGAACAACCCGCCCGTTCCCCGGTCGTTGGAGGAATTAACCAAGCCTGAATATAAAAACCTGCTCGTTGTGGAAAACCCTGCCACATCATCAACGGGTCTTGCCTTCCTGCTCGCAACCGTCGTTCACTTCGGCGATGATTTTGATGACTATTGGCGCGCGCTCAAAGAGAACGAGGTCGTCGTGGTAGATGGCTGGGAAACCGCATATTACACCAACTTTAGCGGCTCGTCTGGCAGAGGACCACAACCGCTTGTCGTCTCGTATCGAGCTTCACCTGTTGCCGAAGTCATCTTTGCCGATCCGCCAATTGACGATGCTCCAACCGCTTCAATCGATTCGCCTGGAAGTTGTTTCCGCCAGGTTGAATTTGCTGGCATTCTCAGAGGAGCGCCGAATCGCGCGCTTGCCGAAAAATTCATTGACTTCATGCTTGGCAAACAATTCCAGGAAGATGTGCCTTTACAGATGTTCGTCTATCCCGTAAATCCAGATGCGGTCCTTCCCGATGTCTTTGTCAAATATGCTCAAGCGCCAACACAGCCCGCGAGACTTTCACCTGCCGAAATTGCCGCCCATCGCGACGAGTGGATTCAAATCTGGACAGATGTTGTGTTGAAGTAATCATGCAAACTGGTAGACAAGTAAACACGGAACCAAACAGACGGGTCAACAGGTTGCCGGGGTCTAAGATCCTGCCTGCCTCGCGTATTGCCCTCTGGCTCCTTCCCCTCGGTTTTCTCGCCATAGCGTTCTTCTTTCCGCTTTCCAGAATTCTCACCCTCACATTCTCCTCGGACGTGTTAGCCCCTGACGTTCTGCGCGCTGTTCAGGAACCATTACTATTTACTTTCTATCAAGCGCTACTCTCCACTCTCCTAACTTTGCTTCTCGGGATTCCATCTGCTTTTCTCTTCGCCCGCTTTGATTTTCGCGGTAAGACACTTCTCCGTGCTCTCACTGCCGTCCCGTTCATGTTACCGACCGTTGTGGTCGCGTCATCGTTCAACTCCATTTTCGGCGCGCGCGGCTTAGTTTCTTTCCTCTTTCCTCTCACCTCGATTCAGCTTTCACCACTCATACTTATCCTCTTCGCCCACATCTTCTACAACACCACCATCGTCATTCGTATCGTGGGGGCTTCACTGGCGAATCTCGACCCCAAGCTCGAGCAGACTGCCCGCTCCCTCGGCGCGGACCCGCTCCGCGCCTGGTGGAATGTGACGTTTCCCCTTCTCCGCCCCTCCATTCTCGCTGCATCGCTCCTCGTCTTCCTCTTTGATTTCACCTCTTTCGGTGTGATCCTATTATTGGGAGGTTCGCAATATTCCACGCTCGAAACGGAGATTTACTTCCAGGTCGTCAGGCAGTTTAACCTGCCTCTCGCCGCTCTGCTCGCGGTGATACAACTCTTTTGTACGCTCCTCTTCTCGATTGTTTATTCCCGCTACGCATCGCGCCTTACGCAGTCCGCGCCTCGCTCGGCGTCTTCTTCCAAGCCCAAAACATTCAAACAGAAGTTTTTTGTCGCATCGCTTTGCTTCATGCTTTCAGGCTTTTTCATTTTGCCTCTTTCCTCCCTCCCGTTGCGCTCCTTCTTCCGCATCGAGGCGGATCGCGGTCAACGCAGCGAAGTCCAATACGGATTTACCACCGACTATTACGAAGAACTTTTTGTCAATCGCCGTAATTCGGTCTTTTACGTTCCGCCGTTTCAGGCGATTTTCAACTCGCTCGCCATTGCATCCTCTACTGTAGTTCTCTCCCTCATCTTTGGATTTCCTGCCGCGTTCGCTCTGGCACATCCATCGCGCCTCGATAAGCTTCTCGACCCGCTGATCATGCTTCCGCTGGGATCATCGGCCGTTATGTTGGGTCTGGGGTTCATTATCACCTACGGCAAATGGCTGGCGTCGCCTCTTATGGTTCCGTTCGCGCATACGCTAGTCGCTTTGCCGTTTGTGATTCGTGCACTACAACCCGCGATTGCATCGATTCCACAACGGTTACGACAGGCAGCGTCTTCGCTTGGCGCATCGCCGGTTGAGGTGTGGAAGAATATCGATCTGCCCATTCTCCGCCGTGCGGCGCTTGCTGCCGCGACATTTGCATTCACCATCTCGCTCGGCGAGTTCGGCGCGACCCTTTTGATCTCGCGGCCCGAGTATCCCACAATTCCTGTTGCCATCGAACGTTTCCTTTCGCAACCCGGTGGTCTCAACTATGGTCAAGCCATGGCAATGGCGACCATTCTCATGGCGCTCACTACGATAAGCGTACTGCTCATTGAGAAGTTCCGCTTGCCCAATTCAAGAGGCTTTTGATGCTCGAAATTCGTCACGTTTCGAAAGCCTACGAAGGCAAGCCTCTCCTGTCTGGCATCTCCTTCGTCGTTGCGGAGGGGGAGACGATATGTTTACTTGGCGCGTCAGGCAGTGGCAAGTCTACGCTTTTGCGGATCATCGCGGGACTTGAAGCTCCAGACGCCGGATTGGTCGCCTTCAATGGATTGGATCTAGCCTCCACGCCGCCTCACCTCCGCGACTTCGGTTTGGTCTTTCAGGATTACGCACTTTTTCCCCACCTCAACGTTAAAGAGAACGTCGGCTTTGGCTTGAAGATGCGGCGAGTTGGTGAAACGGAAATATCCGATCGTGTAGCCAGTACATTGGAATTGGTCAATCTCAAGGGATTTGAAAATCGAGATGTGAACGATCTCTCCGGCGGAGAACAACAGCGCGTAGCCCTCGCGCGTGCGCTCGCGATCCGTCCGCGCCTGCTGATGTTTGACGAACCCCTGGGCGCGCTGGATCGAACACTCCGTGAAGACTTGCTCAATGAACTGCGAGCGATCCTGCATCGAACCGGAATTCCTGCCGTTTATGTAACCCACGATCAAGAAGAGGCGTTTGCCATTGCGGATAGAATTTTGATTCTGCGCGAAGGGTCCATTGTCCGCGACGGAAGTCCTGCAGAGGTGTCAGCCGATCCGCGGTCTGCATTCGTTGCGGAATTTCTCGGGTTGGGGAATGTGATCGAAGCAAAGTCTGTTGGAAAAAACAAATTTCGATCCAGGAATGGCGACTTTACGGTCAACTGTGGGCACAAACACTCAAAAGGAGAGACAGTTCACTTATTAGCACGTCCGCATGAAGCGAAGAAAGAATCGAATACCATTTCGGGCATTGTCTCCGACGTCATATTTCAACAAGAGATCTACAAAGTCACGCTCGATAATGGTATGTACGTTTACTTGCACAACGCGCCCGCCCCTGGAAAAAAAGTCTCTGTGCGGGTTAAGGTGGAATGTCTCGAATGAAGGCGGGCGAAGCAGTCCGGCGGATCAAAGTACAGAAAAAGAATCTGGCTGGCGAGGTGATGCACGAATACGAAGGGCGTGAGTTGCGCCGCGACGACAAAGGGATAGTCATCGAAGCGCACTTCACCCGCGACGATATGCCGTTCATGGATATTGTGCTCAAGAAAGACGACCGCTTCGTAGAATATTATTACTCCGACCGCTGGTATAACATCTTTGTCGTTTACGACTGCGATGATGGGCGGCTCAAAGGCTGGTATTGCAACATTGGCAAGCCCGCCGTGATCGGTAACAGGATGGTTTCGTACGTTGACTTGGCTCTCGACCTGTGGGTCTCTGCGGACGGTAAGCAGACTGTACTGGACGAAGACGAGTTCGAAGCCCTTGGGTTGCCCCCCGAACTCGAGAGTAGAGCGCGTAAGGGGCTGGCTGACCTGAAAATGACCTTCTTAAACAACAAACCTCCGCTGTGACCCGGAGGTTTGTCAGGTACTGAGGGTTGTTAGAAATTCAGCGATTGCATGATCACATCGCCATATTGCCACAAGGCGGCAGCACCGGCACAGCAACAGCACAGTAGCACGACGGCGACCACGGCAATGATGATCGTGTTGTTGTTCTTCTTGGGCTCTTCGGCGGGGGGCATCTGGTCGTTCATGATTTCTACTCCTCTATGAATATTTGATACGCTGATTATATCAGGTCGTGACGCGGTTCGCCCGGCGGTACAGCCAGTAGATGATGAATGCGCCAAGCACGACGATCAGTGTGCCGATGAGAATCGGCAGGACAATGGCGAGGATGGAGAGCACCGTGGAGATGATGTCTTCCGCAATGCTCACGGGGACGTTTCCTGCGCCTCCTGTGGTTGCTGTCACAGCGGGACGAAGCGCTCCCGCCTTTGCCACATGCACCGTGCCTGCTACGAGCAGCCCAGCCGCCAATGCCAACACAGGATTCATATCTGTTACCACGTTTGCGCTCGCAGCGAACGCAATCGCTCCCGCCGTCGGGCGGATGAAAGTTTGGATCGCATCGTTGATGTGATTGACCGCCGGCACTTTATCTGCCAGCATTTCGATGATGACGAGAAGGCATAGCATCAAGATGATCCATGGGTTAGCCAGCGTGTCCCATGGCGCGTTCAGATCGAGTAAATTTGTGTAGCGTGCCACCAGCCCGACGATGAGCAGTGGAATGTAGGCGTTCAGTCCCGCGCTGGCGGATAGCCCGAAGGCTGTAAAGATTCCTGTAAGTAGTTCCATAGTTTTCCTTTCGACTTGCGTAACAATGCGCGCAGACGCGCTGTTGGTAAGAATGAGTTGACAGCTAGCCCAAAGGGAGGGCACCCCAGGTTCCCGTCAGATTGAAGCGGAGCAGGTCAATTGACGTAATCATCAAAAAGGCGAGAGTCAATCCTGCAAGGACGGGCATCCACATCTCGTTGAGCGTGCTGAAGCTATTCTCCTGCCGCATGATCATCAACCATGCCATCGCGAAGACAAGAGTAAGCAACCCAAGCACACCGAGCACGCTGATAAATGCGACGGGGTAAAGAACAAGGGGGCTTTCGGTGAGGATGATGAGGTCTATGATCGCAACTGCGCCAGTGAGCGCGGTGAGTTTCTTCCAGTCGAGGGCGCGTTCGGGCTCCGCTGTACGCCAAACGGTCTGGTTGAACGCGGGAAAGAGGATGGAGGCGAGTGCGATCCCCATGCCGCTCCCGGTGAAGAGGCGCCAGGTGTTGTTGGGTGTGTAGAGGTTTGGAATGTTTTCGAAGGCGCTTCCTGATGTCTGTTTGAGAAGATACAAATAGGAATTGGTGCCGTCAATCCCAAAGGCGATAAAAAACAAGAGGAGCGGCGCGCCGAGTTTCCAGCCGGGCATTCCGCTTCTCTTGCCGCTGACTAGAGCGAAGAAGACCAATGAGATGGCGGCGGCGTTGAACTCGCCGGTGCATCGCGCGCATAGTGGGAGCTGCCGGTTGTCAATGTGGAGGGAGCGCTCGTCAATACGGTGGCAGATGGCGTAACCGATTGCGTCTGCTTTGCCAAGCAACCCCGGCGGAGCGACATAAAACCAGATCGCGAATGCGAGCAACGCCGCAACGGGTATGAACCAGCGGGCGAGTTGTTCAAATTTCCGACGCGTTCTTGCTTGTTCCATGCTGTTCATTATATGGGTTTATACGATTACCTGCAAGCAAGGTTGCGCGTCTGAGGTATGATTGCAGGCAAGGAGTTGTGAATGAAACGAATCGGGATACTTACTGGTGGAGGCGACGCACCCGGACTGAACGCGGTCATTCGTGCGGCAGTAAAGACCGCCATTTATGACTACGACTGCGAAGTGTTGGGAATACGCAACGGTTACGACGGATTTATCGACGGTGAAAACGGCATTGTTCCCCTCACCATCGAGTCTGTACGGGGACTTCTTCCGCGCGGCGGTACGATTCTCGGGGCGGCAAATCGCGGTAACCCGTATGCGCGAAAAGTGACTCGTGACGGTAAGGAAGTAATGATTGACGTTTCGGATGAGATCATCAAAGGCATCAAACGACTCGAAATGGATGCCCTTCTGGTTCTAGGCGGCGACGGGACTCTTCGTATTGCTCATGAACTTTACAAAAAAGGCGCGCCGGTCATCGGTGTTCCCAAAACGATTGACAATGACATCGGCGGAACAGAATTCACCTTCGGTTTCGATACGGCGGTCAGCACTGCGACAGAGGCAATTGACCGTTTACACACTACAGCAGAGGCGCATCATCGCGTGATGGTGCTTGAACTCATGGGGCGGGACGCGGGATTTATTGCCTTGCACGCCGGGATCGCCGGAGGGGCTGATGTCATTCTGATCCCCGAAATTCCATTCAAATTCGAATCCATCCTTGCAAAGGTGAGTCGGCGCGGGGAACGCGGCTATCTGTTTAGCATCATTGCCGTCTCGGAGGGCGCGAAACCGCAAGGCGGGACGCAGGTATTTTCGCGCGGAGGCGATGAGATATACACACCGCGCCTGGGCGGCATCGGACATGTAGTGGGAGAATTCATCGAAAAACACGGATTGGAAACACGCGTCACCGTGCTTGGGCATTTGCAACGCGGCGGCTCGCCTACGCCCTTCGACCGCTGGCTTTCCACTCGCTTCGGCGCCGCGGCGGTTCGCCTGGCCGCGCAGGGAAAATTCGACCGCATGGTGTCATTGCATTGCGGCCAGATTGTGGATGTAGCGCTGGAGGAAGTGATTGCCATTACGAAACGTGTGGATATTGGCGGGGACGCCGTAATCACCGCGCGCAACATGGGCATTTCATTTGGAGATGAATAGCCCCACCCCAACCCGCCCCAAATTCCAATAGAATTTGGGGCGGGTGCTCGTAGGGCGGAGGGTAAACCACAATGCCGCCCTTTCGGACGGCATTGGTGCGCGCTGTGGCTTCTCGAAGATGCAGGCGATCTTCCTGCCTTGCTTACTTGAGGAGGGATGCCACAGCGCTGAGTTTGTTACTACTATCCATGATGGACATCACCTCCTCCTTTCTTTAGGATGGCGGTTCAATTGTTTGCCCCCGAATAATGCCGAGAGTATGTCATACTTCAAGGCGGCTGTCAATGGGCGAGATCCCTCTCTTACCAAGTTGTAATTTTGGTCGCGGTCCTCACTTGTTTGAAGAATCCTGAGACCTTTTGAGAGCCTCCGCAAGCGCGCCGGGGCTATGCTTTGCGAAACCTTATTGAAGGCTCTATATGAAAACCAATCCAAACCGATTCTGGCTCCTCGTCATCCTTCTGGGATGGGCATTCGACTTTTTGTTTTGGGAAAAGTCCTGGGGAGTCAACTTCTTCATCTTTGTGACTCTGTGTATCGTTACGGGGATCTATCTCTTGCGGACGGATGGACTTCGCCTCTCGCGCCGGGGGAGCCTGCTTCTCTTCCCGCTTGCCTTCTTCGCCGTCGTGACCTTCATCCGCCTTGAACCGCTGACGGTGTTTCTGTCTGTCGTAATGTCTCTGTTTCTCATGGGAGTTTTTGCCCTCACATACATCGGCGGGAACTGGGCGCGTTATCGCATTCTGGATTACATTGTCGGATATCTGACCCTCTTCGGAAGCATGATCGCCCGTCCATTGGGCTTTGCGGCTGAGGTCAGGCGCGACCAGCCGTCTCCCGAATCAAAGCGGAGCGTTTTGCCCATTTTGAGGGGTATCGTCATCGCATTACCCGTCATTGCGATCTTCGCGTCCCTGCTCTCATCCGCTGACCCCGTTTTTGCGAAACGATTTGAAGAATTTGTTGACCTGTTCAACATCGAAAATCTGCCCGAATATATCTTCAGGTTGGTCTACATTTTGATCTTTGCTTACGCCATTGCGGGCGTTTATTTGCACGCCGCGCAAAAATCAGACGACAAGGCGGACGAGAAAACTCTTATCCCCGCGTTTCTCGGCTTCACTGAGTCGGTGATTGTGCTCGGAAGCGTGACCGTGTTGTTCGCCGCGTTCGTCGTCATTCAATTTCAATATTTCTTCGGCGGACAATCGAATATCAACATCGAAGGCTATACCTATTCGGAATATGCCCGCCGCGGGTTTGGCGAGCTTGTTGCTGTAGCATTTTTCAGCCTATTGATGTTGCTCGGTTTGGGAGGGATAACCAAACGCGAAGCGGAATTTCAGCGCCGCGTATTTTCCACGCTTGGGATCGTATTGGTTGGTTTGGTGCTCGTGATGCAGGTCTCGGCGTTCCAACGGCTTGTGCTTTACGAAAACGCGTACGGCTTCTCACGCCTGCGGACGTACACGCATGTGTTCATGGTCTGGCTCGCCTTATTGTTGATCGTCGTCGTGGCGCTTGAGTTGCTGAAAAAAGAACAGCACGTTGCCTTCGCCATGTTGCTGGCTTCGCTGGGTTTTGTCGCTTCGCTCAGTCTGTTGAACGTGGATACATTCATCGTACGGCAAAATATCCAACGCGAATTGCGTGGCGTTGCCGAAGAAAATCTCGCCGAGCGACAACTTGTTGAGTTGGACACACAATACTTTTTGGAGTTATCCGACGATGCTATTCCAGCGATGGTGGATGGGCTTCGAAATCAAGCGCTCGCCGTTCCTGTCCGTGAGAAGATCGGCGCGGCGCTGGCTTGCCGCCGATATGACCGCGAGCAAATTGAACGGGAAAAACCTTGGCAAGGCTTTCACCTTGCTCAATTCTCCGCTGACCGCGCTTTTGCAGAAATTAAGACTGACCTGGATGCTTACAAAATTACAGATACTGACTGGCCTGTGACCGTCGAAACCCCAAGCGGCGAGGAAATTTCATGCTGGGGGTATTATTACGATTGATAACAGCGCGGGGCGGTCTAAGACCCGCTCCGCCGTTTATGCAAGATCCTTTTGCGAAAGCTTTTGTAATAACAAACCATAGAAGACAAGGATAAGTACCAGAATCCACGGAACGTAAAGTATTGGGTCAGTGAGCACGTAACTGCCATCGTACAAGATATCGTCGCCGAACGTCAGGTAGCTAAACAGCCTCCAAATATCCAGGGCGGCGTAAGGGAAGAAGATCACCCACAACGCGGTACGAATCCATTTCTGTTCGATCAGAATGAGCAGGAAGACGAAGATTACCAAACCCAGCGAGATCTCCCAGACCATATCGAGCCAGATCAATGCGCCGAGGTAAAGTGCAAATCCTAACGCGAGCGCAGTTTCAGGGGCTTCGTGTCCGCTTTTGCGAATCGGATTTCGCAGGTGTTTCAACGCGACCAACCCCAACGGAATGAGGAGCAGGAGTTTGATGATGGTTGCCAACAACTTGTTTGATTCTGTGACGCCGAAGAAATACAGAATCGTCTGCATCACCGAGTGGTTGTAGCCGAGGAAGGGTTTATCCGGTCCCCACCAGGGGAAGTCGCGCGAGAGTCGCCCAAGGAATTCAAAATAATCGCGGTATTGCCCAAATACATAGTCCACACCGCCGCCCAGGATGGTGACAAGCACGGTGGCAAGATAGGCGAGGAGGGTGCCCAGCAACAATCGAAGAAAGAAGCGATAGCGTCCAAGCAGGAGGGGAATCCCTAGTGCGAACGCCCAGTGAGGTTTAATCGGGAGGATAACGACGCCAAGCCAAAACGAAGCCCAGCCAATTTTTTCCTTAAGCACTGCCTCAATGGCAAATGTTGCGAATAAGGCGACGATCAAATAGATATTGAGCAGGGCAAGGTCGTCCCAAAAAACTGTGAAGACGATAAAGAGCGGCAACATTCGCGCCCATAACTTTTCTGCCTTGCTCAAGTTGGTCTGTCGAAATATTCGGCTCCACCCAGTGTATAACAGCCAGTAAGCAACCAGGTGAATAACCACCATTACCCAAACCAGGATTTCAATGGGAAGTAGAAGCAGGGGGGCGTAAAGGAATGCAAACGCTGGAGAGTACGGAAAGTGCAGTTCCAGAATTTTCAATGAGCCTTTCAGGTAGAGATCTTGGCGATCCCTGAAGTGCTCCGCCGCGGGGATGTAAGAAAATTGCAGGTCTGCCGAAACCAATGTCCCCTCTGCGATCGCCTGCGGCGTGATCGATTCGGCGAACAGGAAAACCTGCACTGCGAATCGCAAGAGGGTGTACAAAATCGCCGCGACGAGCAGACCGCGGTATAACTTCGACTCAGCCCAACTCTGTCGAATCGATTTCATCCGGCGATTTCGTCCTTGGGTTTGAGGCGCCGCGCCAAGTCTTTGAGTTGCCCAAACAGGATTGGTTTTATCAAAGCGAAGTCCACCTGATCGCGATAGTCTTCGGCGAGGCGCGCGTCGGCAGTGGTGATGATGACCCATGTCTTTGCAAAGCGCTCGTTGCTTTTGATTTCGTGCAGAAGGTCTTTGCCTGAAACATGAGGCAGATGCATATCCAACAGGATCAGGAACGGCGGCTCTCCCGCGTTTAGCTTCTCTCTCGCAACTTTGCCGTCAACTGCGTTTTCGATCTCGAAATCGATCCCGCGCAGGGCTTCTGCGAAGATATCCAGCAGGTCTTCGTCGTCTTCGATGATCAGTGCAAGTTTTTTCATTAGACTCTCCATTTCGCCGGAGTCTCCTCCGGAATTGCAAGCGGAAGTAGAACGGTGAACACGCTTCCTTCGCCGGGTGTACTGACCACGCCGATTTCGCCGTTCATCAAACTGACAAGCTGCTTGACGATGGACAAACCCAGCCCAAATCCGCCGTACGAGCGGGTGGCGTCATTTTCCACCTGTCGAAAGGTCTCGAAGATGTGCGGCAGGTCAGCAGTGGGGATGCCGCGGCCCGTATCGCTCACTTCAATTCCCCAAGCCTCCTCCTGATGGAATAGTCGGACGTGCACTTTTCCGTAGTCGGTAAACTTGATTGCATTGCCCACGAGATTGATCAGAATCTGTTGCAATCGTGCTGAATCGCCTATGACAATGGCGGGCAAGTTCGGATCCATCCCGCTCGTCAATGCCACTTTTTTGTCCGAGGCGACTTTGTCCATTACGGCGTGCAACGAGTCAAGCAGGTCCGCGATTCTAACGGGCTGATTGTGGATGGTCAGTTTGCCTGCCTCCATTTGAGCCTGATCGAGCAGGTCGTTGATAAGACCCAACAAACGTTGGGTGTTCTTCATGATGCGATCAGCTATATTGACCTGTTTTTCATTCATCGGGCCATAGACTGTTTCCTTGAACATTTCGGCATACCCGAGAATGGCGTTGAGCGGCGTCCGCAACTCATGCGAGACGATGCCGACGAATGTGCTTTTGAGTCGCTCTACCTCGGCTTCGCGCGTAAAATCGCGGAACACAATCACCATGCCAGTGTTGTTTTGTTGGTTATCGTAGACTTGCGCCGCGCTCACAGAAAGCGTCTTGTCGTTCCATTCGATACGGAAACCGATCGGCTGTGTACCGTGTTCCAGCATCGAGTTCAACAGCGTGCGGCTGCGAGGCGAAACTCGAGGGTGCTCGATCAACTCGCGGAAATTTTTGCGAATGATTAACTCGGGGGGCATATCCAGCATGACTTTGATTGCCGGGTTTGCCAACGTGGCGTTCCAGCGATTGTCGAAGACGATCACCCCATCCGCGATCGAGTTCAGAATGGCTTGGTTTCGTCCCGCTTCGATCCGCTCGCGGGATAAAGCCTCAGCCAGCTCCTGTGTACGTTCGTTGACCACGCGGTCAAGATTGATATTGACGGTTCGTAGTTCGCCCAGCGCTTGTTCCAAACTGCGCGAAGACAACCAGGACACAAATGCAAGCAAAAAGAAGCCGATGATCGCCGGTGAATTGGGTGCAATGTCCACCGTGATCGCAAGTATAGAGATTAGTAGACTGCTTATTCCTGCGAAAAGAAAACTCGATGCAGGTGTCAATAGCATGCTTGCCATGAAGATTGGAATGGTGAATACAAACGTGGAACGGCCGCCGGCGATTTGATCGGGAGTATCGCTGAATGCGAAGATAAAGTTCAGGAATGCCAGAAACAAAAATGCCGCGACTTTTCCTGAGCGATAAGTGTTGATGAAGTACATGACCGATACGCCTGCCACTGTCGCAACACTGCCCCACAAAATAATTAGGTTTTCCTCGTTGAACTCAGGGTAGCGTATGGCGAGGTAGGCTCCCAAAAGCGCTGCAAGCACCGAAAGCCCGCCTGTGCTACCGAGCAGAATGTTCAGGAATTTTCTTTTTCGTGCATCTTCCGGATCGAAACTCGATAAGTTCAGGAATCTTTGAACAAGGCTGTTCATTCGTCAACCTGCTAACGTCAGCGCGCTGATCACCGCGGAACGGATGACCAGATGAGGGCTATAAAGGCACTTGCCTATCCACAACGGTGGGTATGGAGGGTCCAGATGCTCTTTCAGCCAGTGCGCACCTCTGGTGAGCGCAGTGTTTGGTACGCGTGCAACTTTCTCGTTCCAAACCCAGAGAGCCTGCAAGGCATAAGCGGTTTCCTCTGCTGTCTTGATGTATGTCCCCCAGGAACCATCTGCATTCTGCGATTTCAACATCCATTCGACTGATTTTTCCACCAGATCGTTTGCCAAGCCTGCGCACGCGATTATCGCATGCGAGGTGGCGTAGTACGTGGAAGAGTGCCATTTATCAATCCAGAACGGGTGTTTACCCCGGGCTTTCAAAAGGAATCGAACAACTTTGTTTACGGATGGGTTGTTCTGGTCAAGCCCGGCTTGGCCAAGCGCGCCCAGTACATGGATGTTGGCGCTGATCGAAGGATTGGCTTCAAGATCGAAACAGCGAAAATGGTCCTTCTCCTCGTAGTGCATAACACTCGAAAGGTCTTTCTCTATTCCGAATCTCAACAAGGTATCGAACACCAAACCGGTGTCGTCGCTATCTTTCACCGAGTAGCCGGCGGCAAAGCCAATGCCGCGCCCGGGTTCCCACGCCTTGGAGAGAAAATCAATATGAGGCTGAAGTCTCCCGTTTTTCTTCATGTCTGGAATGAAACTCAAATTCCAAAGCGCCCATGCAATTTCGAATACGTCGAACGGCGCGACATTAGGAAATCCGCCATCTGGTTGGTCAATTCCGTGCAGATACAGCAGAGCCGCTTCATTGCCTTTCTCGATGTGCGTCGCAAAGTAGGCGGTGGCAGACGGGCTGACGCCAACCGAGCCGTTGCTTTCCTGTAAATTTGGCACATCGAGCATACGCTTTCCGTCTCCGCCAGCCATCTCCGCTGAAAACGCAAGCGTGACGTTCCGGTTGATAGTGTTATCCCTCAGATATGCCAGTTTCTTGTCGCGCAATACGGATATTCTTCCCAGGATCCGATCGCCCTGGTGTTTAATTAACCCTAATCTTTCCGCTTCTGCAACAAGCGTGGGGGCGATCATTTCGAAGCCGACAGTTGCTCCATTTGGGTCGGAGGATAACCCTCCCGTCGCATTCCCAACGATCCTCTCGAGGGCGAGCTTGCCATACTCGACCTGCGTTCTATCCGCCCGACGGTGACCACGATAAGAGAGGGCGATCATTGCCGCAAGCGTGCAGATCACGCGGTCATGGTAATACATGGGGGCAGCCGCCCCCCAAGTTCCGTCTGGCAACTGGTTGCGAGTGAGCCAGGCGAGGGCGCGGTTGCTCAGGTTCGGTTCAATTTCGCCGAGGCGCGCCACCCAGGCGGTATCGTACGCTGTGTTTGCCATGTGGCCTGGACCGATTTCGTCAATGAGTTTTGCGATGAGGTTTGTCACTGTTACTCGTTGGTTTCCGGAATCCATAAATTGAATTTGAGTTTGCCGGTGCCGAGAGCGAAATCTTTGTGATTTCGGTAATATGTTCGTAGCCAGTCAAGTTCTTCTGTTGGCAGACTGGTGTAGTCCGGTTCCGATACGCGCCGCAAATACAAATGGTCGTAGAGAATAGATCGCAGCTGGCGTGCGGTCATATACGGCGACGGGCTGACCGAAAAGTAAAGGTCTTCCTCGCCGGTGGAAAGGAGCGGCATATCGAAGACGTTGAATCTATCGAAGCCGATGAATATGCTTACGGGCGGGACGTCCTCACCATAATATTTTCGTACCAGTGTGGTCTTATCCGGGACAGAGCCTTCGGTGAGGTAGTGTTCGACTGCGAGGCGCGCGACGGTTTCGGTGACTTCATCAGCGAATACGCCGAAGAACAGGCGATATTTTGTATTTGATTTGGTCGCTTCGGTTACCTCATACATTGCTTGAAGAGCGTATTCATAGGGCGTCCCGGCAAGCACGTCGCGGTAATCGCCGTAAAACCGGACTTTCACGCTGTAGTCTTCGAAAAAACTGCGATACTGCGAATCGGTTGCAGTTCGTACCAGCCCATCAATCCCGACGCGCTTGGTATATTCATCGCCGCGGTGCATGAGTTCACGGCCGAAGACCGGGGCGAGGATGGTTTGGATGCCGTGGTCGAACATCATGGAACATAGCTCGATGTGGTTCTGGATCGACGCATCCATGTACGCGGAGAAAAAATCGTCAGAGATCTTCTGTGCGTGCTCCAACATGAACCAGCGGCGCGTCCCGTTGACGGGGAAAACGCATACCTTGTGCCCGGTTGCTATGACCAACTTGGCGATTTCGGCAGTGGGGAGTTGCTGGAACTCCTCGAAAGGGATCACCGGCGCCTCCACAGCCAAGGCAGGAAGCGGGGAGTCCGACGCGCATAGTCTGCATAGCCGGGAAGAGATTTCGCGAGCAGGTCCTCCTCCTGTTTTGCGGCGCGCGTAAAGTCCCAAATTGCGTATCCCAGCGCCGCAAGTGTGGTGACGGCGGGATTAACGAAAAAAAGCCCCGTTGCAATTCCAAAAAACGACGTAATGACCGGGTGACGCATGTGTTTGTAAGGACCGGTTTCAATCACTTTGTGTTCCGGCTGGACTTCCACGCGCTCTGCATAATATTGCCCCAAGTGAGCACGGGACCAAGCATGAAGGGCAAGTGATTCAAGTATGATAACGATTCCAAGCAATTGCACATAAGACTTCCACGGGTCGCCAATTCGCAAACTCAGCGCGGGCAGGAGAATCGGTTGCAGGACGAGAACCGCCACCATCAGAAAGATGAAGAGCGTGAAATCCCAGGCGCGGCCCGAGCCGCCGGCGGACCTTTGCTTGTCATAGCGACGGATCAGGACGAAGTCCATCGCGTAAAAAAGAAGGACCGTGAGAAAGGTGACCGCGGCTTGCGCCAACCCGGAAAGCATGATTCCCCCCGATTACCTTTTTGCACCGCGAGTGCTAAATGCTGCCATGGTCACCATGGCGTGATTGGTATCTTCGAGATGAAAACCGAGGCGGCGTTTTACATCGTATGCGCCGGTGCCGAAGCGGACGAGGCGCGCTTTGTGCTCGAACGCCTCCTGCAATGCGGCGTACAACAAATAAAAGTATCCGCCGGGCACATCATCTTCGAGACCTAACGCCGTGGCGAGCTGGAATTGATTATCGCGCACGACCGCTCCGCACCCGACAAGCTCGCCTTCTTTGCGAAGTTCGAGCCAGGTGCCGTCAATCATCGAAAAGTTTTCCAACAAGCCGTGCATCCATGGGTTGGGTGCAGAGCCATGCCAGATGGACACGTTGCGAATCAACTCCAGGGCGTGGTCAATCTCGGAAACTTTCTTGTGTTTGGAAAGGACGAGCCCGTTCTCTTCCGCCTCTTTGATGCTTTTCTTGTAGTGTTGCCGGTCTTTTTTGTTGCCCGATTCGAGGTATTCATCGAAGGTCTGCCATTCCATCGGCATGTATGTGCCGGGCTCCGAGACCGTGAGAGGTTCAAATCCCTTGGGCCAGCCGTAACGTAGTTGTTCCGTCAGCAGGTAGTCGAAAAGCAGGAAGGAACATTTCTGTTTTTTGAATTGTTCGCGCGCGGCTAGGGCGAGAGCAGTTAGAGCCGTATCCCGAAGCGGTTCGCCGGGCAGCAACAGTGCGGAGGTATCGGCGAGCGGCGAACGGCAAATCAATAACGGCCTGTGTTTGAAGATGGAAGTCATGAACTCGCGCGCGATGGCAGGCAACGGAAGCGGTTCATTGTGCACCTTGAACAACGCCGCTCCAGCCACGGGTGTTTTACCATCCCATGCTACTAAGTATGTCGGTTTGGCATCCGCCATGGCGCGTTCGCCAAATTTGTACCAGTCATGACTCTGAAAGCCGCGCCGTAAGACGATGCGATTCCAGATTTCGGGTTCGATTTCGTTGATGCTGTGGAATACTTCGACCCTCAGGTCTGCCATTAAAGCTCCCGTGCAACCCAATTGTACATGAGCAGGTTGAGTTTGCCGATGGTTGTTAATCGCCTTGCAAAAATGATAAGTAGATACGCTGAATTATAATCTCTGGCCGGAGGCTATTGCATGGAAAATTATACCTTCCGTTTAACTCCCGGGCAGGATCTGCTCGACAGTATTCAATCGTTCGTGGAAGAAAACAAAATTACAGCTGGTTGCGTATTGAGCGGCGTGGGCAGTTTGACCCATGTTGTTTTGAAACTTGCCAACCGAGACCTTTTGGCCCAATTTGACGGGCATTTCGAGATCGTTTCGATCACCGGAACTGTTTCACTGCACGGCTCGCACCTGCATATTGCGATCTCGGACGGGGATGGGAAAACAATCGGCGGGCATCTCGTTTCAGGGTGCAAAATCTATACTACTGCCGAAATCGTGCTTGCGGTTTTCTCTGATGTTATCTACAAACGCGAGTATGCAGATGATTCAGGTTATGAGGAGTTGGCGGTTTCTGCATCGTAGAGGTGGGGTCATCTTTCAATAACTTTTTTCAACTCCGCCAAAAATTCCTCTTGGTTGCTCACCGTATTCTTGAAGCCAAGTCGTTTGCCCAGCCGCGTCAACTGTGGTGGGTCAACGTAAGTCGTTGTGAGAATTTCCTCCTGCCCAAGCACATCGTTGGCTTTGCCGTCAAGCAGAATTTGCCCCTGCGACATGGCGATGACGCGCTCGAAATTCTCGGCGCAAAAATCAATGTCATGGGTGATGGTGATGACGGTCTTGCCGCGCTCGCGTAACAGTTTTATTGCGTTAGCGATGCGGGCAATATTTGCCGCATCCTGCCCGGTGGTTGGCTCATCGAACACTACTATATCTGTGTTCATCGCAATGACCGAGGCGAGCGCGACCATTTTCCGCCAGGTGGGTGACAGGTCGTAAGGATTCGTCTCTGTTTTATCCGACAGTTCCGTCATTGTCAACGCATCTTCGATCTGACTTTGAACCTGCTCGGCTTTCATCCCAAGATTTCGCGGTCCGAACGCGACCTCCGCGCCTACATTCTTTGAGAACAGCTGCTCATCGGGGTTTTGAAAGACGTAGCCGACCCGCCCCGCAAGTCTTGCAACAGAATGATTCCGCGTGTCCCAATCACCAATTTGGACCGAGCCTGAAGATGGCTTCAACAAGCCATTCAGGTGCTTGACGAGCGTAGTCTTTCCCGCGCCGTTCTGTCCGATAATGGCAACCTGCTCGCCCGGATGGATAGTGAGCGAAACTCCGCGCACCGCCTGTATGCCTGTTGGATATGTGAAGTGCAAGTCTTGAATTTCGATTTTCATCTTTTGAAACCCCCAACCGCCTCATCCAACTTAATGGGTAATCGCTCCTGCTCCCATAAGCCTGTTTCCTTTGCTTTACGTGCGACAGAGGTGTAACGTGAAATTGGAAACCCCTTGCCTGTCAGCAAATCAGAAGTGAGAACCTCCGTCGGCCTGCCATCCAAAAGGATTTCCCCATCGTGCAACGCAACGACGCGGCTGGCAAAGTTAGCGATCCATTCCACTTTGTGTTCAGCCATGATCACGGTCATGCCGCGCTCTGCCATCGTTCGAATCACGCCGAAGACCTCGCGCGTGCCGATGGGGTCCATTTGCGAGGTCGGCTCATCGAGGACGAGCACCTTTGGTTGCATCACCAGAATGGAAGTCAGCGCGACGCGTTGTTGTTGCCCACCGGAGAGGGAATAGGGTGAGCGGTCTGCAAGATCTGAAATCCCGGTTAGTTCCATCGCATCATTTACTCGCTGGATCATTTCACCTCGCGGCACGCCGATATTTTCCAACCCGAAGGCGAGTTCTTCAAAGACGGTGTACTTCGCGCCGCTGATCTGGTTGAACGGATTTTGAAACGCCAGCCCCACATTCAGCACCCACTCGTGAAGATTGGATTCACTGGACATCATTCCCGCAACTTCAACTGAGCCGGCGATCTCTCCCTTGAAAAAGTGCGGGACGAATCCTGCAATTGTGTAGCAGAGAGTGGACTTGCCCGCGCCGTTCGGGCCGATCAGGGCGACGAATTCGCCTTTGTTTACCCGCAGGTTGATACCTTTCAATGCAGGCATATCGGTGAGCGGATATTTATAAGTGACGTTTTTCAGGTTTACGATAGCCATAATCGAAGCGCGAGCGCGGCGAGAATGAATGTAGCAAGCGCCCAGCGAAGTAATTTATCAGCCGTTGTATCGGGAATTTCGTGCAAAGATGTCTTGACGCGTGTGGAGGTAAACCCCCGCGCTTCAATGGCAATAGCGCGTTCTTCCACCTCGACCAGCGAACCGAATACCAAAGGCCCTACAAGAGGAAACAACGAGCCGGCGCGTTTGAAAAAACTACTTTCTGTATCCAAGCCCCGGGCGCGTTGTGCGGCGATGATGGTTTGGGCTTTGGCTTGCATTTGGGGAAGAATCTGTAAGGTGGAGATGATCACATAGGCGAATTGCCCGGGCAAGCCGCGGCGTGTGAGATCCGACATCAGCTCGCTGGGGTGCGTGGTGAGCAAAAATATGGTGAAGGACGACACCATTACGAAGATTCGAGTAGCGTTGACAAAGGCAAATTCAAGGCTTTCACGCGTGGGATGTAAAAACCAAATGCGGAAAAGCTCTTCGCCGCCCAATGGCTGGAAGAGAGCCTGCATGATGAACAGAAATCCGGCCGCAGGTAGGATAATGCGAAGCGCAGCGCGGAAATAAGAGCGCACAACCCCGCCTAAATAACTCAGTGGGATGATTCCAAAGATAATGAGCAGGGATGGTGTCCAGAAATATGGCGAGATGAATGCAACTAAAATAAACGCCAGCACCAAGACTATCTTGGTCAGCGGGTTTAGGCGATGAATTAAACTATCGCGTTTGACAAAGAAAGACAATCGTTCGTGCATCTTGAATGCTTCTAATTATAAATGGCAAAAGACCGGGCTTTTCGAGCCCGGTCTTTATAATCCGAGTGCGGTGAACTATCCTCCAAGAATGTTGCGAAGCATGAAGGCGGCAAACAACACAAGCAAGACCACTACACCGACCGCAATATAGAGTTGGGTCTGGTTTGCGCCCTCGGTGGAGGCGTTCTCGGGGCGTGGGAAGCGTGCCACGAAACGTTGCGAAAGTCCCTGAATGATGGCGAAGGCAAGCATCGCCGTGGTGATCTTGTCCACGGGCTCCACGAGGAAGCCGGTACTCAGCACGGCTTGCACAACCCCTTGACCCGTCTGGAGCAGGTAAGCGGTGATAAACGATGACCCGCTGGCTGTGATACCTCCGTATAGATACACGGCGATCGGTGTGGAAACTACCGCGGCCGTCAGAGCAATCACAAAGCCGGTAACCACCACCCTCCACCAGCTTTTGAAGAAGCCCCAGCCTGCCATGCGTCCTGCCATGTAGCCGATGAAGAATGCCACGGGCCACCATGGAAGAGCGTTCGGGTCAATGGCGATGCCCCAAATAATGTTGGAGAGCGCGCCGGTCAGCGCGCCAGCCCAGGGACCGCAAATCACACCGACCAGAACTGTTCCGATGCTGTCCAAATACACGGGAAGCTTAAGCACCAGCACCAATTGACCAATGGCAATGTTGATGGCAATTGCGACAGGGATAAGCACCCATGTCATCGTATTGAAGTCTTTCTTGATTCTGTCCAACATGACATTTCTCCTGTTTGTAGGTTTGATTCTTACAACACCGTGTTTTCGGTTTTGTTTCACCGAATCTTCGCGGCGAGTTTCTCTACTCGTTCCAGGAACAACTCGATCAATTCACGCGGGCGCACACCCAGCGCCACTCTCATATTCGTGGGCTTCTTTGTGTAATTATAGAAATCGCCGATCGTCTTGCCCATCGAAACTCCGCCGGAGATGTCCACATCCACCGGCAGATCTTGGTAATCACACAATTCGGGCGCAAACGCGATTGCTAAGGCGAGCGGGTCGTTGATGACGCATCCCTTTACTCCTTGAAACCCATGGTGAAATTCCATGTAAAAACGCGTGGCATCGGCGACAAAGCGCGTCAGTGGCGACTCGGTCTGGAGGAGTCGGTCAACATCTCCCTGAGTTAGAACGCATTGATAGGTGACGTCCAGCGGCACAAGCGTAGTCGGCATCCCCGCGTGATACACGATGTGCGCGGCGTGCGGGTCTGCAAAGGTGTTGAACTCTGCGAGCGCCGTCGTGTTGCCTTCGTAGCGGATCGCGCCACCCATAATGATCAGCTCTTTGACTGATTGCACTATGCGCGGCTCCTGCCGGATCGCCAGCGCGACATTCGTAAGCGGACCGATCGCCACAAGCGTGACCTCGCCCGGCTTAGACATGATTGTCTCGATGAGAAAATCGCATCCGTGCTGACGGGTCGGCTTGGTTCGCGGTGGGGGAAGCTTTGCATAACCCAGGCCTGTGTTGCCATGTGTTTCAGGCGCAAGCAGGGAAGGTTGCACAAGTGGTAGTTCACAACCGACGGCAACCGGGATATGACGAGCGTTTGCCAACTCCAAGACCGACAAGGCATTGGTTGTTGCCTGGGCAAGCGAGCAATTACCGTGGACAACACTCAAACCCTCGAGGGAAATCTCCGGAGAGGCGAGCGCGAGCAAAATAGCAAGCGAGTCGTCAATGCCGGGGTCGGTGTCTAGCAGGATGCGTTTTGACATGTTATTCGGGAATTGCCCGCGCCAGTGCTTCTATTCGTTGAATGAACAATTCGATGAACTCTTCGCCGCGTACCTGCATCGCAACCTTCATATTGGCGGGCTTTTTTGTCACGCTAAAAGCATCGGCAAATGTTTTGCCCATCGCAACTCCGCCTGAATGGTCAACATCCACGTAATAGTCTTTCAGCGCCAACAAGTCAGGTGTGATAATGGTTGCCAGTGTGAGGGGATCGTGCAAGGCGCAACCGGCGAAGCCGCGTTCGTACGAGAATTTGAAATAGACTTCAACAGCATCCCGGACGAAACGAGAGATTGGCGAGTTGATCTTCATCAAACGGTCAACATGCGCCTGTGTTAGCAGGCATTTGTGAGTGACATCCAATGGAATCAGTGTGATAGGAATACCGGAATGGAAAACAATGTGCGCGGCGTGCGGATCAACCCAAATATTGAATTCCGCCAATGGTGTTACGTTGCCGTTTTCCTGAATTGCACCGCCCATGATCACTAACTCTTTCACCGCTTTGGCGAATTCCGGCGCCTTGCGAACCGCCATTGCAATATTTGTCAGCGGACCGATGGGGAATATGCTCAACTCACCAGGCTCAGCAAGGACTCTCTCGATCAAATAATCTACAGCATGTTGCCCTATGGGTTTGTTATCGGGCTCGGGTAGTCTTGAATTTCCTATTCCGCTCTCGCCGTGGACGTAGGCGGAGGCGCGCAAAGGCTGGACAAGAGGCAGGATGCTTCCTGCGGCGACCGGAATGTGGCTTGCCCTTGCCATCGCGAGCACGGCAAGCGCGTTGCGCGTCGCGGCTTCGAGAGTTACATTGCCTTGCGTTGTAGTGAGCGCTTCAAGTTGGATCTCCGGAGAGGCGAGCGCGAGCAGAAAGGCGAGCGCGTCGTCCACGCCGGGGTCGGTGTCAATAATGATTCGTCGCATGGGAGATATCGGTGATTAGCCGGCAGACATAAACCTCTCAACATCTTCTCTTGTCGGCAAAGAGGGCTGGGCGCCGAATTTTGTCGCTGCAAGCGCGCCACACGCACAACCAAAGCGAACGGACTCTTCAAGCGATTTGTTTTCCAGTATGGACGTGGCAAAGCCTCCAACGAAGGCGTCGCCAGCCGCGGTGGTGTCAACAACGTCCACTTTGAATGCGTCAACACGTCCACTTGTCTCTGCATTTACAAAGAACGCACCTTTACTGCCCAGTGTGACGACTACATTTTTTGCGCCTCCGTTCAGCAATTTGCGCGCGGCTTTTTCGGCAGAAACAATGTCGCTAACGGGCGTTGCCGCAAGCAGACTCAACTCCGTCTCGTTCGGAATGAGGAAATCTGCAAGTGAAATTAATTCATCTGGCAATTGTTGCGCCGGTGCAGGGTTGAGGAGTACGCGCATTCCATTTTTATGTGCCAGCTGGGCGGCGCCGATGACCGTTGGCAAGGGAATCTCCAACTGGAGCACGAGCAAACCTCCGCTGGGAAAAGAGGCGTTTTCCACATCCGCGTTGGTCATTTTGCCGTTTGCCCCCGGCGAGAGGACGATACTGTTTTGTCCATCTTTATCCACTACGATGATCGCGGTGCCTGTGGAGGCATTGTCGCGTCGAATCGGAGCTGTATCAACATTACTTTGTTGGAGGTTGCCGATGAGAACATCGCTGAAATTGTCCGTACCTACTCGCCCGAGCATCGAAACCTTTGCGCCCAGTCTCGCCGCGGCGACTGCCTGATTCGCGCCCTTGCCACCGGGAATCACCTGCAAGTCATCACCGCTGATCGTTTCGCCCGGTTGCGGGAAGCGCGGCGCTCGAACAACAAGGTCTGCATTGAGCGAGCCTACCACGAGGATGTCAGACATTTTGTAATTTACCTCTGTTTGAAAAATTAGACTGCGTTTGCAATATGCTGAATTCCTGGTGTGTGGCTGTTATGGGCCGCCTCCATTGAGTGATAATGACAGTAACCACCAAAACATAAATAACACGATTATTGTGATAAACACAGGAGCCTTCACCTTGATGTTCAGGTATCGTTGCAGTGCCTTGTCGATGAGCATGGCAATTAGCGCACTGATGATCACACTGACTAGGTATAACAGTACGAACGATATATTCCACATGCTAATCCCTGTTGTCTAGATCTGGATACGAAGAGTAGATACTTCGATTATAAGTCAGACCTTGGGTCTGTAACCTGACAGGTACGCTGAATACCCGCCTCCGCGTACTGCGAGACGGAATAAGAAGCATCGGCCGTTATGACGGCTCTCCTGCACCCTGCGGGGCGACTCGAAAGGCTTCCCTCTGCGTGGCATGATCAGGCGAATCGAAGTGTGCCGCGATGACAAACACATCTAACGCGCACCGTGTTCTTTCCTCCTCAAAGTTATTAGGTAATGGGAAGTGTGCCCCCACGGGAATTCGAATCCCGGTTTGAGCCTTGAGAGGGCTCCGTCCTGGGCCACTAGACGATGGGGGCAATTGGCATCGCTGATATAAGTCAACGATGTGGTCTGGGGTAGCATGAAGCCGCCCAGACCAAGCGGGCGAGATTGTATCATTGCGATTGTCACTCGTCAACGAGAAGGATGCGAGTATATCTTCCGCGTCGTATTTAGGTCGGAAGTGGTTTGCGTAGATTCTGCTGATATGGAATTTGAAATATCATTGTCCGCCTGTGTAGGAAATCTTGTACACTACACTATCGCCAAAGTCGGTTACATACAAACTTCCATCTGGACCGGTGGCAATATCCAATGGGTTAGTAAGTCCGGTAACGAAAATCGAGGTCAGGGTGTGGTATTCTCCATTGTCGTCTTTGCTTAATTGGACGCGATAAATCTGACCTATGCTCCATAGGGTAACAAAGCCATTATCAAAATACTCCGCAGGAAATTGATCATCCTGATAAATTACCAGCCCGTCGGCGGATGAGTGCTCTGGAAATAGCGCGATGGGAGCTATAGTTCCACCGTCCGGAGGCGGTAGCCCAAAATGCCTTGGGAATCCGTAATCGCCGCCCTCCACAATATAATTTAGTTCATCGGGCGGCGCCACATCAAGGAGCCCAGGGGCATTGTCTGTTGCAAAAAGGTCGCCTAAGCTGTTGAATGCCAGCCGATAGGAATTTCGGATGCCTACAGCATATGTCTGCAAGTCACTGCCATCTGCATTCACTGATAATATAGAAGCCGCGTATTGATACCTCTCTGGAGCGGCGTCAGAGGTTGAGCCTACTGGAAAATACAAACGCCCATCACTGCCAAACGCGAGGCCGTTGTTCCCGTGCCAAGGGAAGATTCCGGCGGGTAGACCGACTACGATATCAGTTGCATCGTCGGCTATTTGATCTCCGTTAGTATCGCGTAAAGCAGTGATCTTGCCCTGCGAAGATACATAGAGTGACCCGTCGCGCCATGCGAGGCCGACCGGTATCATAAAACCCGACGCAAAGCGCCTGCTTGTGCGGTCCTCGAATGAAACGAACCAGATATCACCATTGTGATTAGCAATATACATACTTCCATTAGCTCCGAATATGACGCTTGTCGGGTTACCGGTGGGCTCGGTAATGAAAGGGGTGATGCTGAAATCGGGGTGAATGCTAATTTCGCTAACAGGATCTGGCAAGTTTGGGCGGGTGCGCTTAGTAAGCGAAATAAGTTGAACAAGGCTTGCAGAGAAAATAATCGGAATTGACCCGCAAAGTAACAGTGCGCTCAGAAATGAATTTCCATGCTGCATCAATCTAATTGTGATGAATGCCAACGCGGAAACAATCACTGCGCCTAAACTTACAGGAAGCAGTGTGTAGGCTAGTGTGTAAAGAATTGATCTCACGCCTACGTTGATAATCCCAGACCGCGTATTGCTGATCCAGTAATCCGTGCTCATGAGTGTCAGCAGAAGGATTGCGGCCGCGGATTCGACAACAATCACAATTCCCCAGATTCTATGCCTGCCAGAAGAACGCAAAAATAACCAGACTCCTCCGATTACCCCTCCTAGATATATCGTGTAAAGCGCCAATGCGATACGATCTATGATGGTTAGTGATACAACCATTAGCCCTCCGTGACGTTCTCAATTCTATCACGCAAGATAAAAACATGAACCTCGCCCGGCCCGTGGACTCCAATGGTGTGCGTGCTTTCGATGTCGCCGGTCGCCGACGGTCCTGTGATGAAAACAGCAGATTCGGTGTTGCCCGTGAGATGAATCGCGCTTTCAAGTGATTGGAAAATATCCGAGCTTTTCAAAACTGCGAGATGGATTTCGGGAAGCAGTGATGCATGTAGCGGATTTCCATCCCCGTCCGCTTCCAAAATGGACCCTGTGTCTGCAAGCCCACATTTGGCACTGGTTACACCCACGCGAATGGAAGGATCGGGTTCGCGGCTTGCTGTTATGCCTGCTCTGGATAATGCAGTTTCATTCAAAACGTTCGGCTCGAGATGAATGTGATTGATTCCACGAGATTGCAAGAACTTAATGATGGCTTGAGTGGGGTCCTCGGTTGTGTGAACATGTCCGTGCGCGGCAACTAATTCCTTTGAGAATTCTTCAACCAAATTGATGTCGCTTTGAGGCAGCCGCGATGTAGTGGTGGTGATTGCGCTGTCTTCGCGGCTTTGTTCGACGCTTTCTGGTTTGCTCGGAGCGATACGATTACCCGTCTCCTCGGTGCGAAACCTGTCCCGAAACGGACTCCTCGTAAACTTTGGAAAATCTTTGCTGTAACCCCAGCCTGTGAAAGTTGGAAGGCGAAACCACTCTGAGAAAGGGGAGACGATAAGGCTTGCCAGCGCCGCGAATTTTTGCGAAAGTGCGAACAGGCGCGAGTGTCGCGCGAGGCGTGAGTAAGTAATCAAAGAGAATCTGCTTAACCATGAAAGTCCGTTACTGTTATTGCGATTGCGTTTATTCCTGTTCAGAGAGGGAGAGTCTCCCGCTCTAACGCGCGCTAAGAACTTTGGCAGATCAATGTCCACAGGACAAGCATCTTTGCACGCGCCGCAGAGTGTGGATGCTTGTGCGAGTGGAACGAACTCGCTTCCGAACAGTCCCGCAGAAATCACCGAGCCGATGGGTCCCGGGTAGATGCTATTGTACGCGTGCCCGCCGATCTCGCGAAAAATAGGACAGGCGTTCATGCACGCGCCGCAACGAATGCAGTACAACGATTCTTTCAGCGATGAGTTGCGGAGGCGTGAACGTCCGTTGTCGAGGATGATGAAGTGGCGTTGTTGTTTATCCAGCGGTTTGCGAATGATTTGCGTGTACACGCTGAGTTTTTGTCCCGTTGCCGACCGCGGGAGCAGGGAAAGCGTGAGGGCAAGGTCGTCGAGGTTCCGTACGAGGCGCTCCATGCCGATGAGCGCGATATGAATCGGCGGGATGGTGGTGACCATGCGCCCGTTGCCTTCGTTTGTCACGAGGCAGATCCCACCGTCCTCGGCGATTGCGAAGTTCGCACCTGTTATCCCGACGTCGGCGGTAAGGAAGACTTCACGGAGAACTTTTCGAGCAATATTTGTGAGAGAAGGAATATCTTCAGTGTATTCGACTCCCAGCTTCTCCTGAAAGATCTTCCCCACATCCTGCTTGCGGAGGTGCAAAGCGGGCGTGATGATATGACTCGGCTTTTCGCCGCGTAATTGCACAATGAACTCTCCGAGGTCGGTCTCGACCACGCGGATGCCGTTCGCTTCGAGCGCGTGATTGAGCTTGATCTCCTCCGTCACCATGGATTTTGATTTAGCGACCAATTTTTGTTGTTGGGGCGAACGACCATTCGCCCCAACAATGTCTAGAACAATATTTATAGCTTCGCTTGCATCCTTTGCGCGGTGGACAACCACGCCGTTTTCTTTTGCTCGACGCGTAAATTGGTCTAAATACACTTCAAGATGCTCAATCACATCTGCGCGGATAGCATGAGCGCGTTGACGCCGCTCGCGCCAATCGGGCAGTGCTTCCCATGCGTTGATACGCCGCGTGACGCGCCGCTCGGCGTTGAGGTCTAATGCCTTTTGGAGGTGGTTGTTGGCAAGCGAGGATCGAATCCGTTCTCGAAATTCAGTGATGGTCATTTGGCTTTTCTACCGATGTACAACCCGCGACCATCCAGTCCCTTTTTATCGTGAATGACTTCCAAGCCCGCGGCGCGGAATGCTTTCAAATTGTCTGTATGAGAAAACAGCCCTAATTCATGATGTTCGGTGAAGTATTCGATGCGTTGAATGGAACCAGCAAGATAATGAAAATCCAGCGTGGAAATGTTACGTTTCCTTCCACTAATGCTCATTCGGGTAATCTTCAAATCTGTGTTATCTACGTGCAGTGTGTGAATACGCCCAACGTTCCATTGTTCAGCGGAAAACCATGGCTCAATCAGCAGAACCCCGCCACCTTTGAGATGATGGGCCATTGATTTGATTGCTCTGATGAGGTTGCCTTTGGTTCTCGCATATCCGATCGAGCTGAACAAGCAGATAATAATATCGAAGCGGCGGTTGAGATTGAAGTCAATCATATTGCCTTGAATGAAGCGAACCTTCGGGTGTTTCTTGCGAGCAAGTGCGATCATGTTGGGATCAAGGTCCATGCCTTCGACTTTGTAATGCTTTGCAAGGAAGCCGACGTGACTCCCTGTTCCGCACGCAACATCGAGGAGATCTACGCCTCCCGAACGGCAGTATTTGCGAATGAATCGATGCACAGCCGCGGCTTCCTTGGAATAGTCTTTTCCTAGCGCTTCATAAAGCGCATCGTAATAGATTTCTGATTTCGAATACATTCCGCCTCCAGCAGGTCAGCGATGATCGAGGACTTCCGCGAGATGAACTACTTTCTGACTTTTCTTTTGTCTGTGCAAACCGCCCGCAATGTGCATCCGGCAACCCGCTTCAAGCACCACCAGAGTCGATGATTCGGAAGTTTCGAGATTCGATATCTTCCGTTTGAGTAATTCTGCTGAAAGCTCGGGATGTTCCACGGAAAATATCCCGCCGAAGCCGCAACAATCCTCAGCGGCAGGCAATTCAACAATCCTTGCGCCTGCAACATTTGCCAGAAGCGCGCGAGGTTGCCGGTCGATCCGCATTGCGCGTAAAGCATTGCACGAGGCGTGATAGGTCAATACGCCGTCCCAGCGCGCGCCGACGTCAGTGACACCGAGTTTATCTACGAGATATTCGGTGAATTCGTAGGTGCGGCTCCCCAATGCCTGCGCGCGTGTAAGCCAGGCGGGGTCATCGCGAAATAATTCTGGGTAATTGTGTTTGATCATGTGCGCGCACGAGCCCGACGGCATCACGATATCGCCGGTTGTTTTTTCGAAAACTTGAATTGTGTGTTCGGCAATCGGGCGCGCCTCTGCTCGCAAGCCCGCACTGAACGGAGGTTGTCCGCAACAAGTCTGATCGCGGGCGAATTCCACGCCGATGCCGAGGCGGCGAAGAATGCTTACGATTGCCTCGCCAGTTTGTGGATAGAACGAATCGACGAGGCAGGTCACAAAGAGCTGGATATGAGTCACGAGTCGATTGTATCCCGAATCGCAAATCTATAAAGTTTGGTATGATTGCCTGCATTATGTTTGCGTTCAAAACATCCCTTCCTGATCCATTTGATCTTCCCAAACGTATTTCGCGATTGAGCGAACTCGCTTACAACTTGTGGTGGACGTGGCAACCCGAAGCCGCGCGCCTGTTCGGCAGACTCGACTACGATCTGTGGGAACGGCTCGGACATAACCCGATTCGGCTCTTGCGTGAAATCGAACGCGCGCGCTTGGATCAAGCGGCAAATGACAGGGATTATCTTACCTTATACGATGAAGTATTTACGCATTTCGATTCATATTTTTTTTCGGAATCGAAGACGTGGACGCAACGAGCGCACCCTGAATTTGATTCTCACCCCATCGCGTACTTTTCGATGGAGTTTGGTTTGCACGAAACGCTTCCGATCTATTCCGGCGGCCTAGGTGTGTTGGCTGGTGACCACTTGAAGGAGGCGAGCGATCTGGGACTGCCGCTGGTCGGTGTTGGCTTTATGTACGCGGAAGGATACTTTTCGCAACGTATTGGCGAAGACGGCTGGCAGGAAGCATTGAATAATATGCTCGTTTTCGAAGACCTGCCTTTATTGTTGGTGACGGAAAAAGAGAAACCCGTGCAGGTGGAGGTTGAACTGCCCGACAGAAAAATCGCGATGCGCATTTGGGAAGCGCGAGTCGGGCGTGTGCCCTTGTATCTTCTCGATTCCAACGTAGACGGCAATTCGGAAATGGATCGACTGCTCACGGCGCGGTTGTATTGGTCTGACCTTGACCGCCGCGTAATGCAGGAGGTGCTGCTGGGCATCGGTGGCGTGCGCGCGCTCAGGCAGTTGGGATACAGCCCATCGGTCTGGCACATGAACGAGGGCCACGCGGCATTCCTGACGTTGGAGCGGGCGCGGGAACTTGTAGCCGCCGGCTCAACTTTCGAGGATGCGATCGAAAGAACGCGCAACCAGAACGTGTTCACCACACATACGCCGGTCCCGGCAGGGAACGATGAATTTCCGCTCTGGCTGATGGATAAGTATCTCGCCGCGATCTGGGAACAACTGGGGTTGACGCGTGAACAATTCTTTGACTTGGCGCGGCACGAGCGCGGTCATAGTGAAACATTCAGCATGGGCATCCTTGCCTTGCGAAACTCAGATGGGCGGAACGCGGTCTCGGAGTTGCATGGTCACGTGGCGCGCAGGATGTGGCACTTTTTGTGGAGGGATAAGCCCGAATCGGATGTGCCGATTCGTTACGTGACGAACGGAGTGCATACTGCGAACTGGCTGGCTCGGCGCTTGAAGAATCTCTTTGTTCAATATCTCGGATCCGATTGGTACGAGCACCTCGACGAACCTGAGTTCTGGTCAAAGATTGATGGCATTCCGGATGACGAGCTTTGGGCGGTTCGTCTGCACCTCAAACGCAAGCTTGCTTTTTATCTGCGCGAACGTGTGCGTGACCGCTGGGCACACGGCGGATTTCACCCGGTGCAAGTCGTGTCTTCAGGTGTATTGATCAATCCCTACGCGTTGACGATTGGCTTTGCGCGCCGCTTTGCCACATACAAACGCGCCAGTCTCGTGATGCGCGACGTGGAACGATTGCTGAACATCGTGAATCGCCCGAACATGCCCGTGCAAATTCTCTTTGCCGGAAAGGCGCATCCCGCCGATGAGCCGGGCAAGCAATTGATTCAACAGGTATATCGCACCGTCAAAAAAGCGGAAACGGGCGGACGTATCGTGTTTCTCGAAGATTACGATATAAACCTCGCTCGCTACCTTGTGCAAGGCGTGGATGTCTGGTTGAACACGCCGCGTCGTCCATTGGAAGCCAGCGGAACCTCGGGGATGAAAGCCGCGCTCAACGGCGCGCTGAACTTCTCCGTGTTGGATGGTTGGTGGCGCGAAGCCTACAATGGTCAAAACGGATGGGCGATTGGCGAGGATAAAGATCACGAGTCCAGCGATTCGCAAGATGAGAAAGACGCTGAAAGCCTGTATCGCACCCTCGAAGACGAAATCATCCCGCTGTATTATGACCGTGACTCGAAGGAAATCTCGCACGATTGGATCGCACGCATCAAAGCCTCGATGAAGACGAACATCCCTAAGTTTTCCACGCGACGCATGGTGAAGGACTATGTGGAGAATCTGTACGTAAAGGCGTTGGCATCTCCCGTCCCAGCCGGGAAGCGAAAAAAGAAGTGAGGGAAAATGATCCCCGAAATCACCACATCTGATCTCGCGGCGAAGCTCAAATCGGATGAAGAATTTATCCTGCTCGATGTTCGTGAACTTCATGAGCTGGATTATGCCAAATTAGCGCACCACAGGCTCGAGGTCGCGCCAATGAGTCGCTTGGCGGAGGTCGGCACAGATGCGCTATCCGAATCCGCAAGGTCGCAGGACGCAACGATTTATGTGATGTGTCATCATGGAAACAGAAGCGCGCAGGTCACCGCGTGGCTTGCACAACAGGGCTGGAAGAATGTCTTCAATGTGGCAGGCGGGATTGACGATTACGCGCGTAATGTAGATCGTTCGGTTGGTATGTATTGATTGCAGTAGGGGCGTTTGGCCAATTGCGCCTACATTTTATTTATCAAACACAAATTCCCCGTTCTTGTAAAACAACTCCCCGTCCACGGTAATTTCGGAGTCGGTGCGCAGGTCGCAGATCATATCCCAGTGGATCGCGCTCTTATTCTTTGAGCCCGTTTCGGGGTAGCCCGCGCCGAGCGCCATGTGGAACGTGCCGCCAATCTTCTCATCGAACAAGATGTTGCCGGTGAATTTGTTGATATCGAAATTCGTGCCGATGGCGAACTCGCCCACGCGTCGCGCGCCCTCGTCTGTTTCGAGCATCTTGAGCAAATACACTTCGTTCTTTTCCGCTTTTGCGCGCTCGACTCGTCCGCGGTTGAAGGTTAGTTCTGCGCCTTCGACAGCCACGCCGCCGAAGATGGCTGGATATGTATATTTCACCCAGCCGTTGAGCGAATCTTCGACAGGTCCCGTGTAAATCTCTCCATCGGGCATGTTGAATGTACCGATGGAGTTTTTGAAGGTGCGGCCTTTGATAGATAACGATAAATCCACATTCGGTCCGCGCAGTGTGACGAGATCTTTCCCATCCAGAAAATCAATTGCCTTCCGTTGCCCGGCCTCGGTGCTTTTCCAATAGGCGATCGGATCATCCTCGTGCGCATGGACGGCGTTGAAAACGAAATCTTCGTATTCCTTCAAGCTCATGCCCGCGTCCTGCGCGTACGCGTCGGTGGGGTAGAGGGTGGTCACCCATTTGAATTTGTCCTCGCCGCCGCGCCTCATCTGCGTTTCAGTGATGATGCTCGTGGCTTTGCTCCGCCTCTGCGACTTGACGGGATCGATGTTCGTCGTGCCTCGGGTATTCGTCGAAGAGTGGATTCGGATACGGCTCTCAAATTCGTCATACGCCAACTTGTAGAACGTCGGAACGAAATCGAGCTGCGCGTCGTTTGCGCAGGTAAGATAGAATTCATCCTGACTGAAAGGCATCATTCCGGGCAGGGAAATCATTGGGTGGGGATGACCGCCTTTTTCCATGATCTGAATAAACAGCTCGCGCACGAGGGGCTCGGCGGCGGTGGTCGCTTCGATCAGAACACGGTCACCGGGTACGATGCGCGTGGAATGTTCAACCAAGACTTTCGCAAATTTCTTAACCCTTGAATCAGCCACAAAATACTCCTGAATTCGTTATGATTGCGCCCGAATTATATCATCGGTACATCGGGTATACTTTCGCAAGCGTCTGAAGCATTCTTCAATATGAAACAACTTCTCCAAAACATCAAAACCGGCAGGGCTACCGTTGAGGATATACCCATCCCGACCCCGCGCGCTGGGCAGGCGCTTGTCAAGGTGGAGGCAAGCCTCGTGTCCGCGGGAACGGAGCGCATGGTTGTCGAATTTGCCGAAAAGAATCTTGTCGGCAAGGCGCGCGCGCGTCCCGATCTGGTCAAGCAAATCATCGAAAAAGCGCGACGCGAAGGGCTGGTCAATACGGCACAAGCCGCGTTCAATCGTCTGGATCAGCCGCTGGCGCTCGGATATTCTTCCGCTGGCACGATCGTCGCGCTTGGAAAAAATATGCAGGGCTTCAAGGTGGGTCAACGCGTGGCGTGTGCGGGCGGCGGGTTTGCGATCCATGCAGAATTCAACATTGTGCCGCGGAATTTACTAACCCCGATACCGAAGAATGTTGATCTTGAATCTGCCGCGTTTACCACGCTCGGTGCCATTGCCTTGCACGGACTTCGTTTGGCGGAGCCGCAGATCGGAGAGAACGTCGCGGTCGTCGGTTTGGGTCTCTTGGGATTATTGACGATTCAGATCGCTTCTGCCGCCGGATGCAACGTATTAGGCATTGACCTCGACCCCAAGCGGATTGGGCTCGCTTCTTCACTCGGACTTGAAGCTGTGCGCTGCGAAAAAGCGGAATCGGCATCTTCCGCGTTCACCCTTCGTCAAACTCAGAGCGGCGCCGCCAATCGCGGATTCGACGTTGTCATCATCTGCGCGGACACCCCCTCGAATGATCCTGTTGAACTTGCAGGCGCTATCGCACGCGATCGTGGGCGCGTCGTTGCGACGGGCGCGGTGGGTTTAAGTATT
>Ga0187893_10001887_pt1 | contig 47858 bp, 45 predicted proteins | sample MA1701074metaG_FD_139574 | JGI IMG/M metagenome (GOLD analysis project Ga0187893, IMG submission 139574) | White microbial mat communities from a basaltic lava cave in the Kipuka Kanohina Cave System on the Island of Hawaii, USA - MA170107-4 metaG ... | reverse complement strand
AGCGCCATGGGGGTAAGGGGGCGGTGCGCGCCGATCCCTCGAAAACCAGCCTTCGCAGCACCCGGCACAAGAACGCCAAGCCGGTTCACCGTCGCCGCATCCACTCGTGAAATATGCGGGCTAGCACCAGCGCCAGCGCTGCGAGTGAGATACCCGTGGCGTAACCGGAACCGAGGATCATCGCGCGCCAGAGCGAGAGGACCTGCCAGCCGCGCCGGACGAGCAGCCCGCCGAGAGGACCCAACGCACACACCAGCAGCATTAGAAAAACGAAGGTTTCGATAATGGGCATCCAGGTCACGTTTGCGGGAAACCCCCCGAGGCGAAGCGACGCCAAAACGGCGAGCAGCCACACCGACGCAAGCGCCGCAGCCCCCAGCCCCACGCCGGTTCCGAACAGCCGGAAATCGGGCCAAATCTGGCGGACGTGTACGACGCGAACCGCCCTCATATTGGGGAGTTTGGCGCCCCCCGCTAACGTCCGCAATCCGGCCGTCGTCAGTCGTTCAACGGTAATCGACGACGGCTGATCCTGAACGGTTCGATCACGATGATCGACCGTGACCACTCCGCCTCATCGATGGATACTAACGCGCGTTGGAGCCTGCGAATCACTTCCTCCTCGCCATAACGACCCCCTCGGAATAATACGATCCCCCGGCCGGCGGCTCCGGCCACTGCGGGCAGCCGCGGGAAGTACCAAGTAGGGTGGGTCGTAACCGACCCACCGCGTTCATTCTCCCACGACACTCTCGACCGCGGCCAGATTCACGGCCGGAGCGCGGTCCCGGCACGCGCAATTCCAGGCGCGGTCGTACCGGCCCCGCCGGACAAAGCGCGCGAAACTGGAAAGGGGCCATGCATGCGGACACTTGACCCACCCGTGCTTCACCGGGTTGTAATGGATGTAATCGCACAACCCGATGAACTCCGGCTCGTCACGGACCGCGTGCTCCCACGAACGACGCTGCCACACGCCTCGCTCGCCGTGCCGGACGCGCGAGCGGCTGCGGCGGGCCTCACGTCCGCCGGAAGCGAGATATCGGCGGGAGGCCGTTGTCTTGACAATCCGCCAGCGGGTTGAGAAATCCGCATCGCCGGGGGGCAGCGTCCAGATGCAGTGGAGGTGGTCCGGCAGCAGGACGATGGCGTCGATCGTGAACGGCCGCGTACGCGCTGTGTCCGCCAACGCCGAACGCAATGCGGAGCGGGCGTCCAGCGTCGTCAGGAACGGCCGGCGATGCGCGGTCACGAGCGTGAAGAAAAAGGTCCCACCGGGAACGAACGCGCGCCGGTATTCGGGCATGGTTCGCAGGATGATAAGGATCGATCCGGCGGCGAGGTAGAGGTGGGTCGAGTACGACCCACCCTACTGCTTGGCCCGGTTCATGACGCGAGCGTTGCTCATTCTGTGAGCCAGGTTGGGTGAGTCGAGTACTACCCGCCCTGCCGCTCACCGCAGCAGCCCCCGCTGGCGCAGGTAATGGATCACCAACTGGTCGAACGGCACGGCCGTGCTCGCCAGCAGGTAGTTCATCCCCCGGCGGACGCAGTAGTCGCGCAGCGACGTGCAGTAGGCCTCGAGGTTCGCCTTGTACCGCGCCAGCAGCGGGCGCGAGATCGTCACCTCGGCCACGTCGTCATCCTCGCAGTCGACCAGTTTCAGGTCGCCGGCGAGTTCGGGTTCGATCTCCTGCGGCGAGAAAATCTGGAGTACGTACACGTCCAGCCGCCGCCCCACGAGGTACCGCAGCCCCTCCTCGAACCCGTGCTTGTCGAGGAAGTCGCTCAGCACCAGCACGACGCCGCCGGCCGTGTGCCGCACCGCGAACTGCCTCGCCGCCGCCGAGAATCGGCTGACGCCCTCCACCGGCGCATCGGCGAGAAACCGCACCACGCGACTCATCATCCGCCGGCTGCGCAGCCCCGACAGCCGCGAGACGAGCCGGTCGCAATAGACGTAGACGTTCACGCGGTCGAGATTGACCAGGCCGATGTAGGCGACCGCCGCGGCGACGCGCTTGGCGTAAAGCGCCTTGGACGGTTCGCCGCGGCCCATGCTGGCCGACAGGTCGACGAGCAGCGTGACGTTGAGGTCCTCCTCCTCCAGGAATAGCCGCAGGAACAGCGCGTCAAGCCGGGCATACAGGTTCCAGTCGAGGAAGCGCAGATCGTCCCCGACGACGTACGGGCGATAGTCCGCGAACTCGACCGATTCCCCCTTGCGCGGGCTGCGCCGCTCGCCCTTCGTCTTGCCGGCGAAGATGCGGCGCGAGACGATCTCCAGCCGTTCCAGCCGCGTCAGGAAGTCGGCGTCCAGCAGCGTGGCCGCGGCATCGGCGGGCCGCGGACGGACGACGTCGCTCATACGAGGCACTGTACCGGCCGGACGGCGCGGGGGCGCGGGCCGGCGGGCCCGGGGCAGGTGGTTGAATCGCCCGCCGCCGGGTGTTATGATCTCCAGACCGGGCCGCAGGCAGATCAGGGAAGGTTTGTCCATGGCCGTCGGCTCCCGCATTCGAGACCCCCTCGCGGCAAAGGAACGTCTCATGTTCGCCCGTTGCAATGCTTCGGTCGTGTCCCCGGTGCGCTGTCTGGTCCGCCTCGCGGTTCCGCTGGCGCTGCTCGCCGTCGCGGGCTGCGCGGCCGTCCCCGATCTGACGCGCGGCCTGTTCGGCGAGGGCGGCGCATTCGCCCCCGGGCCTCGGCCGCCGCTCGCGCCGAGCGCGACCTCGGACGCCGTCGCGCGGGCCGTCGAAGAGGCCGACGTGGTGAAGGTCGTCGGCGACCGCCTGTACGTGCTGAACCGCTTCAAGGGTTTGTTGATCGTCGACGTGTCAAACCCGGACGCGCCGCGGCTGCTCGGACAACTCGACCTGCCGGGCCGGGGCGTCGAGATGTTCGTCGTCGAGCCGCGGGCCTATGTGCTGCTCAGCGCGGATTATTACCTGCCCTATCTCGCGTCGGGCGGTCCGCGCGCGGAGGCCGTGAACGGCATCGCTCCGCCCGGAGTGAGCATCGCGCCGCCGGGGCCGATCCCGCCCGCCCCCGAGTTCACCGGCAGTCAGATCGCCATCGTCGACGTCTCCGACCCTGCCCAGCCGGCGCTGCTCGACAAACTGAATCTCGTCGGCTACGCGAACGAGAGCCGGCGCGTGGGCGACGTGATCTACGTCGTCGGCTCGAACATCATCCCGTTCGGCGTGGACGTGAGGCCGGGCGGCGCCGCGCCAAACGAGGGCTTCGTCGCGTCGGTGAACGTGGCCGATCCGGAGAACATCATCCCCGTCGAGCGCCGGACGTTTTCCGGACCGGGGCTGGTGCTGCACGTGTCGGGCGACGTGCTGCTGTCGGCCGGCCAGGAGTACGACCCGCAGAGCGGCGAGTCGTTCACGCGCGTGCAATACGTGGACATCTCGGACCCCGCGGGGCGGATCGGCGTGCGCGGTTCCGTCGCCGTGCCGGGGCAGATTCGTAACCGGTTTTATCTCGACGCATTCGAGGGCGCGCTGCGGATCGTAACCGACTCGTTCGGCTTCGGGTTCCGCAGCGTGCGGGTCTTCACCTACGACCTGTCGAATCCGGACGCCATCACCCCGCTGGCCGAAAGAGAGATCAAGCGCGGCGAGTCGCTGGAGGCCGTGCGCTTCGACGGGCCGCGCGGCTACGCCGTCACCTTCCTGCGGATCGACCCGCTGTTCGTGCTCGACCTGCGCGATCCGCGCGACCCGAAGGTACTCGGCCAACTGGAGGTGCCGGGCTTCTCCACCCACATCGAACCGCGCGGCGACCGGCTGATCGCCGTCGGCGTGGACGACACGGACGGCCGCCGGCCCGCCGTCGCGTACTACGACGTGTCCGACCCCTCCGCGCCGCTGGAGTTGGGGCGGATCGTCCTCGGGCCGCCCGGCTCCTTCACCGAGTCGGAGGCGACCTACAACGAGAAGGCGTTCAAGATCGTCGACGAACTGGGGCTGATCGCCGTCCCGTTCCAGCATGTGGAGTTCACTCCGCCACCGCCGCCGACCCCGCCTCCTCCCCCGCCGACCGAGCCGCCGGCGGACGACGGCTCGTCGTTTGCGCCGGAGCCGGCGCCCCAGACGCGCTGCATCAACGCCGTGCAACTGGTCGACTACTCCGACGCGGCGCTGACCCAGCGCGGCTGGTTCGAGCACGACGGGCGCGTGGAGCGCGTCGGCCTCGTGGGCGAGCGGGTCTTTGCGCTGTCGCAGAGTGCGTTACAGACGGTGAACATCTCCAACCGCGACCTGCCGGCCAGGGCGGGCGAGGTCCAGTTCTTCACGCCCGACGAACGGGCGCTGTTCGACGACTGCGGCTATTACGTCGTGCCGCTGCCGGGGCCGATCGACATCTTCCCGGGATTCCCGCCGCTGATCCCGTTCCTGACCGGTGGGCCGCTGGGCGGAGCGCTGCCGCGGGTGATCGAGGCCCTGCTGAACGACGCGACGTGCGGGGCGATGGGGGCCGTGCCGCTGCTGATGCTGCCGGTCGGTTTGGTCGGGCTGCGGCTGGGAGTGCGGCGGCGTTCGCGTCCGCGTCGCTGAAGGGGCGCGGCCCGCGCGGCCGTCAGTAGCCGTCGTAGTAATCGAAGCCCGCGTCGAAGCCGAAGCCGTCGTCGAAGAACGGCGCGCCGTAGAACGGATCGTCGAAGAACGGGTCGTAGTAATAGGGGTCGTAGAAATACGGATCGACGAACGGCGGATCGGCGAAAACGACTCCGGGGTCGTAGATCGGCAGGAACGGCGCGGTCAGAAATCCGAAGTCAATCGAGAAGCCCCGCCGATCAACGGGCACGACCACTGGATCGTATACCACGAACGGCCGTTGCAGCCCGCGGACGGCGTCGGCGAAGTTTTCGTAGATCCCCGTCCCGCAGCCCGGCAGGCAGCCCAGCGTGAGCAGCGCCGCCGCCGGCAACGCGCGAACGAAACGAAACCTTGCGAGGGCCATGTCCCGGCCTCCTGTCCCCCTGCTTCAGACACGCGCGGGCGCGGCAGGTTAGCGGGGTTCTCGAATCAGCGGGATCAGGGCCTGCACGTCCCCCGGCCGGTCGCGTTCCTCGAAGTCCCGCAGTTCCAGCGCGTCCTCCTGCGCCGCGAACTCTCCGGACAGGACCGTCCCGTCGGCGCAGCGGACGTCGATTCGGCCGCGGCGGCGGTCCCGCCGGCCGAGAACGTCTGAGACGACGACGTAACCCGAGACGAACTCGGTCAGCCCCTTGTTTCGCCCCGCCGCCTGGATGAAGAACCCGCCGACGACACCGCCTCCGGGCAGCGGTGCTCCGATCGGGTGCGTGCCCGGCGCGGCAGGCACGCGCAGGTAGAACAGGAAACTGCGCCCGCTCCACGCCCCGGGCATCGGGAACGCCAGCCGGACGCGCCGCACGCCGTCCGGCGCGTCGGCGTAGTGGGCCGTGGTGGTGGTCAACTCGAAGCGGCGCTCCGGTCCGCCGCGCTGCGGCTGATCGACCGCGAGCCGCGCCTGCGGTGCGCCGCACCCGCCGGTGGCGAAGAGAACGGCCGTCAGGGCGATCGCCACCGGTCCGGGCCGCGCGATCCGCGCGCGGCACGGAAGCCGCCCGCGCAAACATGCGTCGACGCGGATCGTGCGGGGGTGCCGCTGCATGGGCGGATTCTATCTCCGCGCGCGGGTCGCCGCGCAGGGGGTTTTGAGGCGACAAGGCCCGTCGCCCGCGGCCCGTCGGCTGGTCTTGCACTTCTCCGCGACCGCCCGGAGAATCCGGCCGGTTCGGCGCAAGACCGGGATCGGAGGAGAACCATGTCGGATCATCACCGCGAGCAGTTCACTCGTCGCACGGTCATCAAGGGCGCGGTCGCGGCCGGGGCGTCGCTGGCCGCCGGCGGCGGACTCGCGGGCTGCGCCTCGACGGGCTTCGCCCAAGCGGCGCGGACCGGCGCGGAACGCGACGCCCACGACCTGCTGCGCGACTACGACGGGGAAGGCAAGCGGCTCTACACCGCCTACAACGAGGCGCAGTGGATCGCCTCGACCGACGTGAGCGAGGAGCACACGAAGGCGGCCGCCGCGGCCCGCAACCGGTTCGACGAGTTCATCGGTCGGCCCGAGCGGATGGAGCGCATCGCCGCGCTGCGCGCGCGGGCCTGGGCGTGTCCGCCGATCGTCTCGCGTCAACTCGAAAAGGCGTGGATGCTCGCCGCCCACGCGCCCGGTTCCATCCCCGACCTCGTCCGGCAGCGGGCCGAAGCCGAGGCAAAGCAGTCGCAGGTCCAGGACGGCTTCGAGTTCACGCTCTACGTCGCCGGGGCGTCGCCGAAGAAGGTGACCGCCAACGACCTCGACGAGATCCTTCAGAAATCGACGATCGTGGACGAACGGCTGGCGGCGTGGACGGCCTCGAAGCAGATCGGCGCGCCGCTTCGGCCGGGACTGGTCGAATTGCAGCGGCTGCGCAACGCCGTGGCGCGGGAGTTGAAGTTCAGTTCGTTTTTCGGGCTGGAGGTGGCGGACTACGGAATGTCGGTCCGCGAACTGATGGAACTGGGCCGGACCGTTCTGGCCCAGATGCGCCCCTTCTACGAGCAACTGCACTGCTACGCCAAGCACGTCCTGGCCAAGCGTTACGGCCAGCGCGTGCCGCGGCGCATCCCCGCGCACTGGCTGCCCAACCGCTGGGGACAGGAATGGCCCGGCCTCGAGGAGGCGGCCGACCTCGACCCGCTGTTCGCCGGCAAGACGAAGGAGTGGATCGTCGAGCAGTCGGAGCGGTTCTACGTCTCGATGGGTTTCCCGCGGCTGCCGGCGGGCTTCTGGAAGAAGAGCGACCTGTATGAACTTCCGTCCGACGCGACGCGGAAGAAGAACCGCCACGCCTCGGCGTGGCACATCGACCTCGAACAGGACGTCCGCTCGCTGATGAGCATCAAGCCCAACGCGCAGTGGTTCACCACCGCCCACCACGAACTGGGCCACATCTACTACTTCCTGTCCTACGCGACGCGGCGCGTGCCGCTGCTCCTTCGCGAGGGGGCCAACCGCGCGTTCCACGAGGCCATCGGCGAGTTGATCTCGCTCGCCTCGACGCAGCGGCCCTACCTGGCCGAGATCGGGCTGCTCGCCGCGGACGCCAAGACCGACCCGATGCGCTGGCTGCTGGCGCAGGCGATGGGCGGCAGCAACATCGTCTTCCAGCCGTGGTCCTGGGGCGTGATGACCGGCTTCGAGCACGATCTGTACGAGGCCGATCTGCCGACCGACCGCTTCAATGCGCGCTGGTGGGCCTTGGCGGCCGAGCACCAGGGGATCGACCCGCCCGCCGCGCGCGGCGAGGAGTTTTGCGATGCGGCGACCAAGACGCACATCAACGATGACCCGGCAGGATATTACGATTACGCCCTCTGCTCGCTGATCGTCTACCAGGTGCACGACTACATCGCGCGGAAGATCCTCAAGCAAGACCCGCACGCCTGCAACTACTACAACCGGCAGGACGTCGGCGAGTATCTGCACGCGATGCTGTCGCTGGGAGCGACGCGCGACTGGCGCCAGGTGCTGCGCGACTTTACCGGCGAGGACCTCTCGGCCCGGGCGATGCTTGAATACTACGCCCCCCTGATGAACTTCCTGAAAGAGCAGAACGCCGGCCGGGACGTGGGCTTCGCGTGAATCGGCGGCCTCACCGACCGCCGCCCAGCGCGGCGCTGTAGACGTGCAGGCAGCGCTCGGCCGAGTCGCGCCACGTCAGTTTCCGCACCTCGAACGCCCCGTGTTCGCGCAGCGTCGCGTGCAGCGGCGGATGACGCAGCACGGCGATGATCTTGTTCGCCATCTCGTCGATGTCCCAGAAGTCCACCTTCAGCACGTGCCGCAGCACCTCCGCCACGCCGCTTTGCTTGCTGATGATCGCCGGCACGTCGTGCGACAGCGCCTCCAGCGCCGAGATGCCGAACGGCTCGCTGACCGACGGCATGACGTAGAGGTCGGCCATCTTGAACACGCGGGCCACGTCGTCGCCGCGCAGAAAGCCCGTGAACAGCAGCTTGTGCCCGATCCCCATCTGCGCCGCCAATTCGATGCTCCGGCGGATCATGTCGCCCGACCCGGCCATCACGAAGCGGACGTTGTCCATCACGTCCAGCACCTTCCGCGCCGCGGCGATGAAATACTCCGGCCCCTTCTGCATGGTGATCCGGCCGAGGAACAGGACGATCTTCTCGTCGCGGCGGATCGGGGCGGGCGACGGCGCGTCGCCGTTGTCGTCGACCGCGTTGTAGACCACCTCGACCTTTTCCGCCGGCACGCCGTAGCGCGAGGTGACGATGTTCCGCGTCAGGTGGCTGACGGCGATGACCTTCGCCGCGGCGTGCATCCCGGCCCGCTCGAGGTCGTAGATGCGCTGGTTCACGTGGTCGCCGGAGCGGTCGAACTCGGTCGCGTGGACGTGGACCACAAGCGGCCGGCCCGTCGCCGCGGCCACCGCGATCCCGGCCGGAAACGTCATCCAGTCGTGCGCGTGCACCACGTCGAACGACTCGCTGCGGGCGATGGCCGTGCAGAGCGCGGCGTAGCGCTGCGCCTCGGCGAACAGGTCCCCGCTGTAGGGCGACGCCGCAACCGCGGGAGCCGAGAGGTCCGGCGTCTGACCCTTGCGGGCGACGCGCGGCAGCGTCGGCTCGGCGATCTCGAAGCGGATTTCGCCGGTCACGTCGGCCGCGTCGGCGGCCGTTTCCGCGAACTCCTCGGGCGTCAGATAGGGCGTCAGCGCGGCGTCGATTTCGCGGAACGCCACGTGCTTCCACGTCTGCCCGGACCCTTCGAGGACCGACTGCGACCCCCGACGGGTGCCCGCCGGCGCGCCCGGCGGCGACACGAGCGTGACATGCGTCGCGCGGTGCCCGCCGATCGGCCGCGGCAGCACGAACAGGACGTCGGTCTCCAGTTCGTCCAGCGCGCGGGTCAGCCCGAAGCACGCCGTACCCAGGCCGCCGCTGATGAACGGCGGAAACTCCCAGCCCAGCATCAAAACCTTCATGGCTCAGTCGATCCCGCGGACTGCGTTGCGCCAAGAAACCGTCTGAAACGGGGCGTTCAGTGTGTCCCGGATAGCCGCCCGCGTCAACCGGGCCCGGCGGCAAGTTCGTCGGCGGTTTGGTTGAACCACGCCTCCCCCCACGCCGCCCGGCCGAACAGCAGCAGTGCGCCCGCCGCTACCGTCGCGACCGGCCGCCGGTCCCGTAAGAACGGGACGACCAGACTCGGGTCCGTGCGGACGACGGCGAGCCCGGCGTGTTCGTCGGCCGCCTCGGCTCGCGACCAGCGCGTCAGCAGGTCGGCCAGCGACAGCGGGATTCTGGCCTCGAACAGCATCTCCGGCTGGAAGATCTCGCGGTCACGGATCAGCCCCACGCACCGCAGGGGTTCCAGTTCGTCCGGTTTCAGGCCGAGTTCCTCACCCAGTTCGCGCTTCACGCTGGCGAACGAGTCGATCGCGCCGTCGGGGGCGCGGTCGCCCGGCTCGAGTGCCCCGCCAAACGTGTGCAGGTGCCCGCCGTGATAGGCGACGCGCCCGCTGCGGCGGCCAAAGACGAGGCAGTCGTCGGCGGTGTGGAGCGTGGCCGTCGTGCCGACGGGGTTGGCGAACGCGGCCCAGCCGAACTCGTCCAGCCGATGCGGATTGAACAGGTTCGTTCCGACGAAATCGCGGTAGCAGGTGGGCCCGACGGTAAGCGTCAGCCGGCCGTCGCACACCTCGTGCGCGACGTAGCGGAACTGTTCGCCGTTGAACAGGAGTCGGCCCTCGCGCTCGGCGGCGGCGGTGCGGCGGTTCCACTCGTCGGCGATGAGACGTTCGAGTGCGTCGCACGTCGTCCGCGGCGCGGCGTCGTGACGGACGGTGACGGCGTTCGGCGGATAGTCGCCGAAGGCGAGAATGTCGAAGGGCGCGTCGCCGGGCGAGACCGTCATCCCCGCGATTGTGCGGCCGGGCGAAGCGTTTGGCCAGCAAACGGGCAGTCGGATCATCTTTCGTGCCGGCCATCAAACTTGTACCTTTCTCCCGGACCTGCCGCGACTCCTCAAAACTCAAAATTTTTTGTTTCTTATCTCCGAGGACTGCCTTGAAGCACGGCAAGTGAGGGAACTCGATCGAATAGGTTGATACGCTTCCTTTATCCTAACACCTTTTCAAGTCACTGTAACTATTTGATAGATAACAAGTTATAAGATTATGGCGTAAAAAGGATCGCGCGGCCGTTGACTTTAGAGGTTGGAATTGCTCTAATGTTCCGCAGAAATGGATCGAGAATGAGTGCGAAGGCAAATCTGAGATTAATACTTCAGGCGGACGACAAGGTGGTGGCGGAGTCCGACGACCCGCGGCTGTGGCAGTTGGTCCTTGCTAGACTTTACGGTAAGCCGACGGAGCAAGGGGACCAACCGTGTCGCGACGATGTCGGGAACGTTTCAGACGCACCTGCGGATTCGCCTCCTGCACTGTCAGCACAGCCGACTGCGGCGTTCGCCCGATTAATCGCCGTCTCGCCGGAAGAGGTTGCCGGCGCCTTCAGACCGAGGATCGAATTGCCCTTTCTTACCCTTGATCCCCATTCTTGGGAGGCCTATCGGCGCCAAATGCCGCCTCGGGGTCCGCACGCCGTCGGACCGGCCGCCATCGCGGGGACTTTGCTCGCGCTATGGGGGAAAGCGGCCAATCTGCCGGATTTTTCAATTTCTGACGTCGTAGCAGTCTTGCGGGCGAGTGGTGCGCGCGATAACTTTCCACGGAGAACGGTAAAGAATTGCAAGTGGTTGCAGGTTGATGGCGCTAAGGTTCTCGTGAATCCCGCACGGATTTCCCACGCGAAATGCGTGGCCAAGGCGTTCTGCAAATCGGACTGGTCAGAGTACCACGCGACGGTCGCCGTAGAACACGCTAGGGGTCGTCGGGCAGGAAACACATCTTCGCTTCGGAAGGTGGTGCGGTGAAGCGCTCGGTAATCATCCGCCACCTACGGAACCACCGCTGCTTACTTCTTCGCGAAGGCGGACGACACAGCATTTTCATCAACGAGGCGAACCGCAAGACGGCCCCCGTCCCTCGCCATCGCGAGATCGACCGCATGCTGTTCCTCAAGATTTGTCGGGAATTGGAGATTCCCCCGCCTACCGAGCGCTAGCGATCAAGGAAAGGCGGTCGATGTCGAGCGCGGCCGCCGTTTTCTCGGCCAGGGCACGTTCGCGCCGGGCGGCCATCAGTTCGTGCAGCGCGTCCAGCACGTTTTCCCGGGCCTCCTCTCGCGTCTTGCCCTGGGAAAACGCCCCCGGCACCTCGGGGATGGTGGCGATCCACCAGTCGTCGTCGCCTCGCTCGTAGATAATGGTCAACTCGTCGGTCATCTTTTCTTCATTATAGCACGAATGTACGTCGGTGCGAACATCGCGTATTCACGCCGCCGCGAGTTTCTCGGCCTTGGCGGCGGCCTCCTCCACGGAGCCGACGTACATGAATGCCTGCTCCGGCAGGTGGTCCCACTTCCCGTCGCAGATCTCCTCGAACGAGCGGATCGAGTCTTCCAGTTGCGTGTAGTTTCCCGCGAAGCCGGTAAAGACCTCCGCCACGTAGAACGGCTGCGACAGAAACCGCTCGATCTTGCGGGCGCGGGCGACGATCAGTTTGTCCTCCTCGCTCAGTTCCTCCACGCCCAGAATGGCGATGATGTCCTGGAGGTCGCGGTACCGCTGAAGAATGGCCTGCACCCGCTTGGCGCAGTTGTAGTGCCGTTCGCCGATGTACTGTACGTCGAGGATGCGGCTGCTGGACGCCAGCGGGTCGATGGCCGGATAGATGCCCTTCTCCGAGATGCTCCGGGCCAGCACGATGAACGCGTCGAGATGGGTGAAGGCCGTCGCGGGCGCCGGATCGGTCAGGTCGTCGGCGGGGACGTAGACCGCCTGCACGGAGGTGACCGCGCCGCGGCGCGTGGACGTGATGCGCTCCTGGAGTTCGCCCATCTCGGTGCCCAGCGTGGGCTGATAGCCCACCGCGCTGGGCATCCGCCCCAGCAGGGCCGAGACCTCCGAGCCGGCCTGGCTGAAGCGGAAGATGTTGTCGATGAAAAGCATCGTGTCCGCCCCGGACTCGTCGCGGAAATACTCCGCCATCGTCAGGGCGGAAAGCGCCGCGCGAAGCCGCGCGCCCGGCGGCTCGTTCATCTGGCCGAAGACCATCGCCGTGTGCTCGATTACCTTCTTGACCTTGCCGGTCGTGTCCTTGAACGTCGCCTCCTGCATCTCGAGCCACAGGTCGTTGCCCTCGCGCGTCCGTTCGCCGACGCCGGCGAACACGGAGTAGCCCGAGTGCTCGCGGGCGATCCGCGCGATCATCTCCTGGATGATGACGGTCTTGCCCAGGCCCGCGCCGCCGAACAGCCCGGTCTTCCCGCCGCGGACGAACGGCGCGAGCAGGTCGATGACCTTGATGCCCGTCACGAGTTGCTCGGTCTTGGGCACGAGATCGACCACCTCGGGCGGCGGATGGTGGATCGGGCGGCGCGTCTTGGCGGCGACCGACCCGCGCCCGTCGATCGGCTCGCCGACGAGGTTGAAGACGCGGCCGAGCGTCTCGGGGCCGACCGGCACGCTGACCGGCGCGCCGGTGTCGACGAGGTCCATGCCGCGCCGCAGCCCGTCCGTTGAGCCCAGCGCGACCGCCCGCACCCGCCCGCCCCCCAGTTGCGAGGCCACCTCGCACCAGAGCGTCTCCTGTTCGACCTTGTCGCCGACGGGCCGGCTCACCTGCACCTGCAGCGCGTTGTAGAGCCGCGGCAGCCGGTCCTCGGGGAAGGCCGCGTCCAGCGTCGAGCCGATGACCTGCGTGATCTTGCCGGCGTTTCGGCCGGCCGTTTTTCCGTCGTTATTCATCGTTGATACCTCGCGGGTGAACTCACTTCAGCACCTCCGCTCCGCCGACGATGTCCAGCAATTCCATCGTGATCTGCGTCTGCCGCGCGCGATTGTAGCGCCGCGTCAGGAGTTTGATCATTTCGCCGGCGGCTTCCGTGGCGGCCTTCATGGCGACCATGCGGGACACCTGCTCGCTCACCGCCGCATCCGTGAAACACTGGAACAGCCGCACCTTCACGGTCTGCGGCAGCAGCCGAGCCAGCAATTCAGCCGGCGGCGGCGAGAACTCGTACAGGGCGACCGTCTTCGTCGCGGCGGGGGCCGGTTCCGCCGCGCCCTTCTCCGCGGCCGGCGGCGCGGCCTGCCGCAGCGGCAGCAGTTGAACCACCTCCGGCGACTGCCGCCCGACCGAGTGGAAACGCATGTAGGCGACGTGGACGGCTCCGAAACTTCCCGCCCGGTACGCGTCCATCATCTGCACGGCGATCGCCTCGACGTGGTCGAATCGCGGCCGGTCGCCGATGTGCGTGAGCCGCTGGGCCATCTCGCGCCCGAGGAAGCGGAAATAATTGACGCCCTTCTTGCCGATCACGTGCAGTTCGATCGGGCGCGGCCGCGGCCCGTCGGCGAAGGCCAGGGCGGTCCGCAGCACGCCTGCGTTGTATCCGCCGCAAAACCCCCGGTTGGCGGTGATGACGATCAGCGCGTCGCGGGCGGCGTCGGGGTTGTCGCGCATCAGTTCGTGGCTGACCGCGCCGACCGAGCCGGAGAGTTGCTCGACCAGTTCGGTGATCTTGCGCGTGTAGGGCCGCGTCGCCAGGGCGCGCGACATTGCCTGCTGGAAGCGCGCGGTGGCGATCAGTTGCATCGTGCGCGTGATCTTCCGCGTATTGGAGACCACCTTGCGGCGCTTGATGATCTGTCGGGCCTTGGCCATGGATCACATCGCCGGGCGGTCTATTCCTTCGGGCCGGTCGCGAACCGCGTCTTGAACCGCGTCAGCACGTCGAGAATCTTCTTTTCCAGTTCGGGCGTCAGTTCGCGTCGCTGCGTCAGGTCGTCCCGCACCTCGGGGAACTCATCGAGAAAGTGCTTGAGCATCGCCGTCTCGAACTCGGGCACGCGGGAGACGGGCAGGTCGTCCAGCAGCCCGCGCGCCCCGGCGAAAACGCTCAGCACCTGGTCGGAAACGTGAAACGGCCGGTACTGTCCCTGCTTGAGCAGTTCGACCATCCGCGCCCCGCGGTCGAGTTGCCGCTGCGTGGCGGGGTCCAGTTCGGTCCCGAGTTGCGCGAACGCCTCCAGTTCTCGATACGCCGCCAGGTCCAGCCGCAGCGACCCGGCGATCTTCTTCATCGCCTTGATCTGCGCGTTCCCGCCCACGCGCGAGACCGAGATGCCCACGTTGATCGCGGGCCGCACGCCGGCGAAGAACAGGTCCGGCTCCAGGTAAATCTGTCCGTCGGTGATGGAGATGACGTTGGTCGGGATGTACGCCGAGACCTCGCCCTCCAGCGTCTCGATCACCGGCAGCGCCGTCAGCGAGCCGCCGGACTTCGGGTCGGCCGCAATCTCGTGCCCGTCCTTGTCGAGGGCCGCGAGGTCATGCTCGGCCTCGTGCTTGCCCGGCACGCCGATGTAGGTCTTGTTGTTCACCCCGCCGGGCCGATACGGCTCGCCGCGCCGGACGATCGCCCGCCGCTCCGCCAGTTTGCAGGCCCGCTCCAGCAGCCGGCTGTGCAGGTAGAACACGTCGCCGGGATAGGCCTCCCGCCCCGGCGGCCGCCGCAAGAGCAGCGCCAGTTGCCGGTACGCCGCCGCCTGCTTCGAGAGATCGTCATAAATGCAGAGCGTGTGGCGGCCGAGTTCGTACATGAAGTATTCGGCCATGGCGCAGCCCGCGTAGGGCGCGATGTACTGGAGCGGGGCCGGGTCGGAACTGCCGGCAGAGACGACGATGGTGTAATCCATCGCCCCGTGTTCGCGGAGTTTCTCGACGATGCCGGAGACGGTTGATTCCTTCTGGCCGATGGCGACGTACACGCAGATCACGTCGCCGCCCTTCTGATTGATGATCGTGTCCAGCGCGATGGCCGTCTTGCCCGTCTTGCGGTCGCCGATGATCAGTTCGCGCTGCCCGCGGCCGATCGGGATCATCGAGTCGATGGCCTTGACGCCGGTTTGGAGCGGTTGGTTGACCGGCTGGCGCTCCGCGATGCCGGGGGCCTTGAACTCGAGCGGCCGGCGGTGGGCGGTGACGACCGCGCCCTTGCCGTCGAGCGGCCGTCCGAGCGGGTCGACCACGCGCCCGACCATCGCGTCGCCGCACGGGACGGAAAGCAGTTGTCCCGTGCAGCGCACCTGCTCGCCCTCCTTGATGGCCAGGTAGTCGCCGAGCACGACCGCGCCGACCGAGTTCTCCTCCAGGTTGAAGACCTGCCCGATCGCGCCGGACTCGAACTCAATCATCTCGCCGGCCATCGCCGAGCCGAGGCCGTAAATGCGCGTGATGCCGTCGCCGACCTCCAGCACGCGGCCGACGTCCGAGACCTCGAGTTCCTCGCGGTAATCCGCGATCTCGGCCCGGATCACCGACACGATTTCATCGACTTGAATTCTCATGAGATGGCCCTGTTGCCTGTCCTGAACCTTTGACCGCCGTCGTCGCGGCGGCCGATGGCTCCCTGACTTATCCGGTCTCCTGCACGACGAACGGCCGCGCGCCGCGCAGCAGATGCGCCTCGATGCGGCGGCGCAGGTCCGCCGCGAGTCGCCGCAGCCGGCTGTTCAGGGTCCGGTCGATCAGGTGGTCGCCCACCTGGACCCGCAGCCCGCCGAGGATCTCGGCGTCGGTCCGCTCGAAGAGCACCGGCTTGCCGGCCAGCAGCCGACCCAGCGACGCAAGCAGCGCGGCCCGCTCCGCGTCCTCCAGGGGGCTGATCGTGGTGACGTAGACGCGGCGTTCGCCGCGGCGCCGCTCCAGCGCCCGGGCGAAGGCCTCGCACACGTCCGGCAGCAGGACCAGCCGCTGCTTGTCGTTCAGCAGCAGCAGCAGGTTGAGCGTGTGCGGGCTCACCCGCCCGCTCAGAATCCGTCGCAGCATCTCGCGCCGTGCCTCCCTGCCGATGGCCGGCGTCGAGAGCGCCAGGGCGAAGTCCGGCGCGCGCTGCCACAGTTCCGCCAGGCCCGCCAGGTCCTGCGATAGCGCGTCCTCGGCGCGGGCGTCGGCGGCCAGCGATAGCAGCGCCTCGGCATAAACGCCGGCCGCCGCCTGAATGGTGTCGAAGTCGCTCGGCATCTCGTCGTTCCGTTCGCCGGTTGCTTCACCCGCCGCCGGCCGGTTCAGGGCGCGGCGCGTTCCGCCAGTTCGCCGACCTCCGCAATCGCCTCCTGCAACAGGGTCCGCTGGTCCGCGGGGGTGAGTTGGCGCCGGATGAGTTTGGCCGCGATCTGCGTCGCCACTTCGATCGACTGCGCGTAAACGGCCTGCACCGCGTCGTCGCGGGCGATCGCGATCTCGCGCTTGGCCCGTTCGAGCGTGGCGGCGGCCTCGACCCGCGCCTCCTCCATGATCCGCCGCCGGACCACCTCCGCGTCGCGCTTGCCTTCCTCGACGATCGCCGTCGCCTCCTCGCGGGCGCGGTCGATCTGCGCCTGGTATTGCTTCAGGAGCCGCTCAGACTCCGTCCGCTCGCGGCGGGCGTTCTCGATCGTGTCGTGGATGAACTTCTCGCGCGCGTGCAGGCCGGCCAAGATCGGCTTCCAGGCGATCGCCCGCAGCACGATCAGCAGCCCGACGAAGACGACGATCGACCAGACCGCCGTGCCCGGGTCGAAACTCAGCAGCGGGGGCCGGCCCTCGTCGGCATGACCGGCGCCGCCGGGCGCGGCGTCGCCGTGGGCCGATGGTGCGTGTTCCTGCGCAGGCGCCCCCCCCGCGGCCTGCGGCGGCGCGGCGTCCGCCGTTTGAAGCGAGCAGGCCGCGCAGACCAGCGCTGCGCACAGCACGCCCGTGCGCAGGGCGCGCCTGCCTGACGGTGCGCTGCCGGCATGACCGGCCCGGTGGACCGAATGTTGAATCATCACTCTACCCTCGCACCCGGTCTCCCGCCGGGTACGTCCCTTCAATCACGTCAGTCCCGCGCAGCGTCGTTCCCGCGGCTCAACAACGTCATTCCCGCGCAAGCGGGAATCCAGCGCCGCCGATTCCGGGTTCCCGCTTCCGGTGGAAATGCCCGGAAACGGACCCATCCACACCCGGGTCATCCGCCGCCCGTCATCTTGGCGATCTCGCCCACCGCGCCGTTGCAGATGACCAGGGCGAAGAACGTGAAGCCCTCGATCAGCGCCGCGGCGATGATCATCGAGACGAACACCCGCCCGCCGGCCTCCGGCTGCCGCGCGATCGACTCCACCGCGTTGCCCGCCAGGTGGCCGATCCCCTTCGCCGCGCCCAGCGTCGTCAGCCCTGCGCCCAGCCCCGCGCCCAGGGCCATCGCCCCGCGGTCCCCGAACAACATCGTTCCTTCTGCCAGCATCTCGAGCATGTCTCAGTCTCCCAAATGAAACCTGAAGAATGAATCTTCCGCCTGCCGGCCTTAAGTCAAAGTGGAGCAGGGCGCCGGCTGCCCCGGTCCGAGTTTCGTTTTCCGTGCCGGACCGCGCCGGGTCCGGGGGAAGGTCTTCTGGTGCCCGTCGTTCACCGGGCTCCTAATGCTCCGGCGCGACCGCCGCGCCGATGAACAGCGTCGTCAGAAATACGAAGATGTATGCCTGGAGGAACGCGACGAACAGTTCCAGGCAACTCAGGGCCACGCAGCCGACCGCGCTGGTCACGCCGGCCGTGTAGGTCCCGATCGTGAAGATCAGCATGAGGATCGACGCGAGCACGATGTGCCCGGCGATCATGTTGGCGAAAAGACGAATCATCAGCGCAAAGGGCTTGATGACCGCGCCGAGGAACTCGAGCAACAGCAGAAACAGCCACATGACCAGGTCGAGCGGAAACAGCGCCGCCCGCGCCAGCAGACCGGCCCCGGGTTCCGGGCGGAAGACGTGCGGGGCGAAATTCCACAGGTAGAGCGGCGCGGCCAGAACCGCCGCGACCACCGGCGGTTTGCCGCGGCGGCCGTGGTGGTGATGCCCGGATGGGTGCTCGCCGTGGCCGTGCCCCGCCCCGCCGGTGTCGTGCCCCTCGCCGTGATCGTGATGACCATAGGTCCCGTCGACCAGTCCCCGATATGCCGCCGCGACGCCGCTGAGATGAATCGCGAAGAAGGAACAGATCGCCAGCCCGCCCGTGACGGCCAGGTTGCCGGTCGCCGTCCCGCCGATGTGTTGCAGCCGCCGCCCGCTCACCAGGTAGACGATCGAGTCCAGCGGCACCATCCCCAGCAGGTTGCAGAACAGGATGAAGAAGAACAGCGTCCAGAGGAAGGGCATGAAGGCGTCGGTCCGCGGGCCGAGGATCGGCTGCACGACCTGGAGCCGGATGAACTGAAGGACCGCCTCGAACAGGTTCGTCAGCCCGCGCGGGGCGGACGGCTCGACGCCGCGGCGCGCGTAGGACCGCGCGATCCACGGCAGGATGAGCAGGCACAGGCCCGCCGAGACCAGCGTCATCAGCAGGTGGTTCGTAAAATAGAACTTCATCGGCCCGAAATGGATGTTCAGCAGCGGGATGGTCTTCGCGCCGAAGTTCAGGTTCGAGCCGAACAACTCGAAGAAGCGGTGCGGCAGGACGTGATCGACCGGATCGTGGGCGGCGAGCATCAGCACGGCGGGGTCATCCTCCGCCCGGCCGCGGCGCATACACGCGCCGCACGAGCGCCACGTTTACTCCCGTTTCGACGACCAGCAGCAGCAGATAGACCACTGTCAGTCCGACCAGGAACGACCGCAGGTGCACCGTCCAAAACGTCTGGTAAGCGACGGCCAGCCCGAACGTCACCAGCAGCCGGATCGCCGTGCCCGCCACGCACGCCTGCGCGACGTAGCCCGAGCGCCGCGCCGCCAGAACCGCCGCCGGCAGCGCCGCGATCACGGCCGCCGCCGCGCAGATTACCGCCGCGGCCCGCAGCGACGTCCGCCCCGGCTCGCCCCACCGTGCGACCGCCGGCCCGTCGCCCAGCAGGACGACCAGTCCGGCCGCCCCGCCGAGCAATCCCGCGTACAGGATGGCGAGTTTCATCGCTTGTCATCGGTCCAGCGCGCCGCCTCGCGGATCATCAGGTACAGTCCCGCGCCCATGCCGACCAGCAGCCCGCCGAGCAGTCCCCACGGGGCGGCTCCCCACCGCCGGTCGATCCAGTATCCGCCGTATCCGCAAAGCCCCAGGCAGCCGAGGAACTCCAGTACGATTGTTCCCTGGCGTATCCAGGAGCCGATGAGGCGGGCGTCCTTTTCTCGCCTCTGGTCGTTCTCATCGTGGCCCGCCAAGGGACATCGTGCCAAATGGTACAAAGTCGGATAAAAAAGAACGAGCGAACCCTGCTCGTCCCGCCCCGGGCGCCTCGGCGGCCCGGGCGACTGCGGGACGGGAGCGTAGCGGTTTGATGCAACTGCGTCAAGCCGAAGAAACCCTTGCCGGACGCGGGTTTTTTGCGGGTCGGCCCGCGCTCCTCCGTCCGCCAGCAGGCCGCCCGCTTCGAGCGGCCGGGAGCCGGTGTCATGAACGTGGCCATCGTGGGGGCGACCGGGGCAGTCGGGGGCGAGTTTCTTCGCGTCCTCGAACAGCGGCGGTTCCCGGTCGACGAATTGAGGGCCTTCGGCTCGCGGCGATCGGCCGGGCGTGAACTGACGTTCGCCGGCCGCACGGTCCGGGTCGCGGTCCTGCATGACGGATGCTTCCGCGGCGTGGACCTGGCGTTTTTTTCCGCGGGCAGGGCGGTCAGCCGGGAATACGCCCCGGCGGCCGTCCGGGCCGGGGCAATCGCGATCGACAACAGTTCGGCCTTCCGAATGGAAGAAGGCGTGCCCCTCGGCGTGCCCGAGATCAACCCGGACGCGATCCGCGCCCACCGCGGCATCATCGCCGTGCCGAACTGCACCGCGATCATCCTGTGCATGGCGGTCTGGCCGCTGCACCGCGCGAGCCGCGTTCAGCGGATCGTCGCGTCGACCTACCAGGCCGTCAGCGGGGCCGGGGCGCGGGCGTTGCGCGAGTTGCACGAGCAGACGCGTGCGGTCGCCGCCGGCGCGGAGCCGATCGCCGAGGCGCTGCCCTACCCGATCGTGCATAACCTCTTCTGCCACAACTCCCCCGTCGGCCCGGACGGTTACAACGAGGAGGAGTCGAAGGTGATGGCCGAGACGCGGAAGATCATGTCCGAGCCGGCCCTGGCGATCACCGCGACGTGTGTGCGGGTGCCCGTTCCCCGGGCGCACAGCGCCGCGATCAATCTGACGTTTGAGAAAACGATGTCGGAGCCGGACGCGCGCGCGGCGCTGGCGGCCGCGCCCGGCGTGCGGATCGTCGACGACCGCGCGGCGAACCATTTCCCGATGCCGAGGGACGCCTCGGGCGGCGACGAGGTGCTCGTTGGTCGCATCCGCGCCGACGACAGCCAGCCGCCGGGCAGGGGGCTCAACCTCTTCGCCTGCGGCGACCAACTCCGCAAGGGCGCGGCCCTGAACGGCGTGCAGATTGCGGAATTGCTTCTTCGTTGCGTACAATAACGTCGTGGTCTATTTGCCCTACGAGTTGACCGGTCCCGTCGGACTGCCGGTGCCGCCCGGCCTGCGCGATGACGCGCTTCGTGAAGCGTTGCGGAATGATGCGGTTCCGGTGGTACGACAACGAGCCGAGGCCGAACGATTCGCACAGATTGTTGCCGAATCGCTGGAAGACCTGCGAGACGTCTTGGCCGGCGCCGCGCAGAGTCGACGCGCTCATTACGATGAGGCCTCATTGCGTGGTCTCGAACGGTTTTCCGATGACGAACTGCTTCGGCTTGCGGATGGTGCCGCGACCGGCTCGGAGATTAACCAGGAATGGATCGACGCATTCCAGGCGGCGGTTGACGTTTTGGACCAGTTCAAAGAAGCGGGGGTTGCGTGGTCCGACGAAAACGATTGCTTGCTACTCAGGATTCGCTCGGCTTTGGAAGATCTGGAATGGGCCAGGTCGTTGGCTTGGGAATGGTCCAAGGCGGCGGGACGGGAATATGACCGGCGCCATCCGGATCGTACGCGCCCCCCATTTGAGCCGATGGACCTCGGGCCCGGCAACAGCGCCCGGCTTCCCAAGGTCCTCTGAGCGGCTCTCGCATGCGCGTCACGGTCGATACCGTCGTCCTCTTTGGTTTATTGAACCGGGGCGATCAGCATCATGAACGTCCCGTGCGCGACTACAACGACCTGAACGCCAGACACGCGCGATTCTTTGTTCCACGGATTGTGCTGGTTGAGACATTCGGACTCATCACGCGACGGAAGGTCGGCAAAGACGCCCGCTTGGCCGCCGCCGACCGAATCAGGACGCTCGATTGGCCGCTCGAGGAACACCGCACCGGTGACTTCCGCCAGGCAGAGTCCTGGTGGCGCCAATTCGCCGATTGGCCGATCGATTTCCCCGACGCGCTTATTGTCGCCACGAGTGTGCGCCTCGGAGTCGACTCGATCTGGACTCACGACACCGACCTGGGCAAGTTTTGCAACCACGCGGCGCCGAGACTGAAACAAATCGGAACGGGGTTTCGGGAATTGTCGCCATGACCCGCCCCGACGCCTGGAACATCGTCTGCGAGTTCGTCGCCTCGGACTCGCTCCGAAAGCACATGCTGGCCGTCGAGGCCGCGATGCGCCACTACGCCGGCCTGCTCGGCGGCGACGCCGAACTCTGGGGCGTCGTCGGCCTGCTGCATGACTTCGACTACGAACGCTGGCCCGATCCACCCGACCACACCCGCCGCGGGGCCGAAATCCTGCGGCAGCGCGGCGTCGACGACGAGATCGTCGCCGCGATCCTCTCCCATGCCGACTGGAACCTCGACCAGTATCCCCGCGACCGACCGCTGCGGAAGGCGCTCTTCGCCTGCGACGAACTCTGCGGCTTCCTCACTGCCGCCGCCCTCGTCCGCCCGACGCGCCTCGCCGGCCTTGAACCGCCCAGCGTCCGAAAGAAACTCAAGACCCCCGCCTTCGCCGCCGCCGTCAGCCGCGAGGACATCACCCGCGGCGCCGAACTGCTCGGCCTGCCGCTCGACGACCACATCCGCAACTGCATTACGGCCATGCAGTCCGTCGCGGCGGACCTGGGCCTGGCCGCGCCCTGAGACGCGCCGCCTCGCGGCATTCCGCGCGCAGCCCCGCTCCCGGCCGTCGACGGTGGATTTCGAGCGGCCGGCTTCAGCCCGCCGGCTCCGCATATTGGGAGAGGAACGCGACGACCGGCCCGGCCGCGAAGGCCGAGGCGGTCCGCACGCGCTCGGCTATGGCGTCGAGCGACCAGGCGCACGGCGTCCCCCAGACGGCGTCGACCTCGACGAACAACTGGCGGACGTCTTCGATCAGCGACTCGATCTTGACGGTCGCCTGCCATGGCTGCTGCCCTGCGCCGACCGCCGCGGCGGCGGGGGTGGCGGTCTGCCCTTCGGCCGGCACCGGCGGAAGCACGAACTTCAGACCGACGGCATGGACCGGCCGGCCGATCGGACGGAGCCGGTCTTCCAGGTGCAGGCAGCGGTTGCCCAGAAAGAACCGCGCGTCGCCTCCGACCGCCTCGAGCGTCAGGCGGATCATCGCGCCCGACCCGAGCAAGACCCGCGGCCCGAAGACGTCGGCAACGCCCTCCAGCGCCAGGCGCAGACTGTCGACGAACAGGTCGAGCGTCGAAAGCGGAAAGATTTCCTCGAAGTTGAGTTGGTCGGGCTGGAGGGTGAGTTTGACGTGGCTGCGCGGGTCGCCCTCGCCCTGCGGGGCCGACAGCACCCAGGTCTTGTCCGCGAACTCCTGCCGCCGCCAGTCAAACCCCTGCGACAGTTTGTTCTGAAACTCCTGGCGGTGGGCCTTGTCAAAGACGGCAACCGGGGCGAATCGGACCCCAACGTGATAGCCGCGGGTCTTGAGTGAGTTCTGGATCATCTGCGCCTCGAAATCGAACGCGGGCAACCATTCCTGCCCGCGATGCGGTGTGGGCTCGTGCGCTGCCGCGCGAAACGCCGGCGCTACTGACTCGGCCGCGTCGTCGTCTGCACGCCGAATCGTTCCAGCATCTCGACCGGAAAGGTCGTGGACACGACCTCGCCCTCCGGCGTCGAGACCGCGGTCGTCGGGAATCCGGCCACCGCTCGCTCCAGTTCCTTGACCCGCTCCGGCTCGCCCACCGGCGCGGCGATCTCGGGGTCGAGCCGCGCCGGCTTGCCCGCCTCCCACGCCTTTTCCGCATCGCCGCCGGCGGGCTGACCGGCGTCGCCCGCGGCGACGGTCGTCGGCAGCGGCGGCGGGAACTCGACCATGGCCGTCCATTCCCCCAGCCGCTCGAGCCGGAGCCGGGCATCGTCCCGGATGGGAAGGTGCCTGAACGCCGGCTCCTCGACCAGCCGGCGATAGAGCGCCGCGCTCTCGTCGAACGCACCGCGGTTCTCCGCCAGGATGCCGCGCAGCCGGATCGCCGCCGCCAACAGGATCGTCCGGTCGGCGAACTCGCGCTCGATCCGCTGGCAGACCTCTTCGGCCTGACGCGCCCAGTCGGCGCGTTTCACGGGGTCGGTCTTTGGATCGGCGGACTCCCCGAGCGCCACCTCCGCGGTCCGCAGCAGCGCCAGCGCCGAGACCGTCGGGTCGACGCCGCGCTCCAGGATTCGGGCGTACACCGCGACCTGCTCGGCAGGCGGCACGGCCGAGATCGCCCGGATGTCGTTCACCTCATTCCACGCCTGCACGCGCTCCGCATCCCGGCCGCTGTAATGAAACCAGGCCGCAAACCCCCCCGCGATCAGCACGAGGACCGCGCCGCCGATGTATTTCCCGTTCCGGCGGGTGAAGTCGAGTGCCTCCCCGATCTGGACGGCGAGTTCGTTGGTCTGGAGTTCGTGTCGGCGGGCGGTTTTCATCTCGGGACGTTCCGGGGGTGGTGCCGCCGTCAGCGTGTCTCGATCAGGACGCGGGCCTCGGTCGGCGGACGCAGCCCGCGCTCGGACTTCCGCGCCACCTTGACACCGCAGTGTTCGCGGCCTTTCGAGAAGTTCAGCGAGTACACCGACCCCTCCAGGGACTCGCTCTCGAATTTCCAGCCGGAGGCGGGCATATTGGTCAGGAAGAAGTTGCGGACCTTGATCGGCGGAGCGGAGCCCTCGTACACCTCCAGGATGCGGCGCGAGTCGGCCGCGGTGGTGTAATTGGACTCCCGCTCGTTCCGCTCGAATCCCTCCGGGATCGGTACGTCCGCCACGTAGCGGTTGGTCCGCACGGCCAGTTGCGTGTCCTGCATTTCGCAGCCGGCCAGAACAAACAGGACCGCCCCGGAGAATACGGGGTGCGTGGTCCTTCCTGGTCGCAAACACCTCATGACGCTTGCACTCGCCACGCGCCAATACTCCCGGGAGGTGGCAGCCGCGCCGTTTCCGCGGTGAGCGCCTAGCCGCCCCGCAGGGGGAGCCGGGCCGTTCCCGCGGAGAGCCGGGCAGTTCCCGCGGAGAGCCGGGCCGTTCCCGCGGAAAGCCGGGCCGTTCTCGCGGAGAGCCGGGCAGTTCCCGCGGAAAGCCGGGCCGTTCTCACGGAGAGCCGGGCCGTTCTCACGGAGAGCCGGGCCGTTCTTACGGAGAGCCGGGCCGTCCCCGGCCCCGGTATTCGTCCCGTGTCCGGGCCTCATCCGCGGAACTCGCGCGATTACGCCGCGCCCGGGAAACCCTCACCTTAACGCCGCCACCGGGGGCTGTCAATTCATCGGCGACGCACCCGTTCGGCGGATGATTTCATGCCCGCCCGTCCGTTTGGAGGCCGTTCCCAGGGTCTGTCCGCGGGCCGTGACCGCACGAGGGCCGCCCCAAAAAAACACCGTCTGCGGGGCAATAATCAGTGAATTGCGGTTGACCCAAGCACGCCTCTCATGCTATTCTGGAGGGTCTATTGTTATCCGCGCGATCTCCTCGCACGCTGTTCGGGCGGAACATTGTAGTGCCTCTGAAGACCGCTCCGCCGCAACCGGCCGGTGGGTGCGGAGGCCCGGGCGCATGCAGTCCCGCGAGGCCGACACCGGCGGCTCCGGATGGACCGGAGCGCGGCGTTCTGCGTCGCTTTCCGCGCGGTTCGGTCCTCACACCTTCAGACCTTGGGCCGCGTGACGACGCCGCCGTCCGCGCGAATCGACAGTTTGTGCGGCCGAGGATTATCCCGATGAGGCGTGTGCGACTTTCTTCGATTGCGTGTTCGGCGGGTCCCGTCGTGGTCTGCCTGGCGATGCTCTTGTGGTTGACCGGTGCGACGCCGCCGGCCCCGGTTGGCTCGGCCGCGTGCCGGGCGGACGCGGACTTCATCGCGCCGCAGCACGGCTTGGACTGGTACCGGCGGAACTGGCAGCCGCACCTGGCGCGGCCGGGCGTCGCGGCCTGCTTCGCCAACGGGACTCATCCGGACGTGGTCGCGTTCGTCAACCAGGCGCTGTATCAGCCGACCCCTGACGACCTGCGTTACAACATCAGTTCCCGCTGGTCCGGCGCCCAGGGCACGCCCCGGGCGCTGACGTGGAGTTTCCTCCCAGACGGAGTGAGCATCTCCAGCGGCGTCGGCGAACCGACCGCGCCCGGCAATCTCTTCGCCACCCTCGACGCCCAGTTCGCCAGCCAAGGCGGGCGGGCCGTGTGGGTGCAGCGCTTCCAGCAGTGCTTTGACCGCTGGGCGCAATTGTGCGGCACATCGTATTCCCGCATCACCGTCGGCGGCAACGATTGGGACGACGGCGCAAGTTGGGGCTCGTCCGCAGCCGCGACGCGCGGCGACGTCCGCATCGGGATGAAGATCATCGACGGCGGCGGCGGAATCCTCGCCTACAACTACTTCCCCAGCAACGGAGACATGGTCATCGACAGCGGCGACAACTGGGGCGTGCAAACCAACCAGAATCGCTTTTTCCGGAATACCCTCATGCACGAGCACGGCCACGGACTGGGCATCTCACACGTCTGCCCGGCCAACGGCTCCAAACTCATGGAGCCCTTCCTCAATTCCGGGTTCGACGGCCCGCGCCACGACGACATCCGCGCCGCCCAGCGCCACTACGGCGATTTCTTCGAGGAGAACGACTCGATCGGCGCGCTGACGATCCTGAACGCCGTGGAGGTCGGCTCGCCGCTCGTCGTGGGCACGCCGCCCTCGCCCCCCACCGGCACCAATCCGCCCAACTCGTCCATTCTCAGTCTCGACGGCACTGCCGATGCGGACTATTTCCGCTTCACCGTGAATGGCCCGCGGCTCGCCAACGTGACGGTCACCCCCCGCGGTCTGGCCTACGACTCCTGCGCCCAGAGCGGCGGCAATTGTCCCAGCGGCTGTTCCATCAATTCGCTGTCCTACGCCGACCTCAATGTACAGGTCATCGATTCAGACGCCGTGACGGTATTGGGGACCGGGGCCTCCAGTCCCGCGGGCAGCCCCGAAACACTTTCAAATGTCCTGTTGCCTGCCGCCGGGAATTACGGCCTGCGGGTTTATTCGGGCAATTCCTTCAGCCAGGCGCAACTCTACGACATTACGATCTCCGTCACGGCGGCCTGCAACGAGCCGTCCATCGCCACCCCGCCGCAGAGCCAGTCCGCTGCCGTCGGACAGGGTGTTGTCTTCTCGGTTTCCGCCTCCGGCGGCGATCTTTCCTACCAGTGGCGCCGGAACACCGTGCCGCTCGTCGACGCCGGAAACATCTCCGGCTCCACGACGGCCTCCCTCGTCATCGACCCCGTCGGTGGGGGTGACGCGGGGACGTACGATGTGGTTGTGAGCAACCCCTGCGGCTCGATCACCAGTCCGTCGGCCACGTTGCAGGTAACGGGAAGCGGCCCGAACCTGATCCCGAGTCAGGAGGCCGGCCTGCCGGGCAAAGGATAACCTCTGGGATTGAAAGGAATCGGCGGGTGTCTTAGTGCGGCCGGAACCCCTGGGACGAGTCCGGAAACACGCCGGCATTGACCCCGGTTCGCCGCTGCGGATACGCTTGTTGTATGGTCGGAGCGGTATCGCCTCGTGCCCGGTCCAGGCGGTGGGGATGTCCGAGTGGTACGCGACGGTTACGGGGCGCTGACCTGTCATCGGTATCGACACCTTTTTTTGCTCCGGCGGGTGCGTCCGGCTTATTGGGACCCCATCTGGATGGTCTCCGACTCTTTCCGGGAAGGCGGCGTTTACTATGGCTCGTAATGTGAACGGGATCGGATCGGGCGTGCTCCTTTTCGGAGGGTGTCTCGCCTTGGCGCTCTGGCTCGGAATCGGGTCGGTATCGGGCGGCGGATCAGTGGGCGCACGCGCGGCCCTGCCGGATCCGTCGACCTTGCAACAGCCCCATACCCTCGACTGGTACCGGAATAACTTCCCGCCCGGGCGAATCCCCGTGGGCAACGTCGTCTGTTTCGCCGAGGGGACCGATCCCAAGATTATGAACTATCTGAACTCGATCCTCTATCCGCCGCCGGACGACCTGCGCTACAACCTGACCGGCCGCTGGTCCGGCACGCAGGGCACCCCCCGCGCCCTGACGTGGTCGCTCGTGCCGGACGGAACGCCCATCCCGGGCGATACCGGCGAACCGAGCAGTTTGTTCTCCACCCTGGACAGCCAGTTCTCCGCGCAGGGCGGCCGGGCGACGTGGGTCCTGCGCTTCCAGCAGTGCTTCGACCGCTGGGAGGAACTGACGGGTCTGGATTTCACCCGCATCACGGTCGGCGGCAACGACTGGGACGATGGAGCGGCCTGGGGCTCGACCGGCAGCGCCACGCGCGGCGACATCCGCATCTCGATGCACGAAATCGACGGGCCGTCCAATGTGCTCGCGTACAACGGCCTTCCCGGAAGCGGCGGCGACATGGTGATCGACCGGGCCGACAACTGGGGCAGTTCCACCAACCTGAACCGCTTCCTGCGGAACACCGTCATGCACGAGAGCGGCCACGGCATCGGCATGCTGCACGTCTGCCCGCAGGTCAGCAGCAAATTGATGGAGCCGGGGCTGAACACCCAGTTCGACGGACCCAGGCACGACGACATCCGCGGCGCGCAACGCCACTACGGCGACATCTACGGGAACAACAACACCGCGGGCGCGGCGACCAACATCGGCGTGGTCGAGGTCGGCTCGCCCATCATCGTCGGCACCGTCCCGCCGCCGATCAGCGGCACGACGCCCGCCGGCACCGCCACCACCAGCATCGACAACTCCACCGAGTCGGACTATTTCCGATTCACCGTGAATGGCCCGCGGCTGGCGTCCGTCACCGTGAATCCCCTCGGCGGCACCTACGACTCGTGCAGCCAGGGCGCCACCTGCCCGAGCGGATGCACGATCAACTCGATGGCCATCGCCAATCTGAACGTGCAGATCATCGACACCAACGGCGCCACCGTCCTCGGCACGGCGGCGGCCAACGGCGTCGGCCTGTCCGAGACCCTCAGCAACGTCAACCTCCCGGCCGCGGGAAACTATTTCGTTCGAGTCTACGCCAGCAACACGATCACCCAGGCGCAGTTCTACGACGTCAACCTCTCCGTCACTTCGCCCTGCAATACCCCGGCGATCAACCCCATCGGCAACGTCGCGGCCCTGTGCGGGACGGCGTTCAACCTGTCGGCCGGCGCCGGCGGTACGCCGCCCTTTACCTGGTCGCTGATCAACGCGCCGGCCGGGATGACCATCAATTCCAGCGGCCAGGTCTCCTGGCCCAACGCCCTGCCCAGCGCTGCGCCCTACGCCGTGACCGTCCGGGCCGACAGCCAGTGCGGCGGCGGCTTCGACACCGAACCGCTCAACCTCACCGTCGCGTTCGGCGACTTCAACGGCGACGGGCTCGTGACCTCGGCCGACGTCGGGCCTTTCGTCGGCCACCTGCTCGGACTGTTGGCCGACCGCCTCTGCGCGGCGGACCTGAACGTCAGCGGCACGGCCGACGGCGACGACGTTCAACTGTTCGTCGACGAACTGATCCCGTAAGGCCCCGGACAACAACCCGGATTTGCCCCAAAGCTCCTGCCGGGCCGGCGGGCTGCGTGCTCGACCTGCTTAGGGGCGAGCAATTGCCGCGAATCGGCGGATTGAGCCACGAGTTGTTACTGTCGAACGTAACTCAATCCGATGCGGTCACCCTGCGCGAGCCGCAGCGGTCGCCCGCGCGGCAAGAGATTCAGCGAAGCGCGCGAAGGCGAGTTCCGGGGCAGGTTCCCGGTAGTTACCCTGTACACCTGATTCGGCATCCGAAAGCATCAGACACGCCCCGTCATACAGCCGCTCGCGCAGAAGCTTTGTCAGCATCACTTCGTAACGGCGCGCATAAGACGCCTCGCGAAACTCAGGGAATACTCGATAGTGCGGCTCCCTTGGACGGACCATCCGGGTTGAACCGGGGGTTTCTTCCAGAAGCATGAAGTACCCCAACCAGGGCCGTGCGGAGGGCGCAAACGCTCCTTCCCGGTACGCCGCCCAAAGGTCTGAGGCGCTGCCGATGGCTTCCTCGGCTCTGTTATTGAAATTGTTGCCGAATGAGGGACCGATATGCGACTTGAATTCGATGGAAGCGACCAGTCGACCGTTCAACATGACAATGAGGTCCCATGATTTCTCAGGTCGAAACCAGCCCGGAAGTTCCATCCGGTTCTTCACGTGAATGTTCGAGGAGGGGACGCCCGCGTCAACCATTAGTTCGCGTGCAAGGGACAGGAAGCCGTCCATCTGGGCGCCGCCGGTGACCGCTGCGCGCATTCCGGCGTCGCGAACGCCGGTAGTCTGGCCCTGTCGTTTTGACTGGCTTTGTCGCGTGCTCCAGAAATGTTGTACCGCAAGGCGAATCCGCACATCGAATGACGAAAACGACATTCATTGGCCCCGTTCAACAATATGGGTAGTCGAATAGAGGTCGATGGTGGCGGCACTCAAGCGACGCCGGGCTGCTCCGAAATATTCCGGATCGATTTCAACGCCAATGCTATTGCGGCCCCATCGCGCGGCGGCGAGATTTGTGGTTCCAGTCCCCATAAATGGATCAAGAACGGTGTCGCCCACGAAACTGAACATCCGTATGAGGCGTTCGGCCAATTCGAGGGGGAAAGGCGCGGGGTGCCCACGGGTGGAGGCGCCTGGGATATCGCTCCAAATCTGCTGAAACCATTTCTGGTAGTTCTCTGAAGAGATTACGCTAAGCACGCGCTCGTCGCGCCGTGGACTGCGGTAACCCCCGGGCTTCCGCTGCATCAGGATGAACTCAATGTCGTTCTTAATCACGGCGTTCGGTTCGTACGGTTTTCCGAGAAAACCGCCGTGATTCCCGGGCACTTCGTAGTTTGCGTTTGCAATCTTGCGCCAGATGAGTGTTGCAAGATTGTCAAAGCCGAGTCGCCGGCAGCGTTCCTGAATCGCCGCGTGGAGCGGAACGACCGTGTGTCGACCGTTGTTCTTACGGCGCGAGAGGCAGACGTCGCCGACCACGCAAACTAGGCGGCCGCCCGGCACCAAAGCGCGGATCGAATGCATCCACACCCGGTCAAGCGAATCGAGAAACTCGGCGTAGTCGGCGACGTGGCCGAGTTGTTCATCGTGTTCGTTGTAACGCTTCAGTACCCAGTACGGAGGCGACGTCACGACGAGGTGTACGCTTCCGTCGGCAAGGCAATCCAGCCTCCGCGCGTCACCTAGGATGATCTGATGCTGCGTTTGAAGTCGTCGCACGACCGCTTCGATGCGCGCGACAGCGGCCGGATCGCGGGCAATTCGAGGGAGGATCTCATCCGGGTTGCCACGTCCCACAACTTCGGCCACAACAGCCGCTACCTCATCGTCAGGAGCGATCACTCGAAGCATGTCGGCATGGTATACCCCGGGTCGCAGGATGTTAAGGGCCGGCCACGCCTGCCGGTCGGCGCGCACAAGACTTGATCGAAGCATGACCGAGATGCGCGACTCTGCGTCCGTCAAAAGCAAACCCATTCGCATCCCAGCTCGAAGGGTAAGCGAGGGTTAACGGGGACTGCATTGCCCTGGCATTCGCGCGGGGCTCGTCAGAACGGCTGCGGTGCGACTCATGGCGCGTCCACCGCCTCCGCCTCATGCGCAAACGTGTACCGCGCTCCGTCCGCGTCCACCGCGATTCGCGCGCCGTCGCTGAACTCCCCCGCCAGCAGCCCCCGCGCCAGCGGGTTCTCGATCTCCTGCTGGATCAGCCGCTTCAGCGGCCGCGCGCCAAACGTCGGATCGTAGCCATCCTGCGTCAGCCGCTGCCGCGCCGCGGCCGACACGTCCAGCGCGATCTCGCGGGCCGCCAGCCGGGCCCTCAGCGCCGCCAGTTGCAGGTCGACGATCTTCGCCACGTGTTCCCGCGACAGCCGGTGGAAGACGGCGACCTCGTCCACCCGGTTCAGGAACTCCGGCCGGAAGTGCCGCTTCAGGTCGTCGCGCACCGCCGCCTCAATCTCGTCATCCACCGCCCCGGACTCGCTCAGCCGCTGGATGTGCTCGCTGCCGATGTTGCTCGTCATCACGACCAGCGTGTTGCGGAAATCGACCGTCCGTCCGTGCCCGTCGGTCAGACGCCCGTCGTCCAGCACCTGCAGCAGCACGTTGAACACGTCCCGGTGCGCCTTCTCGATCTCGTCCAGCAGCACGACGCAGTACGGCCGGCGGTGCACCGCCTCGGTCAGCCGCCCGCCTTCCTCGTAGCCCACGTAGCCCGGCGGCGCGCCGATCAGCCGCGCGACGCTGTGCGGCTCCATGAACTCGCTCATGTCGATCCGCACGAACGCCGCCTCGTCGTCAAAGAGGAACGCCGCCAGCGCCTTGCACAACTCCGTCTTGCCCACGCCCGTCGGGCCGAGAAACAGGAACGAGCCGACGGGCCGGTTGGGGTCGCCCAGCCCCGCCCGCGCGCGCCGCACGGCATCAGCCACCGCGCGGATGGCGTGGTCCTGCCCGACCACCCGCTCGTGCAGGCGCTCCTCCATCTTCAGCAGTTTCTCCTTTTCTCCTTCGAGCATCCGCGCCACGGGCACGCCCGTCCACTTGCTGACGACCTCCGCCACCTCCTCGGCCGACACCTCCTCGCGCACCAGGCCGGCCCCGTCGGCGTGCAGCGCCGCCAGTTTCTTTTCCAGCCCGTCGACCGTCTTCTGAAGTTCGGCGATCTCGCCGTACCGGATGCGCGCCGCCCGCTCCCAGTCCCCGCGCCGCTGGGCCTCCTCCAGCTCGGTCTGAAGGGCCGCGATGCGGTCGCGCACCGCCTTGATCTCCCGCAGCGCGCCAACCTCGTTCTCCCACCGCGCCGTCAGCGCCCCGTTCTGCTCCTGGAGTTCCGCCAGCGTCTTCTCCACCCGCTCGCGCTGCACGCGGCTGGCATCGTCCTTTTCCTTCTTCAGCGCCTCGCGCTCCACCTCCAGTTGCACGATCCGCCGGCGGATTTCGTCCAGTTCCGACGGCAGCGAGTCGTTCTCGATCCGCAGCCGGCTCGCCGCCTCGTCGATCAGGTCGATCGCCTTGTCGGGCAGATACCGGTCGGCGATGTAGCGGTGCGACAGCGTCGCCGCCGCCACCAGCGCCGCGTCCTGGATCCGCACGCCGTGGTGGGCGTCGTAGCGGACCTTCAGCCCCCGCAGGATGGCAATGGTGTCCTCCACGCTCGGCTCGCCGACGTAGATCGGCTGAAACCGCCGCTCCAGCGCCGCATCCTTCTCGATGTGCTTGCGGGACTCGTCCAGCGTCGTCGCGCCGATGCACCGCAGTTCGCCGCGGGCCAGCGCCGGCTTCAGCAGGTTCCCCGCGTCGACCGCCCCCTCGGCCCGCCCCGCCCCGACCACCGTGTGGAGTTCGTCGATGAACAGGATCACCTGCCCGTTCGACTCCACCACCTCGCGGATGACCGCCTTCAGCCGCTCCTCGAACTCGCCGCGATACTTCGACCCGGCGATCAGCGCCCCCATGTCCAGCGCCACGACCCGCTTGTCCTTCAGCGCCCCGGGCACGTCGCCCGCGAGGATGCGCTGCGCCAGCCCCTCGACGATGGCCGTCTTGCCCACTCCCGGCTCGCCGATCAGCACCGGGTTGTTCTTCGTCCGCCGCGCCAGCACCTGCATCACGCGCCGGACCTCCTCGTCCCGCCCGATCACCGGGTCCAGCCGCCCCCGCCGGGCCATCTCCACCAGGTCCCGCCCGAACCGTTGCAGCGCCTGGTAGGTCTCCTCCGGGTCCTGCGTGGTGACGGCCTGCCCCCCGCGGACCTCCTTCAGCGCCGCCAGGATGTCCGCGTGCCGCGCGCCGCAGACCGTCAGAACCTCCTTGGCCGTGCTCCGCGCCTCCGACAGGCCCAGCAGCAGGTGCTCGGTCGAGAGATAGCGGTCCTTCAGCCGGTCGGCCTCGCGCTGCGCGTGCTTCAACACCTCGCGCAGGTCCGCGCCCGCGGCCAGCGCGCCGCCGCGGCTCGTCGGCAGCCGGCCGAGTTCCGAGCCGAGGATCGAGCGCAGCCGGTCAATCGGCGTGCCGATCTTCTCCAGGATCGGGGCCACAATGCCCCCTTCGCGCTCCTCGAGCAGCGCCGAGAGCAGGTGCAGCGCGGTGATCTCCGGGTGGCCGGCCGTCTGGGCCGCCTCCTGCGCCGCCGCCAGCGCCTCGGTCGCGCGGACGGTCATCTGGTCGGGTCGAATCGCCATGACGGCTCCGATACGGGCGCGGTCCTTCCGCACCACGCTGATACGGTTGCAATCATCGTACCATTCCCCCCGGCGTCCCCTCAGAACGCCCTGCACGGCCCGGGCGGCCTTGCGCACTGTCGTTTTGACAGCGCCAATCCGGCAGTCGGCTGGGGGTCGCGGCGGTCCGACTCAGGAGCGGTGGGACTCACGGTACAATTATCCCTGCGATGGCCACCGGTCGGCACACGGCGGGCTTCGGCACTCGGCGAATTCTGACGCGCGCCGTCGTCGTCGTGCTCGTCGCGTCGTTCGCCCATTTCGCCTACCTGCGAATAACGATCCGGCCCACGCCGCGGCCCGAACACTGGGCCGCGCGTATCGCCGCGCTCGATCCGCCGCCCCCGGCTGCGCTCAGTGCGGAGGAAGTGTACGCGTTGCTCTCGAACCGCCCCTGGGAACAGGACGCCGAACTGGCAAAATCGTTCCACTACGGCCACTTCGACGCAGACCAGATCCTGGCCGGCCCGTGGGACGCCGATCGCCCGGAAATCGCGGCGACGGACAAGGTCTTCCGTTCGGATGAGTTCATCCAGGCACGGGCGGCGGTCATGTCGGCGGCGAGGACGGGCTGGTACTTCCCCGTCGATCCGTCACCTGCCGGGTTCATGCCGAGTTACACGGTCGTTCGCGCCTGGTCCAGACTGCTCGTCGCCCACTCGCGATGGGTCCGTCAGACCCGGCGCGACCTCGATGCCGCGGCCGCCGACTGGGTCGCCGCACTCGAGATATGCCGGAACAGCAGTCGATCCCGCCTGTTGATCGGATGGCTGTCCGAAAGCGCGCTGCTTTTCATCATCGGACGGGAAATGACGTGCGCGGCTCGCGAGGGTGATCATCCCCGGAATGTGCGCGCCCTGGCCGAGGCGGTGGATCGAGCCATCGGTCCGCCGCAAACCCGCTCCATGCTGCTGGAGGGCGAACGGCTCTACATACATTCCATCCTCGAATACAAGTTCGTCCGTGAGCGGGGTCAATGGATAGACGTGTCGCAGACCCTCGTTGCCGACGGCTGGAGCGCCCCCGCGCCCCTTCGGGTCTTGAATCTCTTTTCACCGTTGTTCCATGATCTGCCGACCGCGAGCGCCCGCCACGATCTCTATTTCTCGTCGGTGGGCGGACCCGCCGCTGCGCTCTCATCGTCCGGCCCGGAGCCGACGCCTCCCACCGTCCTGGACGGATGCCTCTGGTCATTGGACGTGTTTTCGCGCAGTCCGAATCTCTATTACCGCGGCCGCTGTTACCTCGATGCCGCGCTGGCCACGGTCGCCGTCGCCGAACACCACCGCCGACAAGGCCGCTATCCCGACACGCTTGACGCCCTCGTCCCCGATCTGCTTCCGCGCGTGCCCGTCGATTACATGGATGGCGCGGACCTGCGGTACTGCCGCACCGCGGACGGTTATGTGCTCTACAGCATCGGCGCGGACGGAATCGACAACGGCGGCGCGAGTCGCAACGCAAAGCCCTGGCTATTCGGACCCGACGAGGGGCCGGGCAACGACGTGGTCTTCAGCGCCATCGTGCGCGAGCAGCATCAGGACCCGCGAGGTCAGTGATGACCCACGCCCCCACCATTCCATGCGGCGGGGATGTTGGCCACGTCCCGGCCCGACTGCCCCCCGTCGACCCCCCGCCGCCCGCGCCGCGCCACGTCAACTTCTGGGCCGCGCTCGCGCTCTTCTGGATTCTGCCGCGGCGGTACGGTCCGCACCTCGCGGCGGCCCCGTTCGGCCGCGCCTTGGCCGCACATCTCCTCTCCCTTGTTGCCGCGGCGACCGTCGTGGGCATTGCGGTGATGGCGCGCATGACAACAGATGTGCCCGACCTGTCCCGGTTGCGCCTGTTTCTTGCCGAGGGCGTGCTCCATCTTGCGGCATGGTCTACTGTCGGCGCGGCATGGATCCCGCCGGCGGTATTGCTTGCAGTGGTGCCCGGCCTGCTGGTCCTTGCAATTGCGGCGATGCCGTGGGCCGCCGGCGGCGACCCGCTCCGGTCCGTCTTTCGCCGCAGCATTAAGAACCTCTACTGGTCCACCACCGTTCTCATCCCCGCTGCGCTCGTTTTTGCCCTGGTGTTCCTGGTGGTCGCGGACATGCCTTCAAACGCGCGCAGACCACCGGGAACCATAATCGTCATAGGGCGTCCCAGGTTTGACTGGCCCCAATTGGAGCAAACGGGCGTGGAAACCATCGTGATGTCGCTGGTACCGCTGGCCCTGCTCGCACTTCGTTGCGTCCTCGTCGGCGCGTCATGCTACGTCGGACCGCCCGTCGGCCCGGGCTTCGAGCCGCGCGAACCGCGCTGCGATGCCTGCGGATACCCGCTCATCGGACTGCTGGAATCGGGCCGGTGCCCCGAGTGCGGCGAGCCGATCGCCGCATCACTCACGAACCTGCGTCGCGACCCGGCGCTGTGGGACCCGGGCCGGCTCGACGCGGGCTGGCTGCGGCGGACGGTCTCGCTCCACGATCGCGTGCTGCGCGACCCCCGCTTCGCACGAACCCTGCCCGTTCACGGCACGCTCGCGCTGGCCCGGCGGGTCTGGCATCAGACGTACATCCTGTTCTTGCTCGCGGGGACGATCCTCACGGCGATCTATGTCGCCCTCGCTTCGGGTTCCGATCGGCACCCCGGCGTCGTGTTTGTCTTCGCCCCGTTCGTCCTTGCAGCCCTTCCCGCCCTTCAAACCGCGTCCGTCGTGTTCGCTTCGATCTGGGGCGCGTTGCGCCTCGGAATTCGCGACCTTCGGATTTCGATGACCGTCGCATACGCGGCCGCGCCGCACCTTTGGCCCCTGATTCCACTTTTCCTATTCACCACGGCGTCCATTGCGCACGTCAGCGAGTGGCAGCGCGTTCCTCCAAACACCTTCGAGGTTTCCGCTGGCACCGTCATATCCCTGATCGGACTGTCGCTGGGGATTCTGGCTCTGCACTGCCGGCACCTGGTCCGTGCACTGCGGGACGTGCGCTTCGCCAACGTCTAATAGTAGCGCTTGAATTATCCCGCTCCGCCAATTCCAATCAGCCGTTTGCGGAGCCCCGATGCTCTGGAGCCGTTTCTTCATCCCGACCCTGAAGGAAGCCCCCAGGGACGCCTCCGCGCCCTCCCACCGGCTCATGATCCGCGCCGGCCTCATCCGCCAACTCGCCGCCGGCGTTTATTCCTACCTCCCCTTCGGCTACCGGGCGCTGCGCAGGGTCGAGGCCGTCGTCCGCGAGGAGATGAACCGCGCCGGCGCGATCGAACTCCACCTGCCCTGCCTTCAGCCGATCGAACTCTGGCAGCAGACCGGCCGCACGACCGCGATGGGCGACGTGCTCCTGCGTCTGGCCGGCCCGCCGGGCGACTGGCGGACGCAGACCTGCCTCGGCCCCACCCACGAGGAAAACGTCACCGAGATCGTCCGCGCGTTCGTCAGCAGTTACAAACAACTGCCGCTCAACCTCTACCAGATTCAGACCAAGTTCCGCGGCGAGGCCCGCCCCAAGAGCGGCGTCCTGCGCACCCGCGAGTTCCTCATGAAGGACGCCTACGCCTTCCACCGCGACAAGGCCTCGCTCGACGAGGGCTACCGCGCCATGTACGATGCCTACTGCCGCATCTACGAGCGCTGCGGCCTGCCCTACCTCGTCGTCGAGGCCGAAAGCGGCCCGATCGGCGGCGACGCCTCGCACGAGTTCATGGTCCTGACCGAGGCCGGCGAGGACGTGGTCGCCCTCAGCGAGAACGGCGACTACGCCGCCAACCTCGAACGCGCCGCGTGTGCTCCGCCGCCCGCCTCCACCGAGCCGATGCGCCCGCTTCAGGAAGTCCACACGCCGGGCAAGGGCACGATCCCCGACGTGTGCGCCCTGCTGGGCACGCAGCCCTCGCAGATGATCAAGACGCTGATTTACAAAACGTCGCAGACTCAGGACGCCAAAACGTCAAAAGAAAGCCCGCCGGTCGTCGCCCTCGTCCGCGGCGATCACGAGATCAACGCGCACAAACTCAACAAGGCCGCCGGCGGCCCCCTCGAACTGGCCGGCGAGTCCGTCATCACCCGCCTGACGGGAGCGGCCGTCGGCTTCGCCGGACCGCACTCACTCAAGGAGCCGCACCGCCTCATCGTCGACCCCGCCGTCGCCGCCATGCGGAACGCCTGCACCGGCGCGAACCGCACCGACTACCACGTGACCAACCTGAACCCCGGCCGCGACTTCCCGCTGGAGGGCAATGACGTGCTCGTCGCCGACCTCCGCAACGTCGTCGACGGCGACCTCTCACCCGCAAAAAGCGGCTCGCCCCTGCGCCTCAAGACGGCCATCGAGGTCGGCCACGTCTTCAAACTCGGCACCAAGTACAGCGACGCCCTCGACGCGACCTTCCTCGATGCCGACGGCAAGGCCCGGCCCTTCATCATGGGCTGCTACGGCATCGGCCTGAACCGCATCCTCGCCGCGGCGATCGAGTCCCACCACGACGAGGCCGGCATCATCTGGCCCATGTCCATCGCCCCGTTCGAGGTGCTGATCGTCGCGCTCGACCCGCGCGAGGAACCGGTGATGTCCACCGCCCGCCGCCTGCACGACGAACTCGAGGCCGCCGGCGTCGACGTCCTGCTCGACGACCGCGACGAACGCGCCGGCTTCAAGTTCAAGGACGCCGACCTGATCGGCATCCCCCTGCGGATCACCGTCGGCCGCAAGGCCCTCGCGGAAGGTGTCGTCGAGATCAAGCGCCGCGACGCGGACGAAATCGTTCGGGTCGCGCCGGACGCGGCGGCGGCCGAGGCGCTCCGGTTCCGAAACGCAATGGTTTCCCCGCCGACGGGTCGGTCATAATGCGCCGGAGGAGATCACTCATGAGGTCCGTTCCAGACTGGATCAACAACCGGCATTGCAGCGTGGGGGGCGGGCTTAGCCGCAGCCCCGTCGCCGTTTTTTCCATCGTGGTCGCGGCCTTTGCAGCCCGGCCCGCCGCCGCCCACGTCTTCTGGGTCCAGCCCGATACCTTCCGCCCCGCCGTCGGCGCCTCGACCGCCGTGCGGCTCGTCATCGGCGACGATTTCCCCGGCGAGCAGCGGCCGCGCGACGCGAAAAAGATCGAACGGTTCGAACTCATCGGCCCCGGCCCGGATGCCCGCTCCGTTGCGGTGCAAGGCAGCGACGGCGCGAACCCGGCCGGCGAGATCGCCACCGCGCGGCCCGGCGGGTACGCCGTGGTCTTCCGCGGCACGGAATCGATCATCACGCTCGAGCCCGAACAGTTTGAGGAGTATCTCCGAGAAGACGGCCTCGACGACGCACTGCGATCCCGGCGCGAACGCGGCGAGTCCGCCGCGCCCGGCCGCGAGGCCTACTCGCGCTGCGCCAAGGCCCTGCTGTGCGCCGGCGGCGAGGGCGCGAAGACCGGCAACGCGTGGAGCGTGCCGGCCGGCCTGGCGTTCGAAATCATGCCCGCCTCAGACCCCTGCGCCGCACGCACGGGCGACTCGTTCGAGTTCATCCTGCTCCGCGACGGCCGCCCGCTCGCCGGCGCAAAACTGACGGCCCTCTATTCGGCCGACGGCCGCACGCACCGCGCGTCCGCGCGGACCGATGCCGCCGGCCGCGCCTCGTTCACCCTCGCCCGGCCGGGCCTGTGGGTCATCAACGCGGTCGCGATGGACCGGGCCGAGGGAAAACTGCGCCGCCCGGACGTCGACTGGATCAGCGTGTGGACCTCGCTCAGTTTCGACGTCGCCCCGTCCGCCCGGGAACCGCTGCCCGCGCACAAGCCCTAGCCGCGACCCGATCCGATCCGCCTGCTGACGCCCCGCCGCCGCCGCGCGTCCGGCTCGCGCACCAGCCGTTTCGCCGGGGCCATCATGCTCGTCGCACGGCTCAAGACGTGCGGATGAGGGGGAACCCCTGCGAAGGTCCTCCCGCGTGCCGGCGTCGTCCGCTTGTCCCGCCCGGAAGCGGCGACTATCCTTGGACACCGTGCCGTCGAGCACCCACCCAACCTGGGCTCCTTTTGTGGCAGTTTGGCGCGTTGAAGAACTGCTGAAAAGAGTTACCGGAGCACTCAACGCGCGGTCCGTGCCCTACGCCGTGATCGGCGGCAACGCGGTGGCGGCGTGGGTTGCCAGCGTCGATCCGGACGCCGTCCGCTCCACCAAGGACGTGGACATCCTGGCCCGCCGCGACGATCTGAGTTCCGTGGCCGATGCGTTGCTCCCACTCGGGCTGATTCAGGACGATGTTCTGGGCGTCACCATCTTCATTGACCGGGGCGATCCCAGTCCCAAGCGCGGGGTACACGTCGCCATCGCCAACGAACGGATCCGGCCGCATTACGACCATCCCGCGCCGGACGTCGCGGCCGTGGCGAGGGACATCGCGCCGTTTCCCGTCATCGACCTGCCCGCCCTCGTCGCCATGAAACTCCAATCGTTCCGCGACATCGACCGCGCGCACCTCACCGACCTCAAGGGCGTCGGGCTGATTACCCCCGCCCTCGTCGCCAAACTCCCCACCGACCTCCGCGCGCGGATGAAGCAGATCCCCGAGCCGGACACGCACTGATTCCCGCCCCGCTGCCGGTTGCTGTTCGCCGGCTGTGCCCGGCCGCCAACCGACGTTATCCTGTTTCGCTCCCGGCGGACCCGCCGCAGGCCTCCTTCGTCCGCTCTGCGACCCACCCGGCCAGGTCTTCGAAGAACGCGCTGGCATCGTGCTGAAACTCCAGCGTGTGCGCCGCGCCGGCGTACTCCGTGATCCGCCGGTCGGCCAGCGGCAGCGCCCGCACAAACGCCCGCGTCCGCGCGTTGTCGATGATCCGGTCGTCGCCCGCCAGCAGCAGGTGCAGCGGCCCGCGCCACCCGCCGTCGGCCAGCCGCGCCGCCGCCCGGTCCATCCGCCGCGACGCCAGCAGAAACGTCGCCGTCACCGCGCGCAGCCGCAACTCGTCGCGCTCCACGAACGCCCGCCACCCCTCGTCGTGCGTGAACAGCCGCGCGTCATTCAACGGGATCGGAAAGGGCCGCCGCGCGTCGGCCAGCAGCGACCACGCCACCCGGAACTTCTCCCGCGCCGGCAGGTCGACCGCGGCAAAAAGCCCGGGAGCGACCAGCGTCAGCGACGCCACCGCCTCCGGACGCCGCACGGCCAGCGCCGCCGCCCATTTCCCGCCCCAACTCACGCCCACGACGTGCCCTGCCCCGAATCCCACACGCCGCCGGATCGCCGCCACGAACTCTTCCGCATCCTTCAGCAGCCGCTCGGCCGACTCCGCGTGCCCGCGCTGCTCGGTGTTCAGCCCGCTCCCGCGTCGGTCCGGCATCAGCACGGCCAGTCCGCGCTCCGCCAGCCGCCGCGCCGACCCCTCGTACCACCCCCCGTGCGACTGGATGCCGTGCAGGTAGAGCACCGCTCCGCGCGGCCGTTCGGGCAGCCACCAGCGGACGGCCGCCGAGTAGCCGTCGGAGTGGCGCAGCGTGTCGATCTGCGGGTCGGCCATCGGTTGGAGGGGGCCGGCCGTCAGCGGTCTTCGGGCGGCCCGGCGTCGGCCGCGGCCTGGTCGAGGTATTTCTGGAACTCGGCCATCCGGTAGGAAAGGAAGCAGAACGCGTGGTGCAGGGCGAGCCACTCCACGTCGGTCGGATCGCCTTCGGCCTCGTGTCGCAGTTCGTTCAATTTGGCCAGCAGCGGTTCGGCTTTCATGCGCGCCTCCCGCCGGATTATGCCCCGGCCGCCCGCTCCGCTCAACCGGCCCGCGGATTACTCCCGCAGCGCCTTGAAGATCACCACGTCCTCCAGCGGCACGTCCTGAAGCGGCGTCGTCATCCCGCTCACCAGCCGGACATTGAGCGTCCCCGTCATCACCGCTCCGATCCGGTCCACCACGTCCAACCCCTCCGCCACCCGGCCGAACACGGTGAACGGCGGCGGGCCTTCGTCAAGGCCGGGGTTGTCCACCAGGTTGATGAAAAACTGCGAACTGCCGGAGTTCGCGTCCTGTCCGCGCAGCGCCAGGGAGATCGTCCCGCGGACGTTGCTCAACCCGTTCGGCGCCTCGCTCTCGATGGTCGGGAGCGCCTCCTGTTCCTCCAGTCGCGGGTCGGCCGCCGGGCCGAGCGAACGGAACCCTCCGCCCTGAATGACGAATTCGGGTACGACGCGGTGAATCACGATGTTGTCGTAGCGGCGTTCGTCCACGTAGCGCAGGAAGTTGGCCACGTGCCCGGGCGCGGCGGCCCGGTCGAGTTCGAGCACGATGTCCCCCAGCGAGGTGGACAGCCGCACGTGGTTGGCGCTCACCACCCGGAACCCCTGCGGGAGCGTCGCGACGTCCGCGCCGCCGCTGCGCAGCACCACATCGTATTCCGCCGGCCGCGCGCCGCCGAGCGCAAAGGTGCAGGTGATCCGTTCCGGGCTGACGACCAGCACCGTCTGCCCCGCAATCTCCAGGTCCCCGCCCGTCTGGCGCAGCAGCACGCCGGCGTCCGCCGGGAAATTGAACCCCGCCAGGTCGGTGATCGTCACGATGGTGTCGACTTCTCCGAACGCCGGCGTAATCGACGTGAGGAACGGACTGCTCCCGCGCAGGTCGAGCGTCTGCGCCGTCGTTGCGGTTGAGCCGAGGTCGTCCGAAACCTGCAACCGCACCTCGTATCGCCCCGGCCGTTCGTAGGTGTGCCGCGGATTCGCGCCGCTCCCGGCCGCCGATCCGTCCCCGAAGTCCCAGTCGAACGCCGAAACCTGTCCGTCCGGGTCGCTGCTGGCCGACGCGTCGAACTGCACGCTCAGCAGCCCGGGCGGCTCGTCTGAATCCGACTGAAACGTGAACCGTGCCGCCGGCAGCAGGTTGGCCAGCACCGACTCCGTCGCCTCTCCCGTCGCCCCGCCCTCGTTCGTCACCGTCAGGCGGACCGTGAACCGGCCGGAATTCGCATAGACATGATCGACCAGCACCCCGCCCCCGCGCGGCGAACCGTCGCCGAAATCCCAGACGTAATCGATGATCGTGCTGCCCGGCGACACGCTCGCCGAGCCGTCGAACCGCTTCGCCCGTCCCGCCGACTCCGGCGGCGCGTTGGGCACATCGAGTACGCGGAAGGCGGCCGTCGGCGGAGCCGCAGGCGGAGAGAGGTTCACCGTCGCCGTGCCGTCCGCGATCAGCGCCGAGTCGTTGAAGATGAAGACCCGCGCGGTGAACCGGCCGCTCTGCGGATAATCGTGCGTGATCATCCGTCCCTGCTCGACCCGGACATTGCGGATCACGACGCCGTCCCCGAAATCCCAGTTCATCCGCCGGGCATCCGGGTACACCGTCAGATCAACGATGAACGTCACCCGCAGCGGGTTTCCCGCCTCGGGCGTGGCCAGGACGAACGGGTTCGGCCGGAGACCGACTCCGATCGGATTCAGCGGGCAGCCGGTCCCGCTGACGGCGATGACAAGGGCGAGGACGACAGGGACGGATCGCGGACGCATGGCTTGCCTCTACTGGTCATCGGTCATTGGCGCCCGGGTTCCCCTCGCCGACGACGATCCTGCGAGTCTGGTCATTCTATTCCCGCCGGGCCGCGCCCGAAAGCAGCCCCCTCCGGGGTGAACGCCCGAGAATAACCCGCGCCGTCCGCCTGCCGGACCCGGTCACGACCTTCCCGGCCCGCCGCCGCCTCCGGAAAGTCGGGGTCCGCCTCACGGAGTCTGTGTTGTGCTGTTTCGCCGCGACCCGAAGGGGAGCGATGGAGGAGGACGTCTCTTCGTTGCCCGGCCGCCCGGGCGGTCGTACAGTGCGCCCCGGTCATGTCCTCCGCCACGCTCGAAAACCAGTATCGAATCGCCACGACCTCCGCGGGCCTGTTCGCCGGGCCGGACCGCGGCCTCATCGAAGTCTCCGGCGCGGACCGCGCCGCCTGGCTGCACAACCTCTGCACCAACGAGGTCAAGTCGCTCGTTCCCGGCCGGGGCAATTACGCCTTTGCCTGCAACGTCAAGGGCCGCACGCTGTTCGACCTCGATGTCCTGGTGCTGGACGATCGGCTCTGGCTCGATCTCGACGCGGGCTGGATCGACGCCGCCCTGAATCATCTGAATCGATACCTCATCACGGAGAACGTCACGCTCTCGAACCGCACCGCCGACTTCACGCGCCTCTCGGTGATGGGCCCCGCCGCCGCCGAGGTCGTCGCGCGGATGGGCTTCGGCGACCTCGCCTCGATGACGCGGCTTCAGCACTCGGCCCTCACCTGGCAGGGCCGTGACGGTCTGCTCGTGCGCAACGACTTCGTCGGACTGCCGGTCGCAATGATGATCGTCCCGCGCGCCGCGGCCGCCGACCTGACCCCCGCCCTGCTCGACGCCGGCCGGCCGTCCGGACTCGCCCGGATCGACCCGCCCACCGTCGAGACGCTTCGGATTGAGGCCGGCCTCCCCGCCAGCCGACGCGACATCGACGAGGAGGTCATTCCCCCCGAAACCGGCCAGATCGAACGCGGCATCAGTTACACCAAGGGCTGCTACCTCGGCCAGGAGGTCATCGAGCGGATGCGCTCGCACAACGCCCTCGCCCGCCGGCTCGTGGGCATACGCCTCGACGGCGACGCCCCGCCCCCCGTCTCCGCGCGCCTGAACAGCGGCCAGACCGATGTCGGTCGCCTGACGAGCGCGGCCTGGTCGTGCGCGCTGGGGGCCGTGCTCGGACTGGGATACGTGCGGACGGCCTTGGCCCGCCAGGGCGAGTCGCTTTCCATCTCGACACCCGCGGGCTCGATTCGCGGCGAGATCGTCTCGCTGCCCGTCCGCCCGCTCGGGTAACAGGCCCATTCCCCGTATCGCGCCCTATCAGTCCGTCCAAAAACTTGTGGCACGGGCGTCTCGCCTGTCCTTGCACCCGCCGCGGCGGGTGCCACAGGAAAGATTCTGCGGCTCTACTTAGCGGGCCCGTCCCTCCACTGCGTGTCCGGCGAGCCGCCGCCATTCACGAGCCGGGGAGTTTATCCCCCCGGGGCCTCGCCTCATGGTGCCGCGGTCCGCTATACTGCCCGGCGCGGCATCCCCCGGATCCCGGCGTCGGTCCCTCCGGCTCGCGGGATCGACCATCGGGCGAGCGAAACGAATGCGCACCGGAGACAGAAAGGAGACCCGGCTATGGCACGAACCGTCACGCTGAAGGGTAATTCGCAGACCCTGGAAGGGCCGGAGTTGCAGGCCGGAACCAAGGCGCCCGACTTCCGCCTCCAGGCCGCCGATATGAGCGACGTGACCCTCGCCGCCACGTCCGGCAAGGTGCGCATCGTCTGCACCGTCCCCTCGCTCGACACCCCGGTCTGCGACAAGGAGACCCGCCGCTTCAACGAGGAGGCCGCCAAACTGCCCGGCGTTGAGGTGCTCACCGTCTCCGTCGACCTGCCGATGGCCCAGAAGCGCTGGTGCGGCGCGGCCGGGATCGAGCGCGTCCGCTGCCTGTCGGACCACCGCACGACGGAGTTCGGCCGGAACTACGGCGTGCTGATCCGCGGCGGCCCGCTCGACCGCTTCCTGGCCCGGGCGGTGTTCGTCATCGACCAGTCCGACAAACTCGCCCACGTCGAGTACGTGCCCGAGATCGCGCAGGAGCCGAACTACGACGCGGCCCTGTCGGCCGCCCGCAACGCGGCGAAGTAAACCTGTCCTGAAATCACCGCAGCGCCCCCCCGGCCGCTCACACCCGCCGGGGTTTTTTCATGTTCGAGGCGGCGCGGCCTTCATGTAGCCGTTGACTTGTTGCCGATAACTCACCATAATGGTGAGCGCGTCACCATTAAGGTGCATGCCGATGCCACGCCAAACCCATCAAGCCTCCGACCGATCAGAACGACTGACGATCACCCTTGGGAAAGGACAGCGATCGCGCATCGCACTCATCGCAAAGAAGCGCCGGACGTCGGCAGCGACCGTGATTCGCTGGGCACTCGACGAGTACATCGCCGCAAACACGAAGGGCGATTCCGCAAGGCGGAAAGGCGCGGACGCGCCATGAGTCGGCTCGGAAGCAGTGGGCGATAAGCAATGAACGCACGTCAAGGAAGTCCTACGATGGCGCGGCAAGAAAACGAGGTCGCACGGGCTATTGCGGCCATAGCGGTCGCTGCCCAGGACAGTTCCCCCGTTTCGGGCTGGACCCACAACTTTTACCGCTACCCCGCACGATTCTCGCCGAGTTTCGCCTCAGCGGCAATAAGGTCGTTCTCTCGGGCAGGCGACTCGATTCTCGATCCGTACATGGGCGGTGGCACGGCCGTGTTGGAAGGCATCACGGCTGGAAGGCATGTCATCGGCAATGACCTCAATTCCCTGGCCGCTTTTATCACGAAGGTTAAGGTAACTGGACTTACGCCGTCGGAAGCACGTTCGATTCGGCGCTGGGCGATGTGCGACGTGCCGTCGTTCACCTACGACCGTCCCCTTGAGGACATCATCGAGTTCGTCGATCCAACCAAAACCACGAACCTCTCAATGGCCAGGGCTCGGTTCATCAAGAAGGGTGTCACGGCTGCCCTCGCATCGATCGCGGAACTGCCTACTCGTGATGCTCAGGATTTTGCTCGCTGTGCCGTTCTGAAAGTTGGACAGTGGGCGCTCGACGGCCGTTCCAGGCACACGCCGTTGTCGGATTTCCGATGCCGGCTCCAGACCACAACCGCCGAAATGCTCGATGCGATTGCTTCGTTGAGCGCGCAGGTGGAGCGCTCCGGCGGTCAAGCAACTCTGCTAAACGGCAATGCTGCGGACCTTCACAACGCCGAGGTTTTTCGCGCTAGAAGAAGAAGGGTGTCGCTAGTCGTGACGAGTCCACCGTATCCAGGTGTGCATGTGCTTTACCATCGCTGGCAGGTTGACGGACGACGTGAAACTCCAGCGCCGTACTGGATCGCCGGCTGCAATGACGGACAGGGGGCGTCGTTTTACAACTTCGGCGATCGTCGAGAGACAGCCGCAGACACGTACTTCCAAACGTCCCTCGCGACGTTGCACGCCATCCGTCGTGTCATGCGCGACGGCGGCTACATGGTTCAGATGGTCGCCTTCAACCGGCCCGAGGAGCAGCTTCCGCGCTATCTCGGCAACATGGAAACCGCCGGATTCAAAGAAGTATCCGTTGAATGCGAGCCCGTCACTGGCGATCGCCGCATTTGGCGACAAGTGCCCAATCGCAAGTGGCATGCGACCTTCATCGGCAGGACGCACTCGTCCAACGAAGTCGTCTTGATCCACCGCGCCGTCTGACCATGCATTATTGTGTTACTTCCATCAGCCGCAGCAGCGTCTTCGCCACGCGCTGTATCTCGTCGCGCATTTGGTCCTCATTCGGACCATCAACGGCGCCGTCCCCTTGCGCTGTCAACTGCTTCTTCTTCTCGTACATTTGGTACAGGTGAAAGGCCACGTGCGCCGTGTACTTGTTGATGCGCTGCTTGATCGTCGTTTCGGCGAGTTTCTTGCTCAGCAAATTGTCGCGATAGCTCGCCAGCAAGTCCATGTCCTGGTTAATGAATATCGTCAGCGGCGACTTCGCACTGGGCTCTTCAAATGCACCCGGCTCACTCCCTGACCACCGCTGTCCCCAGCATGTGTCTTCGCCCCAGTCCTTTCGTTCGACATACCGCAGGTCGTATGGCGGCCGGCGTTGCCCGCCACCCAGCAGCTTTGACGTAACCTTGCGCGGCGTCGGCGGCTCCACCACGTCTGCGAGGAACGCCGTGGACACAGTCTTGCCAGGACCGACCGCCTCCACATCGAACTTGAGTTGTTCTCCGGCAGTTAGACCCGGCGCTGCCTGAATCAGCAATTCGAATCGTCCCCCCGAAGGCCGAGTCAGAAACAGTTGCGGCTCGACCGAGGGCGATTCACATGTAACACGGAATGTCCAGGTAGGTGTGGACCCGGTGATGAGCTCATCCTTGCCGTCCCATCGCAATTTTACGTGGACATCGGGACCACCCATCAGAATCTTAACCCGAATATTTCATCAGTTTGATCGGGAATTGAAATAGAAAAGGCCTCTTCGCCTTGTAGACTGGGGCGTTGTCGAACCGTCCGCGTCCACGCGGCAAGGAGGCCAATTCGTGACAGAGT
>Ga0187893_10001886_pt1 | contig 47865 bp, 55 predicted proteins | sample MA1701074metaG_FD_139574 | JGI IMG/M metagenome (GOLD analysis project Ga0187893, IMG submission 139574) | White microbial mat communities from a basaltic lava cave in the Kipuka Kanohina Cave System on the Island of Hawaii, USA - MA170107-4 metaG ... | reverse complement strand
GTGGAAACCGACGTCACGAAAAGAAGAGCCCCCGCAAGCGTTGCGAGGTTGCCGATCGTCCGCCAGACACGAAATCCGTAGCCCTTGTTGGCCATTTCCCGAGTCTATGGGGCTGCCCAACGTCAATAGGTTGACCCTTCGGCTGACAGTTTGGTTGACACTAAGGCCTTTGAATGATTTCCCCACCCCGATGTCATGCCGCGCGCAGGTAACTACGTTACGCCCGATAGGGCGGCGCGGCAATTCCGCCTGGACGACATGCGTCCGCTCTTGGGCGTTTTGGGGGGCTCGGTTTTGCTTCAGGTCGAAGCCGGCGCGCGGCTTCACCCCTTGAGGCGCGTGGCGGTCCACTTCGCCGAGCCCTTCCCGCCCGCGAGCTCGACCGTGCCTTCCATGGTGTTGCCCGAGACGCGTCCCCTGAAGCGGTGGCGGTCGCCCCCTGCCGGGAACGCGAACGAGATGGTTTCCCCCTGGAGGTGCGACTGCGTGAGCCGGACACCCTTGCTGCCGCCGCCGCTGACCACGCCTTCCAGGCTCTGGTATCGCTGCTTCAGAGCGAGGTCGAAGCGCTCCGCGGCGGGCGCAGCGAGGTTGAGCTGCCAGCGGCCGGCAACCCGCGCGGGGATGATCCAGAGGTAAACGGTCGCGCGCGGAACGCCGTTCACCTTTTCCTTCTCGGGAACGTCCCAGGTGTACTGGTCGTCGGGCCGCCACTCGTCCCCGAAGTGATAGTCGTGCGACACGACGCGCGTGCCGGGCTTCAGCTCGCCGAAGATCTTCGACCGCAGGTCCGCCATCATGCCGGGCAGCAGGTAGAGCGTCACCACCGTCGCCTTGCTGATGTCGGCCTTGAACACGTCCATCACGCGAAAGCTCGCGCGGTCGGCGACGCCGCGCTTCTTTGCCTCGCTGTTCGAAAGCTGGACGAGCTCGGGATCGATGTCCACCCCGAATCCGCGCGCCTTCAAACGCGTAGCCGCCGTCAGCACGATGATGCCGTCACCGGAGCCGAGGTCGATCAGGAAATCGTCCGCGCCGACCTTCGCCATGCGCAGCATCTCGTCCACCACGATCTGCGGCGTGGGCACGTACGGGCCGCCGGTGCGCTGCACCTCGATGTCGGCGGCCGCCGCGATCCGCGCGAAGGGCAGCGTGCCGAGCGCGACCAGAACGCGGCGGCGTATTACGAGACGTTCGGTTTCCATGGATCATTCACCCCCACCCTAGCCCTCCCCCGCTCAAGGGGGAGGGAATTATAAGGTGCCCTCCCCCGTCGAGGGGAAAGGAATCATTGAGGAATCCGCGTGGCGCTCCAGCGCACCGTCGTCGATCCGGCCCCGGCCCGCGCCTCGCCGGTGATTCTCCCGTCCTGGACGGTGCCGGTATAGGTCTCGAGCCGCCCGTCCGCCCCCGGCGCGCTGAAGCGGATGCGCGCGCCGTCGATCCGCGCGTCGCGCACGGCCATCACCTGGGCGTTGCGCACCAGGCGGCCTTCGAGCTGCTGGTAGCGCTGCTTGACCTCCAGGCGGAAGGGCGCGCCGCGCGCACCGTCCACGCTGCCGATCCACGCACCCTCCACGGGAGCCGGCACCGTCCACAGGTGCACGGTGGAGGTCCAGCTGCCCGAGATGTCGTATTTTTCCGGGGTTTGCACGTCCACGCTGCGGTCCGGCTTCCATTCGCCCAGATCGAAATCGTGCGACACGATGCGCGCGCCCGGCCTCAACTCCTTCAGGAGCTTCGGCCGCAGCCGCTCCATCATTCCCGGCAGGAGGTAGAGCGTCAGCACGGTCGCGCGGCTGAGATCGGCCTCGAGCACGTCCTGGCGGACGAACCGCACGCGGTCCGCGACGCCGAGGCGCTGCGCGGAGGCGTTGGCGATGTCGACCAGCTCGCCGTCGATGTCCACTCCCATGCCGCTCGCCTTGAGGCGTGTAGCTCCCGTCAGCACGATGCGCCCGTCGCCCGAGCCGAGGTCGACGACGAAATCGGCCGGCCCGACCTTGGCGATTTCGAGCATGGCGTCCACCACGGCCTGGGGCGTGGGCACGTACGGCCCGCCGTCCTTGACGACATTGTCCGACGCAAGCGCAAGCGAGGCGCCAAGCGCCAACAGCCAGGGACCGAGCCGGGCCAGGTTTTTCATGGCGCGAATACTACAACAATTCGGGAAGAGCGTGACTGATAAAACGTGACTGGAATTGCGTGACTGGAGAAACGTGACTGGAAAAGCGTTTCTAAGACACGCCCTATCAGTCACGCCGCATCAGTCACTGCTCCTCGAGCCCGACGGTCGACCGCCAGTCCTTGCCCTTGAAGACGAGAGGCTTGAGGGCGAACAGGAACATGATCAGCCCGAGCACCAGCATGGTGGTGGCGATCGGGCGCTCGAGGAAGATGCCGTAGTCGCCCGCGCTCATCGCGAGCGACTGCCGCAGCGACAGCTCGATCATCGGGGCCAGCACCAGGCCCAGGGCAACGGGCGCGAGATCGTAGCGGAACTTGCGCAACACGTAGCCGATCGCGCCCATGGCGAGCAGGATCCACACGTCGATGATGCTGTTGGCCACGGAATAGGTGCCGAGGATGCAGAAGCACAGGATGCACGGATAGAGATAGCTGTAGGGGATGCGCAGCAGGTTCACGAACAACCCCACCATCGGCAGGTTGAGGATCAGCAGCACCACGTTGCCCACGTACATGCTTGCCACGAACCCCCAGAACAGCTCCGGCTGCTGCTGGATCAGCATCGGGCCCGGCAGCACGCCGTGCACCATGATGGCCGCGATCATCACCGCGGTGACGGGGCTCGTCGGGATCCCGAGCGCGAGCATCGGCACGAACGCGCCGCTCGCCGCGGCATTGTTCGCGGACTCGGGGCCGGCCACGCCTTCGATGGCGCCGCTGCCGAAGCGCTCCGGATGCTTCGACATCCGGCGTTCGATGCCATAGGACACGAAGGAGGAGATGATATGTGCCGAGCCCGGGATGATGCCGATCAGGAACCCGAGCAGGCTGCCGCGCGCGATCGGGCCTGCCGACAGCCGGAATTCCTCGCGCGAGGGGATGAGGTCACGCAGCTTCGGCCGCTGCACGTCCGGCGCCGCCGCCCCGCCCGCCGTCAGCAGAATTTCGGAGACCCCGAACAGCCCCACCGCCACCGGGACGATGCCGACGCCGTCTCCGAGCTCCACGATGTTGAAGCTGAAGCGCGTGTACCCGGTCATGATGTCGATGCCGATCATGCCGATCAATAAGCCGAATCCCGCCATGGCGAGCGTCTTGAGCATCGAGCCGCCGCTCATGTAGGCGAGTATGAACAGCCCCATCAACAGCAGCGCCGTGTACTCCGGCGGCCCGAAACGCAGCGCAAACGCGGCAAGAGTGGGGGCGAGCAGCATGAGCCCGATGACGCCGAGCGTGCCGGCAATGAACGACCCGATCGCGGCGATGGCAAGCGCCGGACCGGCGCGGCCGTTCTGCGTCATCGCGTAGCCGTCGATGCAGGTCATCACCGAGGCGGCCTCGCCGGGAATCCGCATCAGGATCGAGGTCGTGGAGCCGCCGTACATCGCGCCGTAATAGACTCCAGCGAGCAGCACGATGGCGATGATCGGATTCAGCCCGAACGTCGCGGGCAGCAGCAGGCTGATGCCGGCGAGCGGCCCGAGGCCGGGCATCATGCCGACGAGCGTGCCGATCACGCAGCCGACGAACGCATAGACGAGGATCGAGGGCTGCAGCGCGATCGAAAAGCCCAGCAGCAGGTCATTGAACGTTTCAACCATCTTTCAGTGGCGACTGGCGGCGGTCAGAAGCCCCAGGGGCTGCGGGGAAGCGGCACGTGCAGAAGGTCGCCCACCACGTAGAACGAGGCAAGGCTGAAACCGAGCGCCACCAGCGCCACCGGCACCGGCCGCTTGCGCTCGAGGATGCCCAGCAGGAAGACGAGCAGCGCGATCACGGTGAGCCGGTAGCCGATCCGCTCCAGCGCGAACGTGGCGAATCCGCATGCGAGGAGGATCACGACCGCGCGGGTGGCCTCCGGCCATTTCATCGCGGCGAGCGGCGTCGATCGCCCGCCCCACAGCGCGATCAGCAATCCCATGGCGCCCAGAAAGATCACGAGGAGCAGCGGCAGGTAGCCGGGCCCGGGCTCCTGGAGGGTCCCGACCGGGTATACGCGGTTCTCCCACCCCACGTAGAGCGCGAGCGCGAGGAGCATCAGGCCGGAGACCTGATCGCTTTTCAGGCCTCGGGGTACGCGCCCGGTGCCGGTTGGCTTTTCGCTCATCTCAGGAAGACAAACCAAACCCGCAGGCTGCCAGCCGTCTGCGGCCAGCTGTCGGCCGGCAGTCCTGCAACAGCAGGCCGTCGCCCCGGCTGAACGCCGCTTGCCGACGGCTGCCCGCTATTTCCTGTCCTCGACCTTGCCCACGCGCTGCACCGTCCGCGACAGGCGCTTCGCATCGAGGTCCCAGAACTTCTGGAATTCCGGCGCGTCGAGATAGTTGACCGGCGTCTCCAGCTTGGTCATGACCGCCTTGAACTCGGAGTCCTGCACGCCCCGGCGCGCCGCCTCACGCAGTGCCTTGATTGCGGCGTCCGGCGTGCCCCGCGGGGCGAGCAGCCCGGCCCAGATGTAGAACTCGACGTCCTTGTAGCCGAGCTCCTTCCACGTCGGCAGCTCCGGCATCGCGGCGAGCCGCTTGTCGCCCCAGCACGCGAGCGCCCGCAGCTTGCCGGAGCGCAGGTGGCTGACGGCGGCCGCCGGGCCCGAGGAGAGCGCACCCACGTGACCGCCCAGCAGCGCCGCGATGGCCGGCCCGCCGCCCGAGAACGGCACGTGCCGCAGCTTGATGTTCGCGGAATGGACCACCATTTCCATGGCGACGTGCAGCGTGCCGTAGATGCCGGACGAGGAGAAAGCGATCTCGTTGGGATTCTTGCGGGCAAGCGCGACGAATTCCTTCGCGGTCTTGACGTTGAGCGAGGGGTGCACGACCAGGATCGTCGGATCGGCCGAAATCAGCGCGATCGGCACGAGCTGGTCGAGGGTGTACGCCGGCTTGAGGCCGAACAGGTTATCCACCTCGGGAAAGATGGAGACGCTCGAGAGCGCGATGATCATGGTGTAGCCGTCGGGCTTGGAATTGGCGGCCGCGGCATAGCCGACCTTTCCGCCCGCGCCCGCCCGGTTGACCGGCGCGATCGGCTGCTTCAGCACCTTTTCCATCGCGGCGGCAATGGGGCGACCGGTCAGGTCGGCCACGCCTCCGGGTGGAAACGGCACGATCATGGTGACCGGGCGGCTCGGAAAGGGCTCCTGTGCGGCCGCCGCGCCGGCGAGGAGCGCCAGCAGAAAAACGCTGAATATGCGGGTGTTCATGGGACGTCCCCCTCTCTTGTCGTCACTTCGCCTATTGCTTGCCGATGCTGTGAACGGCCCGCGCGACGCGCTCCGCGTCCTTGTCCCACCACGCCCTGAATTCGTCGGCGTCCTGGTACGCGATCGGCGTGCGCACCTTCTCGAAACCTTGCCTCACGTCCGGGTCCTGGACCGCCTTCCGGACCGCTTCGCGCAACGAGTTGAACACATTGGGAGGAACCTTGCGCTGCGCGAACAACCCGGCCCACAGGTAATACTCGATGTCATACCCCTGCTCGCGGAACGTCGGAATCTCGGGGAACTCCGGAAGGCGATTGGCGCCCCACGTCGCGAACGCCTTGATCTTGCCGGCTTTCAGGTGCGGCAGCGCGATCGCCGGGGGCGAGGCCCAAGTCACCGCATGGCCACCGAGCACTGCGGTCATCGCCGGCGCGCCCCCGGTCGTCGGCAGGTGCCGCATTTGAAGCCCAGCGGCCTGCAGGAACATCGCGAACGGCACATGCGAGGCGCCGTACGGCCCCGACGAGGAGAACACCATGTCGTTCGCGCGCTTCTTCGCAAGCACCACGAACTCCTTGAGGTTTTTCGCCGGCACCGAGGGATGCACGACCATGATCGGGGGATCCGCGTTGATGCGCGCGATGCCGACGAACTGGTCCCGGGTGAACACGGTCGGCCGGCCGAACAGCTTGTCCACCTCGGGCAGCGACGAGATGCTGACCAGGTGGCACAGCAGCGTGTAGCCGTCCGGCGTTGCGGTGGCGGCGGCGTGCGCTCCGGTGGTTCCAGCCGCGCCCGGCCGGTTCTGGATCACGATCGGCTGCTTGAGCGCGCGCTCCAGCCCCGGCGCCAGCGTGCGCGAGGTGATGTCGGCGATGCCGCCGGGCGGGAACGGCACGATGATCGTGATGGAACGTGACGGGTATGATTCCTGCGCCGCCGCTGCCTGCGGCAGCAGCGCGGCGAGCAGCGACAGCGTGACACCGAACGCCCTCATGGTCCCCTCCTCTTCTCGTTTTATCCGGATTCTACAGGTGATCGCACTGCTCGTGCGTTCCCCGGCCCCGCTGATCGAAGGTCCCTAGCCGACCGGGTTCTCCAGCGTGCCGATGGGCTCGATCGTGATCGCCACCGTATCGCCCTTCCGCAGGTACTTCGGCGGGTTGAAGCCGATGCCGACGCCGGCGCAGGTGCCGGTTGCAATGAGGTCGCCCGGCTCCAGCACCATCACGCGCGAGATCGTCTCGATCAGCGTCGGGATGTCGAAGATCAGCTGGCTCACGTACGCGTCCTGGCGCGGCTCGCCGTTGACCCGCGTCGTGAGATGCATCTTGCCGACATCCTTCACCTCGTCGGCGGTCAGGATGCACGGCCCCATCGGGCAATACCCGTCCAGGCTCTTGCCGAGGAACCACTGGCGGTGCCGGTTCTGGAGCGTGCGCGCCGAAACATCGTTCACGATGGTGTAGCCGTAGACGTGGTCATATGCATCCGCCTTGGCGATCATCCGCCCGCCCGCGCCGATCACGACCGCGAGCTCGCCTTCGTAGTCGGTCGAATCGGTGTAGTCATTCGCGCTCGGAATGGGCTCGGCCGGGCCGATCACCGAGTTGGGCCACTTGGTGAAGATGATCGGGACCTCCGGCACCACCTCCTTGCCGGTCGCGTCGACCCCGCTCGACTGAAACTCCTGGGCGTGATCGTGATAATTCTTGCCGACGCAAAGGATGTTCTTCGCGGGGCGCGGAATCGGAGCGAGGAGCCTGGCGCTGCCTGTCGGGATGCGACCCTCGCCGCTCCTCACCGCGCGCCGGGCGCGGGCAAGCCCGCTTTTGCCGAGTGCGATGAACGCCGTCATCTCGCGCGGCAGCCGGGTCCCCACGGACAGATCGACGATCGCGCCGGCGGCCGGGTCGTGCACGCCGATGCGCGCGCCCTTGCCGTCGGAAAAGGTCACGAGACGCATTCCCACCCCCTGAAATATCGTGCGCCAGTATCCGGTGCGGTACCGGGCAGGTCAACCACCGCCGCGTCCGTCTGATGCGAGCGATTCTTGATGTATGCTTCGGCCTTCATCCACGGTCACTCGGGAGATCGCGACCATGAAGAGGAACGACGCAATGCAATCCAGCCGCCGCCGGCTCCTGCAATCCGCCGCGGGCCTCGTCCTCGCCGCGCTGCCGCTGGGAACGCGGGCGGCCGAAGCCCGCAAGGGGCTGCGGATCGGCGTCATCGGCTCGGGGCGGGTCGGCGGGACGGTGGGAACGCTGTGGGTCAAGGCCGGGCACGAAGTGATGTTCTCGTCGCTCGACCTCGAGCACGACCGCAAGCTTGCCGCGAGCATCGGTCCCGGCGCGCACGCGGGCACACCGAAGGAAGCCGCGGCGTTCGGCGAGGTGCTGTTCTTCGCGGTGCCCTACTCGGCGCTGCCCGGGCTCGGGCGCGACCTCGCCCCCGAGATCAAGGGCAAGATCGCGCTCGACGCGAGCAACCCCATCCCCCGGCGCGACGGGGACATGGCGAAGGAGGCGCTCGCCAAGGGCGGCGGCATCGCCTCGCAGGGATTCCTGGCCGGAGCGCGCGTCGTGCGCGCCTACAACGAGGTGAGCTACGTGCGCATGCGCGAGGACGCGCATCGCGCGGGCGAGCGCCTCGGCATCCCGATCGCCGGCGACGACGCGGAGGCGATGAAGACCGCCGTCCGGCTGGTGCGCGATGCCGGCCACGAGCCGGTCATCGTCGGCGGCCTCGCGCGCGCCCGGGAGTTCGATTTCGGCACGCCGGTGTTCGGCAAGCCGATGACCGCCGCGGAGCTGCGCCAGGCGCTGGGCCTCAAGCCCTGACGCGCTGCACCCCGTCGCTCCCGCGTAGGCGGGAGTCCAGGAATCAGAATTCGCTATTATCCGCGAGCTACTGGATTCCCGCCTCCGCGGGAATGACGTACGTTCGCGGGAATGACGTTCATGAACGAAACCTTGCCTCACCGCTGGCTCGCCAAGGTCGTTGCCGTCCGGCCGGGAGAAGCGCGCGCGCTCGCCTGGTCGTTCGCGTATTTCTTCTGCCTGCTCGCCGGCTACTACGTGCTGCGGCCGCTGCGCGACGAGATGGGCATCGCCGGCGGTGTGCGCAACCTGCCGTGGCTCTTCACGGCGACCTTCTTCGTGATGCTCGCCGTGGTTCCCGTGTACGGCGCCGTGGTCGCGAAGCTCCCGCGCCGGCGCTTCATACCGCTCGTCTACCACTTCTTCGTCGCCAACATCGCGATCTTCTGGGTGCTGCTCGCGCTCGACATCGGCGCCGTCCACGTCGCGCGCGTGTTCTTCGTGTGGATCAGCGTGTTCAACCTGTTCGCGGTCTCGGTGTTCTGGTCGTTCATGGCCGACCTCTACGCGTCCGAGCAGGGCAAGCGGCTGTTCGGCTTCATCGCCGCCGGCGGCTCGGCCGGCGCGCTGCTGGGCCCCGCCGTCACTGTCGGGCTCGCGGTGCCGCTTGGGCACGTGAACCTCCTCGTCATCGCCGCCCTGCTGCTCGAGGCGGCCGTGCTCTGTGCGCTGCGCCTCGAGGCAGCGGCTTCGGATTTGAAAGCGCAGGCGCCCGCGCCCGCCGCCCCCGCCCGGGGGCCGGAAACCGCGCCGATCGGCGGTGGCTGGCTCGCCGGCATCACTCTGCTGGCGCGCTCGCGCTACCTTGCCGGCATCGCGTTATGGGTCGCGCTGCTCTCCCTCGCCGGGACGTTCCTCTACTTCCAGCAGGCGAACATCGTCGCCGCGGCATCGGACGATCCCGCGGTGCGCACGCGCATCTTCGCCACCATCGACCTCGCGGTCGGGATCCTCACCCTGCTGGTGCAGTTCGTTGCGACGGGGCGGCTGATCGCGCGCTTCGGCGCCGGCCCGGCGGTGGCGTTGCTGCCGGCGGTCTTCTGCCTCGGCTTCGTTGCCCTCTGGCTCGCGCCCGCGCTGTGGATCGTGATCGCCTTCCAGGCCGTCCAGCGCACCGCCAATTTCGCGATCTCCAACCCGGCGCGCGAAGTGCTGTTCACGGTCCTCAAGCGCGAGGAGAAGTACAAGGCCAAGAACGTGATCGACATCGTCGTATTCCGCGGCGGCGACGCGGTGAGCGGCTGGCTGTTCGCGGCTCTCCGCGGCGCGGGATTCGAGCTCGGCGCGATCTCGCTCGCTACCGTGCCCGTCACCGCCGCGTGGCTTGCGCTCGCGCTTGCGCTCGGCCGCATGCACGAGCGCCGCACGCGCGCAACCGCGGCGGACGCCCCGGCCATTCCCTCACCGACCATCCTGGGAACCTGACATGAACGACGACAGCAAGCCCGTTCCCCGCTTGTTCACGCGCCGCGAGGCGCTGGCGATGACCGCAGGCCTCGGCGCGGCCGCCGCACTCGGGATCGCGCCCGCCGGCGTGGCCACGGCATCCGCGAAGCCGGTGCTCACGCGGCCGATTCCGCGCACCGGCGAGCGGCTCGCGGTGGTCGGGCTCGGCACCGCGATCGTCTTCGATATCGGCGACGACGCCGCGCAGCGCGCCGAGCGGCGCGCGGTCATCGAGACCCTGCTTCGGGGCGGCGCGCGCCTGATCGACACCGCCCCCTCATACGGCGCCGCGGAATCCGTTGTCGGCGATCTCCTTGCCGACCTGAAAGTCCGCGACAAGGTGTTCGTGGCCACGAAGGTGCGCGCCACCTCCCGCGACCGCGCGATCGCAGAGATGCAGCAATCGCAGCGCCGGCTGCGCACCGAGAAAATCGACCTCATGCAGATCCACAACGTCGGGTTCGTCGACCGCGACGAGATCGCGGCGCAACTCGCGCTGCTGCGCGAGTGGAAGGCGCGCGGCGTGTTCCGCTACATCGGCGTGTCGCACTCCCAGAGCCAGGCAAGCGCCAACGGCCGGCTGATCGAGATCATGCGGACCGAGAAGCTCGATTTCATCCAGGTCAACTACTCGATGGCCGAGCGCAGCGTGGAGGAGCGGCTGCTGCCGGCGGCCGCCGAAACCGGCACCGCCGTGCTGGTCAACCTGCCCTTCGCCCGCGCCCGCCTGTTCCGCGCCGTGCGCGGAAAGCCGGTGCCGGCATGGGCCGCGGAGTTCGACGCGCCGACCTGGGGCCAGTTCTTCCTGAAATACATACTCGCGAGCGAGGCGGTGAACGCGGTCATACCGGGCACCGACAAACCGGAATACATGGTGGACAACCTGAATGCCGGCCGCGGCCGGCTGCCCGACGCGGCGCAGCGCAGGAAGATGGTCGAATTTGTCGATTCCCTGGGCTGATCGTCCGTCAGCCGCCAGGTGTCACCCGGATGCGGTGAGCATCCGCAGCGCCGGCTCGACCACGTCGTCGGCGATCTTCTTCAATTCCTCCGCCGTGCGGTTCTGGATCGGGTGCGGGACGTAGAGCACCGCCGGCTCGAAGCCGAGCGCCTTCGACTGCACCGCCACGGCGTCGGTGAAGCCGGTGGTGACGACCGAGACGCCGGGAATGCCCCGGCTGTCGAAGTTCATGAGGTCGTGCAGACTGCACGACGTGCACGACCCTCAGTCGGAGAGCCCGATCAGGACGACGTCCACCTCCGAGGCGATCTTCTGCAGGTTTTCGGGCGTCGCGACCTTCGCGTTGGTCGGCTTGCCGACGCGCTTCGTCTTCAGCCCGCGCTCGTTGAAGCGCTTCTCCACCTGGTCGAGGAACTCGGGCGTGCGCGCCTTGCCGATGTCGAAGAGCCCGATCGTCAGCCCCTCGAGCGATTTCGGCGGTGCGCGCCGCGGGCGCTTCACGGCCGAGGTTTCGGCGGTTGGATCACGCATCCAGCTCATGTCGATCCTCCTAGTCTGGAATCTGGCAACAACATCTTAACCCACAAGACGCTTAGCGACGCGTCCGCGCGGGCCGCGGCGTCAAGCTCCGTAAGTATTCAGGCATCTCCTGACGAAGCACATGCCGCAGCACCTTCTCGGTGACGGGCTGCTCGGCCCCTGCCAAATAGCTTCGAAGAGCCTCGTTCATCATGGTCTGATACCCGATTCCGGCCTTTTCGGCGCGGGCGCGGAATGCATCAAGCACTGCATTGTCGATGAAGATCGAGATGCGTGTCTTGCCTTTCTGAGGCATGACGGCACCCCGTTTGCCCTTCGAGAAATCGTATTCAGTCCTCATACTGTTTGCGTTCCTTTCGCGTCGCGCGGCGCGCCGAGATCAGGCGGCATTCCCCGTTGCGCTCAGTCCAGACCACCACCAGCATTTCACCTGCGCTTCCGAGCCCGACAGTAACGAAACGCTTCTCACCTTCCGCATTCGGATCCTCGACGGTGATCGCTAAAGGGTCCTCCAGTGCGCCCTCGGCATCGGCAAACGAGACTTTGTGCTTCTTGAGATTCTCCTTTGCCTTGGCCGGGTCGTACCGGAACCGCATGCGAGGATGATATATACTTTATATGCATCATGCAAAGACCGGTTTCGCGACGGCTAGCGTTCGCGTTGAGCGGTGGCCGACGAGCGTAGCGAGAAGGGCACCGCAAGCAAGCGAAGCGCGCTTACGGCCGTCCGCTCGAATGCGCAGTTGGCCGTCACAGCGTTCACCCGGGCGCGCAGCTTAGAAATCATGTAGGTCGTCGATGAAAGGGATTCGGCAGTGCGCACGGTGGTTAGCCTTTACCTTCTTCTTTTCGATCACCATGGCCGAGGTTTCGGCCGGGAGCAATGTGGTCTCGCACCAGTTGTTTCAGCTCGGTGATCTCCGGGAATCTTCCCTGGGCTTTGCGCGACCAAACCAACACATTGTTTGCACGGACCTCAAAGATGCCGCCGGTCCCGGGCCTCAGGGTAAGCTCGGAAATTTCCTGATCGAAGGTCGTCAGCAATTCCTGCGCCATCCAGGCCGCTCTCAATAGCCAACGGCACTGGGTGCAGTACAGAATTTCGATGCGATTACTCAAGCGGCCTTCGCTCCGCATGTGACGCACAACTTCAATTGGGTGACAAATTGGTTGACTTATTAGTTGACAATTTGTTTGACGCTCGAAATTCGCCAGATTCTTGGCGTCTGGCGGTTCAGTTCTTGATCTCTTTCGTAACAGGCTGCAGTTCCAGCCTGTTGCGTCCGGCGAGCCAGCCCGGGAGTATGGCCGAAAACAGCCCGGCCGGGCCTCCGGCGCGCACCACCATCAAGCCGTCCTCGAAGAACTTCGGCACCAGTTCTCCGGCGCGCGATGCGGGCACGCCCTCGCCGATCCCGTCTGCGCCCGCTACCAGGTCCCTGCCCGGCCGCGTCGTCGCCTCGTAGAGCGCGCGCTCGATTCTTTTCCGGTCCCAACCCGCCTCGCGGTAGATCGCGTAGTGCTCGGGCGACAGCACCAGGACCGCGCGCGCGGACTCGACGAGCTTCGAATGCCCGATCTTGACGAGCGAGGATCCCATCGAGCGGCTCAACGCTTCCGGCGTGCGCGATTTCTGGTCCACGAACGCCTCCGGACCGTGGCCCTGGAACAGCGTCACGGTGGACGCGCCGCGCGGGAAGCCGCGCGCGACCGACAGCGGCTCCCACTGCGGGTCGGACTCGTCCTCGGCGAAGCACAGCGTGTACTTGCTCGGCGCGCCGAGCGTCGAGCGGTCCGCTTCGCCGGGGCGCCCGCCGCCCACGTTCTGCACGATGAGGTTCAACGCCCGTCCGATCGTCGCGTTCGCGCGGTTGCCCTGTCCCAGCGCGTTGATGCCGCTGTTCATGCCGATGGCGCGGGCAATCGGGCCATTCACGATGATGATGGGGCCGGAGAAGTAGGTCGTGGCGAGTACCCCGTGCAGCGTGAAGACCGGCTCGAGCGCCGCCTCGAGCGCTGCGAGGAGCACCGGCATGTACTCCGGCTTGCAGCCGGCCATCACGGCGTTGATTGCCGCCTTCTCGACGGTGCAGGTACCGAGATACGGGGGAATCTTTCCGACGGCTTCGTCCGGGTGCCGCCGCGTGCCCTTGAGCATCGCGAGCACGCGCTCGTCGGTCGGCGGAGTGACCGGCAATCCGTCGCTCCACCCGCGCTCGAAGCAGATTTCCGCCGGATCGCTCGTATCGGCGTACTCGATCTTGCGCGATACCAGCGTGCCGCCCTTGTGCTTTGCCTCCAGCTTCTCGGCCACCCCGGGCGCGAGCGAGAGCGACCCTCACCCCGGGCGAAACGCCGGCAGGTCTTCTCCCAGGTCGCGGATGCCGGTCAGCCGGCGCCAGCCGTCGCGGTCCCAGCCGACGACGCGCTCGACTTCGCGCCCGCCCTGGAAGCGGATCAGGGTGGGAGTCGCCTCGATATTGTTGAGCCAGGAGTGGTCGAGCTCGCGGTCGTCCACCAGGTTGGAGACGCCGGAGGGGAACTTCGGGTCGTCCTGCGAGACTATCTGGAACGCGGGAACCGCCTTCGCCACGCGCTGCATCACCGGCTCGATCAGGGTGCAGGTCGGGCAGGCGTGCTTGGAGAATACTGCGAGGCCGTCGGGATTGAGCATTATGGGCACAATGATGAAGGATACACGGCGCGCTATAGTGTACTCCACGCGGCGCAGGCTGCTGCAGCTCGCCGCTGCGAGCGCCGTCCTCGCCGCCATGAACAAGAAGAACGCCCACGCGCAATCCTCCGCGCTCCTGAAGCGGCCCATACCGCGCACGGGAGAAATGCTGCCGGCGGTGGGAGTCGGCACCTGGCAGACCTTCGACGTCGGTCCGGACGCGCCGGAGCGCGCCGAGCTGAAGGAGGTGCTGCGGCTCCTCGCCGCGGGAGGCGGATCAGTGGTGGACTCCTCGCCCATGTACGGCGAGGCGGAGCGGGTGGTGGGCGACCTCGGCGCGGAGCTCCGGCTGCGCGAGAAGCTCTTCTTCGCCACCAAGGTCTGGACCCGCGGGCGCGACGCCGGCATCCGGCAGATGGAGGCCTCGTTGCGGCTGATGCGAACGCGGAGGATGGACCTCATGCAGGTCCACAACCTCCAGGACGTCGCCGTCCACGCAAAGACCCTGCGCGAATGGAAGGACGCCGGGCGCATCCGCTACCTCGGCATCACGCACTACCATGCGGGCGCGTATGGCGATCTCGAGCGCCTGGTGACATCGCGCGAGTGGGACTTCGTACAGTTCAATTACTCGATGGCCGAGCGCGAGGCCGAGGCGCGGCTGCTGCCCGCGTGCGCCGAGTCCGGCGTCGCGGTGATCGCGAACCGCCCGTTTTCGATGGGCGCGCTCTTTCCCCGGGTGCGCGGGAGGGAGCTGCCGGCGTGGGCGGCGGAATTCGACTGCGCGAGCTGGGCGCAGTTCTTCCTCAAGTACATCCTTTCGCATCCCGCCGTCACCTGCGCGATACCGGGCACGAGCCGCGTCGCCCACCTCAGGGACAATCTCCAGGGCGGCGTCGGTCGCCTGCCCGACGCGAAGCTGCGCCGGCGCATGGTGGAGCACCTGGAGCGGCTGTAGCTCCTGGACGACGATTGCCGGCGGAAGACGCGCGGCGGACACGCAGGCGGCACATGATCGGTAACCGGATGAAATCGGGAATAGGTCGGGCGGGTGTGCTCGCGCTCGTGCTCGCCACGCTCGCGGGCTGCAGCATGATGCGCATCGGCTATCCCCAGCTCGACACGATCGCGTGGTGGACCGCCGACGAGTACTTCGATCTCGACGTGGAGCAAAGGCAGGAATTCCGCCGGCGCTTCGAACGCATCCACGAGTGGCACCGCTACGAGCAGCTGCCGGATTACGCGCGATTCCTGGCCGAAACCAAGGCGCGGCTCGAGCGCGGCTTCACGCGCGAGGATGCCCTGTGGGTGACGGAGGGCGTGCGGGCGCGCTACCGCACGCTCGCGGCGTACGCGGCCGACGATGCCGCGGCCCTGCTGATGAGCATCACGCCCGAGCAGCTCGCGAAGCTCCAGGAGCGGTGGGAACGGCTCAACCGCCGCTTCGTCCGCGAGTTCCGCCTGCAAGCAAGCGTGGAAGAGCAGCGGCGCGAGACCGGCCGCCGCGCGCTCTCGCGCATCCGCGACTGGGTCGGCCACCTGGACGACGCGCAGGAACAGCAGATCCTCGCGTGGGCCGCCGAGCTGCCGCTCGTCCACGGGCTGCGGCACCAGGACCGGATGCGGCGCCAGCGCGAGTTCCTGCTGCTCATGTCGCAGCGCGGCGATGCCGCCCGCTTCGCGCAGCGGCTGCGGCACTGGCTCGTCAACTGGGAGGAAGGCCGCGACCCGAAGTATGACCGGCTGTTCGACGAATGGACGCAGCGGCAGGCCGATCTCTACGCCGCGGTGTACCGCATTTTGCTGCCGCACCAGCGCACCGCCGTCGCGGAGCGCCTGCAGGGCTACATCAACGACTTCACCTACCTCGCGCGGCGCCCGGCGGCGCAGCCTGTCGCCGGCCACTGAGCGCGCTACGGCGCGCTGATAGAATACCGGCTCGCGACCCGCCCGCCGCCATGCCCGCGTTTCCGCGTCCAATCGCGTCCAAGCTGCCCAACGTCGGCACCACGATCTTCACCGTGATGTCGCGGCTCGCGCAGGAGCACAACGCGATCAACCTGTCGCAGGGGTTCCCGGACTTCGACTGCGCGAAGGAGCTGCGCGATCTCGTCACCAAGTATTTCAACGCCGGGTTGAACCAGTACCCGCCGATGGCGGGCGTCATGCGGCTGCGCGAGCGCATCGCGGAGAAGGCCGAGGCGCTCTACGGCACAAAATACGATCCCGAGCACGAGGTGACCGTCACGCCGGGAGCGACCTACGGCATCTTCAACGCGGTCGCGACCCTGGTGCGGCCCGGCGACGAGGTCATCCTGTTCGAGCCCGCCTACGACAGCTACGCGCCTGCGATCGAGGTGAGCGGCGGCACCCCCGTCTACGTCCAGCTGCGCTACCCGGACTACAGCATCGACTGGCAGCGGGTGCAGCAGGCGATCACGCGCAGGACGCGCATGATCCTCGTCAATACGCCCAACAATCCCACGGCGAGCGTGCTCTCGGGCGAGGACATGCGGATGCTCGAGGGGATGCTGCGCGGCACCGGCATCGTGGTGGTGAGCGACGAGGTCTACGAGCACATCGTGTTCGACGGCCACCAGCACCAGAGCGCCGCGCGCTTTCCCGGGCTCGCCGAGCGGAGCTTCGTCGTCTCCTCCTTCGGCAAGACCTACCACGTTACCGGCTGGAAGATGGGCTACGTGCTCGCGCCGAGGGAGCTGATGGCGGAATTCCGCAAGGTGCACCAGTTCAACGTGTTCGTCACCAACGGCCCGCTCCAGCACGCGCTCGCCGAGTACATGGAGAACAAGGACGCCTACCTCTCGCTCGCGGCGTTCTACCAGAAGAAGCGGGATTTCTTCCTGCAGGGCGTGCAAGCGTCGCGCTTCAAGCCGCTGCCCTCGCGCGGCACCTTCTTCCAGAATCTCGCGTATGACGCGATCAGCAGCGAGCGCGACGCCGATCTCGCGGTCCGGCTCACCAAGGAACGCGGTGTCGCCTCGATCCCGATCTCGGCGTTCTACCGCGAGCCGCCGGATCACAAGGTGCTGCGCTTCTGCTTCGCAAAATCGGAGGAGACGCTTGCCCGCGGCGCAGAGATCCTCTGCAGGATCTGAATTCCGGAGGATCCTGGAGGCAACCCGCCTATCCGGGCGGTATGCCTGCCGACTGGAAAGCGCGTGCCATCGCCGCCGGCGTGCCCCGAGCGACTTCGTCGAGCGACCGGACCTGTTCCCTTCCGCACGACGGGCACGCGTAAACCGGCACCTCGAGCTCGACTCGAAATGCTTCGACCCCCTCCAGCCCCACGTTGAACCCGAAGGTCCTGGGCGCAGGCGACGCGGCGGCGAGCTTCTCGCCGCATTTCCCGCAGTGGTAGCTTTTGAACAGCATGCCCCGCGCTTCTCCCGCGGGCACGTCTGCCTTGCTCGCCAGCCGCTCGAGCAGCTCCGCGGGAAATTCGGGCCTTACGAAGCGCTTGTGACCCTGGGCGCAGGCGAGCGCCGGCAATTTGGGAAACGTCACTTTCACGCTGCCCTCGCTGCCGGTGGCGCCGGACAGCAGCTCCAGGTGCATCTCCGATTTGCATTTCTTGCAGGTTGCAGTCGCTGGATCCACGCAATTCTCCTCGCATCCAGGCGGAAGTTTTTGTAGGCCGCCGTCGCCCGAATTGACTTCCCGCGCGCTTGCTGGCCTCCTACCCGTTCGACACGAATTGCGCCTGCGCGTTCGGCGCGCGACGGAGTTTTCTCATCCCCGGCGCTCAGAGGACCCCGGACAAGCCGCCGTCCACGTTGATGCAGCAGCCGGTCACGTAGCTCGCGGCGTCGGACGCGAGGAACGCGATCACGTTCGCGACCTCCTCCGCCTCGCCCATCCGGCCGAGCGGCACCGTCCTGCCGACCTTCCCGTAGAAGTCGGCGACGCTCATGTTCTCGCGCGCGGCGTTCCTCTCCTGCTGCCTGGACTTGATCTTGCCCACCGCAACCGCGTTCACCAGGATGTTGAACGGCGCGAGCTCCTTCGACAGCGCCTTGGTGAGCGCGAGCCCCGCGGCGCGCGAGATCGTGGTCGGAAACGACCCTGCGAATGGCTGCCTGGCGCCGACCATGTTGAGATTGATGATGCGGCCGCCGCCCTGCTTCTTCATGTGCGGGATCGCGGCACGCGCGGTGCGGATCTGGGCGAACACCTTGATGTCGATATCGTTCTGCCACGCCTTGTCGTCCACCACGTCGAACGGCCGCTGCCCGGTGCCGCCGGCGTTGTTCACGACCGCGTCGATGCGCCCGTAGCGCCGGACGGTCTCCTCGATGAAGCGGGGCATGTCGTCCGCCTTGGCGGCGTCCGCCACCACCGTCATGACTTCCGCCCCCGTCGCCTTGCGGATCGCCTCCGCCGCGCCCTCCATCACGTCGGCGCGGCGCGCGCAGATCGCGACCCGCGACCCTTCGTGCCCGAAGCGCATCGCCGCCGCGCGCCCGATGCCTTCGCTGCCACCGGTAATGGCAACCACCTTTCCCTTCAAGCCAAGCTCCACGATGCCTCCGTTGTCGATCAGGCCGCGATATTGACACAAAGCCGTCTCCTCCATCAGCGGTCCGCACCGGTTAAAATGCGGGGGTGATCATGGTGAATCCCGAGGTGCCGCGGCACGCATGACCATGGAATCCCTGTTCGACCGCGAAACCGCCGAAGCGCTGCAGCAGCTCTGCGACGAGACGTGCGAGGCGCTGCAGCTGGCGAGGAAGAGCCCCGATCTCGACGACCTCTCGGCCTGCCTCGCGGTGGCGCTGCTCAAGATCGGGCTTGCGACCGGCTTCGTCGAGCAGCGCTATCCCGGCTTCGCCAAGGAGATCGAGGTCAAGCGCCAGCGGGTCATCGCCGCGCTCACGGCCGAACAGCAGCAGCAGAAGCACTGAGAGCTGCGACAGGAGCCGGCGACCCGTGGCCACGAAGCCCGCCGAACTGAGAACCCTGCCTCCGACGATCCGGATCGAGCGGCGCTTTTGCGGTCAGCCGGATTCGGGCCACGGGGGCTACGTTTGCGGGCGGCTCGCCCGCTACGTGCCCGGGTCCTCGCTGGTGCGGCTGGAGGTCCCGGCGCCGCTCGAGACCGACATGTCGGTGAGAGAGGCGGGAACGACCATCGAGCTGGTGCAGGGCGCGGCCGTCGTCGCACGGGCGCGGCCGGCCGTGATGTCGCTCGACATCCCCGCGGCACCCCGCTTCGCCGAGGCGGAGGCGGCGGCGCGCTCATACCGCGGACTCCGTTCCCACCCCTTCCCGACCTGCTTCGTGTGCGGGCCGCAGCGCGCCGCCGGCGACGGGCTGCGCATCTTCGCCGGGCCGCTGCGCAGCGGGGTGGTTGCCTGCCCGTGGGTTCCCGATGCCTCGCTCGGCGATTCGAAAGGGCGCGTGCGCACGGAGTTCATCTGGTCCGCGCTCGATTGCCCGGGGGCGTTCTCCTTCGAGTTTTCGGAAAAGTCCCCGGTGCTGCTGGGCGAGATGGCGACGTCGATGCGGGGTCCGGTCACGGCCGGCGAGCGCTACGTCATCGTGGGGTGGGAGCTCGCCCGCGACGAGCGCCGCCATTTCACGGGTACCGCGCTCTTCTCCGAGTCGGGGGAATGCCGCGCCTGCGCGCGGGCAACATGGTTCGAGATGCCTGCGCCGCTCCCGTCCTGAGCGGCCCATGAGCGAGGGCTACAACAAGCTCGGACAGCCGGTCGGCTTCCCCCTGCCGGGCTGGAAGAAACCGCCGCGCCCGCCGCGAACGGCGATGGCGGGCCGCTACTGCCGCGTCGAACCCCTCGACCCCGCCCGCCACGCGGAGGAGCTTTTCCGCGCGAACTCGCTCGACCCGAGCGGCCGCAATTTCACCTACCTCGGCGCCGGTCCCTTCGCGACGCTTGCGGACTACCGGCGGTGGCTCGAATCCTACTGCATGGGCGAGGATCCGCTGTATCACGCCGTCATCGACGGAGCCGCGCGCCAGGCGGCCGGGATCGCGAGCTACCTGCGCATCGATCCCGGGAACGGCGTGATCGAGGTGGGCCACATCAACTACTCGCCGCTCCTCCAGCGCAGCCGCGCGGGGACCGAGGCGATGTACCTCATGATGAGCCGCGCCTTCGGGCTCGGCTATCGGCGCTACGAATGGAAGTGCGACGCGCTGAACGCCGCCTCGCGCAGCACCGCGCAGAGGCTCGGACTCTCGTTCGAGGGCGTCTTCCGGCAGGCCGTCGTCTACAAGGGCCGCAACCGCGACACGGCGTGGTACGCCGCGATCGACAGCGAATGGCCGGAGCTGGAGCGGGCGTTCCTGCGCTGGCTCGACCCCGGCAATTTCGACGGAGAGGGACGCCAGCGCGCGCGCCTCTCCGACCTCACGGCGCACGTCCTGAAATGCCGCGGGTGAATGCCCACGCGCACCTAACCCGTCATTCCCGCGGCGGCGGGAATCCAGTCCACGCGTTCATTGGCGCCGTCGCGATCCTCATCGCACTGGGCGCCTGCGGCTACGCGGGCAGCGACGAGCTCGACGCGGAGAGCGCGGCGATACTGGCGCGCACTCCCGTGGGCTCTTCGTTCAAGGACGTCCCGGCCGCGATGGAGGCGCTCGGATTCTCGTGCACTTCCGGGCGCAGGCAGTTCACCGATGCGAAGGGAGCCGCGCGCGCGACCGAGCCGCACCTCGTGTGCGAGCGGGAGACGCGCGAGTGGCTGATCTGCACCCGGCGCACGCGGGCGATCCTCATCCCGCTCGACGGGCGGCTGTCGAACGTCCTGGTCAATGTCGGCCGCTTCTGCACGTAGGCACAAGTCCCTTCCCCCCCTGAGGGGGGCGAGGCGGGAATTCGAGGTGCATGCCACCGAGCCGCCGAGCGCCCAGCCCGATGCAGCGGGATGGGACGGGAGGTTAGGATGGGGGGAATGAGCACCAAGGCTTCAAGAAAACTCCGCAAGAACCCGACGGACGCAGAACGCCGCCTCTGGCGCGAGATCAGGCGCCGCCAGATCGCGGGCGTGAAGTTTCGCCGACAGCAGCCCATCGGTCCTTTCATTGTGGACTTTGTATGTCTCGAGCGCCGAGTGATAATCGAGGTTGACGGCGGCCAGCACGCGGAGCAGGTTCGCGACGACGAGGATCGCGCACGATGGCTCGAGGATCGAGGCTATCGTGTGTTGAGATTCTGGAACAATGATGTCCTGGCGAATACGGAGGCGGTGGCGCAGGTGGTTTTTGATGAAGTGAAGAAGCACGTCTGACCCCCCACCTCAATCCTCCCCCTCAAGGGGGGAGGAAGGAGCTCGCATATGTTTGCTGAACTGACCGACGCCCCGCTCTTCCTGGTCGCCGCGGCATTCGGCATTCTGGGCCTGCTGCTGATTCTTGCCGGGATCGGCTCGTTCATCTACCTGCAGTTGAAGCAGTCCGCGTACCGGGTGATCGCCGGCTTTCTCCTGCTCGCGCTCGGGACGCTGGCCGGCTCGATCTCGGTGGGCATGTTGGGCTATCGCGCGCTGACGCGGGAGGAAGTGGCGGCGCATATCGTCGTGAAGCCCACCGGCAAGCAGCGCTTCATGGCGACCTTCCGCTTCCCCGACGGCCGCGAGTCGAGCTACGAGCTCGCCGGCGACGAGATCTACGTGGACGCGCACATCCTGAAGTGGCACCCCTACGCGAACCTGATCGGGCTGCACACCGCCTACGAGATCGACCGCGTGGCGGGGCGCTACCACGGAATCAAGGATGAGCAGGAAGCGAAGCGCACCGTGCATGCGCTCGCGCGGAACAAGCCGGTGGATCTGTATGCGCTCGGCCGGCGCTACACGTTCCTTGCGCCGGTGCTCGATGCCGAGTACGGCTCGGCGACCTTCGTGCCGGTGACGCGCCCCGCCGAGCTCGAGCTGAGGGTCTCGAGCACCGGGCTCCTGATGCGCGAGACCAAGCCCAAGCGATAGCTCGCCGCGCAGAACTTCCCTTCCTGCCGGAGCAACAGCGGGAAGCCGGCCGGATCACTCCACTCTTGCGCCGGACTCCTTGACCATCCGCGCGTAGCGCGCGACCTCCGTCTTCAGGGCGGCGGCGAACTGCTGGGGCGTGCTGGGCGTGAACACCAGCGACTGGGAGTCGAGATTCTTTTTGACTTCCGGCAGCTGCAGGATGCGGATCATCTCCTTGTTGAGCCGCGCGACGATCGCGGGCGGCGTGCCGGCGGGCGCGAAAAAGGAGAACCACGTGTGATCGTCGAAGCCCGGGAAGCCGGATTCCGCGACGGTCGCCACATTGGGCAGGATCGGCGAGCGGGCGGCCGTCGTCACCGCGATGGGCTTTACCCGGCCGGCCTGGAGATGGGGCACCGCCGGCGGTATCGTCGTGCACCCGACCGGCACCTGGTTGCCGGCGATGGCCGCGGCCGCGGTGGGCGGGGTGTAGGGCACGTGCGTGACGCTCACCTTCGCGAGCGAGCGGAAGATCATCTCCATGTCGAGGTGCGGCGTGGTGCCGATGCCGGATGACCCGTAGTTGATCGGGGTCGTGCGCGCCAGTGCGATCAGCTCCTGCAGGGTGTTCGCCTTGACCGACGGGTGCGCCATGATGAGATTGGCCGTCGTCGGCCCCTGCAGCACCGGCACGAAATCCGCCATCGAGTAGCCGGGCGTGCGGTAGAGGCTCACGTTGACCGCCATCGCCGAGCTGTTGATGAGCAGCGTGTAGCCGTCGGCGTTCGCGCGCCGTGCCGCCTGCGAGCCGATGTTGCCGCCGGCCCCGGGGCGGTTCTCGACTACCACGTTCTGGCCCAGGGACTCGCCGAGCTTCGCGCCCACCAGCCGCGCGACGATGTCGGTCGAGGCGCCCGGCGGAAAGGCGACGATGATGCGGATCGGCCGGCTGGGATAGTCTGCCTGCGCGAGCGCCGCAGCCGGCAAACCGGCGAGTAAGGCGGCGCACAGGCCGAATCGAGCGGTAAGCATGACCCCTCCTCTCCTGTTATGACCGGATTGTAGCGCCCATTCTCCCGCTACTCGAACATATAGACCGCCCCGGCGTTGGCGGCCGGGTTGTCGATTACAACGGCGCAACGAGCCACGGAAATTATGCTCCCACCCCGGCATGCGGCACCCATCGCGCCTCCCCCGCACCCGGAAGACAACGGCCAGTGCCACCGGAGTCTTAGGCTAGAATAGCCGGCCTGACCCACTCTACGGGAGGACCCCCATGGCCGTTTCGATGTACCCGATTTCCGTCCCTGTCTTCGTCAAGCACCTTAACGGGCTCGCGGGATGCCTCAAGAAGGCGCAGTCGTACTACGCCGAGAAGAAGTACGACGAGGCGACGCTGATCCACTACCGGCTTTTTCCCGACATGTTCAGTTTCGCGCGCCAGGTGCAGGCGATGTGCGATCACGCGAAGAACTGCACGGCTCTCCTCGCCGGCGTGGAGGCGCCGAAGTACGAGGACACCGAGAAGAGCCTCGCCGAGCTGATCGCGCGCATCGAGAAGACGATCGCGTTTCTCAACACGGTCAAGCCCGGCCAGGTCGACGGCGCCGAGGAAAAGCCGGTCACCGTGAAGCTCCGCGACCGCGAGCTCAACTTGAAGGGACAGGAGCTGCTGCTCAACCGCTCGCTCCCCAATTTCTACTTCCACGCCACCACGGCCTACGACATCCTGCGGCATAACGGGGTCGAGATCGGCAAGCGCGACTTCATGGGATCCTAGGAGGCCGTATGGCAGCCCGTTACATGCTTTGCAGCTTCAAGAGCTGCCCCTGGGTTCAGCGCGCGGCGATCGTGTTGCGCGCGAAGGAAGTGCCCTACGACATCACCTATATCGACCGCGACAACCGGCCGGACTGGTTTCTCAAGGTCTCGCCGCATTCGAAGGTCCCGGTGCTGGTAATCGACGGCAAGGATGCGCTGTTCGAGTCGAACGCGATTGCCGAGTACCTCGACGAGACGGTCGCGCCCCGGCTGCATCCGGCGGACGCGCTTGCCCGGGCGCGCAACCGCGCGTGGACCGACTACGTGCCGGATTTTGCCGAGGCGATATCCGGCACCGCCTACTCGAATTCCGAGGAAGAGTTCGCCAAGGCAGCGGGCGGAATCGCCAAGCCTTTCGGCAAGCTCGACGAGGCGCTCGCCCAGCGCGGAAACGACGGGCCCTATTTCAACGGCCCGAAATTCTCGCTGGTGGACGCGGCCTACGCGCCGTTTCTCCAGCGCTACACGTTCCTCGACCGCTTGAAGCCGGTCGGGGTGATCGAGAAGTATCCGCGGCTCGCCGCGTGGCGCGACGCGCTCCTCGCCCACCCCGCGGTCAAGGCCTCGACCGTGGCGAACTTCGAGGCGGTGTGGCAGGAGAACCTGATCCTGCGCAAGCGCTGGCTCGGGAAGTTCGTCTCGAAGAGCGTGCTCGGGGCAGCAGCGGCCTAGCCGCGCAACGGACGATACCGGAGAACGCCATGACCAAGGTCGAAGCCCAGCCTTCCGAGAGCTCCGCCACACGGACGAGCCCGGTCCGCATCAAGAAGCTCGGCCACGTCGTCATCCAGGTGAGCGATCTCGAGCGCTCGCGGAAGTTCTACACCGAGGTCCTCAACTTCCGCGTCTCCGACCGCGGCACCAACGGCTCCGTGTTCCTCACCGCCGTGGGCGACCATCACACGGTCGCACTCTTCCCGTCCGACGGCGCGACCGCCCAGAAGCCCGCAGAGGGCGCCGTCCGCCTGCACCACTTCGCAATGCAGGTCGGCTCGCTCGAAGAGCTGTTCGAGATCCGCGCCTACCTCAAGGAGCGCGGGGTCCCGATCGTCTGGGAAGGGCGGCGCAGGATGGGCGGCCACACGAGCGTGGAATTCCTGGATCCCGACGGCTATCACCTCGAGCTCTACTGCGACATGGACCAGATCCCCGCCGGCGGCCGCTCGCGTCCCGCGAGCGCCGGCTATCCGAGCCTCGAGGCATCGCGCGACAACCCCAAGTCGCCGACCTGGTAGGCGCGATCGCTGCACCTTCGCACCGGCCTCGCCGGGCGCTACGCGGCCTTCAGGTCGCCCCGTAGCTCGTCCGCCGGCGTCCCCTCCTTCCAGGGCAGCGGCACTTCGTAGGGCTTCAACAGGCAGTCGTCCGGCAGGCACCGGATCGGCGTGAAATCGCGGTGCGCGATGTAGCCCGGGCGCTTGAAGCGCCGGATATGGTTCGACACCGCGCAGAGCGAGAGATACACGCTGACGCGGTTCCACGGCGAGAGATTCGAGGTCGAAGCGTGCACCAGGCAGCCGTGGAACAGGATCATGGAGCCCGGCGGACCCTTCGGCGCCACGATGCCCCCGCGCTCTACCAGCTTCGCGATGGTGTCGTGATTGATCGTCCACAGCGGATAGCTCGTGGTGGTGACGTCGTGCTCCGCGTCGAGCACGCCCAGCTTGTGGCTGCCCGGGATGAACATCAGCGGACCGTTGAACTCGTTCACCTCGTCGAGGAAGATCGCGACGTTCATGGCGCGCGCCTCGGGCATGAGATCGTCGGCGCGCCAGGTGCCGTAGTCCTGGTGCCACTGCCAGAGGTCGCCGTCGAAGGCGGCCTTGCCGTTGATCTTGAACTGGTGCATGTAGACGTCTTCGCCGAAGACCTGCGTCACCGGCCCGATCATGCGCGGGTGGCGCGCGAGCTTGGCGAACGGATAGCTGTAGAGGTGGGCGGCGAAATTGGTGCGGACCACGTCGCCGGTCTTCTCGCGCACGTTCTCGGGCCGGCGCTGGGCGTAGAGCGCGGGCACCTCATCCAGCAGCGTCTTGATTTCGGCCGCGCTGAAGAGAGACGGGAAGAACAGATACCCGTCGCGGTCGAAGCGCTCGAGCTGCTGGGCGGATAGCTTCATGGAACTGCCGTATTCGCGGCCTATTGAGGCTTGAGCCCGATCTCCTTGACCAATTTGGCGTACATCACGGTTTCCTTCTTGATGAGAGCGGTGAGCTCCTCGGGGGTCGAGCCCACCGCGTCAAGACCCACCGAAGCGAAGCGATCCTGAACTTCCGGCTGCTTGATGATCCTCATCAGCTCCTTGGAGAGCTTGGCGACGACCGGCTTCGGCGTCTTGACCGGAACCACCACGCTGTGCCAGGTGATGTTCTCGAAGCCCGGCAGCGTTTCCGCGATCGTCGGCACGTCCGGGAGGACGGGGCTGCGCTTCGGCCCCGTCACGCCGAGCGCGCGCAGCTTGCCCGCCTTGACCTGGGGCACGGCCACCAGCGGGCTCATGATGAACATCTGCACTTCGCCGCTGATCACCGCGCTGACGGCCTGCCCGGTGCCCTTGTAGTTTACCGCCACCGTCTTGATGCCGGCCATGTAGTTGAACTGCTCCGTCGCCAGCAGATTGTTGGTTCCGGTCGCCGCGAAGTTGAGGCTGCCCGGCTTTGCCTTGGCGAGGGCAATGTATTCCTTCACCGTCTTCGCCGGGAGGGAGACCGGGACCACCATGAAGTACGCGCCTGAAGTGACCTGCGTGATCGGCTGAAAGTCGCGCGCGGGATCGTACGGCAGCTTGAGAAACACGCTCGGATTGATCGTCAACCCGGCGCCGTTGGCGAGCAGCAGCGTGTATCCGTCCGGCGGCGCCTTGGCGCCCAGCTCGAAGCCGACGATGCCGCCCGCGCTCCCGCGGTTGTCGACGACGACGGTCTGGCCCCAGCTCTCGGTCAGCTTCTGGCCGAGGAGCCGCGAGAGCGTGTCGCTCGGACCGCCGGGCACGAACGGCGCGATGAACCGGATCGGCCTGGCGGGATAGTCTGCCGAGGCGGCCGCCGCGGCGACGGTCGACGCGGCGAACAACAAGGCCGGGATCAGGAGCAGATGAGCGGTGCGCTTCATGGAACCCTCCTCAGGTGGGTTGCGGCGCCTGGCTGGTTGCAAGAGTTTAGGCTTTCGACGGGCGGTCCGCAAAGACCCTGAAGCTCAGCCCGCGCGCCCGAAATCGCTCTCGATTCTCACCGTGCGCAGCGCTGTTACCTCCCTTCCCCCTTCGATGGGGGAAGGGCGGGGATGGGGGTGAAATCACTTTCATACAGCCCGTCCAGGCGGGCGAGAACCTGCGGTGGGAGCGGCCCCGTTTCGGCGGCCTGCAGCGCCTCGTCGATGTGGTGCAGCTCCGCGCTGCCGATGATCGCGGCCGAGACATCCGAATTCGACAGCACGAAGCGCAGCGCGACCTGCGCAGGCGTTCCCTCCCCGCTCCCGATCGCCGTGAGCACGGCTTTCGCCTTGCGCTCCTCCTCGGCGATGCTCGTGTTCGTAGTGAGCACGCTCTCGCGTCCCGTGCGCTCGTCCGAGGCGATGACCCCGGCGGCAAAGATGCGGATCGCCATCACCGCGACACCGTTCGCACGGCAGGCCTCGATGACACCGGTGAAGTCATGCCCGGTCCAGGCGCGGGGCATGCGCCGCGCGGCGCTCGGATTGAGCAGGTTGTAGTAGACCTGCGCGGAGTCGAACCGCCCGCTGCGGATCACCTCGCAAATCGAGGCGGCCTCGCCAATGGCGGTTATCCCCTTGTAGCGGATCAGCCCCTTCTCGCACAGCCGGTCGAGCCCGTCGGCGACGCCGTTCCGGCCGAGGATCTGCTCGACCGTCATCACGCGTCCGCCGGCCTTCGTCCCGATCCGGTTGTGAAGCTGCAGCAGGTCGACCGATGGGCGATTGAGCCGGGCGAGGCTCGCTCTCAGGCGCTCCTCGATCTGCGCCGGCACGTCGTTCAGATGATCCGCGTCGAGATTGAACTTGGTCGAGAGATAGGGCGCCGCGCCGGCTTCGGGCAGCAGCCGGCCGAGCGCTTCTTCCGAATTGCCGTCCCCGTACTGCGCGGCCGTATCGAACCAGTTGATGCCGCCGGCGAGCGCCCGGCGGACCGCCTCGCGCTTCGTCGCGTCATCCTTGAGAAAAAGGATTCCGCCGACGGTGCCCGCGCCGAAAATAATCTCCGAGACCTTGATGCCGGTGCGGCCGAATAGGCGCTGCTTCATGCGTGCTAGGATACCTTCACAACGTACCCAAGAGGAAAAAACGATGAAGGCGGCCTCTTTCATGAAGAACGGCGGGCCCGAGGTGATGCAGTACGGGGAGGTGCCGGAGCCGGTCGCAGGACCCGGCCAGGTGCTCGTCGACGTGCACGCGGCGAGCGTCAACGGCGCCGACTGGAAAGTGCGTGCCGGAAGCTATGCGCCGATCACCAAGTTTCCGTACGTACCGGGGCGCGATTTCTCGGGAGTTATCGCGGCGCTGGGCGAGGGCGTCACCGATTTCAGGGTCGGCGATCCGGTGTTCGGGGTGGTCGAGCAGGTCGCGGACGGCTGCTATGCCGAGAAGGTCGCGATCCGCGCGGCGATCGTGGCGAAAAAGCTGGTGAGCCTTTCGCACGTGGAGTGCGCCTCGCTCGCGCTGACCGGCCTCACCGCGCTGGTCTCGATCGAGGACACCCTGAAGCTCAGGCACGGCGAGACGATCCTGATCCAGGGCGGCGCCGGCGGCGTCGCGAGCTTCGCGATCCAGGTCGCCAAGTACATCGGCGCCCGCGTGATCTCGACCGCCAGCGCCGTGAATCTCGACTACGTGCGCCGGCTCGGCGCCGACCAGGTCATCGACTACAACGCCCAGGACTTCACGAAGGCGGTATCCGGCTGCGACGCGGTGTTCGACACCGTCGGGGGCGAGGTCGCCATGCGCTCGTTCGCCGTGCTGCGCCCGGGCGGCCGCGCGGCGTTCATCGGATCCGGCGCCTCGGCGCCGGCTTCGCCCCGCGCCGAAGTCACGTCGCTGCGTCCCAAGGTCGGGCGCGACCGCGCGCATCTCGATCGCATCTCCGCGCTGGTCGCGGGTGGCGCCGTCCGCGTTCCCGAGATCAAGACCTACAAGCTGTCGGACGCCGCCGCGGCCCACCGGGTAAGCGAGGGCCGCCACTTCCGCGGCAAGCTGGTGTTCAAGGTCCGCTGACCGTTAGCCGTCCTGCCGGCGGTATCGAAAGCTGCGGCGCGCGCGGAGACTCCCGCGGCATCGCGACATCCTTCGTCGCCAAGCCCTGATCGTTCCTTCACAACTCTCTCACGAGCAGCTTGCGGAACTTGATGGGACCGCCGTTGAACTGAAGCCCGATCCGTCCGTCGTGGGTCTTGCCTTCCTTGGTGGTGGCGGTGACCACGCCGTTCAGCTTGACGACGATCTCGGAACCCCTGGCGTAAATCTCGTAGGTGTTCCACTTGCCGCCTGCCTTGTAGATAGGCTGCACCTCGACGACGTTCACGAGACTGCCCGTGCTGAACTTCGGATTGGGGTTCTTGTCCCAGATCTGCACTTCGAAGGCACCCGACGCGGTATTGACCTTGTCCGGGTCGGGGGCGCGAAAGTAGATGCCGCTGTTCGTGTCCTCAGAGGCCCAGAACTCCGCGTAGATCTCGAGGTCCCTGAAGGACCGCTTCGAGACCAGGACGCTCGCGCCCTTGCCGGTCGTCTTGTCCGCCTGGATCGAGCCGTCCTCGGCCCTCCAGTTGGCGGCGCTCCCCGACACGGTCCAGTTATCCATGCCGGAGTTGCCGTCGATCAGCGTTATCCACCCCGGTCCGGACGGCTGGCTCCCACAGCCGGCGACGGCCATCGCGACCGCCAGCATCGCTACTGCTCTTGCGACTACTTTTTTCATGTGACCTCCCCCGTTTGGTGACGAACCGGCACAGGATGATCCACCGGCTACCGGATCGTCAACAACGCAATCGGGCCGCTTACTGGTGAAGGCGCGGGTAGTAGGTGACGGCCAGCCAGCGACATCCGCCCGTATTTGAGTTAGCTTGGAGGCGTGGGCTTGCGGGTTACCGTGGTCGGAGGCACCGGCTTCATCGGCCGCCGACTGGTGGAGCGGCTGGTGGGACGCGGCGCTTCGGTGCGGGTCATCTCGCGCCACGCGGCGGACGAGGGTGGATCGGTGCCCCAGATAGAACGCGTCTCGGGCAGCATCGAGGATCCTTCCACTCTAAAGCGCGCAGTTGACGGCGCCGCCGCGGTCGTAAACCTGGTCGGCACCACAGCCGCAAAGAGCGAGCGGGAGTTCTACTCGCTGCATTGCGACGCGCCTGCCCGGCTTGCGGCTGCGGCGCGGCTTGCAGGCGTCAAGCGCTTCATCCAAGCTTCAGCGTTGGGCATCGGCGTCGACGCGCCGTCGTTGGCCGATCGGTCGAAGGCTGCGGGGGAAAACGCCGTCCAGGAGGCTTTCCCTGACGCCAACCTTGTCCGCCCGGCGCTGGTATACGGGCCGCGCGATCACTTCTTCACGCTATTCGCCGAACTCGTCCGCAGCGCGCCGGCGGTTCCCCTGATCGGCGGTGGAGGCACCCGGTTTCAGCCGATGCACGTGGACGACGTTGCCGAAACCCTGGCGAGAGTTCTTGAGGAGCCGGGCACTGCCGGCCGGGCGTTCGAGCTCGGCGGGAGCGAGATTTTCAGCTTTCGGGAGCTGATCGAGCGACTGTGCGAAGCCATCGGGCGCCGGCCGTGGCTGGTGTCGATCCCGTTTACGCTGGCGGAAGCGGGAGCGTATGCGACGCAGTGGCTGCCGCATGCGCCTTTGACCGTCGACCAGGTGCGGCTGCTGAAGACGGACAAGGTGATCCGCGACTCGCGGAGCTCCCCAGCCGCGCTGGGCGTGCGGCCGCGCCCCCTGGGGATTTTCCTTTCGGAGCTCGCCAAGCACTAGTGCCGGTAGGGGAATGCCCGCAGGAGCGCTGGACAGCGTCAACGGCTGATCCTTCCTGGGGATACCGAGGGCACTTGGCAGGTCCCGCCGCACTCACCAGCGCCCGTATTGTCTAACGACGCGAACACCGGTACTTCGCGTCAGGAGGACGGCACAATGGGCACATTCGTCAAGGTCGCGACAAGAGCCGAAATTTCCGAACGGTCCGCCAAGCTTGTCAAAATCGGGGACAGACGAATTGCCTTGTTCAACGTCGCGGGACAGTTCTTCGCGATCGACAACGCCTGTCCCCACGCCGACGGGCCACTGAGCGAAGGCGAAATCGAGGGCGATGAAGTCGAATGTCCCTGGCACGGTTCACGGTTCAATATCAAGACAGGCGCCGTCACTGCCGAACCTGCCGGAAAAAACGTACGCACATACAATCTTCGCGTGACGGGTGATGACATAGAAGTGGAAGTCTAGGGTGTCGGGGAAGTGAAGGTCGATTCCCCGATTTCGAGTGTCTCCCGCACTCGGTCCAGGGCTCGCGCGCGACGCCGGGCGGGAGCGCTGATCCGACCAGGGTTCCCTGTTTCATTGTTATCGGCCACTAGCTGTCGTTTCATCGGCCCAAGGCATGGTGTGAAGCGCGTGCTCTTTATCTGTGCGCAGAACCGTATGCGCAGTCCGACAGCGGAACAGGTTTTCGCCGGACGGCCGGGACTCGAGGTTGCCTCGGCTGGAGTCGATGCAAGCGCCGAAACGCCGGTTTCTGCCGAGCTTCTCGAATGGGCGGACGTGATCTTCGTCATGGAGAAGGCCCACCGCAACGAGCTTTCGAAGCGGTTTCGCGCATGCCTGAAGAATAAGCGAGTGATCTGCTTGGACATTCCAGACCAGTTTGGCTACATGGACCCGATGCTCATTCGGTTGCTCGAGGCCAGGGCAGGTCCCTATCTCAGAGCGGGATAGAGGTGGCAATTGATCGCGCGATGGAAGGCGGCATTCAACCCCCCGGCGCGCGCCGCTCGCCGAGGTTTGGAACGGCGCTTGCCGCGCTCTCGCGATCGGAATAGGCTCCGCTGAGCAAGAGTGCAGGTCACCCGGTGCCGGCGCACACGTCCCGGGGTGCAGCGACCTTTCGATGTGCGTCCTTTACTCCGGAGGAATTGACCATGAAGTTTCACGTTACAGCGACCAGTGGCTCGGAGGACCCGACAAAGGCGACGCTAGCGTTCTTGCATGCGAAAGGCGCAAAAGAGGCGGGCCACGACGTTTCGATATCGCTGTTGGGCGATTCGGTGGTGCTGCTGAACCCGACGATTGCGAAGAATATTCAAGGGGTGGGATTGCCACCGCTGACCGAGCTGATCAACTACGCAAAGGAAAACGGCATACCAGTCTATGGCTGAGGCCTTTGCTGCACGGCCCGTGGGGTCGGCGAAGAACTAAGCAAGAACTTGGGGGGCAAATATATCAGCCCGAAGATCCAGGCCGAGATGTGCGCAAACGCGGATCGCACGGTCTTTATCTAGCTTGCTCCAGTGCCATGCCGGCATTCATCTACTTTGGGAGGTCACATGAAGAGTATCTGGATGGCGATTGTTCTCGTCGCATGGAGCGCCCAGGCGGCTCCTGCAATGTGTACCGCTGAAGCGAAGGAGAAGAAGCTCGCGGGCGCGGCCCAGGACAGCTTCGCCAAAAAGTGCGTTGCCGAGGCGGTCGGAAGCTAAGACGACCCCCTGTTGTGACCTTCTGCAGCGCGTTCTTCAGCGTGTCGATGGCCACGCGCGGCGTCCCCGCCGGGGCGAAGATGATGTCGAAGGTATAGGTGGCCGCTCGAAAAGACCAAAGGAGGAAGGCCATGGAAGGGATCAGCCATAGCACCGTTCGATTCAGTCTACTGAGTGCCGCGTACTGGGCTGTCGCCGCGCCTTTGGCGACCGCCGCGCTCCTCGCGGCGACCGCCCTCCCCGCGCTCGCGGCGGAGAGTTACCCGACGAGGCCGGTCCGCATGATCGTGCCGTTCCCGCCGGGGGGCAGCACGGATTTCAACGCCCGCGCGATCCAGGACAAGTTCTCGGACCAGCTCGGGCAGCAGATCGTCGTCGACAACCGCGGCGGCGCCTCGGGCCAGATCGGGACACGGCTCGTCAAGGACAGCGCGCCTGACGGCTACACGCTGCTCCTGCACACCATCGCATTCGTCACCAGCCCGATTCTCTATGACAACGCCGGCTACGATCCGGTGAAGGATTTCGTGCCGATCACCATGATTTCCCAGGTGCCGACGACGGTCTCGGTGCATCCGTCGGTCCCGGTTAATTCCGTGAAGGAGCTGCTGGCCCTCGCAAAATCGAAGCCGGGACAGCTCATCTACGCTTCTTCGGGCATCGGTACGAACTCGCACATTACCGGGGAACTGTTCAATCTGATGGGCCAGACCTCGATCCGGGCAATCCAATACAAGGGCGGCGGCCCGGCGCTCGCCGCGGTGGTGAGCGGCGAGGTGCAGATCGGCTTCTCCAACATCACGCAGACCGCGCGGATGGCCGAGGCAGGCCGCCTGCGCATGCTGGCCATCAGCAGCCCCAAGCGTTCACCCGCGGCTCCCAACCTCCCGACCGTCGCCGAGTCCGGGCTGCCCGGTTTCGAAATGGCGGCGTGGCACCTCGTCGCGGCGCCGAAGGGCACGCCGGCGGCGATCATCAAGACGCTGAACGAGAAGATTCGCACCACCCTGAAGGACCCGGTCGTCGTCCAGCGCTACGACAAGGGCGGCATGGAGCAATTCTCCGGCACGCCCCAGGAGACCATCGCCTACCTGAAGAGCGAGCAGGCGAAATGGGCGCGGGTGATCAGGGAACGGAAGATGAAGGGCGAGTGACCGGGCGCGCCCGCCCGCGGCCCGCGCACGCAGCTACTTCTTTGCGGCGAGGCCGAGGTCGGCGATGAAGCGGGCGAACTCCGGCTGGCGCGCCGCAAGGTAGCGCCCGTACTCCGCCCCGTTCATGTACACCGGCTCCATCACGTTGCGCGCCATGTAATCCTGCCAGTCCGCGCTCCTGTAGACCTTCTCGAAGACGCTCTCAAGGAACGCGGCGGCATCGCCGGGAATGCCCGCCGGCGCCGCGAAGCTGCGGCCCGCTGCGATGTGCATGTCAAGCCCCTGTTCCTTCATCGTCGGAACCTCGGCGAGGGAAGCGAGCCGCTGCTGGGACGCCACGCCGAGCAGGCGCATCTTGCCCGCCGCGACGTGCGGCAGGGCATCGGTCATCTGGCCCGTGCTCCAGTGCACGTGACCTCCGAGCACGGCGGTGACCGCCTCGGTGCCGCTTTTCATGATCGCGACATTGAAGCGCGCACCGGTCAACCGCTCCAGGGTGTACACGAACATGTGGCTGGTCGATCCCGGGGAGCCGACCGATACGCTGATCGTCTTGGGCTGGGCCTTTGCCGCGTCCACGAGTTCCCGCACGCTCTTGTACGGCGAGTCCGCGTTCACCATGAGGCAGTTGATGTCAAAGCCGAGCAGCGCGAGGGGATGGAACCTGTCGAGCCCGATGTCGAGCCCGGAACGCAGCGGCGCGGTGAGCATCATTCCCGTCGGAAACGAGACGATGACGTAGGGATCGCCCCGTTTCTGGGCCGCATAAACGGCGGCGATGGCGCCCCCGCCCCCGCCCTTGTTGCTGATTACGATCGGCTGCGCAACCAGTTTCTCCTTGCGGATGAGGTCGGCAATCAGGCGCGCAAAGATGTCCGAGCCCGCGCCGGGATTGCCGGGCACCACGAACTCGATCGGCTTTGCGGGAAACGGCTGCGCATTCGCCCCCCAGGCGACCAGCGCGACCACGGCATAGATGGTGCCCAGCAGATATCGCTTCATCAAAATCATCCTCCTGGTTTTCCTTCCACGACGGCGAGAAGCGCCACGAGCCCGTCGATCCGGCACTCTTCGTGCAGCCGCTCGACCGTAGAGATCACTTTCTCGACCGCGGGCATCCCCAGCACTTCGCTCGCGAGCTCTTGGAACTTCTGCACTCCCTGATCCCAGCCGGGGTCGGCCGCATCCTCATCCAGGCTGCGCCGGTATTCCACGACTCGCGTCTCTCCGCTCTTCAGGGTCGCGGTGAGGCGACAGCATCGCGTGCGCGGCGCAAGCGCTGCGAATTCGTCCGGCAGCGCGATGCTACACCGGCTCATGAGCGCGAGCACGTCGGGATCCTTGTAGCGCCCCCCTTCCATCATTTTCGGCGTGATCGTGCCGTCGAGCAGCGCCATCGCGACGGTGCACGGCAGCGAGTGATCGGCGGTCTCGCGCGTCTGCGGCCGCCAGACCTCGGGGTTGTCGAGCCAGCGCGCAAAGGCCTGCCGTATCGATTCGATCTTGAGGGATGCAATCTCGCGTGGATGGTCGATTGCTGCGCGGAGCTTCTGCGCCGCGAATACCGGCACCTGGCAGTTGAAGCGGGTCGGAAAGGACTTGATCATCGTCTGCTGCACGGCGAAGGTGTGGCGCGCAAACTCGGTGGGTATCGGCACGTCAAACGTCTCGCCCGCCATCAGCTGCGCCCAGAAACCGTACTTGCCTTCGAACACCCCGTCCGGTGCGGTCATGCCGTCCCGGGCGAGATAGGCCGCGAACACGCCGGCGCGCGCCCCCTGCGGCCCGCCCATGCCCTTCCACATCGAGAGCGACCCGGTGCGCGACTGATTGAGCGCGATATTGGGCACCACCGCCATAGAGATGGCGTGAGCGGTCTGCTCTGGAGTCAGCGCGAGCAGCCTGCTGCAGCCAAGCGCCGCCCCGAGCGCGACGACGGGCGTCTGGTCCCATCCGCGCTCGATGTACGGCACGACTTCCACGAAGCGGCACTGCGCCTCGTACGCGATCGCCATCGCCAAGAGCAGCGCCCTGCCATCGAGCCCCTCGGCTTCCGCTACGGCAACGAGCGCTGGAAAGGCATCCGCCGGGTGGCTCACGGCCGACATGACGTAGGTGTCGCTCATGTCGAGGCAGCGCACCATGGCCGAGTTGACGAATGCGGCCATGTCGGTCGTCGTCTTTACTCCCGAGCTCCAGATGCTCGCCACCGCGCCGCCGGTGGCGGGCTGTGCAATGTGCCGCGCGATCCTCACCGGCTCCAGGTTGTATGCGGCCACGCTCGCACCGAGCGTGCTGAGTATGCGCGCTTTCGCAGCTTCGACGGCGGCCGCGGGCAGCTCTTCGAACCGCAGGCTGCCTGCGAACTGCGTCAATTTCCGGGTCGTTGCGTCCAGCGCCTTCCCCCGTTCAAGCGAGCAGCGCGACCAATCGGGAGAGACCGCCCGGTGAAAGTTCCTCCAGCCTCGCGAGGGACTCGAGCACGCGCTCCCGGCCCACTTCGTCCAGGCGGACGCTCAGGCAATCGCGCAGCTTCGCGCGATGCTGAACGGGATCCACCGGTTGTCCCCACGATCCGGGCGGCGCGCTGCACGTGCCGCGATGGACGGCTCCGTCTTCCATGACGACCTCGATGTCGACCTGCATGTTGCGCGTGTCCCGGGAGCGGCCCGGATCGCGGCGCACCTTGATCTTCGCCAGCAAGGACTCCATGTCGGGGCGAAAACGCCGGGCGTCGCTGAAGGAATCGATCCCGACCCGGCCATCGATCAGCGCAGCCGCGGCCGTGTACTGGAAGCTGAACCTGCCCTCGAGGCCCGAGCGCGGCTGTGCCCGATCGGCATCGTCGATGTCCGGCGTGAGGATGCGCAGTTCGCGGATGCGCGAGACGTCCCCGACCCTGCCGCGCACGCCAAGCGCGGCGGCGATGGCGAAGTGGGTCGGGTACTTGGTGGGATAGAACTTGATCGCCATTCCCGGATCCACGCAGCGGTAGGGCCGGCCGAACTGAAGCAGGGCGTCGTAGTCGAAATGGCGGGGGAAGAACGTCTCCACGTAGCCGTCGCCCGCCTCGAAGATGTTCGGGCTCGCCGTGAACCCGCGCCGCGCCAGGAGAGCGGCCTCGACGCCCGCCGCCGCGGCATTTCCGCAGTGCGTGCCCTTCACCATCGAGCCGGTGTTTGCCGGCAGGCCGCTGCATCGTGATGCCGCGGCGCCCAGCGCGTGGACGATCCGCGGCGGCTCGAGCCCGAGCAGGTGCGCCGCGGCGGCCGTCGAGCCCATGACGCCCACCACGCCCGGCGTGTGGAACGGCAGGGACCCGCGCTCGTGACTCGAAGCGAGCAGCACGCGTCCCTGCAGCTCGAAGCCTTTCGCGCACGCTGCGACCACTTCGCGACCGCCTGCACCGAGCGCTTCGGCCAATGCGAGCGCGGCCGGCACCGTGGGAGACACGGCATGCGTGGGCGGGCTCGACATCGGCTCGTAGTCGAGCACGTGCATCGACACGGCGTTGCAGTACGCTGCATGCTGGGCTGTCGTCTTGTAGCCGTAGCCCCAGACGGTCGCTTCCGGCTTCGCCTCGAGCGCACGGACGTGCTCCGCGACGATCGCCGGCGCAGGCTCGCGGCTGCCGGCGACAGCGACCGCGATGCCGTCGGCGATCAGGCGCTTCACGCTCGCGACGGTCTCGGCATCCAGGCTGTCGTAGGTCTCCTGCGCGAGGCGCGCCGCGATCGCGGCGGTCCAGCTATGGCCGGGCTCTACTTTCAATCTACGCGCGCGCCGCTGTCCTTGATCGCCTGCCCCCATTTCGCCTGCTCGGTCCTGATATAGGCGGCGAACTCCCCGGGGCTGCTGGTCCTGATGTCGGCGCCAAGCGCCCCGATGCGGTTCTGCGCGTCAGGCGACGCCATCGCCTTCGTGATCTCGCTGTGCAGCCGCGCCACAATGTCCTTCGGCGTCGCCGCCGGCACCAGGGCGCCCCACCACGAGACGACGTCGAATCCCGGGTAGCCGGACTCGGCAATGGTCGGCACGTCCGGCAGCGAGGGCGAGCGCTTTGCGCTGCCGACGGCGATCACGCGCACCCGTCCGGCGCGCTGGATCTGCGCGGTGGACAGCGCGGAGGTGAACATCAGCACCACGTGGCCGGCGGCGAGATCCGCGAGCCCGGGTGCCGCGCCTTTGTACGGCACGTGCACGATATCCATGCGGGTCGCCTTTTTCAGGAGCTCCATTCCGAGATGGCCCGCGCTGCCGCTGCCGGTGGACGCATAGTTCAACTGGCCGGGATTCGCGCGCGCGAGCGCGACGAGGTCCTTCACCGAGCGCGCCGGAAGCGACGGATGCGCCGCCAGCGCATGCGGCGATGCGATGAGGAGGCTGATCGGGGCGAAATCCCGCGCCGGATCGTAATTGACCCTGGTGATGCCGGGGCTGATGGCGAGGTTGCCGGTCTGCCCGATCACGAGCGTATGGCCGTCGGGCGGCGCCTTCGCGGCAAGTTCTAGCCCGATCGTGCCGTTCGCCCCGGGGCGATTGTCGGGAACGGGCTGCTGCCCGAAAGCTTCGCCGAGCTTCTGCGCGACGTAGCGCCCGGTGATGTCGGTCGCCGCGCCGGGCGGGAACGGGATGATGATTCGCAGCGGCTTCGACGGATACGCCTGTGCTGCCGCAAGTCCCGGGACAGCGCACAGCAGAGCCGCGAACGTGGCCACGATCCGGACGCGCGTGCACATGGCGATCTCCTCCCGCGGGCCATAATACGCCATATGAAAGTCGTCCAGATGCAGCAGCCGGGCGGGCCGGAAGTGCTCGAGGTCGTGGAGAAGCCGTTGCCGGAACCCGCGGCCGGTGAAGCGCGCGTCCGCGCCCAGGCCATCGGCGTGAGCAGCGCCGACGTGCTCGTGCGCAAGGGCGTCTACAACTGGATGCCGCCGCTGCCCGCGACTCCCGGCAACGAGATGGCGGGGACGGTAGATGCACTCGGGCGCGGTGTAACCGGCATCCGGGTCGGGCAGCGCGTGCTCGTGAGCTCGCGCGAGCTTCCGTTCCGGGGCGGTTGCTACGCGCAGGCGATCTGCGTTCCCGCGGAAGTCCTATTCCCGCTCCCCGAAGCGATTGCGCCGAACGATGCCGTGAGCCTCCCGAACTACCAGCTCGCCGGCGCGCTGCTCTACGAGTCCGGGGTGCGCAAGCCGCGCAGCGTCGCGGCATACGGCGCGAGCGGGGGCGTCGGGACGGCGCTCCTGCAGCTGGCGCAGAACGACGGCATCTCCGGCATCGGGATCGTCAGCACCGGGGAAAAGCGCGACTTCGCCCGGCGTGCGGGGATCGAGCACGTGCTGATCCGCGGCAATGACGACCTGCGCGAGCGGGTCATGGCGCTGACCGGCGGACGCGGCGTGGACGTGGTCTACGCGATGGCGGGACCGGCCGCGGCATTCATCGCCAATCTCGACCTGCTCGCGCCCTATGGCACCGTCGTTTCGTTCGCGACCCTGGGCGGTCCCCTGCCGGAAGCGGACCTCTTCGGGGAGCTGAAAAAACGCCAGGGCAAGTGCCTGGGGGTGCGCTGCTACTCGATCCACGCGCTCGACCACGACCGCGCGCTGCGGCGCAGCCTGATGGGCCGGGCGATCGAGCTGATGGCGGCCGGGCGGCTCCGTCCGCCGCCGGCGACCGTCATGCCGCTCTCGGAGGCCGCCCGCGCGCACGAGCTGATGGAGGCGGGGAAGACGATGGGGAAAGTCGTGCTGGCCCCGTGAGATTGGGAGTAAGATTTTCGCAGGCTGGGTAGTCCGACTCCGCACTTCAGCTGGGGAGGGATCATGAAGATACCAGGGGGATGGGTCATGGCATTGTCAGCGCTGTTGTTCGGCGCCCAGAGTCCGGCGGCGACCTTCGTTTACGTCTCGAACAACGAGGAAGGCACTATCGGGACCTACACGCTCCAGGCCGACGGGTCACTCGCCGCCGGCGCCCGCGTCGCGACGGCGGGCCAGATGGTGATGCCGATGACCGTCAGCCCGGACAAGCGCTACCTCATCGCCGGGATCCGCACCAAGCCGTTCGCGGCGCAGACCTACAGCATCGACCGCGCGACCGGCGCGCTGACTCCGGTGGGGACGGGACCGCTGCATGACAGCTATCCATACATCCAACTAGACCGCACCGGGCGCTTCCTGCTGGGCGCGTCCTACGGCGGGCACCTCGTGAGCGTGAACCCGGTCGGCGCCGACGGACGCGTGGGCGACACCATGCAGGTGATTCCCACCGCGCTCAACGCGCACGCGATCATCACCGACAACACCAACCGCTACGTCTTCGTGCCGCACCTGGGCACCGACCAGATCTTCCAGTTCGTGTTCGATGCGAAGACCGGCCGGCTCGCCGCCAACACGCCGCCCCTCGTGCAGATGAAGTCCGGCACCGGTCCGCGCCACCTCATCACCTCGTCCGACAACCGCTACGTCTACCTGCTGAACGAACTCACGGCGACGGTGACGACCCTGGCGCTCGACGCCAAGACCGGCCTGCTGAAGGAAGTAAGCTCGGCCTCCGCGCTTCCGCCCGACAGCAAACTCGTTCCCGGCGGGCCGCGCGGCCCCACCGCGCCGAAGCGCGACCGCAGCAACGACATCTGGGCATCCGACCTGCATCTGACGCCGGACGGGAAATTCCTCTACGCCGCCGAGCGCACCAGCAGCTCGATCGGCGCCTTCAGCGTCGACGCCGCCACCGGCAAGCTCACCTGGATTGGCAGCACGCCCACGGAAACGCAGCCACGCGGCTTCCGCATCGATCCCACCGGGCGCTACATGGTCGTATCCGGCGAGAAATCGGACACCCTCTCCACCTATTCGATCGACGCCTCCAGCGGCGCCCTGAAGCTGATCGGCAGGTATCCGACCGGCAAGGGGTCGAACTGGGTGGAGATAGTCAGCTTCGATTAAGAGGTCGCTCCTAGCTATCGGCAGTCAGACCGAGCTCCTTGAATAGCTTTCGCATGCGCGCGTCGTCCTCGCGCATGATGCGGCCGAGCTCCTCGGGTGAGCTCGATGTCGCGTCCGATCCGCCGGCCGCGAGGCGCTCCTTCACGTCCGGCCGTTGCATCAACTTCACGATGTGCTGGTTGAGGAGCCGCACGATCGGCTGCGGGGTCTTGGCAGGCGCCAGTATGAAGCCAATGGTTACGAGCTCGAACCCGGGCACGCCTTGCTGCGCTATCGTTGGAATGCCGGGGACGAGCGGCGTAGGTTCCGCGGTCGTGACGCCCAGCGCCTTCAGCTTGCCGTCCTTGAGAAGGGGAACGACCGCGCCGGCCGTGGCGAAGACCAACTGCACTTCGTGGGTCAGCAGGCCGAGGACGGCGGGCCCGGTCGCCTTGTATGGCACGCGCACCAGCTTGGTGTTCGTCGCTTTCATGAAAAGCTCGCCGGCGAGATGCAGCGAGGCACCGCTGGCGCCAGTACCGTAGTTCAGTACGCCCGGCTTCGCGCGCGCCATCGCGACGAGCTCGCTGACGTTGTTTACCTTCAGAGCGGGTGTCACCACCAGGACGTTCGGCGACCGCTCCAGCAGCGAGACCGGAGTAAAGTCCGTGATGGCGTTGTAGTCTATTTTTTCCATCAAGGGGGTGTACTGCATCGTGCTGCCGCCGACGACCAGCGTGTAGCCGTCGGGCGTCGAACGGGCCGCTATGCCCCCGACCAGCCGGCTCGGGCGGTTGTCGACGATGATCTGCTGCCCGATCGCATTGCCGAGCGGTGGCGCGACGATGCGGGCGAGAAAGTCGTTGCCGCCACCAGGTGTCGCCGTGACAATGCGCACCGGCCTAGTGGGATACTTGTCCTGCGCAAGTACATTCACGCTTGCGGTCGCAACCAGCGCCAGCAATACGGCTAATTTCCGTTCACGCATGCCCTATCTCCAAAGGGGGGAATCGGCTAGATGGTATCGCGATTCAGGTACCGCGTCTCGATTACGGATTACCCGTTACCAGTGTTGATGCGCCCTCCCGGCTATTTGAGCGGCTTGAAGCGTATGCGCTTCGGCCTCGCCGCCTCCGCGCCGAGGCGCCGCGTCTTGTCCGCCTCGTACTCGTGGTAGTTGCCGGGGAAGAACACCACCTTCGAGTCGCCCTCGAAGGCGAGGATGTGGGTGGCGATCCGGTCAAGGAACCAGCGGTCGTGCGAGATCACGAGGACGCTCCCCGCGAACTCGAGCAGCGCCTCCTCCAGCGCGCGCAGCGTCTCGACGTCGAGGTCGTTCGAGGGCTCATCGAGAAGCAGCACGTTGGCGCCGACCGAGAGCTGCTTCGCGAGATGGAGCCGCCCGCGCTCCCCGCCCGAGAGCGTGCCGACCTTCTTCTGCTGGTCGGCGCCCTTGAAGTTGAAGCGGCCGAGGTAGGCGCGTGAGGGCATCTCGAATTTCCCGACCTTGAGGATGTCGGCGCCGCCGGAGACGAACTCGAACACGGTCTTGCCGCCCTCCAGCGCCTCGCGCGACTGCTCCACCAGCGCCAGCTTTACCGTCGGCCCGATGGTGATCTTGCCCTTGCCCGGCCTTTCCTTGCCAGCAATCATGCGAAAGAGCGTGGTCTTCCCCGCACCGTTGGGCCCGATGATGCCGACGATCGCCCCGGGAGGAACGGTGAAGCTCAGATCCTCGATCAGCAGCCGGTCGCCGTAGCCCTTGGAGACGCCCTCGAACGCGATCACGCTGTCGCCCAGGCGGTCGGCGACCGGGATGAAGATCTCCTGCGTCTCGTTGCGCTTCTGGTATTCGTGCGAGGAGAGCTCCTCGAAGCGCGCAAGCCGCGCCTTGGCCTTGGCCTGCCGCCCCTTCGGGTTCTGGCGCACCCACTCGAGCTCCTTCTCGATCGCCTTCTGGCGCGCGCTCTCGGCCGCCTCCTCCTGCTTGAGCCGCTCCTCCTTCTGCTCGAGCCACGAGCTGTAGTTGCCCTTCCAGGGAATGCCGAATCCACGGTCGAGCTCGAGGATCCATTCCGCGGCGTTGTCGAGGAAGTAGCGGTCGTGGGTGACCGCGATCACGGTGCCGGGAAACTTGGTGAGAAACTGCTCGAGCCACTCGACGCTCTCCGCATCGAGGTGGTTGGTCGGCTCATCCAGCAGCAGCATGTCGGGCTTGGAGAGGAGGAGCCGGCACAGCGCGACCCGGCGCTTCTCCCCGCCCGAGAGCGGCTTGATCTTCGCGTCCCACGCCGGCAGGCGCAGCGCGTCGGCCGCGATCTCGAGCAGGTGCTCCGAATCGCCGCCGCCCGCCGCGATCGCGGCTTCGTACTTCGCCTGCTCGGCGGCGAGCTTGTCGAAATCGGCGTCGGGCTCCGAGTAGGCGGCGTAGATCGCCTCGAGCTTCTTCTTCGCCTCGGCGATCTCGCCCAGGCCCTCCTCGACCGTCTCGCGCACGCTCTTCTCGGGATCGAGCTGCGGCTCCTGCGGCAGGAAACCAATGCGCATGTTGGGCATCGGCTCGGCCTCGCCGTCGAACTGGGTGTCCTCGCCCGCCATGATCCGGAGCAGGCTCGACTTGCCGGCGCCGTTCAGGCCCAGCACACCGATCTTGGCGCCGGGGAAAAACGAGAGCGAGATGTCCTTGAGGATCGCGCGCTTCGGCGGCACCGTCTTGCCGACGCGGCGCATGGTGTAGACGTACTGGGCCATCGCGGATTACACGTGCAAAAGGGCGCCATCTTACTCCCCCTCCTGCCCGAGGAGGGGTGCCCGCGCACGCGGGCGGGGTGGTGGGAGTCGGTTAGAGCTTCACCCCCAAGACTATTGGCGATTCTTGTCAGGAATTTCCTGGCAGCGGGACCTCCTCAGCCATCACTCATCACCCATCATCGGGACCCTGACCTTTCTTGCCAGTGGCATACGGCCGGGTTTGGCGCGATACTGTATTAGGCGTCGGGTCTGAACCCTTCCTCTTATGCCAAAGAAGAGATACGAATCCGGTCAGCGTAATATCGAACTGCTGGAGAAGCTTCTAGTCCTGCAGCTACACGCATTGGGTGCCACACAGGGTCAAATCGCTCGAGTGGTGGGTAGGCAAAAACTCTGGGTAAATTCAATACTAAGAGGTATTCCGAAAAAGGGGACCTAGCTATGGTAAAGGGTGCAGGGTCAGATCAAACGCAAGACTTACTACGCTACCTTGTTGCGATAGAACTATGGCGGGGTGGATTGTCGCAGAATCAAATTCAGAAGCGCCTTGGTATTTCAATGAACACTGTGAATGAAATGCTCAAGGGTGTAGGTCGGACGATCAAGCAAGACTTCCCAAAATGAGGGATACGTCGTGGCCAAACAAAAAAGAGCAAACGATCCGGTCGCAGACAAGCTCGAGATGCTTACTCGGGTGACGCAAGATCTTTTCATTCTCCAAGCCTTGATCGCCGGAGCGAAAGTGGACGCCGTTCGTAAGGCGCTAAAAATTGACAAGTGGCGCGTGTCACATATCTCCAAGACCTTGCGACTGAAGGATACAAAGTAGCTGCATGGTGCACGACGTCTCCGACTTTCGCGCAAATCCGAACGAAACGATACTCTTCGCTGCGAGAGTAGTCGGCCGGTCCAAGGCCCGCCTGAAGGTTTTCCGCGAAATCTATAAGGGAAAGGCGCGCTTCAAAACGGTAACGGAGATTGCACGCGCCACGAGGCTTTCAAACGTCCGCGTATTGCAGGAAGGACTGAAGCTCGCTGGCAACCACATCGTCGCTAAGAGTAAAGTCGACGGCGAAACCGCATACAAGAAGGACGCGACCTTATCGCACTACAGGAATCGTATCCTAAGTATTGTCGCGAAGCCTAGTTCGGCCAAGAAGTATCCGACGAAGCAACGTCCCCACACCACACATAAAACGTCAGTCACGGTAAGGGTTCGTGTATCTACTGCGAAACCAAGGGAAATTACTGTCGATGATGTCGAATCTTTCAAGCTAGTGAGAAACGTCAGGCACCCAATCCCTGGGCCAAAGCTGGACGCAATTCCAGAGAAAGATATTAAGGCCGCCCTGAAACGGATCATCGGGGAGTCACATGACTTCAAAGATTGGGGTGGGGAACGGAACGACCTTTTTACCAACAAATTTCGCGTGGGGTCGAAGCGCATCGCTGCAGCGTTCGCTTTAAAGGGCCGCGCTACTAAGGGCACACTCACGCCGAAGAAGATGGGTTTTAACGGCGACCAAATCGGAAGGTTGTTTCTGAGTCCGGCGAACGCGTTTTTCGTTGTTTATCACGGCAAAGTGGAGGAAAGCATTTACGAACAGATGAAGGCCTTCGCGCTCGGGAAAAGCTTGAACGGTCGGTCGGTGCACTTCGGAATTGTCGATGGGGACGACCTCAATAGGCTCTATCAAGCCTACCGAGGCCACTTCAGATAGCAATTGGAACGGATCTTTTCGGGCCACTTCCAGATCCTTAGGAGACAGACCACTAAGGAAGGAATTGAAGTAGATCGGGCTGGTCGAGCCCTTAGCGGTCTCTCCCCTAAGGACTCATGTAATCAAGTGGTTGTGCGGAAGTAGAACAGGGTTCATCTAGGCAGATTCCTTTGTGCATCAAAGTGGTGTAAAGTGGTGCATCACTCTGATTGGTCTCTATGGCACGCAAGTCCCCCACCGCAAGACGAGCGCCGAGGAGCGCCCGCGCGTCGGTCAGCTTCCCCTCCAATGTGTATGACGAGCTAGAGAAACTAGCCGCCGCGAAGAAAGTATCGCTAGCGTGGGTTGTCCGGGAGGCTGCGGAGAAATACGTCGCCGATCAATGGCCGCTATTGGGAAGCGCGGAGCGGGAAGATCGAAAATGAGCAGTATTCGCAAACTGAATGGACACCATTCACGATCGATGCGTAGTGGTCTCCATAGGATCCAAGAACCGGAAGTGCGGTATGGGCCGAGCTACCGGACCCAATTTGGCGCTGCGTACGTTGCGGATTCCCGCGAGTTCCTTGAGTCTCTCTCGGCGAACTCTATTGATCTCGTGGTCACGTCTCCGCCCTACGCTTTGCACTTCAAGAAAGAGTACGGAAACGTCCGAAAGCAGGATTATGTCGCTTGGTTTCTACCATTCGCGCGCTCGATCCATAGGATTTTGAAGCCTGAAGGAAGCTTCGTACTTAATATCGGGGGCAGCTATAACCCGGGAACGCCAACGCGGTCGCTCTACCATTTCAAGTTACTTGTAGCGCTTGTCGAGGAAGTCGGGTTTCACTTGGCTCAAGAGTGTTTTTGGTACAACCCAGCGAAACTTCCAGCACCTGCAGAATGGGTCACGGTTCGCCGGCAACGAATTAAAGACTCGGTTGAATACGTTTGGTGGCTGTCGAAGACAGCCTGGCCTAAGGCGAACAACCGAAATGTTCTTGGCCCCTATAGTCCCGACATGGAACGATTAATCAGGAAAGGATATCGCCCGAAGACCCGACCTTCTGGACATAACATCACTCACAAGTTCCAGGCGAACAGAGGGGGCTCCATTCCGGCAAACGTAGTCGAACGCGGAAACAACGAGAGCAATTCCGAGTACATCAAGGCGTGCCGTGCCGCCGGGCTCAAAGTGCACCCTGCCCGCTTTCCGAGCGCCCTTCCGGAATTTTTTATCAAGCTCTGTACGAATCCCGGAGATGTAGTGCTAGATCCATTTGCCGGAAGCAATACAACAGGATACGTGGCGGAGTTGCTGAAACGCAAATGGATTACGTCGGAACTTGATGCGGAGTACGTGCGGGCCAGCGAGTTGAGATTCAGCGCGCCAAAGGGTTCACGTGACAAGAAAAGAACTGGTCGGGATTCTCAGCCGTCTCTACCCTTCGAGCGCGTGGCCTAAGCCGTTCAATCTCCTGAAGGGCCGCGATCTCGTTGAATCTGGACAAGAAGTCAAACCTGTTGCCCGAGAAATCGGGACAACCGGCGCTCGTTTGCGGACGTTCTGTGACTCCAAAGATCCTGTATCAGATCTGTTTGGACCCGAGCGCCCTGATGATGACAATCGCAAGAATGCCCGTCAGATTCTCGGCAATTTGATTGTGGGCAAGTGCGCAGAGATCGTCTTTGAAGAAATCTATAAGACGCACATGCACACCACGGAGCTTGAGCTCCGTGATCTTAGAGAAGGTCGATCTGACACTGATTACCGCCTGTTTAACGGGAAAGGACGACCTGTATATAGGGTCAACATTAAGTTTCATGGGTCTCTCTTCCGTCGCGCAAAAGAGATGGTCGACCTCGAACCCGAGGACTGCTTTGCCCTGGCGACTTACAAGATTGATGGAGCACTGAAGAAACAGACTAAGGACGAGCTCCCGTACATCTTTGTAATCGTAAGCGTCCCGGACCTTACCGCCGAATCAGTCGGAGCCAAGGTGCCGGCAGAGCTTCAGGAGTTTGTTGCCTGGGTAACCGCAAGCGGTAGCATTGCTCGCAAGCGCGACCTCGAAGATCGCATCGTTGAGGTATTGAATGAGGAGGGTCACCCTGCATTCGCCTCAACTCGTAAACGCATAGCTGACGCGCGATGGTACGTATTAGGAGCGAAGAAGGCCGACAAACTCCTTAGGGAGCTTCTGTTTGAACGTGTGTTTGCATTGCGTACCAGAAACTTTTCTCGCCAGTTTGGACGCGCTGAACTGGATATGCATTTCTCACTTTCACGAGACCTCACGCCCCTAGCTACGTATCTCGACATGCTCCGCGACGCCGGATACCCACGCGTGACAACACTGCTGGAACGAGGCGACTACTAACTCCGGACGCAAGGGGCCAAGTTCGAATTTCCTGACGGAATCCTGCCTATGCCACCCTTGGCGCGGTCCTTTGCGGGCTGGTCTTGGGTTTGCTCATACTATCGTTCCCTTCGCGGTAAAGCTTTCCCCGGCTCCCACCACCCCGGCGCTGCGCGCCACCCCTCCTAGCCACCCCTTTTCTCCCACCACCCCGTCACCTTCGGTGCCACCCCTCCTCGGGCAGCTAATCGTTACCCACATTTTTCGACGTGGGAAGGGGAGTCGCGGGCATGTGGGGTTTCATGATTCGATACATTTCGGTCATAGCAATCAAGTGTTGAAATCCTTTCCACAGTGTTTTGCTACCGGGTTCACCATCGCCAGGGCGAGCCAGGAAGCCACCAAGGCGCGCGATCCAGCGTACTGTCTGACGCAGTGGCGGCGGGGTGGCCACCGGGATAGGCGTGTGATGGATGCGGCAATAAAGCGCCTCCCATTCTTCTTGCTGAAGGAATGCGGTGCAGGCCATATCGGGCACCAAGCGGGCAAGCAAAGTCGCATAAAAGATGCGCCAGGCAATCACGGCATAGACCGTAATCAGTCGCTTCAGC
>Ga0187893_10001884_pt1 | contig 47891 bp, 77 predicted proteins | sample MA1701074metaG_FD_139574 | JGI IMG/M metagenome (GOLD analysis project Ga0187893, IMG submission 139574) | White microbial mat communities from a basaltic lava cave in the Kipuka Kanohina Cave System on the Island of Hawaii, USA - MA170107-4 metaG ... | reverse complement strand
TTATTAGTTTCAAACGTATATTGTAGTTGTACGCAAGCTGAAGAACTAGACTATGGACTTGTTCCTCTACATCCTTCCGCATTATAGCATCTCGCTTTGGGACAAGCGTAAACAAGTTAACCATCTACAGGGCTTTCCATGTTGAATCGTAGAACATTCCCCTACAGGAATAGGAATCGCAATAGAAGCCCTCTTCCAGTATTTTAGCAGTATAACACTGACAGATACGGCAGAGAGTTTCGGACATTTGCATCACTTAATGACAAGGCAAATTCTTCTGTAGTATTGTTGAGAATTTGCATCACTTAATGAAGAGGCAAATGCCTCTGTAGTATTGTGGAGCATCTCAAATCAACGGATTCTTCTTAAGCTCTTCAGCACGATTCAGATTGCTAAGATACTCAACTGCTTCCAGTCTGTTGGCTGGCTCCCTGAAGCCATACTTTCTATTCAGCATCAGCTTAACATCAGTCACGCTTGCCGTTGTTGCCTTGCACGAATCTTCCAATGAAAGGTGAGCATCGGTCTGGAAGTTTGAGAAATACATTCGGAGAGCATCCCAAGCTGCATCGCTGTACTCTCGCAGTTCTTCTATCTTCTTTTTATTCATTAACTAGCCTCATGAAGAAATCGTAGGAGATTCTGCTCGTCTACATAATAAGTCAGCCTATCTCCTTCGCATATTTTTATAAGTGGAGACAACATTGAAAAAGTTCGCCTATCGATGCTATGCATCTTAATTTTGTACTCACGCTCGACTTCCCAGACTTCTTTCCCGACGATACGGGAATAGTCGGCAACTTCTAAGCCTTTAACGATGTACCTTATTGTCTTTGGATTCTCGGTCTCCATGCTTTATCACTCCATACATATTCAATAGAATGAGGTAGTACATCGATGCCAGACCAAGGATTCCGAAAAGATTCTGCCACGGAACCGTTGTGCTGCACACACTCAGTGTATCGATAGACTCACAGCTTATAGGACCGTAGAGACTGATGGCGAGAATTATAAATCCCAATCCTAGAATAACTGAGACGACATCCAAGTCTATGTTTCTTTTCTTCTCCTTACTGGAGTGGTTATTTCTTTTCTTTGTTATTGTTTTGTGCATTCATTTTCAACTCGTTTAACTTTGCAATTAGCTCTGGGTCAGTTTCAACTGGACCTGTATGTGGAAGCCGTTTCTTCTTTTTCTCGAACAGACGTGTGCTAATTGCATTGATTAGCTTGCAATACAGTATTCCAGTTAGAATACCAAGTGCATACATAAATATTATCCAGGAGTAGGAACCTATGACGTTAAATGCATAGAAGTTATTCCATGTGGTGACGTTCCATGATGTAGTCAATTGTTCAAAGCCAGGACTGATGACAGCAACGGCGTAAATCAGAAGATAACTTACTGTAAACCACATAAGTGCATAGTAGAGAACTGCAGCGAAAGGAATGACAAATATAAAATTGAAGAAAATCTTTTTCCAATTCGCCCGTTTAATCTTCTCTTTCAAAAGTGTGCCTAACATTTCAAAGCCTGATGCGTGCACTTTCTATGATTCTTTTTACATGGAGCACAACGACCTGTTGCACAACGCATACAAATTGTTATGAAACTCTTCAATACATGCCTTGAATTTGCATCGTATTCAAGAACATTTTTGTGGCACTTGACGCAGCCATGCGAAAAAACTTTCGACATTCAATCACCTAAGATTTTTTTACTATACTCATCAGGACGAAATCCGATGATGTAAGAATCATCTACTTTAAGAACAGGGATACCTAGAGAATGAATCTTTGCTTGTAAAGCTTCCCACAAGGCATTATCCTTTTCAATGTCAATATAAGTAAAAGGAATTTTATTTTTAGAAAGCCACTCTACTGATTTCTTACAGCCAGGACACCATTCAGCAGCATAAAGAATAACGTTGATGCGAATCACTTCTTATATTTGGTAGAAACTTTTTTGCAATCATAACGCCCGCAACAATCACACTTCTATGTGCAATACTCTACTTCTGTCATTAGAATGAACCGTACTTATTTAGAACGTGTTTGGGTCCACCAGCATCACTACACATCTGGTCTCTTCCATGGTACTCATTGCAATGCTTGCAGAAGTACCCTCGAATATGTTTGCCACGATTGTGTGGATTAGTTAGCTTTTTAAACGGAGATACCTTTACCATACGACATCAGCAACAGCTTGTTCTTATGGAGGCACCATGTTCTACACATCTTGCATGTCTCCATGTGCTCAAGAATGTTTTCAAAAGGAAGATTTATAATATGCCCTAGCAGGACATCCCAGCAAAGGTTGCACGCTCGGAGATGTTCAGAACTAGTTATATCGCTCACACTATATGCATCAATCAATTAATTCGCCTAGAATTGGTTATTTGTTAATCGAACAAACTACGAGACTTGTGGTCGATTAGCCTTGTTCGCATTCCTTTATGAACTGAATGCGTTCTGCGTTGAGGAGAACTATAGCCTCTAGACGCTTCTTTAGCTACACCGACAGCTACTCCAGCTACAAGCAATGTTGGAAGAACTCCCATTAGTTGTCCTGTCGCATCTGCCATATATTTACACCTTTAATAGAAACCTGCTCTACTGATAGTTACAATACGTGCCCTTTTGGCATGAACCTTTGTCTTATGCTGCTTTATGCCAAGCCGACTTTTAGACCTTGTACCACATCTGATACATTCGTATACCATTAACAATCACTAAAACTTACGCAACGTTAACGCAAAACGTGCACGCTTACCAGTTACACCTGGCTTATGGGAAAGCTTCTGAAGAACATTGAACCTAATATTTCCGCCTTCAGTGAAACCCTGCTTACCATACTGTCGCATAACAGTTGCTCGGAGTGCACCTTTCTTTCCTTTACCAATTGCTTTCTGAATAAAATATTCCTTTGCCATATTAAGTTTCTCTCCGCAGTTTATGGAAGTAAGAAATTCTTGCCCTTGATTTTGTTTTTCCACCAATACTCCTTGGCTTCCTTCCTGCTTTGCCCATTACAACACCGTATATCCTTTTATCTTCGTTGGGTGCTTAACAGAGCGGTGACGACGATAGGTTGTCGCATAAACCATCGCACCACATCCCTTAAACCTGCAACGAAATCGTCCCACGAAATCACTTTGCCTTGCTCGCCTTACTTAGAACGCTCATCTCTTTACCAGTGTTTTCACCGTAGAGGTCCATTCCTTTTCCCTTTTTCTTTTCGTCATAACCTAGCATATAATCACCTAATCAATATCTCCTTCTTCACGGCATTTCGTACATAGGTCTTCTCCTGGAGGACCTCGAAACTCCTTACCGCATACCATGCATTCCTGCGTCTCAAACATGTGGACTCTTAACCTTCAGTTTCTTTCGCATATACATCCTCTGGTATTTGCGAGCCCGACCTTTAGCAGTAAACCTTTCTACGAAGGCTCGCCTAAGTCCTGGATTGTATACGTGAGCTTCCTTTAGAGTCTTTTCACCGAAGAGGTTAAATCCTTTCTCAGATTTCATAAGTATCAACTAAACTTCACTTAATCTCAATATCCTGCGTCTCTCTCAATATCCTATATATCAGGCATACATATTAATCTTCAATCTTCTTGTTCTATATCGTCTTAGCCTTGGCGTTCTTGGAACACCACGTTTTCTCATATACATTCTGTGTATAGTTTTCGCAGAGTACCTTTTTATCTTATACCTTTTTATCTTAGACATACTGGAACAAGTATCAACTAAAAATATTTCAATCAATCTTCATCATGACTATAATACTATGCAAGGAGATGTATTTAAAGCTTACGGTATCATAGCTTTGTATATGAGATGAAGAGGCTGAGTTGATTTAGGCTCAATTTTATTACGGTAATCCTTTTCCTTACGTCTAACTTCTTCGAGAACTTCTTCTGGGAGATGGACATATCCCTGCCAACCCAACTCTAAGGCTTCTTGTGTAATTTCTTTAGAAGCAACTTTAAATCTTGGGTATCTAATCTTAAAACACCTGGAACTATTCCCTTTGCTGGCTCGATATAAACATGACCCAACTCCATCGAGACGTAAACCTTGTAGCCATGACTTCTATCAAACTGCTCTGAATTCTCTGGACGCTCATATAGAACTCTGGAGACTTCTGGAGGCAAGCTCGAACCGTATGTACTCAATTCTTTCACTCAATCACCTGTTTAACACTTTGAATATAAGACTTCATAGAATCTGATGGCACGCCTTTTATCTGGTCCACAAGCCTATTTATCATATCTGAAAATATTTCTTTATCGGGATGAAACTCTATTGGAGGCAGAGTAACTGGAACTTTCTCGTATGCAGAGTTCTTAGGCAGAAGATGGATTGCTTCAGGAAAGTCGTACTCATACTCTAATTCAAAATGATACCCATTTTCTTCCAATTTCCTGAGATACAACTCCGCATCCATTCTCCTATTCTTTAGATTAAAGGAATCCGTATCATCACCTTTTAGGAGCATCGTCTAATGTACAAATACCTGAACTGCAAGCAAGCTCCTTTGCACCAGAAGTGGTATCTTCTTTCTCGTAAGCCATTATTGCTGCGTAATCTAGAGGAGGAAGTCTTGCAACCATTTCATCATATTGTTCCCTTGTAATATCTTCATAGGGTGCAAGTTGATAGGCATGTTCTTCACGTGGAAGGAATGATAATCCGCCTATTATATTCCAGTTAGAATATAGCCATGAACAGACTGGTATCCATTCCTCCTTGCCGATACTGATTGTAGCGGAAGGGTTATGTTCAGTGAAGTTCTTCTTGACAGTCTTCCAAAACTCCAGCAACTCCAAAGCAGAAACTTTATCACGAGTAACAGAACCATCGGGAGCCTTTACAGGAAATTCTAAAACATAAGTTGAAGCATTTTCACCCTGTCCAACTTCTGGATGAATGAAAGGATACTTCTGTTCTCGAATCATGTGAAACAGCGGGTCAGTAGCTGAGATTCTTACACGACGAATATAATACTGAGAATGGCGTGGATGCATACCCGAAGCAGAGTTCACCAACTGCGAAACCGTCCCAGATGGCTTGACACATGTTATGCAAGTCGACGGAGAAATATTAAGGATGCGAGCATACTGCTCATTTACAAAAACAGAATATTGCCTTAGCTTTGAAAGAACACTTTCATCTCTAATCAAGGGACAATCCCAAACACCCGTGAGGGAGACTCCAAGAAGGCGTTCTTCCTCACAATTCTTTTTCCACTCATCAGATACGTAAGGAAACTTTGTCAGAGAAGATTGATAAGTTCCAAGTAGTGTTGCAATTCGAATCTTGTCCATAAGAGAATCCAGAGTATCTTCAGAACGACAAACGACTTCTGTTAAATTACAAAGCTGTTTACTGCGTAAGCAAATCTCACCGCAGGGATTCGTGCCCATGCTTCTCAGATGATTCTTATTGATAGCTACTCTTCTTGGGGGCAAATGGAATTGCAAATTACCACGATTAAATATCCCACGCTCTCCTGTTCCAGATTTTGCAAGAGAAGTCCATTCTTCTAAAAACTCAACAGCGGTGGGCTTGTTGACATAAACAGCAGAATTATTTGCCATAGAACGCTGAGACTCATTGATATAGAATGCACCAGTTTTTGCGTGACGCATCTCCTCATCAACTAAGTCAGAAAGTGAAATCATTGCACTGCGACGGACACCGCCCATAACAACAACTTCCCCAATCTTACAGATAACGTCATGAACTTCTATTGGACGAAGCTTTCGACCTTGTGCAGCGAGAATCTTTGAACGGACAAACTCAAGAAGGTCCTTAAGAACTTGCCAGCCACTACTTTGTCCGCCCATCGTTTTTAATCTTGCTCCAGCAGGACGAACATTAGAATAATCAAAGCCAATATCCTTCCCAGAAAACCACGCTCTCATTCCGACCTTAAGAGCATCTCCCCATCCTTCTTTACTATCAGCAACAGCATGAGTTGGAAGAAGCTCACCAGTCTGATATTCAACAACAGGAAGCTTTGAAACATTCTCCGCTTCAACAGAATATCCTACACCAGTCCCGCACATTGAAAGATACATTATCTCAGCGAAGTCATCGATGGACTCTGGTCTTATAAAGCTGCAGTTGTATGCGGTGAAATTATTTTTGCGACATGCTCTACCAGCAGACCATAACAGTCTCATTGATGGCATCACACGTTGATTAAGTATAGCCTCTTTGACTTCATCGTATTCTTGCTCAGTCAGCAGAGTGCCCTGTCCTTCCAAATTCTCTTTCATAAAGTTCATGTATCGGTCAACGGTTTCAATCCATGTCTCACGTCTTCCTTCTTCTTCAATCCATCGGCTATACGTGCGATAGTAAATGAACTCCGATAGAGGGTTTTGAAAGAACTTCTTTGACTCAATAGCCAAAGACCTGGCTTTCACAGGAATTTCTTTTAGCTTGTCCCGTATCTTTGCACGTTCACGCCTGTAGACAATGTACGCTGTTGCAGACTTTGGATGATTCTCTGAGATGAGGACTTCTTCCACGAGGTCTTGGATTTGTTCTACAGTTGGGACATCCTTGAATCGCTCTAATGCACGAGACACAATCAAAGCACCGATATGCTTCACATCAATCAACTCATTGGAAGCCTTTGCTGCCTTAGAAATTGCAGTCTCTATTTTTCTAGAATCGAACTTTTGTAATCCACCATTTCGTTTTCGAATATTCTCGAAGGGTAAAAGTTTGTTCTGTTGCATCAGTATCACGTTAGAAGACTATACTATAGTTGCTGGAGTATTTAAAGCTTATGTGGGAGAAAAGAACAAAACATTAATATAATGGACTATTTAAATCGAATTTAAATAGTAAAGGATTTCTGAACACTTTTATTGGGCGTACATTTATCTGCAAGCCTGTCGTGAGTTATACACCAAGAAAAACATTGTTCGAAAAAATGACGCTTCCGTATTATGCACTCACGCATCTTCATCACTGCCTCCCTCATTGATTTTCTTTCCTATGGAAAGACGGGAGATAAGTTCTTTATAATACGAACGCTTTGCTTCGAGCTGGAACCGTTTAATATAGGCAATCTTCAATGCCTTTAAGAATTTTTCCAAGTCCTCAGACCAACCGAAGCGACCAGTAAACAGGGGAGCAATTCCACGCCAACTCCAGGTCAAACTTCTATTTCCTTTATTTCGTTTATAAATTTTTGCAAGCCTGTCTCTGTTATAGTAAGCATATATCCCACGATGAGGTATCCTTATTAGAGACTTTATACGATGCTCTTTTAGAACAACATCCAACTGAGCAATATCAACGGCACATGTAACTACAAAGCATTTTAGAAATCGCATAACGTTTATAAACTTTGTAGAAGTTCGCCGAGTACGAGACATACTCTCTCGATTCTGCCACAGACTGGAACCTTCATCTGCGAGAATAAAATTATACGGTGTGCTGCTGTTCAATTTCATGACAACACGCATGAAATCGAAATCGTCAAATATGATGAACTTCTTTGCTGCTTCCTCAAAATTAATAGTAATACCTGTAATCTCTTTTACAAGCTTACAATATTCAACTAAAATTCCAATCGCAAGGCTGCTCTTACCTTCACCTTCGGGTGCAACGATAAGAACCCACCAATCTATTGCCTGTCCTCCTCTACCATGACATCGAGGACATTCAGGAGGAGAAGGAAAACGTTTACAGAGAGGACAGCCATCGCCCATCCTGACAATTATCTGGCGTAACTCATTCCTAAGGCGTTCGTCAATCAAGCTTGCTTTTGGAGGATTGAAAGGAATGTCTGAAGGCTCGTAAAGACTATCATATTCTAGAATCAAATCAGCAAGAGAGTTTGATTTCCTTTTCTTCTTCGGAGCTGCTCGGTCATCATTCCATTCGTTCAATATGTATCCCCCTCAACATGGTCAAAATAAGTAGTATCAGTCAAGTTGTAATCGTGACAGAATTGATTCAGTAAGACATAAATGGTGATTGCCTTACCAAGCGGAAGAACGCTTGGCTTGTCAATAAATTGGTCCACGTATCTAATCAGATTCTTATATGTCTCAACCTTAGGGTCTCTCTTTTTGCAAATGTCCAGAAGCTTAGGACGGAGATAGATATAAAACGACATTATCTCGCTCTTGAAAGCAGCAATCAAATGACGTGGGTTACGCTTCAAGAGAAGATAACTCTGTATAGAAGAATACATCGCAGCGAAGTTTTGCAACTGCCCCACCACGTAATATACTACCTGTTCTCGTGCTGAGATTGACTTGTAAACTTCGCCGACGATAAAAAAAACCTCGCTTAAACCTTAGCCTGTACTTTCGGCTGCTGTGGCTTTAACTTATCTCTTTGAGACTTGAATCCGCCAATCACAGTGACAACAGCACCTATTATAAATAGGACTATCGAAACTGGGTATAGGACAGGTTCTGCAAGGAAGTTAAAGGCAATAGCAGATATGACGGAAAGAATAAGAAGTCCTATTCCTGCCTTGTATGTTTCCTTCATCTATCAATCACCCCGTTTAGTCTTGCAGTGCCTCTTTCAACTTGGTCACTGCATCATTCAAATTTTTCAGTATCTTTTCATCAAGTGCTTCGAGCTTAAGACGGTCTGCAAGGGTATTGAATTTATTAGCAAGTATGAGCATATCGGTCTTTGTCATCTTGCGAATAGATGAACCGCCAGCTTTGGGAATCGGAATCTTGCCCTGAATTTTAAGGTCATGAATCCAGATGTATGTGCTATCTATATCCAACAACTTCCCATTATAATAGAAAATCTTGCTATGCATAGGACGGGAGACAACTACAAATTCACCTTTTAATTCATCACGAATTTGATTCCATTGCACAGTAGATATTTCGTCGGTCATGTTAACTTCCAACCAGTGGCAACAACAAACTTACCATAGACTTGATGCTGCTTAGCTCAGTGTAAAGATATGCGACCGCAATATACAGTCCAACAGTTACTGCTATGGACGCAAAAACATACTTAATCACTTTAGATTTTGTCTTACGCATCATCTCGGCTTCGCTTGCAGAGAGTTCCTTATCAATTGTAGCTTCGACAACAAACGGATTCCTAGTTCCTTCGAATTTATCGCCTTCGAGCTTGAGAGCAACCATATCGTTGTAATCAAAGAAGATTACTGGAATGCCCTGACTATAGTTATAGAAGTCGACCATGTTGAATTCTCTTCGAATCGGCTGACCTGTACGAGAATCAATTTCTGGAAGTTGTTTACCTGGCTTCTCAGGCTTCTCTGGCTTTATTTCTGAATTTTCAATATAAACTTTAGAATGGTCTATAATCCAGATTCCATTCCCGAAGCGGATGGAATCTCGGTCGAGGCGTATAAGCCTAGGATAGAGTTGCTTGCCTACTTTGAAATATGCAACCCCGTAAGGTTTTTTTGTTAACGCTCGCAGAATCTTTGCTCGGAACAGCATTCAATCACCGTGAACTATAAGAACTAAATTTGGAAATAACTTCTACAACTAAATATGCAGGAGCTGTAATCTTTGCATGGAAATCAGTTGTAACAGGACTGCCCCAACCTGGATTCATCGTGCGACCTGATAGTTCTACATCAATCGGAGCAGTAAGAACTGATACAATAAACAACGATGTAACAAGGAATATTAAAAATGCGTAACAGTAATACAAACGCTTCATGTTATACTGACACATTTCACTTTTTGGGTGACTCGTCTTTCGGCTTAATTTCAAGCCTTTTATCTTCGGGTGCATCTTCAATCCAATTCCAATCTACTGCATGAAACTCTTTAGCAAAATCATTGAGTATTTTTTCGTGGGAAACGTTTATCAAGCCCATCGCCTTGGTATTTAAAAGATTATCATGAATGTCAACTATGATGAACTGCGGATGCCACTCAACCAACTTAACTGGAGTAATATCAATCATATCCAGTTGCATAAGTATCATGTCCTTATTTGTTTGTCCCATCAAAAGAGGGGCAGGAACACCTTTTATCCTATCAATCGCAACAGACAGCTCTTCTTTATACTTGCGATTCAAATCATTTAGAAGCAATTCGGCATCTTCGGGAGATGGAATTGCAGTTGCTATGCGTGCCTTCATTTCTTCCCATTCCTTTTCGGCAATTCAGGAATCTGCCTTCCAGCAATTTCTTCGGCAAGCTTTGGTGAGAAACAAAAATCCCTGATAATAGTCTTGCCAACAACTAAGACCCACTGCTTTTCAACACCCTGATTCCATTTCAATTGTCGCATACCTTATTCATCCCACCAAGACTTTCCGCCACCTTTACGGTTACGCAGAGCACCTACAACACCAGCAATCCCTTTTCCTCCACCAAGCTTTGGCATTTGAAACCCTTCTTCCTGCATTGGCATGTATTCCTGACGCTCTTGCTGTGGAGGCATGAGCATCATACTTGTATTTGTTCCACCGCCCTGGTAAACTCTTTCTCTTCCCTGAACGCTTCGTGCGAGCTGAAGACGGGACATCACACGAAACAAACGGCTCTTTGCAAGATTGGTAAATCCCATTGAAAGCCACTCCTGAGTACAATCCATTTTAACGGCATATATAAACGCAACTTCTGGGTCAGGTAGAAATGAAATTGTAAGCTCTTTCATAAGTAAGTCGCTAAGACTGAGCTTCTTCTTATCAAAATTTCGTGTATTAAGAAGATAGACACGATGCTCAGGGTCGGACTGCACAACTTCTGAATAGTTCTCTCCAGAAGTTTCTAATGCATCCCAATCACTAGAAGGCAAGCCAGGAATGGAAGATGGGACAGATTCGGTCTGAACTGGAGGCTGAACTACCTGCCTTGGCAATTGTTTTGCAATAACCTCGGTTGGAACAACATCTTCAATTAGTTGAGCTTCATCCAGAGGTGGAAACTGTTCCTGAGCTACAGAAGTTTCTGCAGAAGAATCATCTTTAGGAACTTCTTCTGTACGAATCTCCTTCATCGGAGGTTGTTTCTTGCGAGGTCGCCCACGCTTTTTCGTAATAGGAGATTCGAATGGTTCATCTGCTATTTGGTCACCGATAGAAAAGCCATAATTAACTTCCTCAACCATTTCAATCAGCAGAATAAAATATTTTCAATCAATCCTGCTCATCTTCTAATCAGGAATTACCTGAGTATGATAAGCAGAAGGGCTGCAACAACCACTATCGGAAGCAACACTGTGAAGAACGTAACTACCGCAGTGCTCCATCCAGTTGTGCTTGTTGAATAAATCGTAGCTAGTACGACATCCCCAACAAGGACGATGGCAATTGTCAGACCTACGAAAAGGGTAATTATACCCGTGAAAGCCATTTCTGACACCACTTACTTTTCTAGTCTTATTAAAATATTTTCAATCAATCCTGCATATCATAAACTTACAGTTCCGTTATTAGCGGAGTATGATAAGCAGAAGGGCTGCAACAACCACGATTGGCAACAGCACTGTGAAGAACGTAACCACAGCGGTTGACCAACCAGTCGTGTTAGTCGAGTATATCGTTGAAAGAACAACGTCACCGACTAGTACGATGGCAATTGTCAGTCCGACAAAAAGGGTAATTATACCCGTGAAAGCCATTTCTGACACCACATTTGTCGGTCATTGCTGACCTACTACTTATATACCTTGTTCTTGGTTGTATTTAAAGCTTACGGTATCATAGCTTATCATTTTTATCATAGCCTTATGATTTAGAAAAAGTTAATTCATTAGAAAATCTTTCTTTACTATTATGACTTTTCCACGAATCTCTATGTAACCTGCTTCCTGTAAGAGTGAAAAGAATCTTACCGCATTTTTCTTTCCATGTATCTTGACCTTAAAAAGTTCGCTTCGAACATCTCCCTTCCGTAACTTACTTCCTTTTCGGAGATGAAGTGGATATGGAGACTCTAGTATCATCTAAAAACCACAACACCAGCCAAGCTTGCTATTATCATGGCTGCTACAACATACCAGCTCAGGAAACCTACCCAAGCAAGTGCTACTGCAATTAAACCTAGAATTAGTAGAGTACCGACGGGATGACGAAATCTTATATAAACAAGAATTCCAGCTATCATCAGAATGAACAATGAAAACAATGCCCTGGTTCGTGCATCAAGGAATCCCAACGCCGAATTCTGAGACTGGTCACTATTAATGTAGAAGTCTACACTTGCAGCATCTTGGTAAGTGGATAGAACAGTAGTCGCATTGCTGAACCACTGATAACCACAGATGTATCTGAAACGACCCGTCTGATTAACGGAGAACAACAACGTTCCACCAGTAGATGCTGTGGATGACTGGAAAGAAATCTGAGAAAAGTTTCCAGTTGTAGTGTTGAACAAGTATCCTGTCCAATTGAAACTTATTATGTTACCCAAAACTGCATTCACTGTGCAAGAAGCATTAACTGGAGCCATCTGATTGTAAACGGTAGTTGGAAGCAATGAAACTGATATACCATTATAAATACTAGTAATATTTACACTTGCACCAGATGGTGTCATATAAACGTTTGCTGGCTGCGGAGTTCCAGTAAAGTAAGACGCAGAATCTGGAGGAACCGCATTGATACTACTGAAACCAATCGCCATCGCATGGAAGGTGTAAAGCGTGGGAGATATAGCCATCCAAATCTGACAGCTACCAGCAGCGTTACTTGAACACTGTGCAATAGTAGTTTCTATTCCACCAAAGAATTTTCCTATAGAGAGCAAGGCTCCTGTTATAGGCAGATTATTTGGGGTCAAAACTTGGAAGTTCTGTGGATAACCAAGAGAATCTTTCAGGAGATAACCTGTCAATGTTGTATCTGAAAATGAACTGAGAGAAATTCGATACATTCTCTTGTTTGCAGGATTCTGATTATACAACGTTTCATAAGTTTCTTCTCCCTTTATCCAGACATCATAAGTTGTAAATCCGAGAATGTTCTGAACTGGATAACCAATTGTATTTGTAGTATTATCGATATAAACATATCCAATAGTATTGTTAAGCTGACGAAATTCGTTTACGTTAAGTGTTGTTGAGCAAGAGCCTGCAGCACTGCACGAAATTCTCAACTGCAGCGTAATATTGGCTGCTCGTGCATGAGTTTGGTTTGTATTAGAAAAGTTTATCAAAGACGAAACATTGTTCACACCAGTCAGACTTCCAGCAAAAGTATATGCAATATCATTATCTATAAGTACATTCAACTGCAATCCAACAGTGTTTGTACTCCCACTAAACGTTGCATTGAGAACAAAAGTAGAGTTCGAATAATCGAATGCCTGAATGGAACTTACGTTTGCATATCCTGTTGAACTATCAGGTGGGTTAACACTTCCCGTATCACAAACAGTTGTATCATCAAAATCGTACAGGCAACTCTTTCCATAACGTGCACCAGTCATCGTTATAGTAGTAACGTTAGTACTTATCAAGTTCATATCCACATTGAAGCCAGGTCTCTTTGAAGGCAGTATCTCATCGAGTACCTGAATGATAAACAACGAAGAGTTTGTAGTAAATGTTACATTGTAAGAAACTGAAACATCCATCAATTGTGATTGAGAAATCTTGCTGTACCCAGTCTTGGAAGCATTCAAAATATTTGTACCGTTAAATAAGCCTCTATTTCCAGCAGTAATGAGGAAGGCACCTCCAGACGAGAAGGAACGATAAACCATTGTACTGGAGTTTACAAAATCGAGGCTCCAATAGCTTAAGAAATTTCCTGCACCATCCTTCAAGTAGAAGTAACTGCTAGTATACAAAGTAAAGTTATGCTGTTCATCAGCAGAATTATCAAAAGCAACGGTCCAACTTTCATTATCGTAACCAGAAGCAGTAGCATTGAAGAACAAAGTGCCAGTCATATTCAACTGAGACCATTGTAAAATAGTAGGATTGGAAAGACCTGTAAAGGTTGTAGTGTTTGTACCATTTGTAACAGTAAACTGCCAATTCGGTATGTAGGTTCCATTAGGTAGACGTGCAATTACATTTATACCACGATTAACGGAAAATCCAACGATAGATGAGCCGTTCTTTGAAGTAGGACCATCGTCCTGGCACGTTATATTCAACAGATGAGAACCACTACTAAGCTGTCCGCTGAAGTTAAGATATGGAGTATTATTTGAAACTGGTCCCAGTAAGAGCTCAGTTCCATCAAGTATCCTCCAGCACCGAAGCACTTGAGTGATGTTGTCAACGGCAGTGAAGTTGAATGTCAAGTTATTTACGAAGTATGTTGTATTCTGAGGCAGAGTTATTGTAATTCTTGGAACATCATTGAATATTGAAAATCCAACTACGGCAGACCCATTCCTTGGACTTCCAAGTGTCTCCTGGCAGGTAATATTCAAAGTATGAGAACCCTCTGCAAGGTTGCCACTGAAACTTGTGTTAGTAGTACCATTTATAGTAGACCCGACATTTGTCTGAACCCCATCCAGATTTTTCCAGCATCTTAAGACAGTGCTTAGGTTGCCAGTTGTAACTGACCAATTGAATGTCATATTACGCATTACATAAGTCGCATTGGAAGGAAAGTTTATGGTAACACTTGGCAGTGAAGTTACAGAAGGTTCAAATTCTACTGGACCAACTGTAAGATTTGCAGGAGAGTACTGCATTATAGGCAAATTGTAAAGCCTGAAGGAACGCATTGCCTTTGTCCTACCAAATGGTCCTGCTGCTCCCCATCCTATACTATCATTGTAAGGATATGTAGAATCATCAACCTTTCCATAAGCAGTTGTATTGAAGTTAACAAAGTTCCTCATAGTTGAACCATTGAAAAGCAATGTCCAATTATGGTTATTTGCACGCAACCCTGTTCCAGCTCCACCAGCACCCAAAACAGTTCTCGTACCACCAGAGTATCTGTCAAGATTCCACTCAAAGGTATCAGGAGAATCTCGGAATTGAGAATCATATCCATCTCCCTGTCCTCCTTTCTTGGCTTTAGTTATCATGCCAGTGAGAGAATAATCATTGGTATTATTCATCTCAAATATAAGAGTATGGTCGGAAAAGTTTACTGGAGAACTGAAACCAAGAGTATTATAACCGACAGCCGAATCATCTAACCCAAGACCCTTGCTTCCGTCAGACAATGTTTTTATCTGCACAGCCGAAGCAGTGCCTCCAATCCCGCCAAATCCTTCAACACTCCATCCAAACGCATTCCCACTTGTGCTAACTGCATAACTCTCAAAGTCATCTTCACGAATGAGTATCCTATCAGAATTATCAGTTGCCGCTGGATTATTGAAGTAAACGCTGTAGCAAGTTTCAGAAGTATTGGTTATCCTGAACATCGTCCAGTTATCTTTTCCCTTTGCAACCCAAGCAGATGTATTTGTGTTATTCCACCAGAAGGTTCCATCAGTGGAATTCCATGTAAGAGGCTGATATTGCACCTGAGCACCAGAACCACATTCTATTACTCTTATATCAGAACCTCCAATATTGCTCCTTGTTATATTAAAGAAGGATTCATTGAACTGAACCAAATCCCAAATCCTAGCTGTATTGACAGTAACGTTTACTCGATTTGACCAACTTGTATTGAACCAAGACCACTTAGACTGCTCATAGGTTGTACCGCCGTAAGTGAACTTCGGAATCCAATCGAAAGAGGTCTTACCAAGAACAGGAGGATACGTAAGAACAGCCTTGATTGTAAGTATCTCACCAGAAGCAAAAGAAACAGAACTTATATCTGCCCAATAATTTTCCTGCCGTGTTATATTACCCGAAGAACAGACATTGTCAAACCTGGAACTTCCATTCACCCATGTACCATTCTTTTCCAGAGAACATGTGTTAACTTTAGACACTACATCCCGTTGCTGTTGGACATAATACACGACATTGACTGCTTTGCTTCCTATGGCATTCTGTATCTTTGAACTGAAATCAGCCTTAGATATTATTGATGCTGATAAAGTAGGATTCTGTACTTCAAAAATACAGTACCCTGAAGTTATATCCGTCTTGCATTCGACAAGCTTTGTAAAGAAGTCATCTGCGGTATATGTTGGAGCAGCAAGTGTAGGTACAACGACAAGTGCAAGGAATCCTAGGAGTGCAACAATCGCTACTGGATTCCAATTCAACTTACCGTCTGACTTCTTAAAGAAACCCATATTAGGTTCCTCCTCGTGCGGATACATAAACGCTCATTACACCAAGTGCAGTGAGTATGACTATAACTAATGCTTTAATCTCGTTCGGTACAACTGCAACACTGTTTATCATCATAACAATCGTATCTAAATGGAAAAGCACCATAAGAGTCTGAATAAACAGCAGAGGTATTATAAATATAACAACAAAGCTTGACCCCAAGATGAAGCCTGTAATAAGTAGACCTATTGTTATCAATATCGTCTCAGGCTTTAAAGCTGCAGTAACAAATGCATCTATAACTGCACCCATCACATCTCCTGATGCAAGACATGGCTTTCCTGGAATACAAGTATTGAGTTGTGTCCATGCTGCACTATACGCTGGAGTTGCAGCAACTAATCCCCACAAAGCTCCAGTAAGTGAAAGTGCTATAAGTAAAAATAGATACGTACTAATTCCTGGCATCTATTCTCCACCATCTCCTTTCCATGCACTGATAGCACTGGAAATCAATATCAGCAACCCTACTCCACCAAGTACAATACTCAAAAGGTCTTTCAACCAACCAAGTCCTGACCACAACACATCAATATCAATATAGTTTGGGACATTTGTTGTCATATCGAGTGCTGTGTTGATAGTTTCATTGAAACCATACTGAACCTGTAAACCACTTGTCTGCACTGACAAGGCAATCATCAGCATACCAATTCCAGCAACAACACCTAGCAGAGCATAGTAACGATTCATGTAAGACATGACCAGCATTCCTGCTATCAATATACCAACTATTATAATATCCATACTCAGACCTTTTCTGTCACCATAGTGAAATAACTTCCAACCAGGAATGTTTGAACACTATGATTGCCTATGTTTCACACTCTTTCAGTCCTGACGATTATATATTTTATCAATCAATCTCTGTGGAGCTAGACTACTATTGCTACGTTTGTCCAGGCGTAAATGTCTAAAACAGTCTTTCCACAAACTTGCAATCGGTCAGCCACTCCTAAAGCTCCTTGCTTAAACCAAATCATCCCTCTATTGAGGAAATTGCAGTCTGGTCTTGACAGAGCAGTTGTGTTTAAAGCAAGACCTCCATTGAGTTCCAAGTCTGTATTGAGGAAAACATATCGTTGCTGGTCATTGTCATAATAAAAATCATAAGCCATCACAATCCCAGTTAAAGAAGAGCATACTAAAAGAGCAGCCAATATTGCTTTTTTCATCCTATCCATCGTTTTCACCTCCGTTGTGCTGTAACTATGACGTATGAGCCAGCAGTAAAATTAAGTGTTGTCCCAGTAGTTACGTTCATCGCTTGTATTGTGAAATTCACAAGTTCTGCATTACTGCTATTGCTCCATTGAAATCCTCCTATGCTGAGAACTGGAGCCGTAGCTACTGTGCTGGACATTCCTACCATTCTCCATTCCCCTGTCCAAAGCCTTGCAGTTCCTACAAGATTTAGCTTGCTTATTCGCATATAAAGAGTCCTGTTAAGTCCTCCTGCATTTGTTTCAAGTTGAACTCCTCTTTGGCTTACCATATTTACGCTTGTTGCGGCAGTTATTCTATTTACTGCATAATTTATCTGGCTATCAGAATTCAATGTTAAGTTTATAATGCCTTCAGACCTCGGTGTTGTTCCAGAGCCTAAAGTGTTATTGAGGACTACAGTAATTTCAAAATCATCATATAAAGTTCCATTCAGAGGAATTGTCCAGCCGATTTGATTTGCGGTAAGTCGTGATATGGAAGTTCTTGAGATACCAGATTCGTTTACAAGTGCTGCAAAATTCTGGGTGTTATTGATATATTGGTTCGATGCAAGCGTTCCAAACGTGCCTTGAAGGTTTGAAATTACAGTTGTGGCATTTATTATTCCAGAAATGTTTGCATTTCCGAACACATATAATTTATAGTTTGCGGTGTTGTTCAAAGAATTGTTCAAGCTCATTGTTGCAAAGCCAAAGAAGCTCCTGTTAGCAATCAGCACATCGGTCACGTTAACGCCTTTGTGAACGGTTTCGTTTGCAAACTGATAAAACTGTGGAAATGTTCCGCCAGTTATGTTTGAAGCTGGAAGTGAAGTAGTAATGATTTCAGTTCCGTTCTGGAAGAAGTTAGTAGATTGTCCACCGAATGTTCCGAGCAGGTTACCGAATATCCTTGTAGCATTCAGAACATCAGTCACGTTGACATTGTTTGTAAATAGAATTGCTCTGATTATGTTTGTGATGTTGTAGAATCCACTAAATGTGCCCGAAGTTATGTTATCTGCTGGAAGTGAAGTCGTTATGCTTTCTGTCCCATTCTGGAAGAAGTTAGTAGACTGACCAGCAAATGTCCCAAGAAGGTTGCCAAAATAAGTGGTCGCATTTACTATTCCAGTGATGTTAGTATCTCCATTTACCATAAGCTTATAGCCATTCGTTGCATTCCAGTTGCTCCTCCCGTTTGGAAATCCTAAGAACGTCCTATTTCCATTGAGTATGTCAGAGATGTTGATACCTGTATGGACGCTCACGTTTGCGAAAGTATAGAATTGAGGGAAAGTCCCTCCTGTTATGTTTGAAGCTGGAAGACTGGTAGTTACTGATTCCGTACCGTTCTGGAAAAAATTGCTTGCTTGCCCACCAAGTTGGTTTGAGTTAGGGACAGCTCCCGTGATGTTAGTTCCAGAAAGCAAAGAATTTATTCTCACGACTCCCGTAAAGTTATTATCGCCTATAAATGTCTGATTCTTATTGAGGAAAGAAACGTTAGAAGATAGCCTCCTGTCATCTAGAGTACCTGAAGTTATGTTCTCAGCAGGAAGGCTTGTTGTAGGCTGAGGCGGTGTTGCATTTTGATAGAAGTTTGAATTCTGTCCGCCAAGCTGATTAGAGTTGGGAACAGCTCCAGTTATATTTGTGCCTGATAGTAGCGAGTTTATCCTCACGCTGCCAGTGAAGTTTGTATCTCCAATGATAGTCTGGTTCCTGTTAAGAAAAGTTACGTTAATTGAAAGCCTTCGGTCATCCAGCGTGCCTGATGTTATGTTTTCGGCTGGCAAACTTGTAGTAATTGATTCAGTTCCGTTTTGGAAGAAGTTTGAAGCTTGAGTGCCAAGAGTACCTGCCGACAAAGTGATATTTGTAGTATTATAGAAGAAATTTGAAGGCTGACTTCCGAGGGCACGACTGTCATTAGCTTGGCTGGTAAGGTTAAGTTTTGTATCAAACTGAACAGCTTGTGTCAAGTTATTCGCAGCCTCACGTGCATCCAGATTTGAAAGAGAAGTATTATCGAACGTTAAGGTTCGGTCAGAACCAAGAGTCCCACCACCGCCCAGAGGGAAGGTTGTAAAGATTGCTCGTGTCTGGTTTACATAGAAACTGCTGGGCAAACCTCCAAGATTTGCAGAATCATTAACAGGACCAGATACATTGAGATAGAAATTTGGCAACCGTCCGCCTAATCGAAGCGAGTCATTTGACACAGCACTTATGTTTGCCCAACTATCATGACATCCATCTATCAAACAGATTGCACCTACATTCGTTATGTTGTAACCGTTAAAATTTACATTCTCAAAAAACTTCAACGCATTCCTGGCAAGGAATGCAACTTTATTATAGTTATTTGATAGTGCAAGGGACGGAACTCCTAACACTATCAAAGTCCCAACCATTACCATTAACCAACGCTTTTTGTCCAACTTTAATCTACCTGTTCCACAGGAATAACAATCCGAAGTAAATTGTAAATCCTACTAGTATCCACACTAGGAATGCAAATTGTGGTATGAATATATCTATAATTCCCCATCCGAGCGGTATCATGAAAAAGAGATACAGCCAGAAAGGTGCTCCGATATATACTAATGGAAGTATGAAAACCAGAAGGATAGCTAGACCTAGAAGAAATGGTGAACCTGATACCAACAAAATTTCAAATAGACCCACAATGTCACCACAACTCTGCACTCACCAAGTGTCATTTCCTATATTCAACTTCAAGAAATCTACAACTTCATTTGTATCCATAAAGATTCCTAAAATGTATCGGTTCCTAACGGCTGTTGCCCATGTACACGCTGCCAGAGTGCAACCAGTATTATAAAGAGTATGAAAGGCACAAGGGCATATAGGAAAAAGTTCACTGAACTCGCCTGTGTAGCATCTATCGTTCCTGTAGCAAGCTGAGTATTGGTAACGTTTATTGCAGTCTGAGCTTGAGTACTCAAGAGTGGCATAAAGCCAACTAGGAATATGATGATAATAAGGAAATATCCAATTATTGTTTCAAGTGCGATTCATAACACCCAGAACTAAAACCTTAGATTTTTTATTGAAAGAGAACCTAACTCCTTTCTTCCGCCACTAAGTGATTTAGCAGAAGTTCCCCCACCTACGAATCCACCAGACCTAAGAAAAGACCCGACACTCAAGCCAGCCTTTTCCAGTTCAAAAGATGGTTCTTCTTCTGGACCTTCTTTTCCACGTGGAGGAGTTGCACGACCATACAATGCCTGAGAAATTCCAGCACTAAAAAATCCTGGAACTCTTGTTCGACGCTTACGCTCAGGCTCAAAAGCTTCTCCATAATCTCTTTCTCGGAAGAAGTAATCCTTCGGTCCCTTTGCTTTACTCTCTTTACCGAACGGTGCAAAGAAATATGGAATTGCAGGAGGAGGAGTTATACTCGGAAATGCTAAAAACGGAACTTGAGTAATCTCAGGAAGCTGTGTAATTTGAACAAGCTGAGTAAGTTGGGTCAGTTCTGTAAGTTGAGTAAGCTCAGTAATTGTAGGCGGAGGCGGAGGCGGTGGCGGTGGCGGAGGAGGCGGAGGAAATTCTGTAATTTGAACCTCTACCTGAGCTTGTTTTAGCAATGAAGTTTCTGGAAGCTGCTTGGTTAACAAACTTGGAGCTGATACTCTGCTTAGAGAAGCACTAATTGGAACTGTAGCCAAAGCTGCTGAAGCAACAGTTGGAATGGCAATTGTAGGTGCAGGAATAACCCGACTAATAAGAGAACCCAAAGTACCAGTTTCGGCAATCAATCCCGAACTTACAATCGGAAATGACTCTATAGTTACAGGAGATGAAACAGTGGAAAGAGTAGCAACAGAACCAGGTCCAGCACCTCCCTCTCCTGACGGGAGGTCAAATCTTGGAAATTCTGAAAATCCTTCGGACGTAACCTTTATACTTGCTTTCGGCTGAATAACATCAATATAAGCCTGATACTGAACCTTTGACAGACCTAGACCAGGAATTTCTATCTTAGCACCTTTCTCTGTCATGGAATATTTTGTAAGAACAAATAAACCAGTATCCTCTGTTGATAACTCCCTCAAAAATCCTTCGATTGGATAACCAGCTTGGAATGAAACCTCAGGTCCACTAATACCATAAAAGTCTTTGGCAGTATATGAAATACTCTTACCGCTTGGCTCTTCCATTATAACTTCTCTCTTTCCGAACACATCAGAACGCCCCATTCTAACTACAGTACCAGGTTCTTTCGAGGTAGCGGTATATTTAACTTCTCCAGTGAATACCCCTTCCTTTCCTTCGAAAGTTTGAATACCAGAGAAAATAGCATCTCCTACTTGCTTAATAACTATAGGAGGGCGTATATTATATCCCAATCTCTCAACAAAAGTTTCTGCACGAGTTCTTGGAGGAGTTATTTTTATCTCTCTCTCGAATTGAACATCCAAACCCCCATAAGTTGCTCTCTCAATACCATCTGCTTCCTGAAGAGCTTTCAATAAAGCAGGTTTATCCTCGCCGATTAGTATCTTCTCTTTAATGAGTGCAGGTTTTGCTGGACGAACTTCCGCTCTAAGATAATTTGAAACGGCAGCACTGCCAAGAGCTGCACCAGCAAATGCAAAAACAGTCTTACCTAACGCCGAACCGACAGTTGCTCTCTGCTCAAGAGGTGAGAGGTCCTTGAACCCCTGCTGGAATATCAACCCTCCTTCTGGAGCAACTATAGGAATTCTAACTGGAGATATAAATGGAGAAGCAAGTGCACCTGCACCTGCAGCAGCTATAGCAGCACGAACACCGAGAGAACTAAGAACTTTTCCACCAGTAAGAGTAGCACCCACCAATTCTGTTAAACCTCCAGTTACTCCACCAACACCGATTCCAACTAAAATAGTAGGAGTTTCAGTCACGCCAAACCAAGAGACTGCCTGCCCTAACTCTAAACTACCAAAAATAGGTTGGGCAGCAGCCCTAGCTTCATATTGCTTTGTAAGTATAGAATACGTAGCTTCTTCAGGCGTTTGAACATCAGTAAGCACTTGACCTGAAGAATCATAAATTTTTCCAGTTCGCTGTGTAAACTCAAAAGGACTTACAGCCCTTACATAATGTTGAAACAAAGGCTCCTTAGCTCTCTCTTTCAACTGCATGGGCATAGTCACTTTCTCGAAATGTACTTTGCTTAGTTCGCCGTAAGGAACCGTAACAATGCCAGAAGGAGTTTCTACAAGTGCAACAGGAGTCTCGCTAGCTAAAGTCTTAGAAATTGCTCCCTGAACTTGTTTCAATTCTTGCTCCAAACCTGCACGAGATTCTTTTGTAAGGTCAGTGCGTGCAAGAGCTGTTGTTAAACGTGATTCTTCTTTTGCAAGAATACCTCTACTTTCTTGTAGAACTGTTGCAATATCAGTTCCAGTCAAGGAAACTTTTTCCTGTATTATCTTCTGCAAACGCCCTTCTTCTATCAAAAGAGGATGTTTTGGTTCAGGAACTTCTAGCTTAGCGACTGTAGGAGTTGTAAGAACATTACGCCCAACTCTTGAATCAAACGCAGCAGTTCCCCCGACACTTCCACCAACCAGACCTATCTTAGAAATATCAGTTTGAACACTAACAACTGGTTGTGTTGCTTGAGTGACCGTAGGCTGAGTAACCGTAGACTGAGCAAAAGCTACTCCACCAAAGGCTTGGCTAGAATCTACAGGTGGCGTATAAACAGGACCTTCAGGAGCAGTAATAATAGGAGCAACGACCGTTTCAGGCGTAGTAATGGAAGACCTCAGAGCATTAGGAGGAAGAGAAACACCAAGAGCCTCTACAGCTTGCCCTGCTCCTGGACCAGAATACATCTTAATACCTTCTGGAGTTGCAACTTTGATTTCACGCTCGCCAGTTGGAAGTGTGGAAATACTAAGAACCGAAGGCTTTCCTGTAGCAGCAGCACGAGCTACTTGCTGAACCGAAAGCTGACCTTCTGGAGTAAGAGAAGTATATGCTTGCACACGAGCTGCTAAATCTTGAAGTGTTGGTTTCTGCCCACCTGGACCAGGTGCAAAATATCCTGGCGGTGCTGGGGTAACAGGACCGACTGTAACTTTAGGAGAAGTTGTAACTTTAGAAGCAGGTTTTGGAGGCGGTGAAGGCTGACTCTTATAAACTGTGAGACCACTACCAACCTTTTCTATTCGTGTAGCTCCAGTGACAGAAGGAGGACTACTGGAAACGACAGATGTGGCACTACTCGCAGAAGCCATTAAATGCTCAACAACAAACCTACCTTAATGGACTAAGTGGGATTCGCACCCACAGCCTTTCGCTTGCAAAGCGAATGCTCTTCTGTTGGAGCTATTAGCCCTATACTATATGGTTGGAGAGATATATAAAGCTATCGGTATCATAGATTTTCAGCAACCGAAAGCTTTAAATGCTCCACAATACTACAGATGCATTTGCATCGTTATTAAGTAACGCAAATGCTCCACAATAATGAAGAAACATCTGCTACGAAATTAACCTTGCTTGCGAAGCTTACGAAGATTTTTAATTGCATCGTCTCGGTCCTTTGGAGTGAAAACATACCCTTCATCCGCTATAAAGAAATAAACTTCAAGAGGCTTAACGCCAGCTTTCTTAGCTGCAATTGAATAAGGTACTTGTTTATCAGTCGCATAGACACCATAGAAGTGCTCTAGAGCTTTTCGTATCTTCCACTCATTTTTGTAAAAGAAATTTGTCATAACAACACCTCAACTTTCCTATATAAAGATAGGACTAATCATCCTTACAAATTATTAAAGAAAAAGAATCAATCGTTATAACGAGCAGTCAATCGAAAATGCCTAATCTTAGACTTTCCAGCAGAACGTCTCTTTGGCTTTGAACGTGTCGCACGAAATTGTTTCAAACCCATTTAAATGCTCCACATTAAGTGATGCAAGAACTATCGTTGCAATAGAGACAATCTATAATCGGAATGCTAGAATCTTCATCTCTGAAAATTACATCCCATCGCATTCCACAATTTATACAATACTCTACTCCGTCTTCTGTTTTTGTTTCCATCATTTATCCATCAAACCCTTTTTGGAACCGAGAATCACAATCTCTTTTCCCATCTTAAACTTTGTAGATTCGATACCTGAAAGCTTCAGCGTATTCATCAAACGCTTGGCTTCCCATTCTGAAGAAACCCTATACTCAAGAAATTTTTTAGACACATCATTCAGCCTCTATAACTGGGAACATGAAATGCACCACAAAACTACAGATGCATTTGCATCACTTAATAACGAGGCAAATGCATCTTCATTATTGTGCAGCATTTGCATCGTCATTAAATTATGCAAACCCTTTTTGCTTCGCTAAACTATAACTTATTGCGACTGCCTGTTTAACTGGCTTGTGCTCCTTCTTTACCAAATAACGAATCTTACCAGAAATAAATTTCTGGGCAGCAGGAGTAAGCTTACTCTTTTGCTTAGAGCTAAAAGCCTCACCTAGCATTTATAAACGCCACACTTACATTCCGAAGCTAAGACCAGCACCAGAACTTTTCGCCATGCACTCTTCGCACCTGCAACCTGCAGCATGCTTTTTCTTTTTATCTTTCTGCATTCCGAAAAGACCGATATTACGCATTGAATCCATATTTTATCACTATCAAACTTTTACAAACCTAACTAATTACTCTCTAGACTGCTGCCTATAAACAATTTCTTTTTGGGAAACACCCTTAGCCATCTCACGCACAATATCCATATTCAACAGACGAGTTTTCTTTCTGGAAAGCTCGGTTGCATAATCAATTTTCTTCTCAACATCCTCGCCAACAACTATTGTTCTATATTCTGTCATACTATTCACCTAAAATTTTCCCGACTTTCATTGTAGATTTCTTCCCACGAAGAAGACCGCATGAGCACTGCTTCGCAGATTGAGTCTGCAACTTAGCTGCCACGTCATGACTCTCAGTTAGCATACCTAACTTCGTTCCGTCCATATATAATACCTTAGCAATTCTTTTCAACGAAATTCTTTGCGTATTTCTTCATACCCTCATTAACTTTGGAACTGTGCATAAGTTTCTTATACGCCTTACATCTCGCTTCTTTTGTAAAAACCATTTTACCACCTAAAAATAACTATCTCGGTTACTGCCTGTAATCAAACGCCTTCTACTCTTCGTATTCCTTTAACTTCGCTCGCAATCGAATCTAGTGCACTTTGTGGCTGACCTGCCTGACCAGCACCTGAAAGCTCAGATGAAATCTGACCGAGCGAACCGACACTACCTGGTGCAACATCATTACCCAGAAGTTGTTCACCAATCGCTTGTAGACCAGACTTCTGTGAAGGAACTACAGGCTGACCTGGCACATAGACCTGTGGAGCAGGTCCTTGAATCACAATAGGTCGAACCTGTGGTCTAAAGGCTTCTTGAACCTCAGGACTTGGTGCACCTTCTGCTCCGCCTAAAGTTGGAGAGACAAATCCACCTCTTCCTCTCGCTACTGTACCGCCACCATCTCCTCCTGATGGATATCCATAATAACGTTCTTGACGAAGCTGTTCTGCATATCTCTTTATACGTTTGGAACTTTCCTCAGCTTCTTTCAATCGTATTCTCTTTTGTTGCTCATAACGAGCCTGTTCCTTTAATCTTAAACCAGCTAATATTCTTTGCTGCTGAATAAAACTCTTTTGCTCATAAGGAAGCCCTACTTCAGGTTTCCCAATAGCCTGAAGTCTTCGAATTCTAGCAGCAGAACTTTCCAACTTTCTAGTACCTTTTTCAATACGACCTGGCTCTTCAGCCTTGAGAACAATAGCAGGTCCTTGTTCGGTTTGAATAACTTCCATCTTAGGAATCTTAGAAGCCTTCTCTTTTTTTAGCTTTGGACGATAATAAACTTGAGGTACATATTCAGGTTTAATCTCTCCACTCTGTACTTTTTGCAAGTAACCAGGAAGTTTTGATGGTTTCATTTTTGGAATTACATGCCGTAGACGTGTTTCACGAACATAACCACCCTTCAGTTCACCTTGTCTTTCTGCACGTCTTTCCCGCCATTCTCGGAATCGTTGAATTCTAGAGGGAGATGCTGGAACCGAAGGTGGCATTCCCTTAAATTCTCTCCTTCTCTCACGTAAGGTTTCACGCAGAGCAGTTTTAGACATTCCTGAAGGGTCAATTGGTTTGAATCGCTCAGGCTCTCTTTGACCTCCACCAAACCTCTCTCTAACACCGCTAGCAAAACTCTTGAACTTTTCACGAAGTCCTGGATTGTAAACATTCAATTCTGAAAACGTATTCTCGCCAAACAGCCCCATTCCGCCCTGATGAGAATTACCTCGATGGACAGAAACCCTACCAAATGCCCCCATTTCTCGTTCTCCACCCACAAGACGCTTCTGTTTCAAAGTAAATGGTGCAATCTGCTTCTCACTACCAACGATAGTCTTCTGTTTCTTCATCGTGTGCATAAGACCCAACGAAGGCATCTGGCGACCTAACTCAAGTCCGCTCATTAGACCTAATCCGCCTGTAGCAGAATCAGATTCACGCCTCTTTTCCTGACCTAGACTAAGCCCACTCATCAGACCCATAGATTCGAGTTCACTCTTTCTTTTCGCCATTATTATCACTAACTATACTTTATTCAAAAGAGTATATAAAGCTTTCGGTATCATAGCTTTCTAACGTTCAATTCTTTCTTTCTCAAGCCTAGATACCGTTTAAGATAAAAAACCGCTTTCTCCAAATCAGCAATTTCAGAACCTTTTAACGGAGAACGAGCAATATACTTTATACAATTTCCAGCATGGAAACCTAGACCCCAACCTTCTATAACTTCCAAAGGTTCGGGACGAAGACTTTTGTAGTGCTTATCATAAACAGCTTTAATAGGCATTACACAACACCAGGATGATTTTTATACCATTTACTACGAGAACTTCCCGTAGCAACGAGAAACTTAGCACAATTTTTCCCTGTGCCGACATAAGTTAAATAATCGCCTTCAAGAATTTCTAACGAACCATAACATGCAGCCTCATTCCCTCTGGATACTTTTGAAATTGTAACATGATACTCTTTTTCGAGAGTACACAATTTTCTACCAATCAATCCAGAATCTTTCCATATACGTGATTCTACCGTAAGTTTCATTTTCAATCATCCCTACATTCCTTTTGAAAATGAAACGTCTTTACATCATGCATTTTCATTCATCTCTATGTTCCTTTTGAAAATGTATCGTCTTTACATATTGCATTGTCAATTCTCTTTTGTAAGAAGTCTAAGCGATACTCTCGTTCGCAGAAGAAATTTTTTTTAAGATTTGTGGTTTTTAATACAAATGTTGCAAAAAATTTCTGTGCTCTGTACTAGAGTTCCACAATCGAAACATGTATCGACAGCGTATGGAATCTCGTACAATTTAACCGTCTTCGAATCGCCTTCTCTATAAGATTGTTATCGTTTAAAAACTCGTTTTACACCTGATACTAATCTATCGACAAATCCAGGTTTCTTAATTTCCTCATCAGCATATCTCGGAGGCTCAGGAGGAGGCTCTTCGGATTCTACTCCAACATCCTCTGGCTCTGCACCAGAACGCATTTGCTCTGCAGCTTCAAGTTCTTCGATTGCTTCTTCTTCTAAATCTTCGGCTGCATGCTCTCTTCGCACCCTATCCGATTCAACATAAGACTCTAGACTATCAACATATTCTTGAACTTCAGGCGGAAGAGGTTCGGCAAACTCTATAAAATTATCTTGACCACGCACACGCCTTGAAACAGTACGAACCAAATCTGGATAACGCTCTTCAATTAGGTCAGCACGATTTTGAAATCTATCACGAGCTTCCTGAATCATCTCTCCAGATAGCCTTCTCCGCTCAGCATCTGCAAAACTTTCAGCAGTACCTTCTATTGCTTGACGTTCGAAAATCCTTCGGGCAAACTCATCCAGAAATGGACGTTGAGAATTCAAAGTTCTCAATCCAAATCTAAAGAGCTCTTCCTGCACTTCTTGATTTGTTTCTAAGGTATCTAAATCTATCTCATCTGCAATCCTATCAAATGCTTCACTATAATCACGAGTGCCTCGTCTAAGCTCATTTCTCAATCGTTCAGCTTGTGGTGACCGAGGCACTTACTTCACTACTCCATCGAAAAAATTATCGCACAAACAACCATTCAGCATGCATACACCGACTCCTACTATCTTCTCAGTATTCTCCTTATAGATTGCCTTATGGTCATACTTTTGATGCCTACAAATTGTACAATCCAGAGTTCTAGGCTTTGAATACCTTTTAAAAGGTCGACTTGAAGCAGTTTCGAATTCCATTATAAAACAACCTCTTCCAGTTCACTTATTGAAGTCTGCTCTTTCTTTTCCTTATGGTCCTGAAAAGTGGCATACGTATCTACGACTACTTTGGACTTACCATCATTCACTACATTATCTATAGAACCAGGAGTATTTAAAGCTTTCGAATAAATGTTTAAGCCAGATAAGAACCTAAAATGAGCTCCAGACTTGGCATATTTTGATTCTCCCAAAAGATTCTTTATATAATTAGGAGGAGGCTTATTGCCCTTGGATGCAATTCGAAGGACAGCATAACGCCGTTGGAGAGTTTTTATAACATAACTCTCATCTGTTCCTGCAAATACCATTATCCGTATCAAGTCAGAAAAAGACACTTTATCAAAACAGACTGCATGGTAACTATTAGAACTAGATTCGAATATATAGAATGTAGAAAGCTTGAAAACATCCTGTAGAACTTTGCAAATTGTCTCAACTTTAGAAAGTTCGGTCTGGTCATAATCAAGCATAATTATATGCTTACCATCTTCACACTTAGAAGTAACTCCTTTTGTAAATACATACCTTTTTATAGACCATCCGATATGTAAAACTATCCTCCCCAAAACTACACGCCAAAACATTGCATCTCCTAAACTTTAGATACCATTATTCCTTTTGAATTCTGATACTTACCTTTTTTATCTCTATAACTTATCTCGCATGATTCATCAGACTTATGGAACACGATTTGAGCTATCCCTTCACCGCCATAAAGCGTAACAGGATACGCTGTTACATTTGAGATTGCCATCGTAATCTGTCCTTCCCATTCTGGTTCGAGAGGCAATATATTCACAAGAATTCCACACCGTGCGTAAGTAGACTTTCCTGTACAAATTGCAAGAACATCTCTAGGTATCTTAAAAGTCTCCATCGTATGTGCAAGAACAAATGAATTCCCATTCAACCGATATTTAGCTGCTTCTACCGACATGAAATTAGAATCATTCGAATTCTTTGGGTCAAGATGTGTTTGAGGAACCATAAACATATTTCCCAATCTTGCATCATACCCAAACGAAGATAAGCCATAAGAAATGACCTTCTCTCCTTTAACTTCACGAGTCGCCTCACAAAAAGGAGAAATCATCCCAAACTTCTTACTCATTTCTCGAATCCACTTATCATTTTTTATTGTCATAAAATTCACCTGCTAATCGAATAGTAAGGAACTATCAAATGCCATGTTCCATTAAAATATCCAATATCAGAAACTATTGCCGAAGTATCTACTAATTTGTAGCAGCGAGCATAATTATACTCAAAGCCGTCATAACCATTTGACTTGCACAATTCCGATGCTTGATTATAAGAAGAAACTGTAAAATAAGTTAATCCAATAAGAAAAACAACAATAAATATAAGGAAAACGTGATAAAATGAAAACCGTTTCTTACTCTTGATAACTTCAATCGAATTCACATTCATCAATTCACCTTTACCATACTTCGCAATATTATACAGAACATGTGGTTGCACAATCGTGCCCTTCGAAAGGACCAACTTACAGGACTCTCCTCAAAAAGAGGAAAATGGTCAAATCGCAGGTAACACTTCTGAAACTTCATAAAAACACAACACTAAAAATTAAGATTCGGAACTTCATCTAATGTTGTGTAAATTTTCAAACCCATTTTCTTCGCCAAGGACAACTCTTCATCAGCACCCCGTGAATGCCCTAGAAAGAAAAGAGCATCACATGAAATAACCCATTCTAAATCTTGTTTCATCCATATTTTGTGTTCATTCTTGCCGTCAATATTACTCTCAGGATGAAGAGTAGCGTAATAACTCAAATGCGGTATAAATACTACATGACCTTTTTTCATCAATTGCAATCCAATACCAATCGCCCTCTGAACATTATCCCAAACCTTTCTGTAATCAGAATTCCTCAGAGGTCCAGCAACATAAATTTTCATACAATCACCTTTGCCTGTTCTCCCCATGAATCTCTACTCTTAACTTATCAAGCTCAAGCTTTCTTGCAAAATCCATAGCAGAAATGATACGAACAATTGATTTTTCAACGTTACATCGCAAACAAGAACAACCCATCCAACACTTGTAAGAACAACACTTCTTATTATCTATATCCAAGCCTTCATTCCTAACATGACCACAATACATACAATATTTTTCGTCGCTAATTTTTGTTCACCTTTACTTATTCTATCAAGTTAACATACGCACTCTATACTACAATCACAAGAACAACTATCACAACAGTCGCAAAAATTGGATTCCTGTGCCCGATAACCACAAATCACACAAAGAGGCGATTGACAGTTACAATTACATTCTAAACGCTGAACCTTTTTCATATTATCTCCCAAATCTTGTTTCATGACTATCCCCTTTCCAACGAGTTTCGGCTCCTTTAATACCCTCTTGACGGAAGTAATCAATACGTGCATTCTCAAAACTCTTCTTCAAGTCGCAAACAAGCTTATAGAGACCTTCCTCATGCTCATTCCCTTTCGCAGCAAAAACTCTACAACAATCCGTCACACAGCGTGCAAATAAATTCTTATTCAATCCCTGCCCTCGAACATATTCAAATATTCGCAAATAATCTTCTTGAGGAATGACAACATCAATCAAACCTTTTTTCACAAACTCAGACTCAATCTTACGAATCAACATTTTACCCATCATCATCTCATCAATCTCTTGCTGAGTAATGTTCCAAAAGAAAGGTACGCATCGAGAAGCAAATGCATCAATTGCAGGATTCTTAGAACGTTCCAACCGACGCATAGTTGTGAAAATCATCCCCACTTTAACGTTAAGCTCAACCATTCCCGACTTGACACGAAAATATGAACCAGCAACTCTACCATGCTTAGAATCTGGCTTTGCTGCATAACCAATAGCTTTTGTGAACTTTCCAGACTCAGCAATCTGGAGTATTCCATTCATGTTACTACTCTGTTCAAAATCATTGCTAATTACAAACTCATCAATAAGAAAAAGACCGCCATCACACTCATGTGCTGCACCAGGAATCATCTCTCCATTCTTACTCAAAGTACCGACAAGACCAGCATTAGTCAAAGAACTCCAAACGGGAGGCTTGCGGACACCATGCCAAGAATTAGAAATATCACTGAGCAACGCAGATTTTCCTGAACCTGACTCTGCTATAAGAAGAAAATGAATCTCTGGACGAATTTTATAGTCACGAAAAGGCTCCTTTATAATAAGAGTTTTAATGCGAACACTTCGCATAACTAATTCGACCATAGTAGAAATCTTATCACGATTAGATTCGTAATGCAACGCATGGTCGAATTTTGGAAGAGAAGTATTCTTTGCTTCCTTCAGACTCTTTGTTTGCTTGTCACTTAACGCACCAATATCGGCGATGAAAACACCCGAATGTTCATCACCCAAAATCTATTATCCTATCTCAGAAATATCAAATACTTCACAAATGGAGCAAATTCCCCACTAAATATACAATACTCTACTTGCCTCTTCACTAAGTGGAGCAAACACTAACATTCCATTACACCATTTCATTGCAAAACTTCCATTGACCCACAATTCTAAACAAACACCAAGCTTAAAGGAAACGGCTCGATAAACTTCCTTATCAGAAGGAGAAACATAACCAGTTTTTGAAGCCTTTGATTGAATGAACCTTACGTTACCGTCCTTGATTGCACACAAATCGGCAAATCCATGTGACCCACTCATTCTTAGAACAGTATAACCATCAGAACGAAGAGCACGCATTATCTTATACTCATACCTAACTCCTCTCTGATACATTCTATTAGGCATATCAATCAGCAGAATTAAACTTATTTACAGCAAGCTGTATTGCCCTTACATTTATATTCTGTTGTCCTAAGATTATCGGAAGATAACCTCACAGGTTGTGGTATTAAAGGAGAGAAAGGAATAGAAGTATACCAAAAGGGATACGAACCTCTTCTATACTTGCAACATTTTTGACAGCAATTACAGTGACATTCACATAACATCTAAATCTACCTCTTTATACATCCACAGGAATAGCAACTTTCTAATCCTAACAAATGTCTCCTACATCCACATTTACACTCATTCGTTAGAATGTTCTCGGTGTCCAAGGCAAATGCCTCAAATCCATTGCTCCGCAACCTTCTGCAGGACAGCGACGAGTTGGAGGTTCTTCTCGGAACTTTGTATGGCACTGTGGACATTCATATTCGGTATTCATACTCAACAACAATAATAACAGTACGGAAGTCCATTTACAATAGTAACTTCCCATAAAATTCCATTATGCTCGCACATAAAAATCGGTTGAATTTGGACAAAGGAGGGGCAGAACGATTAATGACACCAATCAAAAGATTTCGACTTACTTACTTTAAATCGTCCAAGCCCCGTCCTGTTGTCCATCTATGAGGGAGGGATGAATATTACACTATGTTCTCCAGAGTATTTAAAGCTTTGCCTTCCTTAAATACCCAAAACTGGCTGCGTAGGATAGTATAGTCCCAAACCTGTAATAGGATTATAAGAAGTAACATTTAATAATGGACAGAGAGTACGAACTTCATCCATATAAGCCAAACTAGTCAAATGTCCGACCATCATCATTATGATAAGCATAAAGAGAACTATCAGTGCATAAAAGATGTCTTTACGATTACCAACCAACTTTCCCCAATCAACTTTCATATAATCCTTTTTCTTCTATATAGAACGCCGAGTATCTGTAAAGTAAGGAAGCAATTCCTCATAAACTTTTTCAAGAACTTCTACATCTTTTATGTTATGCTTATATATGAGCTTTAACGAAGTCTCATCACCAAAGGCTGCCTTTCTCCATATACGAGGTTCTAACTTAGTTTTTGAAAGCCCATACTTCTCTTTAACCCTCAAAAAGTCAGCAACACTTTCTAATCTGTTTGAGTGCAATTTCAACTTACTTCGAGCAATGAACCATACATCAGTATGCCTCAACTGCCTTGAAAAAGGAAACTTTACTCCAACATCCAATGCACGTGTTCGACAGAAAGGAACATCGAAGTATGTTCCATAAAATGTTATAATCCTATCGAATGTTGGAAGAATTTCAATCAAAGACTTTATAATCCTTTTGTCCATACCTAAACCATTTTGAAAATCACGTTTTTTCAAACAGTCTCCATATACTTGTCCATTATACTCCTTAAGTGCCCACGAAAACATAAAACCGAAATCTCCCTGTAAATTACTTGACTCGATGTCAAGAAAGCCAACTCGCTCATTACCGAAAGTGGCAACAAAACGTTCCCAACATTTGGGATGTTCATTTCCACTATGATTGTGCGAGCAGTGCCAAGATGACTGATGTATTTCTGATAATCCATTATTACGATTCATTTACTATTTCACCGAAAAACTTTTTTACACACATTTCGTGGTCGAATGCAAGCTTCGGCAAAGAATCTAATTTAAATACCTTTGCTTCATCTGCATCATCTCCTGCTTTCAACTCTTCATCACTAACTATTCCTAAATAACAAATAGCATTCACATGCTTTCGAGGGTCTCTGTTCGGTTTAGAACGCATAACAAGCGGGACAAGAATTGTAACGTTCAACCCAGTTTCTTCTCTGCATTCTCGAATAGCAGTTTGTCTGAGCGATTCTCCAATTTCTTGAAATCCGCCAGGCAAAGCCCATTCTCCTTTGAACGGGTCAAACTTTCGTTTAACAAGAACTATGCCTTCTAGTTTTCCTTTAGAATAATAAGAAATTATTGTGTCGGCTGCTGTGACTGGATGGTCGGTTGAGATGTAATCTCCTCTAATACTTGTTTCTTTTTTGGTCGTATAATTTTTGGTATCAAACCTGTAACATCTACACCATTTTTTACGGCGTATATTGTGTTCCCACGACTGATGACCCTGCATGGGTAGCCATGACGCTTAATACAAATACGCAAATTAAGGTCAAGAGAATGAATCTTCCGTCCACCAGTCGGTACAGTCTTAATAGAATCTCCCGAAGCGATAAACTCATCAAACCATCTCATCCATTTATAACGATTATGCATCGTCTTTACAATCTCATTATTAGATATGTTTTCCATATCAACACCACATTACTATAAAAAACGGGAAGGAGTGAAGAACATTCAACTCCTCCCCTAATGAGGGGCTAGAACTCTACGAAGAAAACTTACTTAAGCTCTGTTGGGAGCCAAGTTCCGTCTTCTTTCTTACCTATCTTTTCCTCCTTCCAAGTTGCCTTAACGCCTTTTAGTTTGGCGACAATTTTCTCGGCAACCTGTTCCGCAGATGTTGCACCCTTAACTTCAAGCTTAGTTATAAGCCCAAGGTCACAGCAACGCTCCACGAAAGAGTGGAATACGCTCTCCTTAACTCCAGAGATACTGTACCACTCCCTTTGGTTCTTCCAGGCTTGGTCCAGAGGCTTAATCTCGATTTCAATCTGCCTTCGAGGCTTGCCTTGCTGGTCCTTATATTTGCTATCTACGACAGCAGCAGATACAACCTGCCCAGTCATATTCCTACCTTGTCCTGGTTCTCCAAATTCCATGTTTCTCAACTCTTGTCGACGATGCGTTGGAATCTCAATCCCAAGCAACGTTTATATGTTACAACTTTGTAACTATCAATGTTCAATTTTTTTCTTTTTTCTATTTTTCGTTTTTTCTACCAGAATCTCTATTCCGAGCCTTTGCACCTTTACTACACAATTTCCGCAAAGAATATCTCTCCAATAATTATCACGTTCAGAAGACCGCCAAAAATCAATTATTGCATAGCTCTCCTTAATGTATTTCTTGCACCAATCGCAAAACTTCCTGTCCATGTTTCTTTTCATATTTTACTTCCTCATTTTTCTATTTGACTCTTTAATGGTAAGGTTTCGTACCTTATCCGAACAATCAATGCAAATCATAGTTGCATAAAAATCGTTTTTAATCTCCTTCTCGCAACAATCACAAAATTTCTTATACATGTTTTACTTCCTCATTTTTCTATTTTACACTTGATGGCAAGGTTACTCTTGTTGGCAAGGTCTTCCACCTTCTTCACACAATATTTGCAAAGCATAGCTCTCCAATCTTGCCCATGTTCCGTCCACCACAACAATTGAATAGTTGCATAGCTCTTTGTAACCTCATTCTTACACCAATCACAAAATCTTTTATACATATTTTACTCCTTGAACAACAACCTTTTCATGCAATGTTCGCAAATACGAACATTAATACGGTATTTATTTGTAATGTCCATAGCACAACCATCACAACTACTATATCTCTCGTACGTATCCTGCCCGTGTCCTGCTCTAATTGCTTCTATGAAGTCATCCATTGCACACTTCACATTCCTACATGCTGTTCCTTGATTACAATCATCACATGTATTCACTTCTTAAGCCTCCTAAATTTCTTGTTAATATTTTACTCCTTGCTATACAATAACTTTCTCATGCAATTATTGCAAATCTGAACGTTCCAATAAACTCCCTTTGTAGTGTCCACATTACAGCCATAACATGTACTCATTTTAATTCACCCCCATGTTCCTTTTGAAAATGTATCATCCTTACATTGCTCATTTCTTGAGCCTCCAGAGAATGCCTTTGTTATAGATAAAGACATCACCATTCATTAACTTATTAGCAGGTCCCTTGAAAGACTCCTTAAAAATAAGAAACTGTGCATCCCTTACTTTTTCGCTTTCAGGCTGACGACTAAAGAAAGAAAATCCTGAATCACCGTTACCCTGCATATAGAAGCATCCTATCTTTTCCAGCTTAGGAATACGTTTATCGTAGCTCATAATCAATCTATCCTTCTATAAAAACCGATTTCTGTCTTGGAAGCTTAAAGTCATCTGGATGAACTAGCTGCTTCACTATCGCCTCATAAATCTTCAAAGCCTGCTTGATTTTATGGGCATGCTTATCGCAAGCTCCGATAAGAATAGATGCATCCCCAAGAGAAATCAGATATATTTCTTTTCCTTCCCGATTCAACTTTTGAATCTCATCGCAATCCTTACAGCTAATTTTCAATCACCTTTATATTCCTTTTGAAAATGTACTTTCTTTACATATTTCATTTTCAATCATCTCAATCACAGCATAAAATACGTTACTTCTTTCCTTTCAATTCCTTTCTCGCCTTAGAAAACAATCCATCCTCATTCTCCTTTTCGTCATCTCCAACAAGCTTATCCAATTTATCTCCTGCTCCTTTAAGACCGTCAAGAAGTTTTTTCACGCCTTTAATCCCTCTTTCTCTATTAGCATCCTTAGAAGCTTTTTCCCTAACTTCCTTCAAAACTTTTTCTTTCTTAATTTTCTCGTAAGCTTTCAGATACTCCTCTTCCTTTATATTATCAATCTTCTCATCAAGCTCTTTCTTCTTACGTTTCCGTTCCTTATGAACTTCAATCTCTTTCTTTATAGAATCAAACACTTATTTCGCCTTCTTGCTAAAGCAATTCGTACAAATTACACTTCCTCTATAGTTAACTGATGCGTCACCAAAAGGCTCATCACAAATTGGACAAATAGTCAGTTTTTCTTTATTCTTTTCCTTATCCCGAATGTTCTGAATGCAAAATTTGGAACCACGGTGCTGACTCATCGCATATTCAAAGTGCATATCAGTATTTCCAGTTATAATTCTTCCACAATCAGGACATTCTTCACTCCTGATTCCCGCAGAACCTTTTCTACAATTTTTAGACCCTCGATGCTGGACAAGCTGAAATTCAAAATGCTTCGAAGTATATCCATATATAATCTTTTTACAATCAGGACACTTCTCACTTTTAGGAGCTTTACCAGCTAATTGAGCATCAATCTCATTTTTCTTATTGTACATCCAAGCTTGATATTCATCTATTTCATGCTTATCGCAATATTGAAAGTATTCGCTATTTCTATAACTTTCAGCGTTTGCACCACGTTCTCTAATATCATCCTCAAACTTTGGAGGAAATTCATATCCGCAAAGAACACATGTCCATCCTTCAGTACCTTCACCAAAAGTCCACCAATCAGGCTTAGTTTTAAGCCATGCTTGATTCCTCTCTCTTTCAACATCTTCCTTTTTTCTCTCTGCAGCAACAGCTTCGGCTGTCCATCCGTAATAATTCTTTACCACTCCATAAGGCTCATCAGGAATTGCATTCTGCTTCTTTCTCCATTCAATCCATTCTTGACGAAGACTTTCTGGAACTTCTTTTCTATCTTTCACATGAACACCCTTTCTATCTGTCATTATACTATCACTTGAGTATATACATTATATGTATTCCAAAGTATTTAAAGCTTACGGTGTCATAGCTTTTTAGGTCTATTTTCTGAAAATAAAAACACAAAAGAATATACACACTAATGCATTATAACTCTCAAATGCCAACACAGAGGTCCTTTGGGAGGAGTGGACATATAGTATCTCCTTGATTTTATTGTTGTACATTGATTTTATTGTCTTTACTCTTTAAGATACACACACCACATAAATACTATAAGAATAAAAACTGGTAACCCCCTCCTGACACATCAATGGTGGTATATTGAAATGATGTACACTATACTTTGTAATACCCAGTAGGTACCTTAAATTTTATAAGGTATATTGGTGGTATGTGTAGTCATTCGATGATTTTATCTAAATTGCTTTATAGATATGATATACTCTTAAAATATAGGAAAGTTATGACACCGAAAGCTTTAAATACTCTGACACACATATTATGCTTTTATCCGTTCCTTTTCCCTGAGTGCGGTTTTACGGAACGGACTTACCTCCCTCCCAAACGAAAGAACCTTGCCCGCTTTTTATTCTTATGGGCTTTCTTTCATAGTTTACTTCTTTAGCCATTCTTCAAGCGAGGCTATCGGTTCTTTCATATATAGGTTCGTTCGTGCTGTTTCTTGGTAGCATGTCACGTGGTCTCCGTAATCACTTACATAGCCGTTTGTGAATCCTCTATCTATGCAGAAGTTCTCTACCGTTTTCACTCCTATTTGGTAGTTGTTTGTTGCCACTGTTGTGCCAGTTCCAACTAACATTCCAATTAATAGTGCTGCTGCTATTCCGCATATTAACATATCGTTTTCAAAGGTCGTGTATTTTTCCTTCGTTGGTTTTTTGTCTTTTTGTTTCTTCATTTTCATTTTCATATTCGTTTCTCCTTCTCGTGATGATTGTGCTTTGTGCAGAGGTAGAGCGTTCCTTCTTTGATGCCTTCTTTCTTCCAATCTCTATTTTTTCTGTCCATCATCAAATCCTCGTGCATAAGATGAGTGTGCTATAAGTATTTCTCTCGATGTTAGTGGGTCTCCTCTTATATGCACAAGATGTTCGTTTCCCCCATCGATTTTACATAGTGCACAGTTCTTGTCTTTGTTCATGGGTAATAATCATTCCATTGTTTTGGAGGCATCTTTTTTATGCTTTCCCAAAATTCTTCTTGCCCTTCCGTCCATTTTTTTCTTCCTAATCTTATATAGAGTTTGTCTAAGAATTCTGGATGCTTGCATATTGTAGCTTCTTTACAGCATCCGCAGTAGAAAATGCTTTTCAATTTTAGTAGTTTGAGATGTTTTGTACAGGATGCTTCTTCTTTGCATCCACATTTCCACTCTTCTTTCTTAATTCGAACTTCTTTTTTCTCCTCTTCCGCTACCGTCTTTATGTTTAGAAATTTTTTCAAGTTCGATGTGGACTCCTCCTCTCCTTTTCCTTTTGCCATAAGGTTCCCTTGCATTTATCTTTTTCCTCTCAAATTGTTCTTGGTTCTCTGACATTTCTTTTCAACGCCGTGAATTTTATTTTTTTGCTATCCAACATAGTCTGCTCTTTCTTCCTCTGGCGTTTTTTTCAAGTTTTTATGAAAATGTTCTGTGAAAAAAAGTGGCTTATCCTCGCTTGGAATAGGTATGCTGTCTTTTGGTTTTAGATTCTGTTTCCAGTTATGATGTTTCGTACAATCTCCACAATCAATGCAGCATCCACATTCTTTGCAAGCAATATGTAGCGAGCCGTCTCCGTAGAGGTCGTTCATAGATATATCTGTCATCGTTTTTCAAATCCTTGACTTAAGAAGAAATTCTCCACTAAACTACATGAGAATTTGTACCACGTAGTGACGATGCAAATGTCTCTTCACAATTTTCAAGCATTTGCTTCACCATTACGTTTTGCAAATTATTTCAAGCAGCTTACGTGAAACCATATTACTGATATTGCACTATCGTTAAACATGTATATTTTCGTTTCGTTTTTATGAATTACTCTGCTGCATTTTTTACACTTTTTGTTTGTTGAAGTTTTTGTCATTCTATTTCGCATTACGCATTTCACATGTACTATATCATCGCTGGCATCAGTTATCACTATCAGGTCGTTTCCCTTTCTATTACATTCCATGCATGTTTGCTTATATTTATTTTTTCCAATTGTAAATTTCATTTTCATTCACCTTTATGTCCTTTTTGAAAATGTATCGTCTTTACATAATACATATTCAAGCATCTCTGTGTTCCTTTTGTTAAAAGCAAAAGAAAAAAATTATTCGTGATACTTCAATTCGTTAATCTTGATAATGATGTATCCTGCTATTATTAATCCGACTGCTTGTGCTATCGATGGAGCAAACGGAAGGAAGTATAGTACCCTTCGCTGTATGCCAATCAATGTCAGTGCCGTTATCAATGCCTTGACATAAGATAGCAATTTTCTCTCTGCTGCAAGCCAAAATGTGCTGTCCCCTCTGTTCGGTTTGGCTTTGTCGTATAGCCAGTATATTAGCTCACCGAGAATGACCATTATGCCAGCTAGGGCATATATCATATTCGCAGTTGAGGGGTAATACAGGTTTCCTGTAACAAAGAACACAACAGCCAGTGCCATCCATGCATAAGGTATGGCTCGCCACTTTCCGTTGGTTATTATATATGTCAGAATAGCAGTTCCTACAACCGCTCCTGCCTGTATCTCGGCAAGTTCGAGTGGAGTGAAAGCTTGTCCAGTCGCCTGTCCCAAGAGTAGCAATATAATACCTATTGCAGTACCCAGACCCAAGCCCAGCCAGTTCCATTTCCACTTGTTTATATCAAGCGTAGGTTTGTATTCCTCTTTGACTTTCATTATCATCTTCTCTTTTAAGAACTAGTTCTTTTCCTTTGATTGTTTCGTTAGTTTTTCTTTAAGAATTTCAGTATTCATTGCCCGCTGGAATCGAGTTAGCCATTCCTTGTCTTCAATTAGGAATATGCATTTTATCTTTCCGTTTGTGCAATCAATCAGATGATTTTCGATTAGTTCTCCAAAACGGTTGTTTGGGTACTTTGCCCACAGTTCCTGTAATAGTTTTAATATCTCTGCTTGCGAAGATGTTACTGGCATTCACATTCCCTCCTATATCTGTAGTTATAATATCTGGTCGTTTAAATAAATTCTGTTGTGGTAAATTTACCGAATCATTTATATAACATGCGGTTGGTGTTTCATCGTAGCAATAAAATGAATTTTTATACGGTTCTGTCGGAACACTTGCTGATGGAATGGATGTTGCCACTATCGTTCCTAACAGTATCATTAGTAATGGCTTAATCGTACCCACCGTCTGAACTGTATTCCAATCTATCTGCTACTATCATATATAATATTCCTACAATTCCAACCACTCCTGCCGTAAAAAATCCTGTCATCTGGTTTGGAACACTTCCTGCTAGTATGAACATTAAAATGGCTATCATACCCATCAGTGTTCCAAATATTTTTGTTGTTTCTCGGAACTCAAACTTCTTATTTGTCAAATCCTTTGGACGGCATTCTCGCTTGCATATCTCTCCACCGCTTAGAATGTGCATGTGGTGCTTGTCGTTGCATTTTATCAAATGTTTTTGGACAATGTCAGAAAGCTTAAGGCAAGATTTCTTTATCTTTGCCTTTAAAGGAGTTTTTTTCTTGCTCATGTCTAGTCCTCTGCATCGTTCCTTTCAGCTTCGTCCTCTTCGTCTAGCATCTTTTGTATCTCTGAGAAGTCTTCATGACTTTCCTCTTCATCGAGCATCTTTTCTATCTCCGTGAAGTCTTCTAGAACTTCTTCGTCTTCTTCATCAACTTCATCATCTTCCTCAGTCTCTTCTTCCTTTTCATTCTCTTCTGTATCTTTTTCCTCTTCATCATCTATTTTTTTCATGTCTATATCTTGCATCTAAACACCTCAGTTTATAGACACTGGTTTAACCAATGTCTTGGGTTTTATGGTCTTCTTTCTTAAGAACCATCCTGTTGCAAGTAATATTGCAACACCTATCCATGCATATACATCTCCAACGTAGAATATCAGTCCTAATCCAACCAGAAGAAATATTATGGACGATACCGCTAGTTGTGTCCTATTTTCTAACATATCTTTCACAACCTCTTATTATTCTTTAATTAGGCTTGGGATTTCTCCACTATCGAATCGGTCTATAAATTCGTCAAACACTTTGGGACAGGTAACTATATATTTACCTTTATCTAAGCCACCGCCGATTCTTACCCTAGTTCCCCATGCAGTTGCAGCCTGTATAGCATCCTTTGCATTTGAGAAAATTGCATCGTCACTATCAATTGCTGTACATGATGCGTCAATTGCGTTATACAAGGGGCATGCTTTTGCATTGCTCATTTCTCCTTTCGGAAGTTTCTTTAGTGTCTTTCTGCCTACACGATTCCTGAAGTCATTAACTAGACGTAATGCCTTAGTCATCAGTGTATAGTTTTCGCTCATTTTTGTTCACCTTTATACTCCTTTTGAAAAGGTGTATAGTTCTTCAAACTTCATTTTAACTCACCTTTCAGTATATTATTTTTTAATCAGGCTTGGAATTCTTCTGCTATCGAATCGTTTTATAAATTCCCTAAATATTGTGGGACAGGTAACTATATATTTGCCCCCAAAGTTATAAACTCTTATAACTTCATCAGACTCGTCGCTGATTTCCACGCTTGTTCCCCATGCAGTTGCAGCTTGTATTGCATCCGTTGCACGTGAGAATGCTAGGGCATTACTCTTAACTGCTGTACATGATGCATCTATTGCGTTATACAATGGGCATGCTCTTGCACTATTCATTCCTTTTGGAAGTTTCTTTAGTGTCTTTCTGCCTGTACGATGTCTGAAGGCATTAACTAGACGCAATGTTCCAGCCATTAGTGTTGTAGCACTTGCATTGCTATAATCTTCGCTCATATTCAATCGCCTTTACATCCCTTTTGAATATGAATCATCTTTACACAATTCATATTCAATCACCTTTCAGTATAAGATTGTTAAAAGAAAATGTTCCACAATAATGAAGAAGCATTTGTCTCGTTATTAAGCGACGCAAATGCTCCACAATTCTAGACAACCAATGTTAGTTGAATCGGATGGTCCATCTTTGGAAGAAGCTTAACAAACTCCTTTGCCAAGTCCTGACACGTTTTATTTGTTTCTATGGAAGTTGATTCAATTCTGATGTATGGATTCTCCGTCCAATGCATGTCAATCCTGAGTGTTATCTCGTTTCCCTCTGGATTGCTGCCTTTCATAACGATTTGACCTTCTGTTGTTTTATCGTCTATTTTATCAACTTCAACAAATCTTTCGAGAATTTCTTTAATTCTCTGCGGTGTCAGAACTCTTTTTATAAAGATGTTGTCTCTCAGCCCTATCGGAGCATCGTTGCTTAGCTTAGCTTTCTTAGACTTCTTATGTTTTCCCATTACATTTCCCCCCTCTAAGCGATAAGCTTAACTGTTATCGGAACAGTTATCTTAGCGTTTCTGTATGCATTATCGAATGCGAGTGCAAGCTTTTCTGCATATTTGTTGTCTACACTTCGAGTTGCTTCAATGACAATATATGGAGACTGGGTAGACATGTCTTTTATTCCCAGAATCAATCTTGTTCTCGGAAACATCTTATTTTCAAAGATGTTTATAATCACTTCGCTTATGTTTTTACATTCCGTTGAGAACCTGTCAGTTGTCAATCCAGAATTTTCTAGAGTGTTTTTACAAATCTGTAATGCTCTCTGTTCTGTCATTACTCGCTTTATTTCTATCATTTTCGGAATTGTATGTACCGTCATCTAATCCCTCCTTGAATTTTTATAGATAAAAAGAAATTAAAAAAACTGTTTGTTGGTCTTACTCGCAGGCTGCTACAGCTTTCGGAATAAGAGTTATGTCTCCTACTACTCCTATTTTTGAACTAGACATGTTGTTGTCAACACGTGACTCGTCCGAATCCTTGAATACCTCGAAATAAGATACGTTGTATTCCGTTGCCATCTCCTTTAGAGCCTCTCGGAGGGTCTTATCCGCTGGAAACTTCTCAACGTACTCTCTTCCGTCTTTCTTCAAGGTTATCTGGACCTCTTCGCCATCTAGTTCATCTGCATTCCATGTCTGTGCTGTCATCTTACCGACCTCTTTTATACACATCATTCGATGTGATGAATATAATGGAAAATTCCATTAAACTACTGCATCCACAAGTGCTTTCCTTACGAGCCAGCCCCTTTCTATCCAGTACTTTGGACCTTTTCGTTCCGATTTTATTGAAGTTCTTCCACAGCCAGCATTGCAGTTTGGAGTTTTGCATACTCGGTCTTCATGTTCTGCTTCCTCTTCGTGTTTATCATTCGGAGTAGGTGATGTTGGCTGCGGAATAGGTATCTGCGTCTCTGGCTGTAAAGCTTCTGCTTTTAGTTGTTTTGCGATTTCAGCAGCAAGTTTGGAATAATCTAGTTCAATTACATTTTCTTTTTCAAACAGTTTCATTGTTAGCAACCCCATCAATTTCCAGAGAAGCTTATCCCATATAGTCTCTGTATCCAGCGAATGCATATCTGTTGTATTCTGTTTCCTTATCTTCTTTTTGACATTCTCTACATTCTCCTTCTCTGTTCTCAACTTCTCTCATACATTTCAAGTGATGTATGTGACCGCATCCTTTGCAGTATGCTTGCTGTGCTTTTCGCCTTGATACTGTATTTCTACATTCTCCACAAATTAAACTCCAATATAGCTGTTCCTTTGTATTTTCCATCTTTTCAGTTTTCCACGTTTTAGAATCATTGTCCCAGAATCTTTCGCCATTAAGATGAATCATTTCTTTTGCTTTTTCCACGAATTCGGTGAGTACAAAATAGTCTGCATCCTTGACCAATTTAGCTTCTATAAACATTATCTTTCCGTCTGGTAGAATCTTTCGTACTTTCGCAGCATACTCCTTCTTATTATTCACAGTTATGGATATATGCGAGGATATTGCCGTTGTCATATCTGTTCCGCTACAGAATGCACTCATACTTGCATGACTGTGCATAATGCCCAGAACCTCCTTTCGTTTAGCAACCTGCTTACTTCCTTCTGTCGTGTGCTCTACAGTAGTACTTGTTGCCTTTTGGTCATATATTTCTATATCTTTAAGAATATAAACCTGATTCTTTTCATCGTATCCTCCAATCATTACTGCCATCCATTCGTGGCTAGGAAATTTATAAAGCATAGAGTTTATTTTAATTTCTGCTTCCGCTTGCATCACTATTATCGGTTTTTCTTTTAGCATCTTGTAAAGGTCTGGCAGGGATTTTTCTACTATCTTTTCATATACGTTTTGTCCATCTCCGATGTCGATAGTTTCGATTCCCTCGTTACACCATGTTCCTTCGCTGTTACATGAGATAGAGTTGTCTTCTTTTTCTGGAGCTTCTTCTTTTTCGGCTTCCTTTTCCGTTTCTGTCATTATTATCACTTGATTTTCATCATCTTTCATCAGTTACACCTCATCTTTCTCCACGAATAGTTGGTTCTTCTGCTCGTGGTGCAGATTCTTTGGTCTGTGGCGTTTCTTTAATTTTATTTTCCTTATGTTTCTTAGACCTGCAACATTCCGTACAATACGAAAGCTGCTCCTTAAAACATTCGAAACATTCATCTATCTTTATCTTTAAATTCTTTCCTTCGTCGGTTTCTACCCTGTATGTGTTATAACGGAAACCACAATTTCTGCATTCTTGGTAGCAGGGGCATCTTTTCTTAATCGGCTGGTTCCATGCTGTTTCACACTCGTCACACAGTGAATTTTCTTTGCAGTATTTAGCACCAATGTCTGTAATATAGTTTACCACTTTTTCGAGGTTCGAATTTGAAGTTACGCTAGCCATCATAAGGGATTCGTAATTGACGATGGATAACAGGTCTTTTACTTTTATAAGCTTATCCAATATGTCTTTAGTCTCTAGTTTAGGTCTTTCTTTAAAGCCTCCGATGCAAATGTTGCCGTAATCGGATGATGCATGAAAACTCGGCATCACATGTAGCTGTGGAGTTTTTAAGTAGTATTCTACGAATTCTCCTCTTGCGTTAAAGTTTGCACAGATTATTGCGTTCTTCTTCATTACAAGCTCTTTTGGGAGGTTGTTTATCATTCCATTGAATGTGAATTTATCAATAACAAGTTTGGCTTTCATTCCTATTGACAAATATGCATAATTTCTTGCTGTATGGTTATAGAATATTACAAGTCTTTTTCTATACATTTCCTCCGATTCTTTTGGCAGAGGTATTGTTTGTGAAAGTTTGTCCCTGAGAGTTTGTGTTTCTCTTTCGTATTTTGCCCTTACAAGACTAACAGCTTCTTCTGCCCTAAGGGCAGCGTACTTAACCTGCCATTTCTGTTCCAGAGTTTCTTGGTCCTTTTTTAAAACTGGAATTATTTTGTTCGTCGATGCTACAACACAGCATTTTGTATATTCTTTTCCATCTACGGTGTAGGTGTTTAGCCTGTTATGCGATGTGTCGGTTGCTAGAATTGTGTATACTGGGTTTGTTATTATAATCTTTCCAATAATACCTGCAAACTCTTTACCTTCAGTGATTGCAGGACCGTACGTTACCGTTGCAATTTCTCCAAGTTTCATATTCAATCGCCTCTATATTCCTTTTGAATATGAATCATCTTTACATCATACATTTTCAATCACCTTTACATCCCCTTTGAATATGTATCGTCTTTACATAATACATATTCAATCATCTTCATCCCATCCTCCCAAATCTCTAGTATTGGCTTCAAGGGCATTGGTCGATACTTCTTCTAACATTGGCTGCAAAGGCATCGGTGCGTTAATTTGCAGAGGCGTTGGTCTGTTGTTTTGTGTTGCGTTTTGTGTTGGTTTCTTCTCAGTTATTTTTTGAACAGTTTTTGGCAGGATTTCGAGTATCTCATCAACCTTTTGTTTTACAATCCAATCCTTCACAGGCTCGTGTCCGTCCATGTCCAAATATCTTCTCATGAAGAGCCTATATGCGTGAAATGCTCCCATAAGATTTGCGTTGAAATTCTGAGGTGAGCTATATCCTCCTTCACCGATTTGCCAGCAGAATCGTTCTGAGTCGTCAAGAATTGACTTCACTTCATAGTAGTCTTCATCACAATTTACTATCAGTTTATTCTTAAAGTAATCCGCTATTTTTATCTTTGATTTCAATTCATCCGTACATACAAATGCAAAATCATTCCTGTCAAATACTGCTAGGTCTATTTCATCAGTTGCCTTCATGTTGTATGTTTCAATCTTGCATACTGGGTCAGACCTGCCTTCTATATTCTCTTCGACTGCAATGGTCTTGCTTGTTCCAATCTGGTTCATAAAGAATAATTGTCGTCCAAGATTCTTGTGTTCAACAATATCAAAATCAACTAAATCGATTTCTGTTATCAATGGGAGTTTAATGCTGCTACTATTTTCCTTGTGCTTAAACTCTGCATTCGCTTTTGTTAGCATATATGCTAGGTGGCTTCCGACTCCGCCCAATCCGAATACAATTACTCTCATAGAAAATACCTCCTTAAAATTTGGCGTGGAAAATTTTGCCCTATACATATAGCACGGAAAAAGGGAGAGGAGTATATAAAGCTTTCGGTGTTTTTTTCACCGTTAGTTGCCATTGAGGAAGAAAACACATCTTCTTTATATTTTGTGTTTTTTTCACCGTTAGTTGCCATTGAGGAAGAAAACACATCTTCTTTATATTTTGTGTTTTTTTCA
>Ga0187893_10001883_pt1 | contig 47954 bp, 40 predicted proteins | sample MA1701074metaG_FD_139574 | JGI IMG/M metagenome (GOLD analysis project Ga0187893, IMG submission 139574) | White microbial mat communities from a basaltic lava cave in the Kipuka Kanohina Cave System on the Island of Hawaii, USA - MA170107-4 metaG ... | reverse complement strand
CTTCAGGTTTCAGAGTTTGTTTGCATTTGGGTGCCTGCATTTTGGTGCTTGCACTTTGTTGCTTCTGCCTCAATCTTCCTTACATTTTTTTAATAGCCCACAGATTTTCCCCACGACTGAGGAACCCGTACTTTTACCCCGTGCAACGCCTTGGTCTCAGCCAGTCCCTCCAGCAAAAGCTGTCGCCCCAGCAGATTCAGTTCATAAAACTGCTGCAGGTGCCGACCGCTGAGCTTGAAAACCGTATCGAGGAAGAGTTGGAGATCAATCCCGCACTGGAGGAAGGGGCCGAGGAACCGGAAGCGGAGTCCCAGGCGGAAGAGTCAACGACAGAGGAGACGGAAACCACTGAAAACACCGAAAACCAGGAAAACGAGGATCTGGACATTAAAGACTACCTCCAGGATGATGACTACAGCGGTTACAAGTCGCAAAGTGATGGCGATGAAGAGGAGAGGGAAGTTCCCATATCGGCGGCCAGCTCGTTGCATGAGAGCTTGAATTCCCAGCTTGGTTTCCTGGGACTTGACGACCGGCAGCTCGCCATTGGCCGACAGCTCGTGGGAAGTATTGAAAGCGACGGCTATATACGCCGTGAATTGGAATCGATTGTCAACGACCTTGCCTTCTCCCAAAACATTGAGACGAATCTTGAAGAAGTGGAGGCCATCCTCAAACGCATACAGGGTTTTGATCCCCCTGGGATCGCCGCACGCAACCTGCAGGAATGTCTGCTCCTCCAACTCGAACGGATAGACGATGGTCAGGACGTAGACGTTATCGTGGCGCGCCGAATTATCACGGAGTGCTATGAGGAATTCACGAAAAAACATTACACGAAAATCCAGAAGAAACTTGACCTGGATGATGAGGAGTACATCCGCGACGCCATCGAGTTGATTGTCAAGCTGAACCCCAAACCTGGCGGCGAAACGACGACGGGAATGGTGAAAAACCAGTTTGTCATTCCCGATTTCCTGCTGCACAACAACAATGGCAAACTTGAACTTTCACTTAACTCCCGCAATGCGCCTGAACTTCGGATAAGCCGGTCGTACACAGAAATGTTCAAGGCCTACGACAAGAGCGACAAGAAGGACAAGAAGCTGCGTGAGGCGGTCTCTTTTGTGAAGCAGAAGCTTGATTCGGCCAAGTGGTTTATCGATGCCATCAAACAACGGCAACAAACGCTGATGCGCACGATGCAGGCGATCATCGACTTTCAGTACGACTATTTCCTGGAAGGTGACGAAATCAAGCTCCGGCCCATGATTCTGAAAGACATAGCAGAGCGGATTGGGATGGATATCTCCACCGTAAGCAGGGTTGCCAGCAGCAAGAGCATTCAAACGGACTTCGGAATCTACCCTTTAAAGTACTTTTTCTCCGAGGGGATAAGTACGGACTCAGGCGAGGAGGTAAGCAGCCGTGAAGTGAAGCGGATCATCCAGGAACTTATCGTTAACGAGGACAAGAGCAAGCCGTACTCTGACGAAAAAATTGAAGAAATCCTCAACGAGAAGGGTTACAACATCGCGCGCCGCACCGTGGCCAAGTACCGCGAACAGCTCAACATACCGGTGGCACGATTGCGCAAAGAGCTATGACTGATCCTGTTCGCGGCGCTGCACGCATTGTTTCCTATTTGTTTCACCCGTTGTTGTTTCCGACTTATCTCGTGCTGGTGCTCGGATTCCTTATGCCGGGCTTTCTGCTTATCCCAACCAACGCTATTTGGCGGTTCGCCGGATTTGTAGCAGTAATCACATTCATATTCCCCGCGGCGAACTTGCTCATGCTGAAGGCGTTCGGCTCTATCTCGTCACTCGAGATGAGGGAACGGCGTGATCGATATCTCCCCTTTGTCATGATCACGATTTTTTACGCTGTTGTGTGCGGGATGTTTTTTTACAAGGTGAGTTTGAACGTGAACTTCAACAAGGTTATGCTCATCGTTACCGTCTTGACCGCTGTGGCCACGATTGCCACATTTTTCTTTAAAGTAAGTGTTCACAGCCTTGCAATAGGCGGCGCGTTGGGGATCGTGATGCCGCTCAACAAAGCAGCAGATGGTACATTGCTATTTCTGGTAGTTGCCATGATCGTAATTGCCGGGACTGTCATGTCGGCCAGGCTATACCTGCAGGTCCACGGCATGAGGGAAGTGGGTTACGGCGCGGCCATCGGCTTCGCTGTTGGCTTTCTTGGCATGAACCTGCTCTTCTGAAAGCATTACCTTCGCAATACAAAACAACATCGGCACTTCAACACAACAATATTTATGGCCTACCAGTTTATCGCATTTGAAGTCTCCTCCGGGATCGCGGCAATCACGCTCAATCGGCCAGACGTTTACAACGCCCTGAATGATGAGATTACCTTCGAACTCCAGGACGCCCTGAAAGCCTGTGCAAAGGATGCTGCAGTACGAGTTGTTGTGCTGACGGGTGCCGGCAAAGCTTTTTGTTCCGGGCAGGACCTGAAATCGGGAGCGGGTCAGAAACGTTCATTTCTCGACTCCCTACATCGCAGGTACAACCCCATTATACGAGCCATGCGTACGCTTCCGAAGCCGATTCTCTGCAGGCTCAACGGCGTTGCCGCTGGCGCCGGATGTTCACTCGCGCTGGCGTGCGATATGATCATCGCCTCTGAGGATTCGACTTTGATCGAGGTGTTTATTAATATCGGCCTTGTTCCGGATTCCGGCTCGTCCTATTTCCTGCCACGGCTGGTGGGAATGTCGAAGGCCTTTGAACTCTGTGCGATGGGCAAAAAGGTGAAGGCCGCAGAAGCCCTGCAGCTTGGACTCGTTTCCCGCGTGGTTCCAGCTGACAAGCTTGATGAGGCCGTGAAGGAATACACGGACTATTTTGCACAGGCGCCGACGAAAGCGATCGGCATCATCAAAAAGATGCTGAACAAATCAGCAACATCTGATTTGGACCAGATGCTCGAGTACGAAGCGTATTGCCAGGAGACGGCGGGAAGCACCGATGATCACCAGGAAGGTGTGAAGGCCTTCTTGGAAAAAAGAAAGCCGGAGTTCTCAGGCAGGTAACTTGTCTCTGGTCGCTGGCTCCCAGCCACTGGTCACCGTTTTAGAATCCGTTCACAAACAAGGTAACCGTCACCGTGTTCATCTTAGTCTTTTCCGGCCCCATGTTAGCTTCAAACAACGGAGTATAGTTATAGTACACGGATGCGCCGAACCCGCCATAGCCGAGGCGGAGGTATCCAGCCTGGCGCCAGCGGTTCATGCCGTGCCATTGCTTGTCTTTCATGGTCCTGTCTTCACCATTGTAGGTGTAGTCCACTTTGGTAAAGGCATCGTATAAGACGCCGACGCGCCAGCCCAGGGAAACGTTGAAGCTCCGTGCAATGTCGTCAGGATTGGTGTCATACCTGAGTTCAAGAGGCGCCTCGATATAGTTGTTGACAATAAATGAGCGCTGAATTGTGCCAGGATAGATGTCGGAGGCCGGGATGAGCGGGTAGGTTCCGTCAGGATCGGGTTCAAATGGCAGCGTGTAATTGTTGGTGAACTTGAATCGTTCCAGGCTGAGGCCGATGCCAGGGTTAAAACTGAATCTTGATTTGAACAAGCGGAATGGATACTGGTAGTACACGTTGAATGTGCGCGAACCCCACCAGCTTTTCTGGAAGTCGGAGGGAACAATGCCGTTCTTGAAGTTCCAGCCGAACTCTACCATGATGGAGCCGGGAATGTCAGGCTTCCAGTTTTTCTTTTTGGTTTCCGGTTGAACTACTACGTCCTGCCCAGCGGCCGTAAAGAATGCACCGGCCAGTACCAGCAGGGCCATCAAACGCATCACCATGAATTGTATCCGAATTTTGAAGCCCCAAAAATAGGCTTTTTTCCTTCGCTTACGCTCGTTACTGACATTCTTTGATTTGAACGAAGAAACCCGTATGACCATTGCAGGGTGATCGGCAATGTTGTGCCTGGACGTACCTCTCTTTTTGCAGGGAGTAGGATTCTTCTAACTTTGCGGCTCGATTTTGAGAAAACAGATCGCCTGGGCCTGTAGCTTAACTGAATAAAGCATCTGACTACGGATCAGAAGAGTCGGGGTTTGAATCCCTGCAGGCCCACCACAGTCCTCCCTTGAACCAGAATGAGTCGGGGTTTCCTGCCCGCCCGGAGAAACGGAATAGGATGTGGGGCAGGCGGATAATCCCTGCAGACCGCTACAGTAAGCGCTTTGGCTGGATTTCTTATTTTGTAACAGCCACCATCGCATGGTATGGTCGAAATGGAAACCGGCAAACAACACCTTCTCAAACTCCTCGACCTCAGGCCACGAATGGATGCCATTCCTCCTGGCTTTAGAACCTACACGAGGCCTGGTTACAGCGGCTCCCCTGAACAGGAAACAGATGAGATCTACCGAATGTATGAGATCACCATGCTGCATCTTGGATCAGGTATCCGGGTAGGCTGCCTGGTGGAGGAGGACTACAATGGAGAGAATGTGGAATATGTCGTCATGTCAAATTTCCACATCATTACAAGCGATGGCAGAAACCTGAGCGCCATGAATGTTGACCTGGACACGGAGGAAGTAATTACGGCCTCCGGAAAAATCCGTTTTAAGGATATTTCGGGGGAACCAGAGTAGCGTTAGCCTGGTGGCTGAGAAAAGTCATCCCGGTCGAGATGCTGACTCGCTATCTTTGGTTAAAATAAAGTAGATAAACAATGGCACCCACGAATTCCATCGGCCTCGATACAGGCAAATCCAAAAAGCTAGCCGCCCGGCTCGGCGTACTTCTTGCCAACTATTCCGTTTTTTACCAGAACACCCGTGGCTACCACTGGAACATAAAGGGAGAGAAGTTTTTTGAACTTCACCTCAAGTTTGAGGAACTGTACAGCGATCTCCTGCTGAAGATTGACGAGGTTGCGGAGCGCATACTCACGCTGGGTTTTTCACCCGACCATCAGTTTTCCAGGTACAGAACAGTTGCATCCATCAAGGAAAGCAAACCGGTCACAGATGGCACCCGGGCTGTCAGGGATATCGTGGCTTCTTTTGGGGCAATCATCGCCCTTCAACGCGAGATCCTCGCACTCTCTGCTGATGCCGGCGACGAAGGAACCAACGCTCTCATGAGCGACTACATTCGTGCACAGGAAAAGCTGGTGTGGATGTATTCTGCGTTCCTGAAGAAGTAGGCTCGCATGGGTTTCCCAGGTCTCAAAAAATAGAAACATCTTTACGACATGGGATTTCGGCCAGTATTTCTTACGCTTCTCCTCGCCATTGCCTGTAACCCGTCAAAAGAGCAGAAGAAGACTGTTGTGCTCAAACCGGACGCCGACAACGGCGGCTTGTTCCTGCCGGATGGGTTTGGCGCGCTGGTCGTTGTCGACAGCATTGGGCAAAGCCGGCACATGGCTGTCAACCAAAACGGGGATATCTATGTGAAGTTGCGCATAACAACAGGGGAGATACTGGACATAGTTGACGGAAACGCCGCACTGCGCGACACCAATGGCGATGGGAAGGCAGACATGGTGCAGCGGTTTGGGCAGTATCCAAACGATGGCCCCTTCGGCACGGAAATGCGTATACATGACGGCTATTTATACTATAGCACGGAGAACCTGGTCTACCGGCAGCGACTTACTCCGCCAACGCTGGTCCCGCAGAGTCAGCCTGAGGTGATCTATATCGACCGGCACCCTCCGCAATACCACAACGCCAAGTCCCTGGCCTTCGACAGGCAGGGTGGGATGTTTGTGACCATCAGCGCTCCCACCAATGCGTGTGAAGACTGGAATACTGTACCGCCAGATTCCATTGCCTGGGTAAAAGGTGAAAAGCCCTGCAATCAGTTAATCGACCAGGCTGGTGTTTGGAAGTTCAACGAATCAAGGACGGAACAATTCCAGGGTGACGGTGAACGGTTTGCCACAGGACTTCGCAGCATAGTCGCAATCGCCTGGAATGATGCTGACAGCGGACTGTACGCAATCGTTCACGCCCGCGACTACCTGAGAGAGCATGCACCCCGGTACTACAGCGAGTGGGACAATGCCATGCTTCCAGCCGAGGAATTTGTAAGAATTGACAAAGGCGAAGATTATGGTTGGCCATATTCTTACTACGATCCGTTTCAGAAGAAGCGCTTGATAGCACCGGAATATGGAGGTAACGGCAAGAAGGAAGCAAAAGGCTACGCCATGCCGCTCGTGGGCCTTCCTGCCCACTGGGCACCCAACGATTTACTATTTTATCGAGGTCGCCAATTCCCCGAACGCTATCGACACGGGGCTTTCATCGCATATCACGGTTCAACAAACCGCGGACCCTATCCCCAGGCTGGATATATCGTGGCGTTCATTCCTTTTGTGAATGGGATGCCAACTGAACAGTGGGAGATATTTGCTGATGGTTTTGCCATGAAGGACACTTTGGTGAAAATGGCGGATGCCCGGTTCCGTCCCATGGGGCTCGCTGAAGGCCCTGACGGCTCACTTTATATCATTGAGTCGAAGATTGGCCGGATATGGAGAGTGTTGTTTACCGGGAAACTCGAGAGTTTCGGCAGTGCTCAGCTGGAGGCGATGGAAAAAAGGAAGTCCATGAGTTATCTTCGCACGCCGGATAAGGGCATATTAAAAAGCAAGTAACGTGGCCCGACCTGTCTACTCTCCCTCACCTGGCTTACCTGGCAAAATACTTGAGCTTGTCAGCCTGATGTCGCTGGCTGCTGCCGTCATATTGACCATACTTAATCTCCTTAACCTGCCGGAAACGGTGCCCACCCATTTTGATGCAGCAGGCAACCCTGATGACCATGGAAGCAGGAACGTACTATGGATCATACCAGTTATAGCGTTGATAGCATACGCTGGACTGACGTGGCTGTCAGGTAATCCAGGGTCACTCAGTTATCCTGTGAGAATCACAGATACGAATGCAAGTGTTCAATACCGCAACAGCGTGCTGATGTTAAGGGTTATGAAATCAGTCGTGCTGGGACAGCTAACCTCTCTTATTTTCTTCCAACGGCAGGTATCCATCGGCGCATTAGATAAGTTACCAGGTTGGTGGCTACCTGTGTCTGTGGCTTGCACGATTGGTACCATTGTTTGGTTTCTTTTCCGGTCAATCCAGCTGCGATAACCTGATCTCCCAGGCTGACGGGCGATGTTCTTGTTTGCTGCGGATCTCGAGCGGTCCGGTGATCGAAAGCTTCGACACAAATTGTACGCCCGGGTGATAACAGCTCCTAGTGCCTGATCAGGACCTTTTCAACTCTTGAGCCGACCCGGACAATGTAAAGGCCGGCAGAAAGGTATGCTGTGTTGATGCGTACCTGGTCATATCCCTGATTTTCAACAATCCTTCTTCCCTGGTTGTCCGAAAGAACTGCAGTGAAGGATCCAGGCGAGGTTACAGTAATGAAATCGTGGGCGGGGTTGGGATATGCAAATGCTGTCAGCGGTTCGTCTTCCAGACCGGTTATCAATGAACAGTCGGCCCAGGGTGCACCCTCAACGGGTTCTCCTGCAACGAGGTCGCGGCCCACAAAGGCAGGATAGTCCAGTGGATACTTTATGGTTCGGAATACTGGTCGCGGCGTGTATGCCGGGTTGGTTGTTGGATCGGTTCGGCCAACGATGCCGTTTACCGTGACCGGACTTTTGTATTTCCAGATGACCTGTTTCAGGGGATTGACCTCCGTTGTGATGCCCTGTGCCGCCGACCCAATGAACAAGTTCCCGTTAGGCATCATTTGTGCGCTGCTCATATTGCGCGAGAACAGGTCGGTTTCCGGAGTGGATGTGTATGTGGTCGAGGCGTTTTCTGGTCCGAAGGTACCGCTGGCATTCAGTGAATAGCTTCCACCGCTGCTAACAGGAGATTCTATGATTTCTACCGAGGAGTAAAAGCGAAGCGGCGCATTGTTGAAGACCATGATTTTGCCGGCCTGTGGTAGTCCCTGCGCAATCCAATGTGTGTGATGCTGCGAGAATAGCTTGGTGTCGTTGGAAGTGCCTTTCCGGTATGCCATCGGATTACCCCAACGATATAGTATGTCGCCGCCTTTCCCCTAGCGGCCGCCGGTGTGGCTCGCCGATTGTGCGGTAGTTGTGCTGTGATCAATCACCCACAGTTCATTGAACGCATGCGCAGAGATCATGATTTGATCGAGCTCCGGATTGTAGTCTATGGCGTTTGCGTGAAGCCAGTCCTTTCCGCCATCGTCGGTGAAGTTGACATCGATCAACTCGGGGTGATCCGCTACGACTCCATAGTTTTCCTTCGTATCGTCGAAATCCTGGATGAGGTGATCCCAGGCATGCCATTCCCAGATGATCTCGCCTCCGTCAGGGACAATGGGACGGACTTCAACAATATGTTCCGGCCAAACCTGGTTGTCAGGGAGCAGGGCTGGGTTTCGGCCCTCGGCAATGGCTTCCTCCGAAGTCTTCTTTTCCCAGGCAAGGATAAGTACGTTGCCGTTTGGCATGGGATGAATGTCGTGGTGGTGCCGGACCAGGTCATTGTTGTAGGTGTACTCCCACACCAGGTTTGAGTTCCAGTCAAGTAGTTCGACGCCACCTCCAGAACCGCCTCCGCCATTAATTACCGCGTTGGTGAGCAACCGGGTTCTGAGGAGCGAGCCGTTGGGCCTGAGGTATATGGTATGAGACGCCATATAATTGCTGGTCCACTTGTTGACAACACGGCCACAGCCGTCGATGAGATATGCTTCTTTGTAGTTTGTCGGATTGTAAAGAATGTAACCCGGTTGGGTGCCAGCCTCGATGTTCAAGGGTCCGGATATCTTTTGAGCCCAAAGGGAAACTTGAAACAGCAGGAACAGGGCAGTCAGGCGGGGCTTCATCCGGAGTCTCCGTTAAAATCGACCTCAATTTAATTGTTTCCTGATTCCCTTCACAGACCTCGTGATTTTACCGCTATTGCGTCTGATTTGGCTTTAACCGTGCTCAAAAATACCGCATTCGTAACCATCTTCGTCGCCCTGAAGCGCATTATGTTTGCCTATGAAAAACCTATTTCAATCGGAACCTGAAATCCTTTCCGTTGTCAATGGCTTCCGCGACAGGAGTCTCTCCAAGGAGCAGTGGACGCACGAAGCGCACCAGGTGACGGCCATCTGGTTTCACTTGAATCACACGCCACCGGAGGCCCTCTGCTACCTCCGCGCCGGGATTATTACCTACAACGAGGCAACAGGAGGGAAGAACACGCATACCGATGGTTATCACGAGACTTTGACGCTGTTCTGGTGCAGGACCATTGCCGGATTTGTCGGGGAGAACGCGGGGATGTCACTTGTGGCATTGTGCGAAAAATTCCTGGACAGTGAATTGGCGATGAAGGACTATCCGCTGCGATTTTACACCCGCGACCGTCTCTTTAGTGTTGAAGCAAGGGCAGCATGGATGGAGCCAGATGTAAAAGTACCGACCAACGTTTAGGTTTGCGTCCAAACCTTGTGCTTTCTTTGGAAGTAGACGAGCGAAATAATCATAAAGAGTGTCCCAGCCACGGAAAGCACATAGCTGGTTGAAATGAAGAACTCAAGCCAGCTCAGATTGGCCTGACCGAAATTCTTATAAAAGGTGACAGCGACACTTCCGACGTAGCCACAGCTGTCTGCAAGGTTGATGAGGAAGGCCACTGTTCCCGCATATTTGAAGGCTGCCAACAGCCTGTCGAAGAAGACGCTGTTGAACTGGATGTACCCGAAATAAAGACCCATCCCCACCAAGGTCATCCAGACAGGAGGTGACAGCATGCCTTGCTGAAACAACCATGTGCTTAACCCGGAAAGTACCATTCCGAAAACCACCATGAAATGGTTAATGACCATGGCTTTGCGATTGTTGCGGATGAACATCAGGCTGCCTATCGCAACCAGAACTACGATGGAAACTGTAGCCTCAGTCTGGGTGAAGATCTCTGGTTTATCTCCGTACCCGAGGGAATTCCAGATCTCACGCGAAAAATTGTCCCTTAGTTCCCGGTAAGCCGTCAGCAATGCATACGAAACGATGAGCAGAAACAGGCCTGGCCCGAAGGTCCGGACGAAGGCCATGCGGTCGCTGCCGGACATGGGCTGACGTTTGGTGCGGGCAGCTTCATCTTCCGCGCTGGGAGGAGGCAGCTTGTCGATGAGCCAGAGAAACAGGAGGAGAGGGACGAAAAACATTACTGCAGAAATAAAGGGCATCCAGAACTCCGAAACTCCCCAGTCACGCATGACCAGACCTCCGACCGTCTTTCCAAACCCACCCGAGAAAATAAAACTTACAGAAAGGCTTGCGCCAAGGACCTCCGTGTTTTTCCTCCCTTCGAGGTATCCGAAAATAAGGCTCCAGACCATACCGAGTGGCAGTCCGTTGAAAAACAGAAAAATAAGGTTGTAAGGAGCCGGGGTTATCGCGAAGAAAAGCCACGAAATCGTGGCGATGCTGGTCATGATCAGGATACCTCGGGTCCGGTAGTTGGCCTTCATCTCGGATACCACTTTGATGCCTGCGAATTTTGAGATCAGATATCCAATAACCTGGAAGGTGATCATAAGCACCTTGTAGTGAACACCCCAGTAGCTCAGCCCATCATAAGTAGCGACCCCGAAAGTTTTTCTGAGAGAGAAAATGCAGCAGTAAGCGCAGAATGCTACGACAGAACCGTACAGAGTAAACGACAGCGCATTGGAGCGCTTGAGCCAGGCTGTGATGGGATGATCGTGCATCGATTTACCTTCTACCCGGAGAACTACTTCCTGTAATCCAGTGCCGGTTTTCGGTCGCCGATGAGCGCTTCATAAACAAACGTTTCGCCACGCTTGCGCTTGAACTCAGCCGTGGCATCAATAATAATCTGAGGTGTGGTGTAGAGGTCAATTGCTGCCAACGCCATCGTTTTTGCTGCGATCATCATTCCCTTGGTTCCGATCGACGTGCCGCCGGCAGCAACGGCTTGCCAGCTGTGCGCCGCGGTTCCGGGCACCCAGGTGGCAGTTCCCAATCCAACAGTCGGCACGGTCCAACTTACATCACCCACGTCCGTTGAGGCCGAACCGTCATACGTACGGAGTGGTTGGATGATATTGGTTGATTCCAGCTGCTGCTCGGTAGTGAATGTCTTCTGAATCTTTGCGGCAAATTCTTTCTCTTCCGGCGAATATGTGTAACCGCCCACGATCCGCAGGTTTGCATCCATCACCTTGGCGAGGGTTTCGTTGCCCAATAGTTCATGAACTCCTCCTGTAACCTCCACCTCAACACGGGTATCAGTTCCCATTGCTGCACCATTTGCGGCGCGTTCTATGCGCTCCCATATTGATTTCACATTGTCACGTTTGGGATTTCGAACATAATAATAGACCTCGGCAAACGCTGGCACCACGTTGGGGGCTTCGCCTCCACGGGTTATCACATAATGGATGCGAGTCTCCTGCGGCACGTGCTCACGAAGCATATTCACCATCACATCCATTGCCTCCACGGCATCGAGGGCCGACCGCCCGCGCTCTGGTGCAGCTGCGGCGTGCGAAGCCTGGCCATAAAAGCGGAACTTTCCGGTTTTATTGGCGAGCGACGAACCGTACCCGGCGCTGTTTGACGAGCTTGGGTGCCAGTTGAGGACGACATCCACATCGTTAAACAAACCCTCCCTTACCATATATACTTTGCCGGAGCCGCCTTCCTCAGCCGGCGTACCGAAGAAACGGATCGTTCCAGATTTCTTGTTTGCGACCAGCCAGTCTTTCAATGCAATGGCCGACGCTGTCGAGGCAACCCCAAACAAATGGTGGCCGCAAGCGTGACCCGCCGCCTGTCCAGGAATTGGCTTCAGTTCGGAAACGGCTTCCTGTGAAACTCCGGGCAAAGCATCAAACTCGCCGAGAATTCCAATGACCGGCTTGCCGGAACCGCAGGTTGCCACAAATGCCGTTGGCATGCCGGCCACAGTGTCTTTGATGTCGAAACCCGCGCCCTTTAATATCCCTTGCAAGAGTGCGGTACTTTGGGTCTCCTGGAATCCAACTTCAGCGAAGCCCCAGATCTTTTTTGCCGCTGCTGCGTACAGGTCGGTTTTCGCGTCGATAGCCCTCATAACCTCCTGCTTGGTTTTCTGTGCAAGAATGGTGAAGTGAAAGGTGATCAGGAAAACAAGGAGTGTCGTGCGCTTCATGGGGCATAGGTTTACCCAAACTTAACCCTAAACCCATGAATATGAAATTAGTAGATTCTCTGTGTATTCAACGATATCGCCATCCCACTATTCGGGGCCTTCGGTTTGCTCACCTTTTTTTCTACCCGCGTAACAATAACGATCAGCACGACCAGGATTGCAATAACCAGGAAGTAGCCAAATACCCGCAGGATTTTTTTCAGACGCATTTCTTCCTCGTGCCTGCGCAAAACGGCGCCATAATTGCGGAACCGTTCTGCTCCGTGGCTCGTCATTTTTTGTCGTCGAAGGCGTATCTCGTGCTTACTCATCTTGGTACTTCAGCTTGATGTTAAAGTGTTTTCTCAATTGGTCGAGGGCCCGGTAGGTTCGCATCTTGGCTCCGCTCTCGGTGATGTCAAGGATGAATGCGATCTCTCTGAAGTCCTTATCTTCAAAGAAACGTAACTCCAAAACCTGCAGCATTTCCGTGGGAAGATCATTCAGGTAAGTAATCAACCGGTGTATCAACTCCTCGTCCCATCCTCCAGGTCCCGGACTAGCCTGCTCCACCAACTCACGGATCCGGATTTCTTCGATGCTGAATATTTTCTTGCCTCTCATCTTCCGGTAGTGCTTGTTGATCTCGTTGGTGGCAATCCTGTATAGCCATGCAGAGAACGGGAGACCACGGAATTGGTACCGGGGAATGTGATGCAACGCGTTTACAAATGTCTGCGAGGCCAGGTCGCCGGCCAACTCTTCATCACCGGTCTGTCGCAACGCGAAATAGAAAATCCTCTCGAAATAGCGTTCGTACAACTCGCCAAAGGCCTGGGGGTTTCGTTTCGACCGTTCAACGATTTCGTTTTCTTCGCGTACCTCGTCGTCCCGCATGGGTGGTTTCTGCTTTACCATAATGCGCCCCCGGTCGTGAAGACACAGTAGCGGTCCATGGGAACGATTTTTTCCTGAATCACGTATCTTGGGGTGACGTAGCTACTCCGAATATCCGGAATATTGAATTGCAGCATGCAACTGGCCCCGTTAATTCTTTTTGCAGGGTTGTTCCTCGTTCCTGCGTTTGTCGCGCAGGCTCAACACTATGCACTGCGTCAATACACGGCCGTAGATGGATTGCCTCAGTCGCAGGTGAATGCAATGGCTGAGGACAGGCTCGGTTACCTGTGGATCGGCACGGCAGGGGGCGGTTTGGCCTGCTTTGACGGACGCGAGTTCAAGGTTTACACAACATTCGACGGCCTGCTGAGCAACATCGTCACTTCGCTGTTCATCGATTCGCGCGGCGTCATCTGGGCGGTTCACCCGCAAGGCCTTAGCCGCTTTGACAGAATCTTATTCCGCACTTACCAACCCCCCGCAACGGCTGAGGGCTTCAGGCGGATCAGGCGGATGACAGAATACCGGGACACTATTGTCATGGTATCCAGCGCAGGCCTTATAGGAAAGATACACCGTGATTCGGTTTACAGCTGGCACGAGAGAATCATCCCCGGAAAAACAGTCTTCTTCACGCATGTCACTTCGCAGTTCACCCCGTGTTTCTACTTGAGCGACAGCTCCTTCCTGATCCCGACAGCAGACGGCTATTCACACGTTTCGCATGCATCGGCTTTTAATATCACCTACAACATGTACAATCATGGCCGGGAAATGTGGCTCGAAACAGATCGGGGTACATTTGCATTGGACCTGGCGACTTCAGCTTTTTCTCCCCGCAGGAAAATGGTCGACCGGTACGTGATTGGATACGACAGCTCTTCTTCAACCTATTGGACGCGTGATGAACGCACACTTTTCAGGGAGCAGGTCACAGGTGACAACGTGACGATCGACACCATCCTGAAAGGGGTGCCTATTACCCAGATGCTGCTCGACCGCGAGGGTAATGCATGGTTTGGCAGCGCGGGCAACGGCTTATACAAGTACTATCCCAAAGACTTCAACAAACTTTACGGCGGGTTGCGTAAGGTGATGGCCGTAAGTCCTGACCGCTCCGGAGCTCTCTGGATAGGAGGCGAAGGCCTGCTGAGGAGTGTAAATGGACGGATCAAATCGTACACGCTCCCAAATGGTGATGACGATGGAGTTCGTGCCATCCGCCTCACGCCAGAGGGAGAATTGTGGGTAGGAAGCTACTCGGGCCTTGGGAAATATGATATGGACAAGGACCGCTTTAAATGGTTTACACGGGAACACGGAATGACCAGCGCCTATGTAACTTCCCTGGAGTATGACGGCCGCCAGCTTTGGATCGGAACAACTGGGGGAGGTTTGAATTATTTTGACGGCAAATCTTTCCAAACCGTCCAAGCCCTGGACAAAAAGAATGTTGCGTCGCTCCGGTATATGACTTCGTTGAGGACGCTGTTTGTAGGTACTGATCTTGGATTGTTTACACTTAAAGATGACCTGACCTTTGCGGAGATTCCCATCCCTCAGTTCCAGCACACCACCATCCTTTCTATGGCGGTTTACCGCGACAGTTTGCTGCTGGCGGCTTCGGGTGGCGCCGGTGTTGCCGTCATCGACCCGCGAAAGGGCACCAAAACTTTCCTTGGGCCCCGTGAAGGTTTGCCTTCAGGCTTTGTATTCCTGGTGAGCATTGACGATCACGATCATGTCTGGATCGGCACCGAGAAGGGAATTACGCGGATTCGGCTGAGCCGCAGGCTTGAGATAACGGAAACGCGCGACTACGGGTTCAACAATGGATTGACCGGTATTGAAACCAATCCCAACGCGTGCTACCTGTCACCTGAACACAAGTACTTTGGATTAATAGACGGTGTTTACGAATTCCTGGGCGGCGAAAGAACGGGCACCCGATCTTATCCGGTCCACCTGACTTCAGTGGAGATTTTTTACGGTGAAACACCCATTCAAACGTATGCCCGGGGGTCAGATCATGACTTTTACGGGATTCCGGTTTCCCTCGCATTACCCTTCGACAAAAATCACATCACGTTGACTTTTAACCGCGTCGACAAGCGTTTTCCCAATTCGGTTCGATATCGCTACTTTCTGGAGAACTTTGACAAGACATGGTCTCAACCTTCGGCAACCGGACGGGTGACCTACAGCAATTTACCGACGGGTAGTTACGTTTTCCGTGTGATGGCCACCAACCAGGACGGCAGTTGGGAATTGCCCGCTATTGCGTATGCCTTCTCTGTGGAGGCGCCTTTCTACCGGACTCCTGCTTTCTTTGCCGTGATTGCGGGAATCCTGGCCGGATCATTTGTGTTGTTTACCCTGGTTCGCATGCGGAAGAATATTTCCCGTGCCATCGAGCTTGAACGTATCAGACAGGAAGAGCAGGAAGTGCTGCGAAAGGAGATCGCCCGTGACTTTCATGATGAGATGGGCAACCAATTGACCCGCATTATCAACTACGTAAGTTTGATGCGACTTAACGGCGAAGGAAGGGGCCAGGAGCTTTACCGCAAAGTGGAGGAGTCGGCAAAATACTTATACAACGGGACGCGGGATTTTATCTGGGCGATCGATCCGGTGAACGATGATTTGGCTAAATTGTTCCTGCATATCCGTGATTTCGGTCAGAAGCTTTTTGAAGAAAAAGGAATTCACTTCCGTGCGTTCAACGAATCGCCGGAAAAAGTGAGGCTCCCATATGGGTTCAGCCGCGAGGCGAATCTGATTTTCAAGGAGGCAATGACAAATGCCTTCAAGCATGCGGGGGCGGCGAACGTGTCGTTTTGGCTGCGGCCGGCAACCGACGGGTATGAAATGGTCCTGGAGGATGACGGCGTTGGAATCGACCCCGAAAGGGCGGGCGCTTCCAACGGAATAAAGAACATCCGGGCGCGTGCCGAGAAAATCAAGGCCAGCCTGACAGTTGAAAATCGTCAGCAAGGACCGGGAACAAGAGTGAAACTAGTATTTACATTAAATAAGAAGAACACCTATGACGACGCAGCCCAAAAAACGCGTGCTCATCGTTGAAGACGACGTCGAGATACGCAACAGTTTTGTAACGATCGTAAACAGCTCCGAGAAATTTTCAGTGGTGAACGCCTACGGCACCTGCGAGGAGGCTATCAAGCACCTGGGCCACGACAAGCCCGACTACGTGTTGATGGACATCGAATTGCCTGGAATGAGTGGAATCCAGGGCAGCCGCATCATCAAGGACAAGAACCCACCTTCGGAGATCATCATGGTCACCGTTTACGAAGACAACGAACAGGTATTTGAAGCGCTGAAGGCCGGAGCCACCGGTTATATCACCAAGAGTTCCAATCACCTCGAACTGCTGTCGGCACTGGAGGAAATTTCGAGGGGAGGCGCACCGATGAGCAGCAAAATTGCACGTATGGTAATCGATAATTTTCACATCAACCCCAACTCACCGCTCACCAAACGCGAAACAGAGATCCTGCAGCTTATTTCCGAAGGGAAGACTTACACGCAGATCTCCGAGCAGCTGTTTATCTCCAAGGAGACCGCGAAGACACACATCAAGAACATTTACTCCAAGCTTCAGGTGAACAGTAAATCTGAAGCGCTCGCCCGCGCAGCCCAGGATAAATTAATCTAGTTGCAAGTGGGCAGGTTTCAGGTTACTAGTGGACTAAAATGAAGGTCGCCGTGACCTTCATCCCGCAACTTGCAACCATAAAAATCCCGTTTCAGAGGTGATTTACGGCATATTTGAATGAGCTAATTTTACTTCATCAATTTTTGGGTAAGGTCGGGTGGCTGTCCCTAGGTCATGGGTGGATTCAGGGCAGCCACCTTCCTTTTTAGCCCCGCTCATCCAAACGTGTATTGATATCTCCTCCCTGTTTCCTTAGCTTTTGGGGTTATTCATTCATTATGAAGCGTTGTCTTTTCTTGTTGTTCCTGGGAATTTCTTCCCTGACCATTGCCCAAAGAAAAAAAGCACCTGCCGAACTGCCTCCTGCCGCTCCCGCACAATCCTTGATAGAAGCGAAGACTGCAGGCATGAAAAAGTTCTCCGGCTTTTTCGAATACTACTATGACGACAAGCAGGACAAAGTCTTCCTGCTGATCGACAAGTTTGATTCCGAGTTTCTTTACGTCGTATCACTGGCCGCCGGCGTCGGGTCAAACGACATAGGGCTTGATCGTAACCAGCTCAGCGGAGAACGGGTTGTCAAGTTTGATCGTCGCGGACCGAAAGTGCTGCTTACTGAAGTAAACCTTGGTTTCCGTGCCATCAGCGACAACGTAATGGAGCGAAAAGCTGTGGAGGATGCCTTCGCAAAATCCATCCTGTGGGGATTCACTGTAACAGCCGAAGAGAATGGCAAAGTACTTGTAGATGCTACCGACTTTCTCTTGCATGACGGGCACGATGTTGCGGGACGACTGCGCAGCGCCCAGCAGGGCAACTACTCGCTCGACAAGTCACGCTCGGCCTTTTATTTGCCCCGGACAAGGAACTTTCCTGACAATTCGGAATTTGAAGCTACGCTGACATTCACAGGTCAGCCTGCCGGAGGTTATATCCGCAGCGTTACACCCACTCCGTCCAGTGTGACTGTCAGGGAACATCACTCGTTCGTAAGGTTGCCAGACAATGACTACAAGCCGCGCAAATTCGATCCACGGGCAGGCTATTTCAACATGTCGTACTTCGATTATGCAACCCCAATTGATCAACCTATCGAAAAGCGATTCATTACGCGGCATAGGCTCAAAAAGAAAGATCCAAGCGCAGCTGTGAGTGAACCTGTCAAACCCATCATATATTATATGGACCCCGGTACACCGGAGCCGATCCGGTCAGCATTGATTGATGGCGCCCGCTGGTGGAACCAGGCCTTTGAGGCTGCGGGTTATAAGGATGCGTTCCGTGTTGAGATACTTCCAGATGACGCGGATCCACTTGATGTTCGGTATAACGTGATCAACTGGGTTCACCGCTCAACACGTGGCTGGTCGTACGGAGCTTCAGTGATGGATCCTCGAACGGGGGAAATCATCAAAGGTCATGTCAGCCTTGGTTCGCTCCGTGTGCGGCAGGATTTTATGATCGCTGAAGGATTACTTGCACCCTATGAAGACGGCAAGCCAGTTTCAAAGGAAATGGAGAACCTCGCACTCAGCCGCCTTCGCCAACTCGCTGCTCACGAAGTAGGGCACACCCTCGGCCTTTCACACGCCTATTCATCAAGTACAGAAAATCTCGCTTCCGTCATGGACTACCCGCATCCGATGGTGAATCTGGTGAACGGGAAAATCGAAGCTAGCAGACCTTACGACGACAAGATCGGAGCCTTTGACAAAGTTTCGATAACATGGGGATACAAGGACTTTCCGGATGGAACCGACGAAGGTCTGGCGTTGAATGCAATCATAAATAACTCTATCAAGGCCGGTTTGACTTTCCTGTCCGACCAGGACGCGCGGCCTGCCGGCAGTGCGCATCCGTTCACGCACCTTTGGGACAACGGGAGTGACGCGGCGGTGGAACTAAACCGTGTTCTCGATGTTCGGGCAGTCGCTCTGTACAATTTTGGAGAAAGAAACATCAAACCGGGCATGCCACTGGCCACACTGGAGGAGGTACTGGTGCCGATGTATTTCTTCCATCGTTATCAGGTCGAAGCAGCTTCCAAGGTCGTGGGCGGACTTAACTACCGTTACGCCATTCGAGGCGACGGGCAGCCAGTGACGGAATTGCTTACGCCGCAGCAGGAAATCAATGCGCTTGAAGCACTGCTGCGCACGGTTCAGCCTGCTACGCTCATGATACCGGAGAACCTTGTAAGGAGTATTCCACCCCGCCCGCTGGGATATCAAAGACATCGGGAATTGGTGAAGATCCGGACGGAACTCACCTTTGATCCTCTATCTGCTGCCGAGACGGCGGCCGACATGACCTACAGTATGATCCTGCACCCGGCCCGTGCCAACCGGCTCTTTGAACATCACGCGAGGGATGCACGGCTCCCCTCCCTTGAGAGCGTCATCGATCGTCTGCTGCTCACGTCAATAAAAGCAGCGCCAAAAACTGGCTATGAAGGTGCGGTGCAAATGGCAATCGACTGGGCCATGTTCATCAACCTTGCCAAGCTGGCCCTCTCAATTGACGCTGCACCTCCGGCAAAGGCAATCGCCATTGCCAAGCTGAAGCAATTGAAGACATGGCTGGCAGTAAGACCAGGGGTGAATGAGGAATGGGGCGCCTTCTACGCATACCTTGCGGACATGGTGACCAAGCTGAATGACGACCCTGATGAGTTCAAAACACAACAAATCCTGGTGCCGCCGCCAGGTCAGCCGATCGGTGAGATGGATTTGGACTACTGCAACTTTACACCAAACAGAAACTGAAACCCAAAATTGATATGAATAGAATAATTGTACTGTTCGCATTCATTTGCCTCATCTCCAACACATTCGCGCAGAAGCTGGACATGGAGAAATTCAAGGGCATGAAGCCTCGCAGCATTGGCCCTGCCGGCATGAGCGGCAGGATAACAGCCATAGATGCCGTTGTTAGTAACCCGGATATCATTTATGCCGGAGCGGCATCCGGCGGTGTGTGGAAGTCAGTCAATGGCGGCACTTCGTGGACACCCATCTTTGAAAAGGAATCAACGCTTTCAATCGGCGCCATTGCCATTCAGCAGGACAACCCATCAGTGGTTTGGGTAGGCACGGGCGAAGGAAACCCCCGCAACAGCTTGAACGGCGGTGACGGAATTTACAAGAGCCTCGACGGGGGAAAGACATGGAAGAGGATGGGACTAGAGAAAACGCGTCACATCCACCGCGTCCTTATTGATCCATCGAATCCAAATACAGTGTACGTCGGCTCTATCGGTTCACCCTGGGGCGATCACCCGGAGCGCGGCGTTTACAAAACTACAGACGGTGGCGCTACATGGACGCAGGTGTTGTTCGTTGACCAAAAAACCGGAGTCGGCGAAATGGTTATGGATCCGTCGAATCCAAACAAGCTCATCGTCAACATGTGGGAGCACCGACGCCAACCGTGGACTTTCAGGTCAGGCGGACCAGGATCAGGCATGCACATCACCTACGACGGCGGTAAGACCTGGAAAAAGCTTACGAGCAAACAGGGACTCCCGGAAGGCGAACTTGGGCGTATGGGAATCGCCATTGCGCGAAGCAAGCCGGATGTGGTGTATGCGCTGATCGAATCAAAGAAGAATGCCTTGTACCGCTCCGACGACGGCGGTGAGAACTGGAAAATGGTCAACGACAAGACCGAAATTGGTGATCGTCCATTCTATTATTATGAGATCTACGTTGATCCGGTGAATGAAAACCGATTATACACTATTTACTCACGGTTGAGCGTAAGCGACGATGGCGGAAAGTCGTTCAGCGGCATCAACAGCAACATTCACCCGGATCACCACGCTTTCTGGATCAGCCCGGTGAACCCGATGCTGATCATTGAAGGCAACGACGGCGGCCTGAACATCTCCCGCAACCGCGGCGAGAGCTGGACATTTGCAGAGAATATTCCGGTTGGCCAGTTCTATCACATCAGCGTTGACAACGATCTGCCATACAATGTTTACGGCGGTATGCAGGACAATGGTTCTTGGGCAGGCCCGGGCTATGTCTGGCGCCAGTCAGGCATCCGGAACTCCTACTGGCAGGAGGTCTTCTTCGGCGATGGTTTTGATGTATCACCTGACCCGGAGAACAGCCGGTTCGGTTACGCCATGTCACAAGGCGGCAACCTTGGCCGATATGATCTCAAGACAGGTTATACGCAGTTTATCCGGCCCACGCATCCGGAAGCAGGTTTCAAGCTTCGTTACAACTGGAACGCGGCACTGGGACAAGACCCATTCAAGCCCGGAACGATTTACTATGGAAGCCAGTTTGTGCACAAGTCTGACAATCGCGGTACCTCATGGGAGATCATTTCCCCGGACCTGACTACCAATAGCCCCGACAAGCAACGACAGTTTGAAAGCGGAGGCATCACGATGGATGCAACAGGCGCGGAGAACCACTGCACAATTCTCACCATTGCGCCAAGCCCTGCCAGGGAGGGAGTGATCTGGGCAGGCACAGATGACGGCAACGTTCAGTTGACTCAGGATGGCGGCAAGAACTGGATCAACGTTTCCGGCGCAATCACGGGTATGCCGAAGAATGCATGGGTTCCTCAAATACAAGTGTCAAAGACCAATGCAGGCGAAGCATTTGTTGTCGTCAATAACTACCGGCAGTTTGACTACAAGCCATACTTGTTTCACACGACCGACTTTGGCAAGACCTGGCAAAGCCTTGTCACCGGCGCACAGGTTGGTGAGAGCAACTATACGATGGCCGTGGCCCAGGATCCTGTTGAAGCCAAACTACTCTTCCTTGGAACAGAAAATGGATTGTTCATAAGTATAGACGCCGGCAAGAATTGGACTAAGTGGACCAACGACTTTCCAGCCGGAACCCCTGTAATGGATCTTGTAATTCAACCTCTCGAGCACGACCTGGTTATAGGCACATTTGGCCGCGCTATCTGGGTACTCGACGACATCCGGCCATTGCGCGAACTGACAAAGGCAGGCGAGGCGCCCCTGAACGCCACGGTGAAGCTTTTCACACCTCCGGACGCATACGTGGCATCCATCCAACAGCCCGCTGGGCCGCGTTTCGACGCAGACGCCATTTATAATGGACAAAACAGGCCGAACGGCTCGCGTATTACCTATGTAATCAACAAGCCGGCTGAGCCTAAGCCTGCTGCGGATCCGAAAACCGGCAAGCCGGTTGCGGTAGCGCCTGCAGCAAAACCATCAGGCCCGGCCGTGAAATACGATTCAGTCAAGTTAGAAGTAGTAAATGCTGCCGGCAAGGTGATCAACACAATCCGTCAGAAAGCGCCAGACAACATGGGCGTGAACAGGATGGTGTGGAACCTGAACGAACAAGGCGAGCGTCAGCCCAACCGTGAACGCAACCCGGCCCAGGGCCGCGGCGGCTTTGGAGGTTTTGGCGGTACGGTGGTGCTGCCAGGTACTTACAAGCTGCGTCTCACTTTCGGCGGACAAAAGGACTCAACGATGGTGACGGTGAAAGCAGATCCGCGTTATGACGCACCCGCCGCCGTGCTCGAGGCCCGCTACAACATGGCCAAGCAATTGCAGGGCTATACCAAGGTGGTGACCCAGGCAGCCGATCGTCTTCGTGAGTGCAAGGAACTGGTTGAAGAATATGAAAAGCGTATCAAGGATGTGAAGCGAAGCGACCTGAAAGACGCAGCCGACAAGACCAGGGCGATGAAAGATTCGATCGCATCTGTTTTCGACTACATCCTCGGCAAGGAAGACAAGCGCCAGGGCATCACCATGAGCGAGAAGCCGAGCCGCTATTCCTATGTGGGCACTGCGTCGCAGTACGTTGCCCGTTCCCGCGAGCCTATCGGCGATACCGACAAGCGCGTGGTGAAGCATGCCGAAGACATGGTAACTCAGATCGTGAAGCGAGTGAACGCGTTTTATGCAACCGCGTGGACGGAATACAAGGCGATGATCGAGAAAGCCAACATATCTCCTTTCAAGAACTACGAACCGCTGAAGCAGAACTGAAAAACTGATGGTGTGTAACAAAGGACAGAACATTGCAGGAGAGATTCGCTTCTGGCAGATTATCAGCGCGGATTCATATAGTTAACCTAACTCTCAGATGAAGTCGTAACTACTTCACATGATTCAATGTACACCCGCTCCTGGCAGATCATCCGCGACGATTCAAAGAAGACCTTCGAGGTCATCGGTCAGGAAACGAACACCGATCATTTTCTTAACCAGGTGCACGGCATGCAGAAGCTCGGGATGGCTGTCACAGGGGTGATACTTCCTGTCACCAACCAGTACGCAAGTAAAGGAGCCATTCGATTTGCAGGGTATGTGCAGGAAGAAGGGCTGTACGATCGATTGATGAAGTCCTACCGGCAGCGAATCAGCGAAGATGCTGGTGGGTGGGAGGTGTGATCGAGACTGGCGAACAGGGACTAGCGACCGACGGGCTTAAGCGCCGGATAGCGCCGTTGCGCCCACTCAAACGCCCCAAACAACACCCCGCAAAAGAAGAGGTTGCCAATAATCATGTTGCGGAGGAAAGGTAGGGCGAGAGTGAGGCACTTCAGGAAGCCGTTCCAATCTTTGCTGAAAGGTAAGCCCGTGGTGATGTCGGTACCGCCTCCGACCCACACGCCGAAGTCAGTGACAAGCCAATGCAATAGTGCAGCCCCGATTCCGAAGCCCGTTATGCGTATAAAGCTGGGTTTGCCGACCATCATCCCGAGGCCGACTGTGGCAGCGAAAGTGCCATACACCCAAAGCTGTCCGCTGTAGAAGAAAACCCAATGATCTGTGTAGTATAACCGGTTCAGGAAAATATCGCTCAGCCATAATGCTAACACCGGCACCAGGACCGCCTTCCACTTGTCGCGGAAGTAGTACCCACCGAATAACGCCATCGCCCCAACAGGCGTCAGGTTGCTCAGAATGCTGAATACCGGGCTGGACTGCACGAGCCGGTAAGCAGCCGCGAACAGGATCATTGCGATCAGGATGGTGTTGCGGGGGTTAACAGCGTTGATTGACATAATCTACCAGATAAGTAGCGCAAATTTACAACAAAACTAACTTAACTGTCTTCACGGCTTCGGCCGTCTCGGCCGAATACCGCGACCTTGGCCCTTTCAATGAAATGCGACATGGTGGCTTAAGCACATAGGCCAGTTCGTGCGGATTGAACGGAGGTGTTAATTGGGTGCAAGGATCATGGCATTCGCTGTCGCTCAGCCGCGAAGACAGTCCTTTTCAGAAATAAGACGAAAACCCAAACTGCCACCCTCCCGTCCTGGAAGGATCATTCCCAAACAAGTCGCGTTGCAAACTGAATCGGTAGTTCAACCTGATTACCGTTTGAGGGTGCGGGCGCCAACTCAAGGCTGGCACAATGGCCCAGAGGTCTTCAAAAATGTTGCCACCGGTCTCTGCAAACGTGCCGCTGTTCCAGTCTACGTATTCAAAGCGGGCTGCTAGATTGACCACCGACCGCTCGAACCCGAACAGGGTCTTGCGATAGATCGGCTGCACCAGGTCGATGAAACCTCCCCATTGCCTGCTGCCAAACTGCTGTGTGTATGTAGCAGGCACATCAACATGAACGTATGCTGCCTCGGCATAGAGGTAGGTGCCGTTCCGAAATGTCCTGTTGAAGTCCACAGCCCAGGTGTCTACACGGCGTTTCTCGTCCAGGACCACGCCATCAACCTGAAACGCATTGTACACGCCGCCCATCCACGACAAACCAAGTTCTCCAACCTTCTTGTTTCGAACAGCCGCCTTCAGCGTCACGAGTGGTTCTCCATTAAAACTCTCTTCAAACCGATCGGGATTAAGTTTGGTGGCCGGAAGAAAGGTTTTGTTCTCAGCGTTGGAAATGATTTGATCATCAAAACCATTGGTGAAGTAGACTTCGTAGCCATACACCCAATCATTGCTGTATTTCTTGCCGAATAGCCCAAACCCGACATTGCTCCAGGTCGCCGGCAACAGCTGCGTCGCAGAAACAGGCCTGTCGATAAACTCCCACTTGGGCCCGTCATGATTCTGGTTGAATCCCCCAATGGGATTCATAACGATTCCGCCACGAAGGTTCAGCAACGGATGAAACTCCATGTCCACTGAAGCGAATTCGATGTTGATCTCCTTCGTTCCATCCTCAAATTCGATTTCAGAAAGGAACTTGATTCTTTTGTAAATGCTCGCAGCCAGGAAGAGCGTTAGCCGGCGCATCTGGAACTGATGCCCTTCAGAAAACCCATCGGTACCCATGTGCTGCCAGTTGGCCTCGACATAACCGCCGAGTGAAACCGGCAATTTTCCCACCGAAAGAAACGGCCGGTTGTACACGGCATCCATGTTCATCTTCATTCCACTGGTGTCTTTTTCAACCCGCCTCAAAAGCGTGCTGTCGATCTGCCCGCAGGCAGAAAGCGGCACAAGGATCAGGGATATAGCAAGAAACCTCTGTCTCATTTAAGCTGAATAAGGATCCGGCGTTCGTCGGCTACTACTGGAAAAGACCTGAGGTTGATTTCGGCAGGTCCCTGGGTGACCTTGCCATTCTGATCGTACTCACTTCCGTGTGCCGGGCAATGCAGACTGTCACCTCCTGCCTGCAGTTCGGTACCCTGGTGAGTGCAGCGCATGAGCAGCGCCGTGTATTTGGCTGGTGACATGCGATACACGCAGATAGGGTATTCCATTTGTTCGTTCCGAACGATGATGTATTTACGATAAATGGCGCCTTCGAGAAACTCAATGGGACTTAGCACAATCCCTTCGGCAGTTAGCGAGCCAGTAGTGTAGTGCATTGTCTGGCAAGCTGTAAGAAGGGAAGCTCCGGCAGGAATGCCCACGCAGGCAGAGCATGTGAGATGTACAAACTGCCGGCGATTCATAGGCTCTCGAGGAATTTGATGAGTTGTTTTTTCTGTGCGTCACTGAGGGCTGCATACCCTGCGGCCGCTGTCTGTCCTTCCCCGCCGTGGAGTTGGATCGCCTGCTCGATGCTTGTCGCCCGGCCGTCGTGCATAAGGAAATAATAACCTCCCTGTGAACCCGGTGCGAGCCCAAGGCCCCACAAAGGTGGAGTGCGCCACTCAGATGTACCCGCTGAACCTTCGGTATATCCGTCGTCAAGACCAGGGCCCATGTCGTGGAGGAGCAGATCTGTGTACGGGGCAAATGGTTTGTTGCTGAGCGCTGCGATCGGGCTTGGACCGGTTGTCATCTGGGGGCGATGACAGGTTGCGCATGTTAGCGTCGCGAACAGCTGCTCACCGGCCAGAACATCGGCGTCGCTTTCATTGCGGCGCGGTGGAACCTTTAGTGTCTTAAGGTAAAACACAACGTCTTCAACGGTTGTGTTGGAGACTTCTGGGTCAATTGAAATTCCTGAGTAGGGATCGACGGGCTCATAAGTGGTGGTGATGCCGATGTCCTGGTTGTAAGCAGTTGCCGTCTGCTGAAGCAAATCGTAGACAGATCCTTTCTTTCCAAACCGGCCGATGTACTTTCCGGTTTGCGTAATGCTTTGCGGTCGGGTGGTAACGTAGTTCTTAAGATCTATCCAGTTTGGAATGCCGCTGATGCCGTCACCGTCAGCATCAGTGGGATCGGAAAGAGCAAGCAGATCAGCATCGGATACAGCATCAAGGAAGCCCAGACCGGTATTGATGGGAGGTGTGAATTTGGCACGCGTGGCACCGGACGGGATCAACTCCGGGTAAAAACCCGGTAGAGCACGATGTTGGAGCTGAGGACCGCCTTGATCGAGAAAGTGATTTCCGGTGCCATCGAACTGGCCGAATCGGGTAAGCGTGGTGAACGGATGACCCTTGCCATCGCCAGGGTGACAGCTTCCACATGAGGTGGCAACGAAGACCGGGCCCAAACCATTTTGGGCAGTGAAAATGTCATCGTTGAATGCGACATCGCCTCGCTGAAATAGTGCCATTTCACCAGCAGAAAGCTCGGCTATCGGACCGTCGAGCAGTTCCTCATCGGGCGGCGCGGACGGCTCAAAGACCGTGCACGAAGCCAACGAAACCAGGAGAAGCAGGAAAAGCCGCATTCAGAGAATATTTAGAACTACAAAAATAAAAGTTTAGACGAGTCTAAAAAACCATTGACCCTATTTTTTTGAGCGGTTTGGCAGGAAATGACCCAGGGTCTATATTTGGGACGTGAGAAAGGGCATTTTTTCAAGGTTCGCAGCCTTCACCCTCGTCCTGTCGGTATTGTTTACCCAGGTGGGTGCAGGTATGCTGCATGCCCACCAGGGATCACCTCCTTCACATGGAGTCGAAGTAGCGGCTTGCCCTGACAGCGGCACCGCACCTTGCAAGGCCTGTGCCATAGAGGGTTCGATCACGTTGGCCGTCGAGATTCACGTCTGGGCGCTCCCTGAATTCTCAGCTCCTGATTTTATTGAGCCAATCGCAGGCGGTGTCCTGCTCCCGTACGCCGGTCAGGTATCCGGTCGCGCTCCCCCGGTTTGTTAAGCGTACTTCGTTCGCACCTCTGAAGAGGTAGCGGATGGCTGCCTCGTTTGAGGCGGCGTTGTTGCTTTCAAATTTTCGGGATAATGCGTTTTACAGTTTGTCTTCTTTTGTGGGCATTGCTTCTTCCGGCCACTGTTGCCGGGCAGGATTCATGCACACTTTCCGTAGAAGGCCGCGTGGTTTCAGAAACAGGATCCTGGATGCCCAATGCAGGAATCAGGCTTCAGGGCACCGAACGGGGGGCTATCGCTGACAGCACGGGTGTTTTTAGTATTGACAGGCTTTGCCCAGGAGAGCACACGCTTGAAATCAGTTTTGTGGGATACGCCACACAATACATCCGGGTCAAAGCCGGGGACAGACAAGTTGGCGTTCAACTCATTCCTGAACCACAGCACCTGCATGAACTTGTCGTGGAGGATAAAATCGTGGAAGTTGACCGCACAAGCAACTACGACATACTGGAAGGAGAAAAATTGTTTTTGGGCAAATCACTGGGTGAGTCGCTCAAGGCCTTACCCGGAGTAAGCACAATTCAGACCGGACCGGGGATTTTCAAACCTGTCATCCATGGCGTGCACAGCCTGCGTGTACTCATTCTCAATCATGGCATTCGACATGAAGGTCAGCAGTGGGGAGCAGAACACGCGCCCGAGATCGATCCCTTTATTGCCTCGAGCCTTATCGTTATCAAAGATGCCGCAGCCATCAGATATGGACCCGAAGCGCTTGGCGGTGTTGTTGTGGTGAACCCTGCACCGCTGCCTGAGAAAGCCGGGCTGGGTGGATCTCTGAACATGGTGGCGCAGACCAACAGCCGGTCAGGGACGATCTCAGGGATGCTTGAAGGCGGACTGGCCAAACTTGAAGGTTGGGGCTGGCGTGTTCATGGCACGGCAAAACGCGCCGGCGATTTTCATGCGCCAGAGTATTCGCTAACGAACACAGGTGTGAGTGAGTATGATTTTTCCGCAGCTTTTGGATACCACAAGGGGAACTTCGGTGCGGAGGCATTCTTCAGTCACTTTCGGACCGAGTTGGGGATTCTTCGCGGGTCGTCCGTCAGCAACCTGGATGACCTCATCGTTGCCATGGAGACCGAGCCGCCGATAGGCACCACGGATTTCAGCTACAGTATCAATCCGCCACGACAGGAGGTAAGGCACAACCTGCTGAAGCTTAAAAGTCACTGGAACACCAACGGTGGGGACTGGAGTTTTCAGTATGGTTATCAATCCAACTTCCGCAAGGAATTTGATATCCGTAAAGGAGACGCCTCCTCAATCCCGGCAATAGACCTGGAGTTGCGCACGCATACGTTGGAAGCTGAATTTGAGACAAAGCAAAGAGCCGGCAGACAATTCTGTTTCGGGATCAATGGCATGTACCAGGACAACAGCAATGTTTTTGGGACGATGCGTATTCCCTTTATTCCCGACTATACCTCAATTTCCGGAGGACCCTATGCAGTTGCTAAGTTCACCGTCGGCACCTGGCATCTGGACGTGGGCGCCCGGTATGATGTTCGTCATTACAAAGTTGTTGGCTATGATTTCAGCAACACCCTCTACAGATCTGACCTTCTTTTTCACAATGTGAGCGCTTCGGCCGGGTTGTCAAGGCACCTGGGGCTGCATCATCACGTAAAATTAAACTTGGGCAGTGCATGGCGACCGCCACACGTGGCCGAGTTATACAGCCTTGGCACCCACCAAAGTGCCGCGGCGATTGAATACGGCATGTTGTTGAACGATTCCACAAACAAGGTTATGGACATCAGCGAAGTGCCGTTCAAGGTTGAACAGGCCCTGAAGGCTGTTGCATCATACGGATACATAAAGAACAACTTTCACTTTGATGCAACGATGTATGCCAACAGAATTGCAAACTATATCTATCTCCAGCCTCGCGGCGTCACCACCAACATCCGTGGCACATATCCTTACCTCAGGTACACACAAACAGATGCGCTTTTTATTGGCCTCGATGCCCAGGCAGACTACACTATCTCCGAACAATTCCTGACATCGGTCAAACTTTCCCTGTTGAGCGCGAAAGACATTCGCAACGATGACTACCTGGTGTTCATTCCTTCGAACCGGGTAGACGTGGTTGTTCGCTACCAGGCAATCAACCAGAGGTTTTATGTTGAGCCGAAGGTGAACCTGGTCGCCATGCAGAACCGTGCTCCACGTGTGATCACCGTTCGGCAGTTCAGGGACGCCATTGAAAATGGTGAAGACCCACTGGGAGGAAGTTCGAAGAACTTTGATTTTATGGCTGCCCCTCCGGGATACGTCCTTGCAGGGCTCTCAGCAGGTTATTCGTGGCCCATCGGTGAAGGACGGCTGGATGCCCGATTGTCGGCAGAAAACCTTTTTAACAGGTCCTATCGTGAATACACGAACCGAATGCGGTACTATGCCGACGACATAGGACGAAACATTTCATTAGCACTTAAATACTTATTCTAAACCAATCTAAAAAACAATTTATGAAACAGCATTTCAGTTTAATTCGAATTCAGGTCGGAAGTTTCCTGCTGAGCCTATTGATCCTTATGTCTTGTTCAAAAGATGATCCCGTCAAGGAAGACACACCCGAGCTGATCACCGAGGCAGTTTTGGTGTTCACACCCACCGGGGGAGGCACGACGGTAACAGTGACGGCAACAGATCCGGATGGCGAAGGGGTTCAGGATATTGAGGTTGATGGGCCCATTAACCTGGCGACCGGGGTTCAGTATGTCCTGGGGATTGAGTTGCACAACACGCTGGTAAACTTTGGTGAGCCGGGTTACGACATCACTGCGGAAGTTGAAGAGGAAGGCGATGAGCACATGTTCTTTTTCGGATGGACAGGCAGTGTGTTTCAATCACCAACCGGTGATGGCAACATCGACAATCGTGCAGACGACATGAATTATGTTGATCTCGATGCCAACAATGAGCCCATTGGATTGATCACCACATGGACAACTGCTGCAGCTACAGCTTCAGGAACTTTTCGTGTGCTGCTCAAGCATCAGCCAGGACAAAAGACAGCATCATCGGGATCATCCGTCGGAGAGACAGACCTTGACCTGACTTTTACTATAAACGTTCAATAGGAGAAGATTGATTTCGAGTTAGTGTCCAGTATAGAATCGCTCCCGGAATCTGAGTGGCAACAGACATGGCTATGATTTTCGGATCCTCCACGAACATGTAGCCGATCATCCAGCATGTGACCACGCTGAAAACGACCGGCGGAAGGGGATACAAGGGTACCGTGAACGGTCGTACCTGGTGCGTCTTTCGGAGTATGAAAATTCCAACCACAGCCATCAACGAATTGATCGACAAACTGATTGAAATGTACTGAACGATCTCCACGAACGTACTGAACGTAACCAGGAACGTTGACCATCCCGCAAGGATGATCACCGACCAGTAAGGCATACCATACCGGTTCTTTTTTGCCAGCCAATTCAGTTTCTGATAGTCGTCTCCCATAGCTTCACAAACGCGCGAACCGGCAATTGTCATCGCGCTTAGCGTTGACAGCAATGCAATACTGAAGATCGCAGAGAAGACTTGTCCCACCTCTCGCCCGAATAGTCTTTCTGCAACAACATTGCCCACATCATTTTGTCCTGCAAGGTCAAGCATCGGCGTGGTGAACAGGAACAAGGCGTTAAGCGACAGGTAAATAATTATCACAACCAGGGTACCCAGCAGCAATGCCTTAGGGAGGTTCTTGGGTGCATTTTCCAGATTGCCTGCGATGTAAGCCGCGGCATTCCATCCGGTGTAGGCATACACCACAAAAACCAGCGCCACTGCGAATCCCGGTGAAAAAATTAGCTGACCGTCCCCAGCCTGCGGAAGAAATGACAACCCGCTGCGGGCATCAGGCACGAAGAATGGAGCGATGCAGAAGAAAAGGATAAGCATCAGTTTTAACGTGGTGAGGATCGTCTGCGCCCGCCCGCTTGTCCTTACACCAAAGAATTGAATTATGGAGATGACGACAATCGACATGATTGCTACGACTTTTTCCGGCAATGGAATGAGAAGCGAGGAATACGAACCAATGGCGATGGCCACAGCTGAAATGGCGCCTCCGAATCCCACAAAAAGACTGATCCATCCGCTGACAAATCCCAATAAGGGGTGATACATCTTGCCGATGTACAAGTATTCACCGCCCGAACGCTCCAGCGTTGTTGCAATCTCAGCATAGGTTACGGCGCCGCACCATGCCACCACCCCGCCAAGCAGCCAGAGCACCAGGATGACAAATCCCGAAGGCAAAGGTCCTACCTGGTATCCCAATGAAGTGAATACACCGGTACCAATCATGTTGGCGATGACAAGCGTGATGCCGACCGTGAGGGAGTACTTGGCGGTGTTGGAGGACATACAATATGCCTAAAGCTAAATGCTAAAAGCTGCTAAAAGCTAAAGGCAGAGGCCGAAACGTGAAAGCGCGCAGGCAAGGTGTGGCTATGAAGGGTTAGTACTGGTAAGCTGCGGAACCAACAGGAGGTGAAAGCCCATCTCAACGTACCTCACCTCACTACCAGCTTATCCCAAACAGCGTTTCCCTGCCCACGAATCTCAAATGTAATCACCGGGTCTTTGGCTACCCAGTCGATCAGGATCAGACCATAATTCTTTTGAACAATGAGCCTCCCGACCCGGTTGCTGTTCTTTTCGTCGGGCGGCATTGACCCGTCACGAGTATTCCATGTATGCGTAAGCCCACTCGAAGTGACATCATAAAGTGGTTTGGGCAGGCCCGGAAGTTCGATTTTGGAGATTTCTGCCACGTGACGGTCACCGGAAATGACGACAACGTTTTTTGGCCCGTACCTGACGAGCAAATCAAACATGCGTTGCCTTGATTTTGGGAAATTCCCCCATTTTTCCCAGTAATGATCGTTGGAAATAAGTTGGATGCTGGAACCGATAATGTGCACGTCGGCGCTGGAGTTCTTCAGTTCATTCTCGAACCAGGCCCACTGCTCTTCGCCCATCATGTCTCCCTCCGGGTTCGGATCGTACCGGCGGCCGGGTATTGTGGAGCGAATGGTTGTATCACGGAAGTATCGAAGATCGAGTAGAATGACCTTTACCTGTTTCCCGGGGGGACCAAAAGTGTGTGAACTATAGATGCCGTCGTGCCGGCGTATTGGGTCGTCATCCGGGATGTCCATGAAACGCATGAATTCCTCCTTGCTTTCACGTCTTTTCGTATAGAATTTTCCACCGTCATTCCGGCCATAGTCGTGATCGTCCCACGTGCCTATCATACGAGAGGTTTTCAATAGCAATTGGTAACCCGGCAGATTCTTCTGCTGGTCATACTGCGTTCTCATCCATGTCATGTCGTGGGTATCTCCATAGATATTGTCACCCAGCAGGATGCACAGTTGAGGTTTTTGGGAAGCAATTTCTGTCCACATTTCGTCCTGGAGCTCTTCATTGCTGCATGAACCGAATGCTATCCGGGTGAGCGCCGGCTGCGATTGTGCAAAAGAGTGAACGGAGATCGTTAGGAATAGGAGGGATTGAAGTCCTTTCATCGGGTTTGGGTCTGATTCCAAAATTAACCGCATTTTGTTTAGGCACTTCCCATTTTCCATTGAAATTCCACATTTCACTCATTACCTTGGCGTGAAGTCAACGATGCGGTTAAGCACATGATTACGAAGCGGGCGGGTCTTGCGGGGATGTGTTTGGGAAGTTGGCTTGCCATTCTCAGCCAGGGTATAGCCGCCGGCCAGGTGTACGACACCGTACCCAACGTACCCGATCACTACAAGAAACGCCTGGTTGCCTTCCGCGATGAACCCACAATAGCGGAGGTGGTTGTTTTTCTTGGCAATAGCATCACCGAGGGAGGAGACTGGGCAAAGTTATTCGGCAATACTCCGTCACTCAATCGCGGCATTTCCGGCGACAATACATTTGGGGTGATGGCCCGGCTGGATGAGGTGATACGTCATAAGCCCTCGAAAGTCTTCCTGATGATAGGCGTCAATGATCTTTCCAAAAACATTCCTCCTGCCAGGGTGATTCAAAACATCTTTTCCATCGTTGGGAGGATACGTGCAGAATCACCCAAGACTGCAGTTTTTGTCCAAAGCCTTCTGCCGGTAAACCCTGGCCACAAAAAATTCCCGAAACAATTCAACAAACAGGCAGATATAGAAACGATCAATGGCCAACTAAAGAAATACGCTGACGCGCTCAAGTACACATACCTCAATCTTTTCAATGAGTTTCTTGACGGATCGATGAAGCTTGAACTTAAATACACCACTGACGGTCTTCATTTGAGCCCGGAAGGTTATGTGCACTGGGCAAACTATCTTAGAAAGGAAAAATGCTTATAGCTTAAAGCCTTGCATGAAGATTCATTTCATCATTCTAATTCTCCTTGCAGCCACGCCGCTCTTTGCTCAATTTCCAAACATCGAGCTGGCGGGAGCAAAGAATGCGCTGGTCCGCGCGGAGCCGGCAGTTATTATCAATCACGAGGAAGTGGGAAATATTATCACTTCAATGGGAACCGGCCTTGTGGTTTATTCAACCGACGGAGGAAAGACGTGGAAGGAATCCATGGTGTCCTCACCACTCGGACGTGGAGGCAACGCCGGGATGATTGTTGATGTGAAGGGAAGGATATACAACTTCCGTCGCGATGACGAAGGGAAGGCTGGAGAGGGGTTCAGGCATCTTATCTGTCACAGGTCGGAAGACCTGGGCAAAACGTGGAATGAAGGATCGGTTATAGGAGGAGAATCGGGAAAGAAAAATGACAAACTGGGAATTGCTGTGAATGCCGTGGAGCAGGCCTTGTATGCAGGCTGGACCCAGTATGACCAGTTCCCCTCAAGTGAACAAGGGTGTACATCAAATGTGATGTTCAGCATGGCAACGAATGCCGGCAAGAACTGGGGTGATCCTGTTCGGGTTAGCCAGTTGCCGGGCACTTGTGCCAACGACGGTACATCTCCTGCCGGAGCCTCGCCTGCAGTGGGAATTGGAGGAAGAATATATATGGCGTGGTCAAACAACGGTGTGATTTTCTTCGATCGCTCCTACGACAAAGGAAAGACGTGGTTGGGAAATGACCTTCCCATTGCCAAGCAGGAGGGTGGTTGGGCACTCGACGTTCCGGGATTTGGGGTCACGCACAACCTTCCCGTCCTTATGATCGATAACAGCCCTGGTCGCTATCATGGGATGATTTACCTGATGTTCGCCGATCAACGCAATGGCGTTGCAGATACAGACATCTGGTTTCACCGTAGCCCACGGCACGGAGACAGCTGGACGCCGCCGGTCCGCGTCAATACCGATGACCCTGGTCACCACCAATTCTCGCCGGCCATGGCCATTGATCAGGCTACGGGCAACATTTATATTGTGTACTACGACCGCCGTTCTTATGATGATGCGCAGACCGACGTTTACATCGCCTCTTCCTTCGACGGAGGGAATACGTTCAGGGAGAAGAAGGTCAGCGAGAAGCCATTTGTGGCAAGCGCACTTCCTTACTTCGATCACACTGGCCTTGCAGCACATAATGGGATCATTGTTCCAGTCTGGACGCGCATCGACGACGGCAAAGTCAGCGTGATGGCAGCCGTCATCCGCGATGTTGATCTGTTGAAGAAATAGTTGGGTGAATTGGTTACCTTTGCGGCCTAAAACACGAAAAACGCAAATGGTAGCCGAGAAGCTGAACTACAAAGTCAAGGATATTTCGCTGGCTGAATGGGGCCGCAAAGAGATTAAACTGGCCGAAGCGGAAATGCCCGGCCTGATGGCCATCCGCGCAGAATTCGGGACAAGCAAACCCTTGAAAGGCGCAAGGATTGCCGGCTGTCTCCACATGACGATCCAGACTGCTGTTCTGATTGAAACACTCACCTCTCTTGGCGCTGAAGTTTCATGGTCTTCCTGCAACATTTTCTCCACCCAGGACCACGCCGCCGCCGCCGTCGCCAAGGCAGGCATTCCGGTTTTTGCGTGGAAGGGTATGAACGAACACGAGTTTGACTGGTGCATCGAGCAAACATTGCATGCATTCAAAGATGGCAAGCCGTTGAACATGATCCTGGACGACGGCGGTGATCTTACCAACATGGTTCTTGACAAGAATCCACAATTGGTTGCAGGCATCAGGGGAATATCCGAAGAGACCACCACGGGGGTTCACCGCCTGATGGATCGCATGCATGCCGGCAAACTCCCGCTGCCTGCGATCAACATCAATGACTCAGTGACGAAATCGAAATTTGACAACAAGTACGGATGCAAAGAGTCGCTAGTTGACGCGATCCGTCGCGCGACCGATGTGATGATGGCCGGCAAGGTAGCTGTTGTTGCCGGTTACGGCGACGTTGGTAAAGGCTCGGCCGCATCTCTCCGGGGTGCAGGCGCACGTGTCGTTGTGACTGAGATTGATCCTATCTGTGCCTTGCAGGCTGCCATGGATGGATTTGCTGTTAAAAGAATGGATGATGCCGTGAAAGATGCTGATATCGTGGTAAGCGCAACGGGTAACTTCGGAATTGTACAGGGCCGTCACTTTGAAAAGATGAAGGACAAGGTTATCGTCTGCAACATCGGTCACTTCGACAACGAGATTGATGTGGCCTGGCTGAACAAAAACGCGTCAAAGGATACCATCAAGCCCCAGGTCGACTTGTACACTTTGAAGAACGGGCGTCAGGTTATATTGCTGGCTGAAGGCCGCCTGGTTAACCTGGGCTGCGCGACCGGACACCCTTCGTTCGTGATGTCCAACTCGTTTACCAACCAGACGTTGGCGCAGATCGAATTGTGGACCAATTCCGCCAAGTACGGGAACAAGGTGTACATGCTGCCTAAGCACCTTGACGAGAAAGTGGCCCGACTTCACCTTAAGAAGATTGGTGTGGAGCTGGAGGAACTCTCAGCCGAGCAGGCTAAGTACATTGGCGTAGAAGTTTCCGGTCCATTTAAACCCGACTATTACAGGTATTGACCAGATGCATTGAAGAAAAACCCGGTAGGTTCACCTGCCGGGTTTTTTTATGCCGAAGTTGGGTGTTGGCAATCGACAATTTGTTCACTTCCCATTGCGCTTTGTCAACTATTCCCCCGAGCCTTGTCGAGCAAATCACTAAGCAGTCTTGCTTCCTTACCTGTTAGTTTGATGAGCTTCTTTTCAGCTTGATCGATCCGGCTGTCAATTGCTTTAAGAACATCCAGGCCTGAGCTGGTTATGCCAATGCTTGTGGCGCGGCCGTCACTGGTACACTGCGTGCGATTGATAAAACGCTTCATTTCAAGTCGATCGAGAAGTCGTGAGATATCGGAATTCCGCTCCAGCATACGTGCCTTTATTTCCTGGCCGGTCATGACCCTGCCGTTCTGGCCCCGAAGGATACGGAGAATATTGAACTGGGATGAGGTGATGCCAAAAGGTTTGAAAAAAATCTCTTGCTGGGTCGTCAGCCAACTCGCCGTATAGGCCAGGTTAAGGATAGCTTTCTGGATGTCGTTCCTGAACTTTGGTTGCTTTATGGCAGCCTCGATCTTCATGCCCTTTTTGAAGGATTTCAAAGCCTCTTTAAAGAAGGAAGCCCTGCCAAATGACAGGGCTTCGCATTCTAACCTAACCCCTTGTTAACCTTTAACAAATTCCCCGTTTGCAATAAGGTTGACTTCTTCACTGACCATGGCACCACCGGGCTTGCCTACGTTGAAGTCGGTGCGCTTGAACATACCGGTCACTTTGAGGCCTATTACCTTTTTGCCCCGGCGATCTACCGGACCATTGATCGTAACCATCAATTCAACGGGTTTTGTAACGCCTTTTATGGTAAGATCTCCGACCAGTTTGTACTTATTGCCCTCCACTTTCGAGAACGATGTGCTCTTGAAGGTGAGTTTCGGGAATGCGGCTGCGTTGAAATAGCCCTCGCTGTTGAGGTCCTTGTCGCGGCCCTCGTTGTCGGTATCTATGCTGGCGATGTCGGCCGAAATATCGAAGACAGCATCCGAGAAATCGTCTTTCGAAGACGTGATCGTGGCTTCGAAGGTCTTGAAGTTCCCTTCGACATCGGATATCATCAGGTGGGTAATGCTGAAACCGAGTTTGGCATGTGCCTTGTCGACATTCCACGCCTGGGCCGAAACGCCCATGGCAGCCAGCAGACAGACAGAGAGCAGGATGATCTTTTTCATTTTGGTGGTCTTTGTTTATAGCCTGATAACCGAAAAATAGAGATATATGTTTAAACATATAGTTTATTTTTTGCAAGCGGCTGATTTTCAGGAGGAATGCTTTTGCCCGGCGTAACTCAGATACGTGCGGGATTTTGCGGCTCCCCCGGATTGGGGGTTTACAGATTCAACCAGTATGTCACTTTAATCACTACAGAGCGAAGCCGAGGGGCGCCTACATGGAAAAAGTCACCATCATAACTGGTCTCCGCAAAATAATTGTCGGTGTACACGAGGAACAGGTCGGAAACAGGTGCAAACCGCCACTGGAGCCTGGTGTTGATGTTAAGGTTCTGAATTTGACTATTGTACTGCACAAAGGTAGTCCAGAAGACATTGCGGGTGAAAGTAAGATCGAGTCTGGGACCAATGAGCAGAAGGTCGGAGCTGTTGTATGGCCTGGGCAATCTGACACCGTTATAGGAGAAATCCATAGAGACAAAGCCCAGGGGCTGGAAACGATAGGTGAGCCGCCCCGTCAAATTCATCCGGTACCCGTTGAAGTATTGTCCGGACCGAGTGTTGAATTCCATGGAGAACCGTTTTCGTGCGTCTGAGACGAAGCTGGCGATGAATACATAGGGATTATAGGAAGTGCCGGCAGGTAATTTGAGACTATCGGTTCCGCTGGGATCAAACGGCTCATACAGGTATGTGTACTCGTTTCTCAGGCGTATCAGGGCGCTAGCCGTGTTTTTGAACTGTACCCGGTACATGAGGTTCACATCCCAGTCGAGAAAGCCGTACTTCTTGTTTCCGACCATGTCAAAGTCAAAGCCCGGGCCATGGCTCTGTACCGTTCGTGAGGCGGGATAGAAGTTCCACCATGAAGTTGAGGCGAGCTGGTGTATGTCGGTACGGCGAACAAAGCCGACCTCCGGATTGTAGTTTGCACCCACATGTTGTGTAAACCATTCCGTCTCAAACTTCACTGTAGCGAAGTTCACGTAAGCGCCTGTCGAGTAGGTTGAGTCCAAATGCCTGTAATAACCGGTTGAGTCCAGTCGCTGCCCATAAGATTGGTGGTACCAAAACTTGCCGGTCCACCGGTTGTCTCTGCTCAACAGGTTGTAGTCAACACCCAGCACGCGATTGTATTGTGCAGGTGAGAAAGTGAATTCTCCCCCAATCGAGTCAGCTATTGCCTGCTTGTTGACCAAAATGGCGCTGATGTTTGACCGCGCAAAGACCTTCTGCTGGAGTGAAACCACGGAATAGTTGGTTGATGGCAACTTAAGGTGTACATCCTTGGCAGCCTGCATAGTCATGACCCCAATTCGAAGGTTGTTGTTGATTTTACCGCTGAGCCTGACGCCGGCATAAATGGTGTTTTGCAGGTTCTGCTTTGTTACAGTATCTACCAGTACACCGATCCGGCGTGAAAAGAATGGCGTTGTATTCCCCGGGCCGAAGCTGGCAAACAAGTCGGCGTTCTCAAGGAAGAATTGCCTCCGCTCTGGAAAAAAGATTTCGAAGCGATCAAGATTGGTAACCTGCTGGTCGACTTCCACCTGGCTGAAGTCAGGATTTATGGTAAGGTCGAGGTTCAGCGCCGTGCTGACCGCTATTTTGGCGTCTCCGCCTACGGCAATTTCCTTCTCCGCTCGTGATCCGGCATCAAAATCCTTAAGTGCGCGAGGCGCCATATAGGGAATAAGAGAGACGTTGGCCCCCGGGTGTTTCAACGGAGCATCCCAGTTCAACTTGCGCAGGAATGCGAGGCTTACGAGAGGATACACACGTGGAATGGGAGCCCACGTTGACCTTTCGGCGTAATAACTGTCAATGCGGTAGAAGTTTACATTCCATTGACCGAGCCCCTCCTTGAATCTCACGGTCTTGAATGGAATGGCAAATTCACAAACCCAGCTGTCGTCATGGATTTTCGTTTCCGAATACCACTTGTTGTCCCATGTCATGGACAAGTCTTCAGAGGAACTGCCTCCATTGGATATCAACCCTTCGCGCTGTACGCCGAATGGATTGACCCCGAACTGGAAAGCATTGGTATTGTCCATGTAGGTATCAAGTGAAAGAACGAATGCGTCATACGTTTCTCCCCGGAAGTCGCGGCGCAGGGACGGCGTCACATATTCCCGTGGGCCGTTGTTGCGCATGATCGCAAAGACGTAAATGAAATGATCATCGTAGGTCATTCGAACCTCGGTCTGTGCGATGGCGTCCGAAGAATCGTACGGAAAATACTGTTTGAAATTGCCGGCCACATTTGCCGTTGACCAGTCCGGTTCGGTCATCTCGGCGTCGATGACGACAGGGCCGGTAGCTTTGCGGATCGCAAGCCCGGCAGGTTGGCCCAATGCCGGCAACCCCATCAACACCAGAAGGATAATTGCAATAAATCGCACCCCGAAACCTAGGCCGCAAGGATAAGCAAAAAGGTCCGACTCACTATCACAATTTATTCCAGAAATGTGCGGAGAAGGTTGCAGGCGAGGTTAATGTCCTACTCCAAATCGGTCACGGATCACGTCTGCAGACTCCTTGTTATCAGCAAGCACCAGCATGTGATCGCCTGGCGTAATAACAGTTTCCCCTGTTGGTGAGATGTATTTTCCATCCCTGTGAATGAGCACAATCATCGAAGTCTTTGGCAACATAAGCTGCACAACATGCTTGCCGGAGGCGATAGATTCTTCTGGTATGTCAAGTTCGATGAGCTCTGATTTGGATTCGTCCCTGAGGTCAAGGTCCAACGGGAATTTTCGCTTTACTTTCTGTGGTACATCAACGTGGAGTTTGCGGGCCACCCAGGCAATGGTGGACCCCTGGAGCAAGACGGACGAAACGGAAATGAAGAACACCAGGTTAAAGATTGTATCAGCGTAATGAACGTTGGCGATCAGGGGGTAGGTCGCAAATACAATGGGGGATGCACCGCGCAGGCCCACCCAGGAGAGGAACAGTTTTTTCCTGAAGTTAAGATCCTTCGATCGGATCAACATCAGGAACACGGCAAGCGGTCGGGCAATAAACATGAGAACGAGCGAAACAAGTATGCCCTCCCAGATGATCGGGACCATGCGTGACGGGAATACAAGGAGCCCGAGTGTCAGGAACATCACGATCTGCATGAGCCATCCCATACCGTCAAAGAATCGGAAGAGGCTCTTCTTGTGAATGAGATTGTTGTTACCCAGTATGATAGCAGCAACATAAACTGCCAGGAAGCCGTTGCCACCCAACGCATCGGCGAAGGAAACTGTAAAAAACATGAACGCAGTCACAAGGACCGGATACAGTCCGGCCACATCCAGGTTTATCCTGTTAACAGTAAAGACCATCAACTTCCCGGACCCAAATCCGACGGCGGCACCTAGCGTCATTCCCCACAAAAAGCGGGGGATCAAAACTATCAACGGTGTTTCAGGTTGATTGACAAGCGTGATAAAGCTGATGGTCAGGAAAAACGCCATCGGATCGTTGCTGCCGCTCTCAAACTCCAGCAACGGGCGCAGATTTCCTTTCAGACCGATGTTCCTTGTGCGCAGGATTGAGAAAACAGCCGCGGCATCCGTTGCCGATACAATGGCGCCAAGGAGCAACCCTTCAACGAAGGTGAAATTCATGATATAAGAGGTAAAGACCCCCACTACCAAGGCTGTAACTAGCACCCCAAGCGTTGACAGCGCCAGCCCGTTTTTAAGCACCGGCCTGATGCTCTCGAATTTGGTTTCCAGGCCTCCGGAAAACAAAATGAACGTGAGCGCGATGACACCCATAAACTGGGATATTTTTGGATCGTCGAAATAGACACCACCCGGACCCTCAGAGCCGGCCAACATGCCCACAACAAGGAACAGGATTAGCGCAGGCAGTCCGAAACGGAATGACGTCTTACTTGAAAGAATGCTTATGAAAAGCAGTATGGAGCCAAAGAGCAGTATGTTTTCACCGGACAGCGTCATGGGAGTTTCCCTGGATACAAAATACAACGAAATCCCTCTCCGATTACATGTTTGTTGTAAAACTAGAGGTAGAAGTCAGCCGTCGATTGCTGGTACCCGGGGGTCTTGATGTTCCCCGAGGAGTAGAGGATCAATTGATCATGACTTGGTTCTTTGTTCCATGTTCTGGAAAATGCCATGAGCACCCGCTCAGGCGGATTTGATGCGCGTGAATGAAATTGAGTAAGCCGGTTAATATGTATCCCTGACCGCAACGCCTTTGCCTGGAATGACTTAGATTCGCTGACCGGAAGTATCAGGCTGAATGTTCCCGCAGGGCCCAGCAGTCTGCTAACAGCGTCGATAATTTCGTCAGTTGTCAATCGAGTGTCATGCCTGGCTTCGGAACGCCGCTGATCGGGTGGCAACAGGCTGGTCGTGAAAAAAGGAGGATTGCACACGATAAGATCATAGCGTCGATCTGTCTGATAGCTCTGTATCGCTTCGTTGATCACGTTCACTTTCCGGGCCCATGGCGATTTCTTTACATTGGCCAGCGCCTGTTCGGCATCACGCTTGTTCAGTTCAACCGCGTCAATCAATGAGTTCTCGCGACTGCGCTGTGCGAGCATCAAGGCGATCACACCCGAACCGGTGCCAATATCAAGCAGCCACCTCGCTTCACGCACGGGGCACCAGGCTCCAAGCAAGACGGCATCAGTTCCTACCTTCATGGCGGCACCGTCATCATTGACTGAAAATTTCTTGAAACGGAATGTTCCCACTCAGGGTAAAGCCGCTATTACTTTTTGCGTAAGGCCTTCGATATCAAAACCATGATGACTGATGCCAAGCCTGACAAGTACCAGTTTCTTTGATGGTATGATGAAGATATTCTGCTCTTCAAAACCCTCACACCCATACTCATCATTGGGAACGCCCGGGTGGTAGCAGTTTTGAGGATCATCCTTCGCACCGGCGTTGAGCCAGAATTGCGCGCCATACTCGCCTTTCGGAGCGCTGGGTGCCGGCGTCGAAGAGTAAGTGACCCAGCCCTCCGGGAGAATTCGTTCTCCATTTACAAGGCCATCGTTGAGGTAGAGGAGGCCAAAGCGTGCCCAGTCGCGCGCAGTGGCGTATCCATAAGAGGACCCCACCATGGTACCGGAGGCGTCCAACTCAACCAGCACGTTCAGCATCCCGACTTTGTAAAAGAAATCTTCGTACGCGTATCGCGGGTAATTGGCATCGCCAACGGTTTGCCGGACAATGCGCGAGATAATGTTTGTCGTTCCGCTCGAATATTCGAAATGTGTTCCAATTGGATACTTAAGCTTCTGAGACGCTGCAAATGCACCTTTGTCGTCACTGTGCATGAACATATTGTGAAAGAGCCCAGGGGTGAAGTAAGACTCGTTCCACTCCAGACCGCTGCTGGCCTGCATGAGGTTGTTGAGTGTGATATTCTTTCGATCGTCATTTTGCCATTCCGGAACTGCAGCCGGATCTTCAACTTTCAGCTTTCCATCCAGCACCAGCCTTCCAACCAGGGCGTTGGTCAGGCTTTTGGTCATAGACCAGCCCATTAACGGAGAATCCCTGGTCACACCCGGAGCATAGCGCTCACCTACAATTTGACCATAATAAACAACAACCACGGCTAGTGTATTCTTTGGACGATCAGGGTCAGGCTCGTCGAACGCATATGAAATGGCTGAATTCATCGCCTCATAATTCACTCCGGCAACCGCTGAATCCCGGATCTTGTCGCCGAGCGGCCAGGCCACCGTATCGCTGTCGAATGGCGGCGGCCCCGGCATGGCAGGGGTCTGACTTCGAATTTCCTGCTCGCTTCGTTCGGCGAGAAGGGTACACCCAATCCCTTTGCGGTAAACTGCGGTGCGGGATCTCAGGAACAAAGTGGCGCGAACGGCTGAAGAATCGATGTAATCGAAGCTCGACCAGTTCAACGTGGGCACAACGGTCAGTTCTTTTTCAACAACACTTTCTGGTGTTCTGCCCAGCACGTACAGGCACGAACACATGGTCTTGGCAGCTGTTCCCGCCAGTATTGGCACAAATGTGATATAGAGGAAGATCACAACTGCAAGGACGAACCCCAGCAGCCCCAGTAATCCGTACTTCAGTAGCTTCTTGATCATTTACTGGAATGGAAAGTTTTTGTGAAAGTTACGAAGCTTCGCCCAATGGCTTGAACTGTTCAAATGCCTCGCGGCAGTCGTTGCAGTAATGGAGCGATCGGCAAAGCGTTGGACCGAAAGGCGATCGCATGACCGTGTTGGTTCCGCTGCAGCGCGGGCAGACGGCGTGTCCCAGCATATCGATGTCCCGAATGACTCCCGAAAGCGCCGGTGGAGGCGCAAGTCCGTATTTCTTCAGGGCAGCGCGTCCTTTTTCAGAAATACGGTCAGAGTTCCAGCCTGTTTTCAATGATACGTTGACCTCCGCCTTGTCGATGCCATGCCGTTTCAACACGCTGATCACCTCTTCACGCATCACGTCCATTGCCGGGCACCCGACAAACGTGGGGGTCATTTCAACGCGCACTTTTCCTTCGCCGAGTTCAACTTCCGTGATGACGCCCAGGTCCAGGAGCGACAAGACCGGGATCTCGGGGTCCTTCACTTCTTCCAGCCAGCCAAGTACTTCCTGCTTTGTCATGGGTAGGTTACCGTGTACGATCCTGGTACGACCTGGTTGAGGTGGTGCTTCATGTGCTTGACATAGTCTGCAGCCAGCCAGATGATCGTGTGCAGACTTTTTTCACCTCGCCCGGTATCGCACTGCTTTGAGTAGTTCTTTTCCTCCATTTGTGACAGCACTGTTGCGATCCTGTGGTTCATCAGGATCCAAAGGGTAATTACTGTTTCGATCGGCGCTTGCTGGTAGACATTAGCCTTTACCCAGAATTCCTGCTCGTAGATAATGTGAGGCGGCTCGGCTTCATACTGGCCGGTAATAAATCGATGCAAGTTGTTGTGTGCTGAATCGATAAGGTGACCAATCACTTCGATGCGGCTCCACTTTTCCGGTCGCGGTTTTGTGCGCATTTCGCTCTCGGGTAGTGCGCGCAGTTTTTCCATGAAGCCCGCAATGGTCATATTCAGGTCATCGACTATGGATTTCATTTCAGTCGTCATATGATTTCCCATTTTCCGTTGCTGTCCTTTGAATACGACATGCCGTTGCTCATTTCATGGACCAGGCGTCCTGCGGGATTCTCAAAGTTCCGTTTTTCATAGACCCTCACCTCATTGTTTTCCTTCGTCAGGAACACAATCAAGGCCTGAAAGCTGGGCGCCACGTCGCTCAGCCACATGTCTTCGCCATCACGCATGAATGCACGACTCACAATAGTAGTTGTGTGGTAAAGTTAAGCACAACCGACGTACCTGCCGCTTTAGAAGAATAGCCTGATGGCCAGGCCACCAGATGGCCAGTTTGATTTAGAATCCGGCGAAAGTACTACGCTAACTGGCTCTCCGGCCACCCTTTTTCAGCTCTAGGCCGCTTTCCTAAGATAGAGCCAGTAAGAGGGTTAACTTTCTCCCATGAAGGGCTTCTGCGGTCTTTTGGTATTTTTCATTCTCTTCGAAACTGGCGCCCAACCCATCGAGGGTGTAACGATTCGCGAGGTATTCATCCCCATGCCCGACGGCATCCGGCTGGCCGCTGACCTCTATGTCCCGGAGAATATGCCCTCCGCGAAACTTCCTGTCCTGTTGGAGTACCTTCCATACCGCAAGGACGAGGGCCGTCGTAATCGCTTCGGCCTGTTTTCCTATTTCGTAAAAAGCGGCTATATCGTGGCACGTGTCGACATCAGGGGAACGGGCAGGAGTCAGGGCAGGCTGGTTCCGTACGAATACTCCGAAGAGGAACAAGAGGATGGAGAGGTTGTCATAGGCTGGCTGTCGAAGCAATCGTTTTGCAACGGGTCTGTCGGCATGTTTGGCATTTCCTGGGGCGGCTTCAATGCCATTCAGATGGCCATGCGACGACCGCCCGCGCTCAAAGCGATCATCACCATTATGTCGACAGACGACATATACCAGGACGATGTGCACTTCATTGACGGCATGATGCATGTTGATGCTTACGAGATTGGCCAGGACTTGAGCAATATTCTTCCCGGAGCGCCGGATTTTGTCATTGATAAGAATTACTTCAGCAATCGTTTTGAAACTACGCCCTGGTTTCTGCAATACAAGAAGCAGCAACGTGATGGGCCTTTCTGGGACCGGGCCTCACTGAACGCCGATTATTCCAGGATTAATATCCCCGTTTTCGCCATCGGCGGATGGTACGATGGCTATCGCGACGCAGTATTCAGAATGATGAGCAACCTGAAGTCCCCCGTGAAGGTTCTCATTGGCCCCTGGAATCACACGTTTCCGAATTGGGCTGAGCCACCGCCAGCAATCGAATGGCGATCTGACGCAGTACGCTGGTTCGACCATTGTCTTAATGGAACCGACAACGGAATCATGGAGGAACCGCGATTCTCCGCGTTCATCCGCGACTGGCACGCGCCAGGTACCGACCTGGATACTATTCGCGGACACTGGTTGCACGCACCGGGCTGGCCTGTCAAGGAGTCGTCGATTGCCACCCTGTTTTTTGAACATCAAAAACTTGTTCAGTCGCCCTTGCAGACGTCATTGTTGTTGAGCCAGGTTTACAAGCCTTCTGCAGGGCCGGAAATGGGAGGTTCCGTCATGTGGTGGGGAGACTGGTCACCTGACCAGCGGGCTGGAGATGCCACGTACTTGCATTTTGAAACGGAGCCGCTGGAGCAGGATGTAAACGTCCTGGGATTTCCGAAGGCTCACCTTGCGGTTTCGGCGACGGCAAGTCGTGCCAACTGGTTCGTTACCTTAAATGATGTGGCGCCCACCGGTGAAGTTACGTTGGTGACAGGTGCGGGATTCAATGGCACGCATCGGGAGTCGGCCACCGAACCAAAAGAAATACAACCCGACAAGGAATTCCCTCTTGAGATAGAGCTGCACGCGACTTCATGGATTTTTCGAAAAGACCATCGCATCCGTGTAGCGGTCGGCAATTCCTTGTGGCCAATGATCTGGCCAACGCCTTATCTTTTCACATCGACATTGCGTATTGGCGGCCCATCTGGGTCCTCTATTCAATTGCCGTTGATTCTGGACGGTGAACCTGCCGGACGGGATTTTCCCTTGCCCAACAGTGATCCGGAACTCCCGGGTTATGCGTCGATATCGAAGGGGACAAACTCCGGGTTTGCGGAAGTCGCCACCGTAAAAAAAGACGGCAGGAATGGTACAGTCTCTGTTAGAATGGCAAATGAAGACGGTACGCGGTATCCCTGGGGCAGCGTCTTCGGAAGGGAGGAGGTCACTCACACCGTCAACAGCAAGAACCCCGCTATGGCACGGGTGGAAAGCCGGTACACCACGAGGGTCGAACTCACCAATCGCACTTTGGTCTTTGAAGGCAAGCTGGAATTCAGAAGTGACAATAAGTATTTTTACTACAACTACACACGAACGATTTCAGAGAATGGTAAGCTTCTCCACTCCAAAACATGGAATGAAAGGTTCCCACGGGACTATCAATAGCAAATACAGCCCCCAATAACCGCCACACAATACCCAATACCCAACACCCATCACCTTCCCCCCATGCTTCCCACCAAAGCCTACGCCACTCACGGCCCCAAAGAAAAACTGGTCCCGTATTCCTTCGACCGGCGCGAACCGCGCCCACATGATGTGGTAATCGAGATACTGTATTGCGGTGTTTGTCACAGCGATCTGCATCAGGCACGCGGTGAATGGGGAGATTCGCTGTACCCGATGGTTCCAGGTCATGAGATAGTGGGCAAGGTTACCAGGATAGGTTCGGAGGTGAAAAAATTCAAAATGGGCGATCTCGCAGGCGTTGGGGTGCTGGTTGATTCATGCAGGAAGTGCAGCCCGTGCAAACAGGGCTTAGAGAATTACTGTGTGGAGGGGATGACGGGAACCTACAACGCATACGAGCGAGACGGGAAGACCCTTGCTCAGGGAGGTTACTCAACACAAATTGTGACAGATGAGCACTATGTTCTCCATGTTTCTTCGAAGCTGGAGCTGAAAGCTGTAGCGCCGCTTCTCTGCGCCGGCATCACCACATACTCTCCGTTGCGCTATGTGGGCGTGAAATCAGGAATGAAAGTGGGCGTGATTGGCCTGGGCGGCCTTGGTCATATGGGATTGAAGTTCGCGGTGTCGTTTGGTGCGGAGGTATCCCTCATTACTACCACTACATCGAAAGAAAAAGATGCCCGAAGGCTGGGTGCCAGGGAAGTAATTCTCTCCACCGACAAGGCCATGATGAAGAAACACGACAGCCACTTCGATGTGCTTCTTAATACGCTTTCGGCAAATCACTCTTACAGCAAATACTTGCGATTGTTGGGACTCAACGGCGTCATGATCAATGTAGGCTTGCCCACGGATGCCGGTGAAGT
>Ga0187893_10001881_pt1 | contig 47973 bp, 32 predicted proteins | sample MA1701074metaG_FD_139574 | JGI IMG/M metagenome (GOLD analysis project Ga0187893, IMG submission 139574) | White microbial mat communities from a basaltic lava cave in the Kipuka Kanohina Cave System on the Island of Hawaii, USA - MA170107-4 metaG ... | reverse complement strand
GGATTTGCTGGTGGCCCTGGGGTGCCCGCCGGATGGTGGAGTGCGGGGGATCACGGTGGATGGGCGGCGGTTCCATGTGAATGTGGCGCTGAGCGAGGTCGGGCTGTACGACGGCGCGGTGGTCCGGGCAGGCCTCGACTCCGAAGTGATGCGCTCAGGCATCCAGCAGGGACCGGTGCTCGCTGTGGTTGGCGGGCTCGAGGCGGGGCAACGGTTCGGACTGCGTCCGGGAAGGACGGTGATCGGTCGAGCTGTCACATGTGACGTGACGCTGGCCAGTCCCACGTTGTCGGCTTCGCATTGCGCTGTCAAGGTCGATCAACTCGGACGGGCCGTCGTCAAGGACCTTGGCTCGAGGAACGGCACGTGGATCGGCGACGACGCGGTGACCGAGGCGTCCACGCTGAAGCCTGGGCAGATCCTTGGCCTGGGCGGGGTGGACCTGATGCTGCGCGAGCGCGAGCCCGACGACCGGCCGGTCGGGCTCGACCGAACGGGGCGCCGTAGTGGCAACGTGCCATTCAACCGACCACCCCGCGCCGCGCCACCCCCCGAACTCACGCCGATCCCGCCACCCAAACCTCCGCGCGAGGCGCCCGCGAGTGCTCCGTTGCCGTGGATCGCGGTGGTCGCAGGGTTGGCGATGGGTGGGGTGATGGCTGCCTTTGGTGGCGAAGCTCAATACGGACGGCCCTGGAGGCGCCTGATCCCCGACTCGACTCACGAATGAACCACCCTAAACTAAGGAGCGTGCACGAAGTTACAATCAGTGAGGCTACGCGCACTGCGACGAGGTCGAGCGCGAACGGAGGGGCCAGTGAGGCGGGATGGACGGGTTAGGCTGGCCGTGGTGACCATGTTGTTCCTCTTGTGTGCACTCGGGGCGCCGAGCGCCGCGCAGCAGGAACAGCCCATTCCCGAACCCGCCGCCCGGATTGTGGTGTTGGCGGACGAGTCGGAGAGCGTGACCACCGAAGCGGTGGAACAGGAGCAACGAGCCGTCGCGCTGCTCGCGGTCAGCGAGCTGTCCGAACAGTCCGAGATGGCGGTCCTGGGCTACGGCAGCGCCAACGGGCAGGGACAGAACGCTGTCGAACCGTACTGCGGGTTCACCCCGTTGGACACGCCTGAGAACCGCCAGGGGCTTGCCGATTGTGGCACAAAGATCCATAAACGCGAGCCGGCTGAGGGCGACGACACCAATCTTGTCGCCGCGTTGCAGGCCGCTCGCGAGTTGTTCAGCCAACCCGCGGGGTCCGAAGACAATCGATCGCGGATCATCCTTTTGCTGAGCGGCAGCACGCTCGACGTCCCCAATAGCTCCCAAGACGGTCCGAGCGCGGAGCAGCAAGCAGAGGCCGCGCGCCCACTTCTTGGAGAACTGCAATTAGCGCGACAGAATAACGTCCAGATCTGGCCAATCGTGTTCGCTGAGGGTGAGAAAACTCGAGTGAACTACGCCCAGGAGGGCGCGATGGGAACCGAGCAATGTGGCGCTGAGAATATTCCGGTTCCGGTTTTCCGCCGAGCCCCCGTCCCTGATATGACGCATTTTGTTGTTCGAGCGCTTGGCGAGGCGACCTGTTCGAGCGTCGCTAACGTGGCCGCCGTTGACTCGGTTCCCCTGGGTGCGACGCGAACGTTGGAGGTCGAGATCCCTCACTTTGCGTCCGAGGGTGTGATCTCGGTCATCAAGGGCGACCCGAAGGTCCGGGTCACCTATCGCGATCCCGAGGATATGCCGGCGGAGAGCTCGTCAGTCGTTCAGGTGGGCTTAGCCGAGGGGCTGCTTCTCCGGGACCCGAAACCGGGGACGTGGCGGGTGGTGTTCGAGGCCCCATCGGGTGTTACTCCTGGGCGTGTCACCGCTCGCGCCATTTGGCGACGCGTAGTTCAGTCGGAGGTCCGGTTGGCGCCCAGTCTCACTGGGCCGGCTAACGCCGTCGAGGCATATGTCCTTCTCCGCGCCCCGTCTGGGGTCCTTACCGATCCGGGCGCCCAGGGACTGACAATCACTGCCATTGCATCCAGGGACGGCTCTGAGCCGATCTTGGTGAATTTGAACGACACGCTTCGCGGTCAGTTCCTGCTCCCGGACGGACCGCCGCCTAACTTCACGGTGGAGGCGCACGTCAAGGGCAAGGGTGTCGCTGCGGTCGAACGTGTCGCTTCGGTCAGCCCGACTGACCCGTTCCTAAGCGTGCAGGTCACCTTACCCGAGACGGTCGTGCCCGGTGAGACCGCGGAGGGCACGATCGACTTCTTCAACCCGCGTGTTCCTGTCTCTGCCAACCTCGCGCTCACGAACCCGTCCGCGGGCATACAGTCTGCGGGCATACAGATCGAACCGGCCACGATAACATTCCCTACGGGGCGGGACAGCCTGAGGTTCAGGTTCACGGTTGCGCCCGATGTGCCGCCCCGTCAGTCGGCGGGCGTCCTAAACGTCACCGCCGGCGACGGGAGGCAACTCGCGCAGGTGCCGCTCAATACGACCATCGAGCGTTCGACGTCGTTTCAGCCCTTGCCGTGGCTGGCCGCACTGGTGGGGATTGCTCTGGCGGTGGTAGGCGTCCGGACGTGGTGGAGTGACCGCAAGAGCATGAAGGACGTGCTGTTCATTCTGCGCGACGGGACTGGTGCTGAGCTCGATTTTGAGAGGGTTGGGGCTCACTGCACAAAGTTGTCCCTCGGGATCTCGACAGCCAACGATGATGATCTGACGCGTCTGCAACTGCTGCGGAAAAGTGCCGACGGGAAAGACATGAGTGATGTTCTCACGGTTACACGTAAGGGCAACAAGTTCCTAGTCAAGGGGGACAAAGCACGCGCTCAGCGGATCAAACCGGGAAAGCCGCCGTACGACTCGGTGGAGGTCAGCGATGACCTGAAGGTGCAGATCCACGACCCGAGGGTCGGGCGTCCGACCGCTCCGCCTCCGGCAACGCGGGTCCCTACAGCGCGTTGATCGAGATTGGCGCTGGGGCTGAAGATGGATCGATTCTGCTTCAGCGTCCGTCATAAGAAACTGTGAACGGTCACCGCCACCATGCCTGCGTTCGTTACACTCTGCATCAGGTGCGCACGCCGGATGAATAGCGTGTACGGCAGGCGGTGAGGCAAGTAGGGCCGAGAGAGGGGAGCAGTTGAGACGCCGCTCACAGTTCACAGTGGCAGCAGTCGCAGTACTGCTGTCGCTCATCATTGCGCTCACGGGATCTAGCGCTGCTCAGACGGTATCACCAAGCCCCGAGCCGGCGGCTCGTATCGTCGTGCTGGTCGACGAGTCCCTGAGCTTGAGCGAAGAGGCGGTGCGCCAGGAGCGGGACGCCGTCGCGCTGCTTGCGGTGAGTGAGCTGTCCGAGCGCTCCGAGATGGCGATCCTCGGCTTTGGCAGCTCGAACGGGCAAGGGCAGCAAGCCGTCACCCGATACTGCGGCTTCATCGCGCTCGACGCTCCTGAGACCCGCCAGGCGCTCGCCGACTGCGGCCGAGAGATCCACCGGCGCGGTCCCTCTGAGGGCGCGGACACCGACCATGTCGCCGCGCTGCAGGCGGCAGTCGAGCTGCTCGGCAACCAGGCCGGATCCGACAACCGGTCACGGATCATCCTCCTGCTGACCGACGGCGTACTCGACGTCCGCAATAGCCCTCAATACGGTCCCGAGCAGGACCGGCAGGCAGAGGCGCAGCGGCGGCTCGTTGAGGAATGGCTGCCGGAGGCGAAGAGCGACGGCATCCAGATCTGGCCGATCGGCTTTGGCGAAGCCTCGCGAGCCGACCTGGACCGCTTCGCAAGAGGGGGCGCGAGCGGGACTGAGTTGTGCGGTTTCGCGAATGTCCCCGAGCCCCGCGCCATCATCGCCACCAGTGTCGATGCCGTCACAAACGCGGCGTTGGAGGCCCTTGCCAGCGCGGAATGCTTCGTCTCGGAGACACCGGTCTCGGGCCAGCTCCCTCCTGGCGGGACGCTGTCCTTGACGGTGGTGATCCCCGCGATCGCGTCCAAGGGCGCAATCTCCGTTACCAAAGGCGATCCGAGGGTCCGCGTGACCTACGTTGACCCGGACGGCGTCGTGGTAGCCGAGGCGCTCGCGGTCAGTAGACAGGAGAGTCCGGTCGAGGCACTGCGCCTCGACAACCCCAAGCCTGGGACATGGACGGTCATCTTGAAGGCTCCACCGGGTACCGAGCCGGCGCTGGTCACCGCCCGCGCCCTGTGGCAGGGCTTCGTCCGGTCTGCGATCCAATTGGAGCCCCAGCCCGCGAGGCCGGGCGATCGCGTCGTCGTGAAGGTGGTGTTCCGCACTGGGTCCGAGCTCGTCACCGACGGGAGCAGCCTCGGAAATCTTCAGATCACCGCCGACGTGTATGGCGAGGACTTCTCGCTGCCGGTGCCTTTGGCCGATGACGGCGTCGATCCCGATGCGCAAGCGAACGATGCGACGCTCACCGGCGCGTTCACCATCCCCGACGACGCCTCGGGCGACGCGACGGTGACGGCTCGTGTCGCGGGGCCGGGCATTGTCGAGGACGACCAGCGCCCATTCTCGTTCGTCATCCAGACTGAGCGGTTCCTCAGCGTGCAGGTCACGCTCCCGGATCTTGAGACGGTCGCGCCCGGCCAGGCCGTGCAAGGCACGATCACCGCCATCAATGAGGGCGATCCCGTGACGGCTCACCTCGCGCTCACGGAGCTACCCGAAAGCGCGCGGGTGCGGATCGCGCCGGCTGACGTGGAGCTACCAGCGGGGCAGAGCGAGCAACAGTTCACCATCGCCTGGGACCCCACCACCCCGCTCGGTCAGGTGTCGGGAGTGGTCGAGGTCACGAACGACAACGGTGACCAGCTCCAAAGCTCAGTTTTCGTCGCGAACGTCGCAAGGCCTGCTAGGCCAGTCGACTACCTCCTCCGTGTCTGGCCCTGGTTAGCCGGAATCCTGGCGCTCGCCGCGATCGCGGCCGTCGCGTGGATGCTGCAAAGGAGCATGAGGAACGTGCAGTTCGTCCTGCGCGATCACACCGGTGGGGAGCTCGATTACGAGAAGATCAAGGGTCACCGCACGAAGCTCCACCTCGGGGTCTTGCCGGTCGACGACCACGACCCGAAGCGTCTCCGGCTGCGCCGCAGCGCCGTCCCGGACGGGATGCTCGACGTCCTCACGATCGCTCGTGGAGACGGGGGGTTCCTGGTCAAGCGTGCCTCGGAGACGGACGCCCGCCGGATCGACCCAGGTGGATCGGTGGCGGTCGGGGACGACCTGGAGGTACAGATCAACGATCCGAGAGGGGGTCGCGCCCCGGACCAGCGTTCGCCCGCCTCCCGTGCGACCGGATCGCGAAGTGCATCCGGCGAGGAGTCGGGCTCCAATCGGGGAGGACGCTGGTGAGAGGGCGCGCAGCGTAGCTGCGAATTGTGAGGACCTAAAGATGAGATTTTACCAGCGCATGCTCTTCGTCGGCCTCGGCGGGACGGGGCTGAAGGTCGGAGCCGAGCTCTACCGGCGACTGCGCGAGGACCTGTGCGGTCCTGACGGCAGGCGTCTGCTCCAGTACATCCCCGAGCTTGCGCCGAACCAGGTGCCGGAGGCGCTGCAGTTCGTCTTCGCTGACCTGGACGAGCGCGACCGGGAACGGTACTCCAGTGAGATCCCACGCCAGAACCTTACGAAGATCACTCAGCTCGCTCCCTACCACAGAAGCTACTCAGAGGCTGCGGAGAGCCTGCGGATCTCCGCGGCAGATTCGACCAAGAGTTGGCTGCCCAGCCGGGGTCGTGAGCCGCGGGTGTCACCACTTGCCAATGGCGCCGCCGCCTTCCCGACGGCCGCAAGGGCGGCGCTCTTCTCGGTGATCAGCCGGGCCGCCGCGGAAGGCAGATCCTACGAGCTGCTCACCGACCCGCTGCGGGAGCCACTCAGCCGCCTCGCGAAGGCGGCGGGGCAACTCTCGCTAATGGCAGGCAAACAGCGTGTCGCCGATGGCTGTGACGTCTTCGTCGCGTTCTCGGTGGCAGGAGGGACTGGCTGCGGCCTCTTCTACGATTTCCTCCACTACATTCACGAAGCCTTCGATGCCCACGCCCCCGACACCCCCTTCCAGATCTACCCGCTCGTGGTGATGCCGTCCGCGTTCCGCGAGGAGGAGGTGAACCCTCGGTTCGCGAAGCTGAACGCCGCGCGTGCCCTGCTCGACCTCTTCCGGCTCATCGATCATCAGAATGCACATTTCAGCGCCGATGAGAAAAAATTCAAGATCACGTACCCCGGCGGTGGGCAGCCACTGTACATCAAGCCAGGAACCATTCAGACAGCTCATCTGTTCCGGCGCCCGGACGCCATCGAGCCGGAGGACCTTTACCGGTCGATCGTCGAGCTGCTGCTCTCGATGATCTCGACCCAGGCGGACAGCGAGAGCGACGACGGCGGGATTGAGCCACCCATGTCGTTCGCCCAGCAGTTCCTGAACAACGCGGGTATGCGCATGCAAGAGGCCCGCAGCGGGATCGGTCGCCGAGGTGTCGCCACAGGGCTCGTGGCGGCACTCACGCTGCCGCAAGACCAGATCGCGGAGGTCTTCGCCGACCGGCTGCTCGGCAGGGCCGTCGAGCAGCTCGCCGTTCCCTCACCGGGGGAGCGCAACCTCGAGCTGCGGCAGATGTTCACGGTCGCCGCTGGTCTGGCTCCCTTGGCTGAGCGGCCCGCCCTGGACCCACGCGGTCTGGTTACCCGCTTTGACACGAACCTGAAGGGTGCAGGCGACATCAGCAGGGAGCTGAGTGACCGTATGGAGCGCATGGCGCAGCATCTGGGCAGGCTCCCGGACCAGCTGGACGACCAGGTCTCCCGCATCGCCCAGTTCGACTATCGGGCCGGTCTGGACGCCCTGCTGCAGCAGGTGCCCGACCCATTCCGAGTCGAGCGTGTGATCTACGGCCATCAGAACTTAGAGGACAAAAACGACAGAGACGGTTTTCTCGGGCTCCTCAACAGGTGGGCGAAGAGCGAACCGGCACCGGAGGGCTTGAGTGAACAGCGCCCTCGCGTGCCGGTCTTGCGCAACACCGTCGGCGTCGTGCCGCTGCGGACGAACAACAAAGCGGTGCTGGACGCCGTCGTGCTTCAGGATCAGTGGTACCAGTGGCGGATCGACGACGCATGGTCAGCCGCGTGGCAGAAGCAGTCACCGGACTGGCGGCGGACCATCGAGCAGCTCAAGGCAAAGCTCGGCGACATCCTCAACACGCTGCGAGCGCACCAGCGAGACTCGGAGCAGGCCTTTAAGGACCGCTGCGCGGCCTTGAGCCGGGAACGGCATGCGATCCGCTACCTCTTGCCGACCGTGCAAGGGCAGAAAAACCTCGACCTGTACTACACGCGACACTTCCTGCCGGCTCTCCGGCGCGAAGACTCGGCCGGGCAGCGGGAGAAGGACGACCTCAACCGAATCGTGGGCGAGCAGAACGGATGGGTGCCCGCGTTCCGCCGGGCATACGAGCAGGATGGGAGCGAGGCGCTGAGCTTCGTCCGCCAGCGGCTCAAGGAGGCCGCGCGGACCGCGCTCGGGGAGACAGAGCCGGGGCTGGGCCGTCCCGCGCCGCTTCCGCAGCTAGGAGAGCTTTTGGCGGCGCAGGCGGCGGGCCAGACGGGGAGCCTGCTGGACCAGCTGCGCCAAGATGTCATCAACCTCATGCCGTCGGGGTTTATCCCTGATGGTGAGGGCGAGCTTGAGGTGCTCGTCTCCTTCCCCTCCTCGACAGCGGACGCGCTAGTCGAGGAGTACCTCAAGGAGACACTGGTCCTGCAGTTGGCCGTGCGTGAGCGGGCACGCTTTACCCGAAACTCCTCCGAGTCCCTCGTCGTGGTCCTGCGGCGCTCCCAGATGTCCGTCGATGAGGTCAAGGAGCTCCGTGAGGCCGTAGAGATCTGGATGCAGTCGTCACGTGACGAGCGGCCCGGTGACTTCCGCAATTGGCGCCAGCGCCTCGGGTTCCAGGAGGACTACACACTGAGCGAGCGCCATGACCGGGAGGTCATCATTCAAGCGCTGCTGAGCGTGCTGTGGGACGGGGACGGCGCCATCGACATCGAGGGTCCGCTGCACTCACCCAGCCTGATCTCGATCCGACCGAACCGGAATGAAGACGCAAAGACGCTCGATCTGAGGCTTACACCCTTTGGAGAGGCGTCATCGTGGGGAAGCCTCATCAACGAGTACGAGCGGCACATCCTTACCGACAATGTGCTAGAGCGCGAACTGTGCCGTCAGCTCATCGGCTACAAGCCCGAGGGGCTGACTACCGGGCAGCTGAAGCCGCCCTCAGCCGTGTACCGAACCTTCATGGCGCTGCAGGCGTCAGAGCCCGATGAGCTGAGCCGCCTCGCCGCGACGAAGCGAGGCCTCGCGCAAAAGCGGATCCTGCGCTATCAGCGGTTCTGGTCACAGGAGGTACCGGCTGCCATGGAGCGGGAGTTCCCCGAGGGCGCGTTCTATATGAACCATGCGGAGCTGCTCCTCGAGTACCCCATGCCGCCCACGGGCTCCGCGCCGTTCCCACCTCCTACCCCTGACGAGGGCTCCTCGAACAGCTTCACCAGCGACGTTAGCAACCTCGGGAGCCGCGAGCGTGGAACATCCTGACCTCGTCCTGCGATTCGACCTGCGCCTCGGCGGGATCGCCGAGCTTACCGGCGATGTCTCGGAGGCCCAGCGCGCTCGGGCACGCACACTCGCCGGAGGCTCCCGGGGCGCGGACGTCGGCAGGATGCTCCTGATCGACGACGCCGCGACCGTATCGGAGCACGCGCCCGCGATCGAGCGGGTGCTCGACGCCGAGTCCGTGGACAGCGTGCTCCTCGTGCTCGTCGGCATGCCGCCGATGCGTCAGCGGCGCACAAACGAAGAGAAAAAGCCTAGCCTGCCCCCGCTTGTCACGTACACAAACCTCGCGACGTTGTGGATCGAGGACACGCGTGGCGTCCTGTGGGATATGCGCCGGGCACATGGGTCACGACTGATCATCGACCCCGACGGTCATGACGATAGGCACTCCCGCTCAATGCCCGGAGATGATCGGTTCAACGCCCTGCTGCGGGCGCTTGAGCTGCCTGAGGTCTTCGATCGGGTGCATACGGCGATCACTGGGATGATGGCGCGTGTCGCATCACCCGGACTGCGCGACATCACGGTCGAGACTACGCCGTCGTCGGACGTGATCGTCAAAGCGATCCAGAAGGCGGGGGAGCTGATCGGTGGCGACAGCGCCAACACGGTGCGCGGCTTCGATCCCGCCCCCACCAAGCGGCTCCAGAACCTTCGGGGAGGAGCAGAGCTGCCGAATACCGGCGTGCTCGATAGCGGCAGCGACTTCATGAAGAAGGTCAACGATGTCTACCGCGACCTGGACACCGTGGCGGATATCACCGACAACTCCAAGAGGTGGCCTTGCCGGGTCAGTATCGCTGAGGCGGATCGAGCCCTCGATCGTGCCGGCGAAGGATTGCTTCAGGCCGCCGAGCAGGCGCGCGAGGGCCTGGGGCGGGTGGACGCGTCTGGCGGCCTGTCCCCGCAGGCGCGGGAGGCGATGCGCCAGTTCGGGGTGAACAAGACTCCCGAGGTGGTCGTGCCCGAATTGGTGCCGACAGGTGTCTCGTGGGAGGAAGCGCCGGAGCATGCGGTCCGCGAGAGCGGGATCACTCTTTCAAGGGTGAACAAGTCGCTGAGCTACGCCGCGAGTCAGCTCCGGGGCGTCGCGAGTGATGCCCGCCCGCGAGGGCCTCAGGACACCGAACCGATGCTTGACCAGGCGCGCTTGAACAGTGCGAAGGTCGTGGAGAAGGCGAAGAACGGGGCGCGCTTCTGCCTTGAGCTGCTCGGGCCTGGCGGTGGCGGTATCCTTGTTGCCGCGGGACTCGTTGGGTTCTTGGCTTCCTGGTGGCGACCGGGACGGATGGTGGGCATTCCTCTCGCGCTGCTGAGTGTCCTGTTCGCTGGCGTGATCCTGTCCTCCGGCAGCCGTGTGATCTCACCGAGGGCGTTGCTCGCGCAGGTCAAAGAGGCGGCGGTGGAGCTTCTGACCCTGGTGGGCGCGACCGCCCTCGGTGTGGTGCTCGCACTGCTGCTCACACTGCTGCTGCCGCCGCTTCCTGCGCGGCTGTGGCCCGTCGGTGTGCTCTCACTCCTCGCCAGCGTCGCGGTGGCCGTCCTTCTCGTGAGGATCGTGTGGTGTCATCGTCACAAGGTGTGGCGGCGTGAGCGGCGGTTCGAGGACATGGAGACCGAGCTCGACCGTCTCGGGGAGCTGGTGCATGACGTCGCGGTGAACGACTGGCTGCTCGCGGACGCGCGGACGCGCTGCCGGATCGTCGCGGAGGGGATGGCGGCCTCGTTCGAAAAGGTCCGTGAAATTCTTGCGAAGCTCCGTGAGATCCTTGCGGATCGGCCGCCGATGGCCACCGGACAGCAGGCGGCCATTCAGGGAGACGAGTTCTCTCTTCGCCTCGGCCTCGACGCCTACACTGAATCGATCAGAGATATCGTGGCAGAGGACCTCCTCGAGATGACGGTCTCCGTCGTCGATAAGGTCAGCTACGAGACCGCGGTCGAGACGGATGACGCGGCGGTCGTCGAGACGGAACGGGGCTTCACCGTCGCCTTGTCGAGTTATCTCCGCGGCATCCAAACGGACGGTGTTCTCGCGCCTACGGGCAACCAAGGAGCGGATGAGCGACGTGACCAACTCCTGCGCCGTCTGTGGAGCGAGGCCCGCGAGGTGGAGGTCCTGCTGCGCGTGGACGCTGGTGCCATCTTCCCCCAGTACTGCTCGCCAGAGGCTTTGAAGCTGCTCTCCGTGGCGCCGGAGTCCGCCACGCTGGTCCGGTTCGCCCCCGCCGCCGCCAAACACCTCCTGCCTCGCGCTGACAGAGAGGACGCGGTCCCGACGAGCGACGGCAATGTGGCCGGTGTCCTGCGGCTCGTGCCGCTGCGGGAGGGCGCCATGAGCCTCGACGAACCCGAGCTCGAAGAGGTCGACCAAACTCCACTCCCAGAAGAGTCTGAGGTCTGAGGTCTGACCTCAGCCCTCGCCGCGCATCATCCTCCGTCCTGCGGCTGTGGGGGGTAGGGCGGGGCGGGGGTCACTTCAGTCAGCTTGCAACCCTTCACGCATTCGATATCCCGTATCGCCCGGGGGATATGTTGAAGGAATGCGCGAGCCTCAAGGCCCGGCTTCATCTGCTTCATCGCAGGACCGTAGAGCCGTCCCATGCGGTTAGCGGCGTCCTTGGCCCAAGAGTCGAAATATTGCGATCTTGGGTCTGACCGTGCATCGATGAGCCCGATGGACGCCGTGATGTGTGAGAGCAGCAGGACGAGCTGCCGGTGCCTCGTGCTGGTTCGCTCATCCTGACGCTTTGGAAGATTCTTCGCTTTGGCGACCGACCACGTCGTGGCTCCTTGGTCCCGCATGTAGACGAGGACGATGGGCACCCACACGAATCTATTGCCGTTCCATTGCGCCACGAGCGCGTCATCCAATAACGTCAACGCGTCTCCGCCGCATGACAGGAAGTGCAGCGCCTGATGCACCGGGCCTTGGTGCGCAGGCATGGCCGCTGGGTCCTGATCGACCGACGCGGCGATGATCGTCGCAATCCGGTAATCCGGGATAGACGTAGCTGCATTGCCGTCATTCGAAAGCTTCTGCACCAGAGCATTGGCAGCCTCCGCAGCTGCCGAGCTGAGGATTGTATTGATCCTCACCCTCGCCACGTTCGCGGTGACCTTTGCCTGCTGCAGATCCTCGACACGGCCCTGCGCCTGAGCCAGCGACACACGTGGGCTCCACAGAAGGTCCGCCGTTGCGATGGTCACGATGCCGAATGGATGAACCCGTGCCTCGAGCGCAAGGCGAGCAAGCTCTGGGGATGGAGAGGCACCAACCTCGAGCCGGCATTGGTGGCGCAACGGGATCCCCGCACGCCGGAACTTTTTAGACAAAGGGCCGTCCGGCATCGTCTTCAAAGAAGGGCATTCCGCGATCTCAGACGTGAACCTCGAGTCGGCAGAGGGCACGTTGATCTCGTAGGGCAGCGTCAGGCGCAGCTCTTGAACCGTCACCGGGGCCCGCGTGAACAGCTCGGCGAACGCGTCCGGATGACGGATCTCATCACAAAGCCTCGCATGAATCCGGGTCGCGATGTAGGAGACCCGCAGCCGCTCAATCCGTGAGCCATCGCCCGGTTGAGGGTTGTGGCCGTTCACGAGAGGTGGTACCCTTTCAGACCGAGCATCTCAGATTGCCTTTCGGGACGTTCAACGTTGTCAGTAGACGCGTGTCTCGTAGGTTCCACTGCGGTCACAAGACCGCCAGGTGGTGAGGAGCGCCGTCCACGGGACGGCGCTCTCCTTTTACCGCTCCTTCTCCTCATATCTTACTAGTAGCTCAAAGGATCCACCCGCGGGCTTCGCATCTTTGACGGGTCCCGGACGAGCCACATAGCGGTCATCGGTGACGAAATAGCCATCGAATTTTCCCGTTGCGGCAGCCTTCAGTAAGGCTCGCAGGTTGCCGTCTTTTTTGTCTCCGCTTACCTCGAGTACCTTCCCCACCGCGTCTGGCGACGAATAGCGGATCGGCGGCGACAGTACGATCAGATCCTGATCGCGATCACGGCGCACCAGAAGGCCGAGCTTGTCGCCTGCGCGGTATACCTCCCGGTGAACCGAGGCATTTGCACGAGCAGCGGCGTCCATCACCTTAACGGGCGTGCTCGATCCCCTGATCAGTGGAGCCTTGTGCCGGTGGTAACCGACATACGCACACGAAAGGAGGGAACAGACGATCCCCGTGATCACCGTGGCAATCATGAGGTCATTGAGATCGGTTGCGCCGAGCAGGTCCGTGGACTCGAAAGACCCAGGGAAAAACCGAGGGAGCAACTGAGAGATGATTACCGTAAGGAAGGAAACCGCAATTGCGACGACAAGCCAGACCTTGTTTTCCCATATCTCTTGACTCACAGGCCTCGTGCGACTCCCCCTTCGACGCCGGTCCCAATACCACACGGACAGCCCTCCCCCCACGCCGACAAGACCGGGAAGGATGAGTGCGGAACCAGCGCCGAACGGCTCTGGGATCACGTCACTGAGGGGTGGCGCAACGTCCAACTCGTTCGTCGCCACGATCTTCATGGGCTGGTCCGTCGCCGCGGTCTGCGTGGGTGCGACATCCGCGGTGACGACCACGAGGACGCGTCCTCGCCGCAAGGGGTCTATCGGATGAACCCGGACCCGCACGACCTCGGTGGCTCCCGGTTTGATGACGAGCGGCAAGTCGTCACATGGCATCTCCTTGTCAACACGCTTCTTCGCGAGGCCGGCTTCTGTCGTGGCAATATGGATCACATGCTTGCTAGCCTCTGCGTGCAGTTGCGCCGTGACCTCGGAGCTCGAGACATTCGTCACGACCGCCACCAGGTCTGCTGAGGATCCCTGCGCTAACCGGGTGCGGCCGATCAGCTGCAACGTGGCCGGCGGAGTTGCCGTAGGCAGCTCGACGGATCCCATGCCCGCCACCGGCCGGCCGCTGGATATGCCTTCCGCATGCACCACCAGAACGGCGGGCCGCATCTGCGGCATACCTCCTACCGTGATCGTGACAAGGACCGATGCCTCACCTGCCAGGCTGCCAACCCGTTCGGGCTCGACCGACGCATCCACTCCGGCCGGCCCGCGCGCCTCAAGCGCGAGCTCCGTGACCGGTGCCCCTCCGGCGTTGGCGATGCGTGCCGTCGCGGTGACCCCGGTGGCGGTCAGTTGGACAGGCGCCACCGTCACCTCAAGACGGCCCGGTGAGGCCACCTCCTGTGCGCCGGCACCGCGCACGAGAACCACCAGTACCGCAGCCAGCGCAAAGAGCACGAGAACAAGGCCGCGACCATACGAGACCGACGGTGTCCGCAGTCGACTGGCCGGGTTCATTGGGCTCGTCCCAGCTGGTCATCCGGGAGGCCGAGCTCCTTGCCGATCTGTCGGAGCATGCTGTCGATCTCGGGGCAGATCTGTTCCTTTGTGATGTTCTTCGCGGCCGCCTCCACCAGAGAGGTCACAAGGGCGGTCCATTTTTTCTCCCAGTGGGGGTCGGTCTTTGGGAGCAAGGGGCGCAGCCAAGCTTTGCCCTCGCTTCCCCGCCCCTGTTCCCAGGTCTCATTTGTCGCCTGGTTGGGGTCGAGTAGACCGGTGCTCTGCGCGGTCTTGAACTCAAGACATCCGGCGATGTCACCGTGGCGATGCTCCGTGAGGCGCACGCCGGGCAAGCTGCGGATCTCCTCGATCTTCGGACTGCCTTTATCGGTCAGGACAAAGACGGGGCTGACATCTTTGAACACCGGGCAGATGAGTTCCTTCAACATCGGCACCATCTTTGAGTCGCCGTCGGCGCTGAGCACCAGCAGGCCCACGGATTCCGGCTCCTGACCGTTGATCTGGCGCCATGCGGCCTCGACGTAGGCCTTGTCGCTCTTACCCTCCACGAGGAGGGGGACGCGGCCGGTGAGGAAGAGATCATAGGCGGGTAGGCCGCTGTGCTGGGACAGTTCATCCGCCCGGTCCTTCTTGTGCCGGTTGATGCGGTCGATGCCCGCGCTTGGGAGGGGGATTCCCTCCTCGTCCTGGCTGCGCTTGCACAGATACAGCTCGCTGGCGTCCTCGCCGCTGGTGAGCTCCAGAAAGGCGTGGGAGTAGGTAGCGACAGCGACCGTGACCCCAGGGCGTGCCGAAAGCTTGAGGAGCCAGTCCGCGAACTCCCGGTGCGCCGTCGGGTGGAGGTGCTGCTCAGGCTCATCAATCACGTACAGCCGGCGCATACCGTCAGGGATCGCCGGCTCGGAGAAGCGTAGCCCGCTCCCACTCGTCGGCTCGATCTCTGGGTAACGCAGGCGCCGGGCGGCCTCGGCGTACGCGAGGTGAAGCCACGCCCGGACGCCACTCGCCAATTCTGAGACCTCGTGAGAGCGATACGGCGCAGAATGATCCTTGAGTCGGACCTTCACGCCGTCATCTGTCTGCTCGGCTGTTGCGCATTGATAGCCTTTGGACAACGTCGGAAGGTTACGCAGCTCTTCGAAGGCGATTTGCGACAGCGCGTCCAGCGCTTCGGTCTTCCAATCGCCGTCTTCGGGCATGGCAGGCAGATCTACATTTTTCATGTGACTTTCGACATGCTCAAGGTACGTCGTGATGACATCACCGAGCGCGTGGCGGTCACCGAGGTCTAACCACACGACGTCTTCCACGGGCTGTGGGAGGGCGGCGGGGATCTTATTCTCACCGCAGTAGATATCCACTCCCCCCTCGATCGGTTCCACCTTCACTGAAGGTTTGCGGTGATCGTGCCGCTCGTCCGGGCATCTGCCCGCAGCGAGACGCGCCTTGCCTCTGGCGGGGATCCAGTAGCCATGGCCCGGATCGTTCTGCAGGATGGCGGCCAGACTGCGAAGCGCGGTCGTCTTTCCCGCGTCGTTCTTGCCGAGGAAGACCATCAAATTGTGGGGTGTGATCTTCGTGTTCGTAAACAGCCCGCTCGTGATGACGATTGTCTGTACATAGTCTTTGATCGCCACGTGACCCCGCCTACTGTTGATGGGTAAATATAACTCCGTTCACCATGATCGTCGAGTTCCTCCTCATTACACCGTCCGCCGTCAGGGTTCTTGGATCCTTCGGGTTCGGGGACGGGGCCACGTAGTGGATGCCCAAGACGATATCCCTGCCCTCTCGCTTGGCGCGTATGGTGCCCGAGCCGGGCAGGTCCAAGACTTGGATCTCGATGCTGTGCCGTCGGGTCGCATCGATCGACCCACACTGCTTCCCTCGATGTTGAGCGGACAGACGACCGCCGATCAGAGGGTTCTGGTGCCGCCACTTGAGTATCCACACGATCGCGATTAAGAGCAGGAGCGCGCCCAGCGCAAGTACAGGCCGCTGCCAGCTGGGTGCGGGCCCAGCGCTGGGGACTACGGCCAGCGTGTGCTCGAGTTCGCTGGTCCATCGGTGGACATCGGTGCTCATGGGTCATCCTCCCCTGGCTGGGCCGCTGTGGGGAACCGGCCGAGTAGGCCGAGAATCGGCTCCTCGTCCAGATCATTGTCTCGGCTCAGGACGAGGGATCCGTGAAAGGTTGGGTCGAGATGGAGCCCCAGCGTGTAGTCGCCGTCTGGTACGCCGCGCCAAGGCGCCGCCAACCGTGTGAGAGCCCCGTCACGGCCTCGCACATAGACGATCAGCGGCGGCACGGATCCGTTCGTCACTCGCACGGTGACAGGTTGCTTTGTGGAAGGGTCGGCTGCGGTCGTGGGTGCGAACCCTCCGATCTCCAGCTTGTCACGGCCTGCGAGCTCGAGCGGGTTATTTCGTCGGATGCCGTCCTCACGGACCTTCCGAGCAATGCTGACCTCGTACGAGTAGCGGTGGTTCGGGTGGATCTCTCCCCCAACCATCAGCGCACCTGACGCGGCAGCCTCGACCTGCTGTGGCGGTTCCAGGGGAAGAAAGAGGTTGGCGTAAGCCTGCAGTTGACCGTTGACCGCTGACGTGACCAGCGGGAAGTGCGCGAAGCCGCCAACGAGCGCGATGCGACTGTGCTTATGCAGCCAGTGTGGGGATCCGAGCTCGGCCCGCACTTTGGTCTTCAGCCTGTCGAGTGTGATCTGGATTTCTTCCGTGACGTCAGCGAAGCACTTCCGTAGCTCGATATCGGAGAACTTCAAGGGTTCGCCTTCGCGTGCGAGGACGATGCACTCCTCGCCAACTCGGTACTGGATTGCCTGTTCCTGCTCCTCCAGCGTGCTCAGGATCTGGATGCGCGAGGGGGGCGGCTGCGGATCTTCGGAAATCTTCTCGTGCGCCAACGTGGCCAGCGCGTTATGGAACTCGATCCCGACGCGGCCTCTCGCGTACGTCGCGCTCGTCTCGTGAACCACCAGTGAGAGCACCCCGCTCTCCACCGAGAAGAGAGACGCATCGACGGAGTCAGCCCCCACGTCGATCACGAGGAGCCGTGTGACGCGTTCGTCGCAGTTGCTGGGGTTGCTGCGCAGGATGTACGTCGCGGTCGCGAGCGGCGCGCTGACCAGGCGACACGAACCCACCCTGGCGACGCTCGAGGCGGCGCGCTGCAGCGACGCTCCCGCCTTCGGGTGCTGGCGCCAGCGGTCCGGCACGGCGATGACCAACTCCATCCCATCCCTGGACTCGGCGGGAAGGGCGGACTGCAAGAACTCGCGCAGCACTTTGGTCGGCTGGTCGGCGTTGCGCCAAGGATCGGTCACGGCGGGCCCGTGCGGCTCGGGATCAGGGCAGAGCTGCTCGTGGAAACCACGGAACAGCCGAGCACCCGGATCGGCGCGAGCGGTATCCAGCGCGCCCTGGCCGACGGTGAAGCAGTCGCCATCGGTGTACGCGACGGCGGTGGGAATGCCGCGCTCGCCGCCGTGGCGCTCCTGGGCGGAGCACGCGACCTTGGTGCGCCGTGTGCCGATGTCCAGTCCTACCCGCATCCCGATCCCCCCTGCCTCACCGGTGCAGCCATCTACGCAACCCCGTCCGCTTCTGTGGTTGGATAAGCGCCGCTACCCGGCCGCGCAGCTCGCGGCGCTCCTCCTCGGTCAGGAACTCGAGGACGAGATCGAGCCGGCGCGCCCAGCGGTCCAATTCCTCTGGCGCCGTCGCCTCAAGGTGCCTGCGGTAGGAGCCAGCAAGGTCGACGCCCAACCAGTTGTCGAGGATCGCATCGATCACCCCGTAATAGATGGCGTCGGTGTCGGCCGACCCGATTCCCACGCGTGTCTGCGGCAGGACGGTGCGCAGGTACGCGAGGAACCACTCGACATCCTCTGCCGTGCAAAGACGTCCCGGGGCCACGGAAGAGCGCAGTATCCGTCCGACCGCATCGCGTTCGACCCGTGAACGCTTCAGCGCTTCCGCGAACGTCGCCGCAGCCTCCTCGATCGGGTCGGCCCGCGGCTTTAATTGCCGCAGCTTTTCCGCCCACCAGTCCCAGTCTTGCGATCTGTGTAGGTCAGGTGTCTGTTCAAGCCCCCCCGCGACGACGCCGAGGACCTCGTCGGGGATCGCGAGCTCACGGCCACCGCGCCCGTGGGGTGAGGTCACGGCACTGCGGAGAAGCGCCAGGACGCCGAGAGCCGCCCTGTCCGACCGCGTCCATACCTTGCCCTTCAAGCACTCAGCGAGCCTCGTGGTCAGACCCTCGCGGCACCGCCCATCGAGCAGCGGGTCCCAGAAGACCTCGTCGAACTCCGTGAGGTACTCGTCGGCGTTGGCATTGGAAAGCGTCTGTGGCAGCGGCCGCAGTGGCCTGCGGCTGACCATCAGCGCGAGGAGGTCGAGCCGGGCTCGGTTCCTTCCCGTTTCCTTCAAAGAATCCCGTAGCGCCACCAGCGTGGCCCACCACGCGGCGTTCTCCGACCCAGTCAGGGGAGCGGCCTGCACCAACCATTCCCAGATGGGGGGCAGCACCGCGTCTCCCAGGTCCGACCAGCACCCGATCTCGACCAGCAGACGGACGTACTGCGGACCCAGTTGCCCGACGAGCGCGAGGTCGTCGCAGCTGATCTCCCCATCTTTGAGGAGCAGTTTCTCCAAAGGCTGGAGCGTGCGGTCCAATTTGGTATCAGCCGTGAACGACGAGAAGGCGGCGATCGCCGTCTTTCGCCCACCGTGGTACGCGTGGGTTTCGACCCGCTTGTAGATCTCGGCTGAGGCCACCAGCGTGCTGGAAGATGAGAGGCTCGGTTGGTCCATGCGCTGCAGCGTGAGTGCTAGCCGCGGGAGGTCCAAACCGTGGGGCATGGCCTGAATGGACAAGTGCGCGATGATCTCGGCTACGTCGTGCCGCGCCTGCATCCTCAGGAGGAGCCGGAGGTACTCCCGCGCGGGGGGGCTGCAGCCCGCGAGCATGGGATGCTCCTGGTCCCAGTGGAGTACGCGCATGTCTCGATGTGCCGACACGGCGTACCCCAGCCAGAGCCTTCCCTCAGGTGGGTCCTGCCCGCCACCGGCCGGTCCTCCGCGTTGTTCGGGCGCTAGGTGCCCCTTCATCGATTTCGGCGCGCGCAACCCGCGCGAGGCCTGCGCCCACGTGCCCGTCCTGAGTCCCGCGCGGTACCCGTACGGCAGGAGCGCGGTGACCGCGTCGATGATCTTCCGCGGTTGCGCCGAGAGGGGCGCGGCGCTGATCAGGGCCACCGGCGAGTCGAGAAGCATCGCGGCGGTGATCGCCACCTTCGCGAAGCCGATCTCCTCCTCGATCGTCTTGGCCAGCTCCGAGAGGTCGAGCTCCTCGAGCGGCGTCGGCGCGAGATCGCCCGGCGCGGTAGTGATGCGGGGGCTCTTGAGTACGGCGTGCTTCAGCTGCGCGATGGGTGCGGCAACGCGGGGCCAGCGAAGCTTCGTCAGTTTGGAAGGGATCCGGGCCGCATCCGCGGTGAACGCGCCATGCTGAGGTGAGAGCGCCCATCGGTCGACGCGCCACAGCGCATCCAGCGCCAGCCGCGGGAGATCGAGCCCGCATGGCCTGGCCAACGCCGCCAGGTACTCGATACCCTCGGTTACCTTGTCCTGTTGCTTCATCCGCAGGAGGAGCTGGTGGTACTCCGATGCGTCGGAGCTGCTGCCTGCGAGCAGAGGGCACGTCTGGTCCCAGTTGAGCTCACGCACGCCTCGGTGCGCCGACGTTGCGTAGCTCAGCAGGTACCCCGTCGCCTTCCCCGCGGCCTGCGTCCAGGCGCGTACCTCGAGTCCCGCGCGGTATCCGTAGGGCAGGAGGGCGGTGACCGCGTCGATGATCTGGAGCAGTTGCGGTGTCAAGAGCGGCGTGGTGGCGACGAGGGCCACGGGAGTGTCGAGGAGCATCGCGGCGGTGATCGCCACCTTCGCGAAGCCGATCTCCTCCTCGATCGTCTTGGCCAGCGTCGAGGGGTTAAGCCTGTCGAGCGGGAGGTCGACGGGTGCATGAGTGGTGCCGTTTCCCCAGGGCAGGTTCGGCACGAGACGGTCCAACGCCTGTACGAGGGCACGATAGGTCGGGCGGTTCGCGCTGAATCCCTCCCAGTCCAGACGCACGTACGTGATCAAGGTGCCGTGGTTCCTGCGATCGAGCCCGTCCTTGCTCGGCCGGACCACCGCGTCGAGCGAGATGGCCGGCGCATGCTCACTGGGGCTGAGCCGGTTCCACGGCAACGCGTCAGGGAGAGCCGGCGCAGGCCCACCGGACAGGCGCGGCCACGGGATGGAGTCTCGAACGAGGCGCTCGACCGCCGCGCACTCCAGCGCGCCACTGGCCGCCACCATGTGCGGCTGTCCTTCGCTCACGTCGAGCGTGGCCCACTCCACTTTCACTTAGACGAAATCTTCCTGTAGAAGGCTTGGCGCTCCTGTGGCGACGCGAAGTGAAGCCAAAGCGGCAGCTCTCTCGCTGCGCTTCCGGCACATTCGTTCTTATGTGAGTACGGGGTCTCTTCGTTGTCCAGGATCCGGTCTCGGAAATCATCCGAAATCTCTTTGGCCTTGTTGCCCTTGACTCCCTGTTCCATCAGCGTGAGGTGAAGGTCGGCATGCAATGTGAGGACGGCCTGTTCCGTCGTCAAGAGACCTCTAGATTGCAGTGTCTGGACGACCTCGGCGACGGGAATGCTCACGTGATCGGATGCGCTGACGCCGAGCGCTTGTGCGCATAAGGACACGATCATGCCCCACTCGAGCAGTTCTGGAGGGCGGTGGTTGAGCGTGACGAGCGCGATCTCCGGCGCATGAACCGAATGGATCAGCGCGTCATGCCAATGCTGTTGATAGCCCCCGAGGCCCAGGATGTCCGAATTCTCCCCGACTCCCTCCGCAACCAGCGCCAGTACAGCCTCAGAGATCGGCTCGATTGCGTGAAGCAGCTCCAGCGTCTGCTTCATTCTCCTCATTTCTTGCTGGTGCCAGGCCGACCGGGAAAGGTGTCTGACCAGCCGGCCAACCAGCTGCTCCCGCTTTGCGCTGAGGCGGTGGTCCCCATAGACGTTGTGGAACCGCTCGATGTACGGCTCGACATCGCGCGAAGGTATCGTGTCCCAGAACAGCTGCTCCGGTGGGTCGTATACGAGCAGGGCGAGCAGGTCGCGGAGTGCCCCGGATTGCGGGTCGTCAGCGCCGGCCGGGGCCAGTGACTGATCGATCTCCCACCATGCCAAGCGTGCTGCCGGGCCAAGCGACAGGACGTCGAGGAATCCGGCCAATGCGTCGGTGCTCGCGGGGTCTTGAAGCAGCCTGTGCAGCGGCGCGAGCGCCTCGTCGAGCCTGGCACCCGAGGCGAGCCAGTCCAGCATCGCCATCGCCTCGCGTCGCGACCGGTGCCGGACCTGCGAAGCCGCCAGCTCATGGACGAACGCGGGGTCGTTCGCGAGAGCGTCACGAAGGCTCGGCCCCGGCTGATCCTGAGCCGGGCCTGGCGTGCCGGTCCATGTGACCCAGTCACGGCACAGCTCGACGGCCCGGCGCTTTACGTCACCCGCGCCCTTCTCAGCGTTCACGAGATCGGCGAGCACGTGGTCGAGCACATGGTCATGGTCATGCGCGACAGCGAGAAGGCCGCGCACCACCTCGTCCTGCCCCGGATCGTGGATCTTGGCGGCGACCGCTTCACTCAAGTGACGCGGTCGGGCGTCCGTGAGATAGCGCTGTATCAGCCGGAGGTCGGAGGTCTGTGCGTGCCACATGAGGTATCCAACGAGGTCACCCACCTGAGAACTATTGAGGCGGTGTACTGCACCAATGGGGAGCAGCAGCTCTCGGACGTCGTCTGGGTTCCCGCGACCCTCCGTGACCGCCTTCCAGACCGCATAGGGCCGGTCGATCTTCTCAAGCCATGGGAGTGTGCTGGCGGGGTCGAGCTCGCAGGGCTCGACCCCCTTGGCGAGTTGCTCGACGAGCTCGACGAGCGGGTAGCGATCCCGCAGCTCCCTCAACCGGGTGAAGTACTTCTTCGCCGGGTCGGTTGTCGGCCTTGGCGGGAGAGAGCTCGCGTCCCTCGGTTTCCAGTCGACCTCCTGCCGGGCGAAGCTCAGCCGGTGGCGTCCCGACGTCTGGTCCCAGGTGCTGATCACGAGATGCGCACGGCACCCGTACGGCAGCAGCGCCACGATCGCGTCGAGCACCGCGAGGCGGTCAGGAAGCGACAACGCGCCCGCACCCAGGATGACCCGCCTGTCCAGCAGCAGTGCTGCTGTCGCTGCCGCGTTCTCGAAGCCGACCTCCTCGATGGTGTCCGCGACGGATCCAGGATCGAAGGCTTCAACCTCCAGCAACGCGGGTTCCTCACCACTGGTGGGAATGTTTCCCGTGAGCGACCTGGCGAAGCGTGCGAGGGTCTCACCGAGACCGGCGTAGCTGGGATGGGCAGAAGAGAGGTCCTCCCACCGGATGCGGAGGTAACACGTGGGATGCGTCCGCCGCCCCGATGCATCCAAGGTGGTGCCGAACGTCATGATCGCCGCGCCGAGGTGGCCCGGCCCATCCTCGCTGGGACCGAGCCACACCCAAGGCAACCGGCCTATATGAGCGGGATCGTCGGCGTTGGTCGGCGGGGTGCCAGGCAGGTGCCGTCGCACGAGTGGCTCGTACGCGCGCGGCTCGAGGGAACCGCTGGCGGCGACGATGTGGTAGTCCTTCATGTCGCCCGGGTTCTTACTGAGCAACGCCCATTCGGCTCTCAACTTGCGGCTAGCCACGACACCTCCCTCGTGTCAGCCCGGCTTTTCGCCGTAGCCGCTAGCGGTCCGTCGCTGAAGTCTTTCGAATCTACAAAACATCACAAATTACCCCATTGACCAGGGACAATACCGATATCCCGCCCAATTTAGACGTTCAAATCATTTAAGCGACGGGCCACTAGGTCGCTGCGGGACGGGCTACTCCGGCTCGGCTTGCGGGTTTTCTTGTTTTGCTTGTGCCTTCTCTTCCTTCCTCCAGTCCGGATCGCTGTGATACCGGTTCGTGATCCTACGCTCTAGCCAGATCAGCGGCTCCAGCAGATTGATCGGTGTGATTTTTCCTTTTCCTTCCTTGAACCTGGGCTCCCCCTTGATGATCGTGACGTTGGCGTAGTCGGAGGGATCCACCTTCCCTTCCGCGTTACGGCGGAACCCCACCGAGGACGTGACAAAATATCGGGTGCGTTCTTCCTGAAAATGTTTTCTGATCTCGGCCACCACGGCGGGATCTGCCGTCCGCATGAAGTATTCCTCTTGGTTTTGCGGGATCGATGGGGCAACGCCTTCTGGCACGAAGCTCGCGGCGCGCGCCTGCGTGAACACTCGAGGATCGTCGAACTTTGCGACGCATACGGCGATGAACTGTTCAAATTTGGCAGCCCTCGCGCCTGCTCGTGTAGGAGGTGTCATGACCTTGACAAGGGATTCCAGATAGACCAGGTTGTCATGGCTCAATGGGTCATAGATGTACAGAAGGCCGTCCGCCTGAGCAAAATGCGCCGATAATACCGTCCTGTAACCATCATCATTGAATGTGGTAGAATCCTGATCAAGGATTCTACCGTCGGAATCTACGATGAACAAGGCGGCGTTCAGCCCGTAATGGAGCTGAGGGGAAGGCGGCACCGAGACGCTGAAATGATATTCGACAATGGCGTTCGTGGCTTGGGGGAATTTTCCTTCACTGAAGGGAGTGGCGTGATCGTGCATGAACGTATGGGCCCACGTATTAAGGGGTGTCATACGCACGTCTTCGATGATCTTAAGCGCACAGAGATACGCGGTCTTCCCGCTCCGGCTTGGCCCCCAGAGCCCTACGTAGATATCGGTCATTGCGCGCTCCGCTCAGCCTGGATCGATTGCTCTAGATGGAGCAGGGGCTCTAGCACGTTGATGGGATATACGGGGCCGATGAGCTCGAACCCCTTTTTGCCAACACGAATGTTGGGGCTCTTGTCCAGATCAATCTTGTGATGATTGAGTTGCCCGTTCATCGAGGGGCTGAACCCAACCGCGGACGTTGCGTAGTAACGCGTTTTGCTGGGGTCGAAGTACTTGCGTAACGGCTTCGACGCCAGGTCAACCGCCTTCGCGTTGAAGTACGCTTCGGCGTCGGTCGGCAGCAGGGGGCTGGACGGTGTCTCCTGGGTGAGCCACCCCTCCTTGTACGCGGGGCCAAACACGCGAGAGTCGTCGAACTTGGTGATACAGACCGCCAAGTGGTGCTTGAGAAATCCTGACCTTCCCTTCGCCAGTCTATTCCACTGGTACCCAGCGATCCTCGATATGTCGTCTGCATCGCCGAGGGGATCGTACAGGTACACCAGCCCGTCGCAGCTGTCGAAGTACTCTTCCATCTGTTTAAGCGACTTGGTGTCCGGGTCCAGCCTTGGATCAAAGATCGAGCCAGGGACGTCCAATACTTCAAATATGAACTCAACGGGACGGCTCTGGATGACTGTGCGATCCCGAGGGCCCGCGATAGCCTCGTTCACGCTGCCCGAGATCATCCATTTGTATGCCGTCACCTCGAAGCTCCCTTCGGGCAGCGTACCCTTCTGCAGGGGGTTATCGATGAGAAGAAACTCTCGGGAGTTCACAAGAGCGCGGGACGCTGAGTCCTTGGGCGGTGAGTCCTTGGGCGGTGAGTCCTCGGGCGGTGAGTCCTCGGGCGGTGAGTCCTCGACGGTCTGGATTCGCAAGCTTCCGGCTTCGTCGGGTAATCTATCTGCGGCCAGGCTGAGTGCCGCAAGATAGGTCGTCTTGCCGCTCTGACTTGGCCCCCAGAGCCCCACCTTCACGGTCTTCTCCAAATCATCATGAGGTTGCGAGTCGGACGCTGATAGGAATCTTCAAAATATCGGGTCCGCCGTCGGCGGGGACGCCGGCCGCGCTCCAGACCTGCTCCTTCAGTTTCGCATCGTCGAAAGGCACTGTGTATCCCAACCTCTGCCATTCGTCATCCGCCCGCTGTTTGAGCTGTCGCTCGACCTCCGTGCCGTGTGGCCAGGGGTGCTCCGGATCCTGGCGTACTACGACGAACGTGACCTTGTGCTCGTCTCTGGCCTCCGCGTGCAGCACAGACCAGTCGAGCCCTCGGGGGCAAACGTTGCGGCCGCGGTCGACTCGCTGGGCCGGCGGGTGCGGCGGGCGGGACGCGACGATCAAGAGGACGCGATGGCTGTCCTCGCGCCACTCCACATCTGTGAGCGCCTTCAGCGCGTCTTCGAGGGGAGCGCCCAGGTCGTTCCGGTACGCCCTCGGCGACCAGCGCTTCAACTCGTTCAGGGCCGTCACCGGAGGGCCAAGTGGATGGTTCACGAGATCGAGGGAGCCGGCGTCATCGTCATGGTCGCCGTAGCCGAGTAAGCCTACCTGAAGGGCTGTGGTTCCGATGTACCGGTCTTTGAAGTCTGTGATGATCTGAGTAGTGATGCCGATGCGTTGGTCGACCCCAGTGGTTGCCCCACCAAGCTCGACCGCGCAGACGAGGTCGACGGGCCGCCCGTCGGCATGGGATGGGATGCTCTCCTCAATTTCGTGCCATTGGGTAGTGTTGGACGTGATTCCTTCCGGGCTTATGAAGCTTACATGTCCAGGTTGGTCAAGGCGGACGGTGACCGTGATGGGGTCGCTGCCCTCAAGATTGAGCTTTCCGACCCTCACGGTGCACCAGTCGCTTCTTTCTTCGCCCGGCGTGGCGACCACAGGGAGGAGCAGCCGATCGGGAGCGATACGCGGGAGTGTGACCGTCAACGTCACCTCCGCTCCCGCGCGGGCGTCGCGACTGAACAGCGGGAATATCTTCGGAGGGCTGACCTCTCCAGTGTCCGGATCGACCTCGACGTACGCCAGACTGTAGGGGTGGCAGAGTGGGGCCTGGCGCAGCACCTTGTCCACCACTTCCGCCGCACTGTCTGTGGCGTCAGCCACGGGCTGCTCAAAGAGGGCGGTGGCCTTTTTCCGCACCTCCTGGACGGCGAGCGCTGGTACTGACCAGTCGACCATACGCCACAGCACGACGGTCTCCGAAGGCTCCACTATCCCCCGGCGCTCGACTACTCCCCATTGTCGCAGCTCTGTCTTTGCGAGGGACTCCACGAGCGCGCCCCAGTCGAGTGGCTGGGCGCCGTGACCGCCGGCGAGGAGGAAGCGCTGGTGGTCTGGCACTTTCCCCCGGAGTTCGGGCACGTGCTCGGACCACGGGATGGCCCGTCGCCTGTCCCTCACCCTCGGCGTGCCGATATCGTCCGTTGTCACAAGGTGACGGCTGATTCCCTCCGGGTCGACGACGAGGAACACGACTGCCCTAAGGTCCTCCTTCACGAGGCGCGCTAACGCCTTTTCGGCGGGGCCTGCGCCTGGCGGCGCCTCCGCATCGACCTTTGCACTGAGTTCCCGCGACTCGTCGGGTGTGGGCGGCTCGCCGCGGACCCACTGGGTCGGCAGGGCGCCGCCGTCCGTCGCGGCGCGCAGCGCGGCGCGGACGTCCCAGCGGTGACGCTCGTGCTCAAGCTCCTCGTCAAATGTCTTGAGCTCCCGATCGGTCCACTCGCCCCACTCCTCCCTTTCTGTCATGCGCCAGAAACACAGAGGCCGCGCGCAGTGATCGCCATTGGTCTCTGGGCACGCGCAGACGGGGCAGACAGCAGTGCCAGCCACCGTCACCGCCTTGCCATGCGGTGGGCCGCCGTATATGAGTTCACGCCCCCTCGTTCCTCTGCCTTTGCATATCCCGCGGGGATGCACGGCGATTAGCGTGGTTTTTGACTGCGACACGACGGGAGCCAGCGCCCGCCCACCCTCGGTGAGGCAATCGCTCCAGTCGGTCATGAATATGGTACCTGAATAGGACAGGCGAGGGAGGCAGAGATCCTTCTTGTCCGGTCTTGTCTTTTTCCTCTGCGCTGTCGTCGGCGCGGCGACCTCTCAGCAGGGGCCGAGCGAGGTGGCTGACCCAGCCATTGATGCCATCGCGATCGCGAGACCGAAAAGCGCCTGCGGCGGCGCACCCGATAGACCAGGCCGCCCAGCCAGAGCATCACCGCGGGGTCAGAAGCATCGTCGTCAGGAGCGCGAGAGGAGCAGCAGCCGCGCGTTGCGTTTGGTGAAGGTCGGGAACAGGCGGAAAAAACGCCAGCCCGACACCGGCTCTTTAACAGTTAACTCGCCGGACGGGCGCATTGTGCAAGCGCCTCGGCGGCGGGCATGCGAGAGGTAACTTCACGGTCAGCCCTGGACTGCTGAGCACTCCCCCCGGAAGGTGCGAGCGGGCGTGCTTCCCGGCCGCGGTACACGCGCAGCTCGCGCTTGCCCTGCATGAAGGCGAGGATTCCGACGTGGTGGGGATCCGGCCAGGTCGCTTGCTCTTGGCGGTCCGTCCGGCTGTAGAAGCTGTCCGTGGTGTGGGTGTGCCACCAGCCGACGAGGTCCTCCGCGGGATATTGGATCAGGGCCCGCCGCCGGAGCGCCGCCATCTGCCGGGCGGACAGCGTCACGTGGTCGGGGCTCGCCTCTCGCTCGGCGCACTCGACGGCGTGAGCGACGATTGTGTAGGTGCCGCGTGCGTCTCGGAAGGTGCGGCCGAGCAGCAAGCCCAGCGTCTCGTAGGGAGCGGTCTGCGCGGTCGCCGTCCGCATCTGGGCGAGCGCCGCTGATGTGACGTACAGCTGGAACCCGTCGATGTCGGGCCCGAAGGCAACCGAGCCGGGCACCAGCGCCCTGCGGTCCCGGAGCAGCGGCTTGGGCTGCGAGTCCTCCTGCCACGCGATCGGCTCGAAGAGCGCGTCGTCCATCAGCCGACCTCGAACAGTAGCCCGACATAGTCCGCTGCCGCCTCGGGCGCGTCGTCCAGCTCGAACAGCGACCCGATACCGGCTTCGGCGACGTTATGCGTGATGCTGGCGGGCAGAGGCGGATAGCGGAGATTGGGGGTTAGGGGGCGGCCATGGTAATGGCGGCGATGGTAGGCGATGGCGGCGCCGTTCCAGCCCTGGTAGCCAGGGGACAGCTGCTCGTCCCAGTTGAGCAGTCTCGCAACGTGGTTGAGGAGTTGCCCGAGGAGCAACTGGCCTTTGGCTGTGCGCCAGATCTCGCCAGTGCAGACCGGGGATCCCCGCCGGAAGTGCGGCGAGTAGGGGACATGGGGGGAGATGATCCAGGTGTTTGGCTCGGTAGAGGGATAGCCCTGGACGTCGAGGTCGAAACCGATGACCGTCTGCTCGGCGATCTGTCCCGGGCCGATCAGCGTTGGCACGTGAAACGTCACGGCATACCGGCTGGCCCGATGGGCCTGGTCCAGCGTGGTGATCGGACGGCGATAGTGGGCGAGGCCAGCCGCGCAGGCGTACGCACGCGCGGCCCACAACGTTCCCGACATCGCCGAGACCACCTGGTAGTCGAACCTCCTGCGATCGGCGAGCTGCGCTGCGGACAGGCGCATCACCGCGCTCCCGCGGCGACCTGATCGACAGCCAGCAGGTCGTTGGCTTGGACGCCGGCCTGAGCCATCGTCGTGTCCGGGCTCATCGCCTCGCCGGTCCGTACGAGCGACAAGACGTAGGGTCTTCCTGGCGACGTGGATTCGAGGAACGGTCCGTCCAGGGTGGCGTTCGCCTGCTGCAGGCCGGCGAGCACGGTCTTGGCTGGGCACTGCAGGGCGACCTTCGCGGTGAACGACACGCTTGATCGGGGATGCGTGATCGTGATCGGAAGCTTGTTCATCCTCGACCCTCCTAACCGGGAATGACGGGTTCCTCTGCGGTATTGACGGACGCTGCGCCCGTCAGCCTCACGACGGCGCGCCGCCCGTCGGTGAGGATCTCGGCCTCGATAGCCGCTTGATCGCCCAGACCCAGGTGGCGCAGTGTGAGCCCGCCGATCGCGTCCCACTCGTCCAGGTGATGGACGAGCAGGCGGGAATACCCAAACGGCCCGCCGCCCGCTGGGCTGGGTGGGAACGGGCCACCGCACCGCTCGCAGCGCGGATCGACCTCCCACCGCCACGCCGGGGTCATCGCCTCAGTGAGGGCGTGGCAGCCGGTGCAGGGAATGCGGACCACGAACTGCTCCGGCAATATCAGCTCGCACTCGCCGAGACCCGCGAGCACCGCCGTGGCGAGTTGCGCCATGGTCGCCGAGGGATCAAGGCCGGTCTCGACGTGCTCGCCGGCCGGCCAGTGGATGCCGTCGCAGTCGGGGTCCAAGCTCAGTGTGATCGCTCGACACCTGAAGGTCCGGATGTCCAGGAACAACCGGCGCCCGACCAGCCCCGACCGGCCGTGCAGGGTCTCGATCGCCTGCTCGGCCTGGATCGCAGCAAGCGTCGCCGCGCCGTTCTGGATCGCCGGCACGATCCGCTGCGCCTCGGCGGCCAAAGCGTACCGGTCGCAGGAGAACACGCCCGCCCGTGAGGGCACGAGGCAGCGGAAGCAGGGCTGGCTCGGGTCGGCGCTGAACACGCTGAGGTTGACCCGTGGCCCCTCGAAGCCGCCCTCGACGAAGGGCCTGCCATGGATCCGACAGCGGTCGGACAGATAGTGCCTCGTCTCGGCGTTGTCGACGGCGCTGCACACGACGTCCGCTCGCTCGATGAGCGCGTCGCCGCCCTCTTGGACGCGCAACGCGGCCCAGCGGACGGCTGGCCGATCCGCTGCCATGAGCGGACGGACCTTGCGCGCCACGACCTCGGCCTTGCCGAGGCCCCATGCCGCCTGTTCCTGTGCGGTTGGGTAGCAGGGGCTCCGCGTCCGGTTGTGGTCCTCGAAGGTGTCGTGGTCGGCGATCTCTATCGTCCCCACCCCAGCAAGTGCGAGGTTCTGGGCGAGATTCTGGCCCAGCGCTCCCGCCCCTACGACGAGTACGGCTGCCTTGGCCAGCAGCATGGGGTCATACCCGGCCAGGCGTGACCGTGAGTGGCGATCCGTGACAAGATCCTCGACCGCGCTCACGTCTGCGCTCCTTTGTGGTGCTCGTATGCGTACGTGTCAGGCTCGGGCGTGAACGGGCGCCACACGATGATCCAAATCAGCTCAGCCATTCACCCTGCCTCCTCGATCAAGAGCGCCATACAACGTTGACGGACGCTGAAGGCGTGCAGTGATGGCCCTGACAGCACGTGATGCCAGGTGTACGGTTGCACATGGCCGTCGCCTTCGTTGCGGCACCGGGCTGCAAGGCATCCGGATAGGTGATCTGGCCGGATAGCTCAATGCGTCGCAGACGATATGGGGTTGCGGTGAATGGGGGGGACTGCGCGCACCACACGCCAGCGGTGCTGCTCGTCGATTGGGAGAACTTGCGCTGCAGTCTCTTGCGTGAGCGTTACGTCGCGAGCCCCAAGACCGTCCTCGACGCGCTGCTGCGCGCCATCCCGGGAGCGATGAAGAGCTGGGCGGCCGAGCGGGGCCGATCGTCTGGCCATACAGGTGAGGTCGAGCGTGTCGAGTTGCACTTCCCCGCGGGTTGGGAGTTCGGGTTGGACCGGCATCTGCTGCGTGCCGAGCATGTTCAGCTGGTCAGCCCGGACAGTGGCGACAAGAACATGGCGGACATGGAGATGGCGCTGAGTTCCCTCGACGCCTACTACGAGGCAGCACGAGCCGGGTGCCTGCTCTTCGTCTCGAACGACGCGGACGTCGCGCGGGCGGCGCAACTGTTTGCCTCCCGGAGCCTGATCGCGCATCGGACACAGACGTGCGCAGCGGTACTCGTCTGGGGCAGCAAGTACGATGGCAAAGCCGTGGCGGTTGCGCGTGTACAGTTGCGCCCGGCAATGGACTGGGACGGCGGGCTTTCCGGCTATCAGTTAAAACGTCACGTCTGGGGCCGGTGGGACCGGCTCGCGTGGACGCTGGTGAATGCGGCGCGCAAGATTCCAGAGGACAGGCGAGCGCAACTGTCCCATCCGGTTCTCGACGGGCTGTTGGACAAAAGCCAGTGGGAGTTCGAGACGCGGGGGCTGGAGTCCAAATCAGATTTGGGTCAGTGGCCTCAGTGGAGGGCACGGCGGAAGGAGGAGTGGAAAGAGACATTGACAGCCCAACGTCACGCGCTGTCAGACCTTGAGCTCATCGACAGCGTCGTGGCGAGTCTCTGGCGGCTGAAATGGGGCGAACCGTTCAGCCACGATGAGACAGTGAGCCACATTCAAAGCTATGTCGCTGGTGCCGAAGAGGCGCACAGCGTCTTTGGCGCGCTTCTGCTCTCGGGCCTGGTCCGGCAAACGGGGCCGAATGCGTACGAGGTTCCTCGTCCATGGGCGGAAGGCCTGCTCTACCCCGTCCGGCGAGCGATTCTCAGGTTGAGGATCCGTCGTGGCCGTGCTCCCGATAAGACGCTCGCCACGGGGCATGCCGGGAGCAGGCCGACGATCACGCGGGGAGTCCGCGACCCGGTGCCCAAACCTGATCACTATCGGGACGACGACCAGGACTCCTGGCGCCTAACGCGTGCGGCGCTGCAGAACTTCAAGACGGCCGAGGTCGATAAAGACCACGTCTGGACACTCAGGCGAGGGTGGCTAGTCGAGCATACGATCTCAGCGGCTCGGCAGGTTCGCATGGAAGTCTTGGGGCACGACCCCGTGTGGGCCTGTCAGATGGTCCAACCGGCGATCAAGCCGAGCCAGATGCCGGCGTCCCGATGGCTGCGGTGCCTGACCGACGCCGCCGTGCTTCGTATAAACCGAGCGGAGGGGCATTGGGAGAAGGGTGAGCAGTGGGAGGCCCTCGACTGAACGCATCAGGCCCCAGACGATTTGGCTGGGACCTGACGGGAGCTGTCAGCGCCGGAGGCGAATCACGCGTGTGGTGCGGAGATCTCCGCAGGCGTACTCGCGCTCGTTCCGCGTAGCTCGAACACTGAGATGATGCTACTCATTCTGACGGACGTTGGCGAACAATGTGTGTCATGCGGCGCGGAGAAGGTGGCGGTCGGACCCGGGTCCTCCACCCGTACCGAGCCAGCGGAGGACCCGGGTCCAGCCGGATGTTCCCTCGATGCGGCGGAGCGTGCCGCTGCCCCACAACTCGGTGACGACCTCGCGCAGCACTGTCTGCGCGTCCTCGCCAGCGGTCACTCGCTGCTGGGCGGTTCGGAAGGCATCCTTGGCGGCGAGCCGCTCGACGATTTCCTCTTCCAAACCGCTGTCAGGATCAGCGATGACGTCTCGACCGAGCCGATCGGTAAGGCCACCGTTGCCCAGCCTGCGACGGCTCATCGGATCGTCGACGTTGTTGGCGATCCATCGGCGGATGCGGACGTGAGGCGAGTGACGGGTGAGGTCGAGCGCGCGTTGCAACCGCTCTCGGGCCTCCTCAAGACTGATCCGCAGCTTGTCGGCCCAACATTCAAACGGCCACATCGTCCGTTCGTCCGGAGGGTCGTCGCTCAGCGCAAAGAACGTGGCGAGGGTGAGGACCCTGCGGTCGATCTCATCAGGTAACAGCGCGACGAACATATCCGTCTGTAGGCTTCTCGTCGGTTTTGCGACGCCACCTTGCTCAGTGCGACGCTTCCGCCCGACTTCGGTGAACTCACTGCTTATCCGCTCAGGGCTGAGCCACTCGTCCAGGTCGAAGGTCACCGATCGGTCTGTCTTGCGCAGGGCGGCGCTCCACAACTGCATCATGTGCCGGCCATGGTCCTCCCCACAGCGGCTGCATGCGGTTGGGGGCCGGCCTCCAGCACAGGGGTTCAGCGGCGAAGTCCGGCTGCGACAGGCCCGGCCGAGATGTGCTTGGGTGCGCTGTCCCAGGGTGAGCCGCCAGACCCGGTCGGCGTAGTTACGGCAGAACCGAGCAAACCACACCTGGTCGCGCAGCACGGAGGCGACCATTCTCGAGGTGAGAAGCGCATCAAGCCCGGCCCGTTCGACATGCTCGACGCCGCCCTGCATGACCTTGCTCCAGACCAGCATGATGAGCTGGCGGTGGTCCTCCTCGCATGCGTCGCAGGCAGGTTCCCCTGCGGACCAGTGACTATGGCACTCTACCCACGGCGTCATGCGCAACGCGTCGACGGCCAACGCCCACACCAGCTCGCCGTAACGCTTCGCGAACCATGCGAAACTGGGCGGCTCCGAAAACCGTGGAACATGCCAATCCGACATTGCACACGTCTCCCATTCGCTGTGACGGGGAGGTCCGTTGATACGGACCGCCGCCAGCGACTGCGCCGCCAGCGGATGCAATGTCAGCAAACGAAGACCGTGCCTGGCTTGAGCATAGCAGCGGGTTCCGTGGGAGGCAATTGCTCTTTCTCTTAAAGTTGAAGTAGAGACGGCGACGACGAGATGTCAATTAGCCTTTTCGCCTCTCCTTAGGTTAGACGTATGCTTTAGGCCAGCCGGACAGCTAATGAGGGCTTCGCCCTCGGACCCCCAAGCCCGCGCGGTGATCCGGACGGCCCTGCCCACTGACCGGCTAGCGGGTTTCGGACATGGAGTTGCGCCCTTGTTCACGCGGCGTGAAATCGGTCACAGCATGTGAACTTGTCACAACTGTAAAGATTCTCCATGCCGGCGCTACCATCACGAGCGGTGTGATTCTTCCGCACTGGGTAGGAAGCGCATCGGCGGTGGTCCCAGCTGCAGCAACGAGCGCCCCGCACATCCGTCCCCGGCAGGACTGGGGAGCGGACCTCCCGCCTACCGGTCCTCTTGATGCCGAGCAACCGGGCGACGTTCGGTTCCTGCTCGTGCATCACTCCGCTTCGGCGAACGACTACGAGACTTCCGGCGTGGCCGCGCAGATCCGTAGCTTCTACCACCTTCATACGAGCCCGAGTAAGGGTTGGCACGACGTCGCCTACAACTTCCTCGTCGACCGGTTCGGTGGCGTGTGGGAGGGCCGCCAGGGCAGTACGACGCAGCCAGTGAAGGGTGACGCGACCGGAGGAAGCCAAGGGTATGCCATCCTGTGTTGCTTCATCGGCAACCACGAAGCAGCACCACCATCGCAAGAGGCGCAACAGGCGATGGTCGCGCTCCTCGCATGGCTCGCGGATTCGTACGCCATCGACACCGCTCCGGGTGCCACGACCAGCTTCACCTCTCGTGGCTCGAACCGGTGGCCGCCCGGCGCCTCGGTCACGACCACCACGATCGCGGGACATCGCGATATGTCCCACACCGCCTGTCCCGGCGATGCGAGCTACGAACTCGTCAAGAACACGTTCCCACAGTTGGTAACGCAGGCACGTCTCGCGCGGTAGCCGAGCACGGCCGATCATCAGCGGCTGGCAGTTACCTGAGGTAGTGGCCTCGTAGACGGGTGGATCCTCAGGCAGCGGCGTCCAGGATTCGTCACGTATACGTGTGCGTGACGAATCCTGGCCACAAGACTACGATGCGGGCGAAGGCGCGGTAGCCGTCGATAGGGGGTCACGCCGGGCAAGCCAGTGGCCGCCGGATTCTAACGTGTGAGAGGAGCGGCTCGAGTGTCCAGCTCGGGGACAGTGGGCTGGTCGATCGCCTCGGCGCCTGAGGATCAGCGGCAGAGAGCACGGGCGAGCGATTGATAGCGAACGCGCGGCAGCTCACCACACGTCTTCGGCGAAGCGTCTCTCGCGTAGGCGGGATAGGGGCAGTCGTGGCTGCGGTAACCGCCGGAGTCGGGGTCTATTCCGGATTCGCGGCGGGGCTACCTGGGGATCCGGGCCGGCGACAAGTCGGGTGGGCGTTGCTGGCTGCTGTGGCTGCCGGCGTTCTGGCCTATAAGGGTGCCGTCGCCGGGAGCGACGCTCTTCGCAAAAGAGCCCCAACTCCTCGTCAAGCTCGGCGCAACCGTGGCTTGATACTCGAACGGGTGCGCACGTCGTGAATCCATGGGGTGCTCGACCAATCATTGGAGTCGACCACCTGGATTGAGCTTGGCCTACGTCAGCGGCTGGACGTGGTGCGTCCCCGCGCGGGACTGGTCGCCCATCGGCTTGACGGCGAAGAGCGCGTCCTGCCACCAGGTAGGTCGATCAGTGCGGTGTTCGACGAGTTCGGTCAAGCGCTGCTCGTCCTCGGCGCCCCTGGGTCTGGGAAGACGACGCTGCTTCTCGAGCTGGCTCGCGAGCTATTGAACCGGGCGGCGCGCGATGCCACCCACCCGATCCCGGTGGTGTTCAACCTGGCCTCGTGGGCGGTCCGCCGGCCGGCGCTTGCCGACTGGCTGGTCGATGAGTTAGCCGACGTCTACGACGTCTCCCGTGGTGTTGGGCAGGACTGGGTCGACACCGAGCAGATCCTGCCGCTGCTCGACGGGCTCGACGAGGTCGCGCCAACCCATCGTGACGGCTGCGTTGAGGCGATCAACGCTTTCCGCCAGGACCATGGGTTCGTCCCCGTCGTCATAGCCAGCCGCACCGCCGAGCATGCGTTGCTCACAGCGCGACTGCGGCTGGCGAGCGCAGTCGAGATCCAACCGCTGACGCGTTCCCAAGTGGACGCGCATCTCACACAGGTTGGCGAACCTTTGGCGGGAGTGCGTGCCGCCCTGCGGGACGACCCCACCTTGTGGGAGCTGCTGGAATCACCCCTATTGTTGAGCATCATGGCGTTGGCTTACCAGGGCAAGCGTGCGGCGGCACTGCCAGCGGCAGGCACGCTTCGCGAGCGGCGCCAGCAACTGTTCGCGGCCTATACAGACGCCATGTTCGCCCGGCGAGCCGAGCATCCTCGCTACCCCAAGGAGAAGGCGGCGCCCTGGCTGGCTTGGCTTGCTCGCTCGATGCGGCAACATCAGCTGAGCGAGTTCTACCTGGAGCGCATCCAGCAGGACTGGCTGCCCACCCAGGCGCGGCAACGTGTGTTCACCATCGGGTCGGTAATGTCCGTGGGGCTGCTCGTCGGGGCGCCTGCGGTATCGCTTCACGGACCGACCGGATTGCTGTTGGGGCTCATCGCTGGGCTGTTCTACGCCGTGGGCGAGCGTTCCACGACGAGGCAGCCAAGGCGTCTGCGGTGGTCGTGGCCGGCGGCTCGTGCCGCGCTCAAGGTGGCGTTGGCTGTCGGGCTCATCTTCGGGTCGGCGGTCGGGCTGTCTTATGAGTTGGTCGGGGGGATCGTCGAGCATCCCCACCAGAGGCTGTTCGCCTCGTTGTTCTACGGGTCCCTCGCGGGGCTGCTCGTCTGGCTCGCAAGCGGGCTGGACACCGAGCCGTCAGGTGCGCCGAGAGCCGTTTCCGCACGCGAGCGTATGGGCAGATCAGCCAAGGTCGCGCTGATCGTTGGGCTGTTGGTCGCTGTGGTTTCGGGGCTGATGGTATGGCTGTCGTTCGGCTTACCGGCGGGGTGGGAGCACGCGCGCTTCTTCGGGCCGTTCGCGGCCATGTACGCGGGCGTGTCCTATGGGTTGGGCGAGCGCTCCCGTACGATCCAACCTGCGGCGCGCTTGCGGTGGCTGTGGTCGGCGGCGCGACTCCGCACGACGCTGGTCGTCGGGCTTCTTGCCTGGCTGTTCACAGGACAGATAGTCGGATTGATGGCGGCGCTTCCCGCTGGGCTGCTCGGCGCGTTGCTGACGGCGCTGTGCGTCGGCCTCTCCACTCGTCAGTTGGACGAAACCCGAGCGGACCCAAACGAGCGCATAAGCAGATCGGCGCGGAGCGCACTGCTCATCGGGTTGTTCGTCGCGCTGTTCGTCGGGCGCTTCAACGTCCTTGCCGACGAGCCAGGGGACGGGTTACTCGCCGGCTTGCTTGGCGGGGTACTCGCTTGGTTATTCTTCGGAGGAATGGCGCACGTCAAATACCTGCTGCTGAGGGCCATCTTCGCCCGCGCCGACTTCGCTCCATGGCAATACGTCCGCTTTCTCGACTATGCGGCGGAGCGCCTCTTCCTTCGCAAAGTCGGCAGTGGCTACATCTTCATGCACCGGCTGTTACTAGAGTACTTCGCCTCATTACCCGAGACCTCGCCCGCTAGCGGCAGGGTTCAATCCTCGGATACCGGGCGCGGCCCGTACCTAGATTCGAGCTCATCCCAGTCGTCGAACTCGTTGTAGTTGTGGCCTATGCCTTGCGTGCGATCTTCGTCCAGCAACACACTCACGCTAATTGCACCCATGGGGTTAAGCTGGCTGAACCACACCGTGCGCACGGCGAGATCGTTGACCTGCTCGAAGTCCACCCCCTCCGCCACGATCAGGCTCACGCCGGTTGACCCCGCATTGGTGATGTCGGTGCCATATGTTATGTGAGCCTCGACGACGCCCGAGGAGCGCATGAGCTGACCGCGAATGGCGTCGACCGCCGCGTCGTTGCGCGCTTGCTGCGCGTCGTGGCGCTCTGATCGCCCGGACGGAGCACACCCGCTCAAAGTCACCATCAAGACGGCGACGACCATTGCCCTCGATGTAGGCAACCCCATGAGCATCTCCTGTCATGACGGTACGCGCGTGACGCGGTAGGCGTGGCTGGTGAGGTGGTCACCAGTGAGGAATGGCTCGGCGCTGTCCCGGAAGTCCCGGACGGACGGGTCGATGCTCTGGTCGAGCGCGTCCGCCGGGGGGAGATAGGAGCGGAGGATGTTGTGGTTGGCACCGATTTCGCCGTACTGGCGATCGAAGGTGACGGTGGTGTGGTTGGGCTCGTCGGGGTTCTCGTGAGCGTCCAAGTGTGGGACGATGTCGTGCTCGTTCTCCAGCGACAGGACCTTGACCGAGTCGGGGACGCGCAGGTTGGCGACTGGGGAGCCGGCGGTGACGACATGGGTGACGCGGTACTCGCCGCTGGTGGTGAAATGCCGAGCGGCGTTGACCGCCACGATGCCGCCTTGGCTGTGCCCGACCAGCATGACGGGGTCGCTCGGCTTGGCGCCGGCCTGGAGCAGGGCCTCGGCGATGCCTCGCTCGTACGCGGTGGTGTGGCCGGCCAGCGCATGAAGGTTCGTACCCAGGTCATTGATCTGCCCGTTCCCCTGATTGGGGAGGTTCCAGGACTTAGTGCCGGGGATGTCCACGATGTAGCTCCGCTGCACCGATCCGTCGGCCAGCGTTCGCTCCACGACGCGGACGTCGATCTGGCCCGCGGGCTTGTTATTGCGGTAGTTGAGGCCCCCCATTAGGTCCCCAAAGCCGCGCGGCGGCTGGGTCATAACGCGGTCGTCTCGATCGATCCGGAGAAACTCCACGTGTGCTTTGCCGTCGTCATACAACAAGCTGAGCAGGGCGGCGCCCTCGGTGACGTTGGTGGGGAACAGGATCTCGCCGGTGGCCAATCGGAAGGCGCCGGCTCGGGGGATGAGGAAGAGGGACAGCATGGCGACGGAGCCAGGGGCGCTGCCGACCGCCTCGTCGATGATGCCTGGATGCTCCGTGAGGAGCCGTCCGAGGTCGGCGCCGGGGTCGCGTCCGGCGCGCTCCTCCACCTCCCACCAGTTGACACCGAGGGGACCCAGGATGGACAACGCGAACGGCAATGTCATGCCCTGCACGAACCGGCGAGTGTCGGTTAGGGTGGCGTGGACGTCGTCGACGGTGCGGTAGGAGATTACCGCGGTGCGGAGGCCGATCGCGCGCAACCCGATACTTCCGGCGACCGTGGTCAGCCCGTCCGGGCCGTCGAGCGCCGTGAGCATCGCGGCCTCGAACTTGGCCACGCCGATCGGGTCCAGGATCGCCGAGGCGACCACGTCAGGGTCGACGAGGAACGTGTGCAGGGCGGCTGCCAGTCCGAGCATCTCGGCGCTGACGTCGTCGATCAGGCCGGCGGTGGTGCTCATGTCGTCGAGGTTGGCGTGGATCCCACCAACGCCGCCGCGGACGTCCATCTCCATTCCGCGTGCGTCGCCGCTCATGCCAATGCCTGCGCGATCAGTGGGGCGAGCCACGCGCTCAGGTCCATGCGGTCCACCGGTGTGAGGCGCACGAGTCGCTCACCGTGCGGTCCGGGCGCGGGAGCGGCGCCGACCCACCCGTCGGTGGTCCCGAACCAGGTCACCTGGCCCACGCCCGCCGTCCCCTCAGGGTCGGACGGCGGCGCGACGACCAGGCACTGGACCATACCGACGAGGCGCCGGTCCAAGTCCAGGACCCAGTCCACGTCCAGCGCGTCCAGGCTCAGCTCAGCGGCCAGTCGCTCGACCTGCTCCTCCCACCCGGCATCGAAGGCGGCGCTAACCTGCTCCAATGCGTCAAGGCGGACCAGGCGGTCGAACCGCCGATCAGGGGGCGCGTCCGGTATCTCGGGTACCACTCGCACCAGCTCACGGCGCAGGTGCTCCGGGCCGAACAGCGACAGCTCCACTACTCCGTCACCCACCGCGACCAGTCCGGCGCCCAGGGACCCGGCCAGCGCGTGCGTCGCGCGTACTCGGGTCGCAAGGTACCAGGCGCGGGTGCGCACCAACACCAGGGGGCGGGCCAGCACTGCCAGGTTGGCCAGCACCGACGGGTGCACCTCCCACGACTCGGGATCACCCGAAGCGCCCGGTTGCACAACCCCTCGCTTGGCCAACGACGTGACCGCGACCGCCAACTCGCCCCGGGCCGCCTCCCGCGCGCCCGGTTCGACCATGATCCGGAAGTCCCGCGGCAGCGGTAGGTCCGACCGGCGGTGCAACAGCTCCAGCTCGGCCGGCGACAGCACTAACCGGCGAGGCCGGGTGTCGGTCGCGCCGCTCACAGCACGCCCTTGCGGGCCATGAACTCCCCGACCTCCAACCACATCTTGTCGCCTGGCGGGGGCAGGTTGTCCGGAGTCCACTGCCAGTCTTCCCACGGCGAGTGCCTCACCCTGTCCACCACCGCATCTGCCACCGTGTCGACCGAATTTACCACCGCGCCCGCGATCGCATGCGCCGTCCTGGACGCCAACCGCTCCAAGTTTCGTACCTGGTCCCCGAACCAACCCGCCACCGCATGCTCGATCCGCGCGATCGCCGCGATTCGCTCACGCACGGTCTCCGCATGGGCCTCGAGCGCCGCCGCGGCTTCCTCCAAGTCCTCCACAGTCCGGCGCAGCGCTGCGACGTCGAGATCCACCGAACCGCGGAACCGGTCGGCCGCCGCCGACTCCCACTCGACCTGAGCACATCGACTGGACAGCGTCGAGGCCTGGTCCCACACCTGCCGAGCCGCTGCCCGAATCCGCCCCGCTAGGCGGTCCAGCTCGGTCGGATCACCGTAGAAGGCCAAAACCTCTTCCCCCCTTTCCGCAGCCATTATGGACTATGGCACCGCCTGCTAGCATCAACTTCCATGCGTATAAGTCGGGCGCCTGCCCGGGCTGCATGACGCTCGAGGAGGACGGCGAGCGTGCAGATTGTCATCGAGCACAAGGGCATGCAGCGCGAGGTCGATCTGCAGATCGAGGGCTCGAACGCGTGCGTGGGCGACCTGGTGGGTGCGGTCGATCCGAACGCGCACGAGCCGGGCGTCGTGATCGAGGGCCGTTTCTTCGGCCTCGACATTGGGCTCGACGAGATCGGTCTTCACGAGGGCGCGGTTGTCCGGATCACGTCGAGAGCGCGGGAGCAGTTCTCGCCGCCCAACGGACCGGTGCTCGCGATCGTCGATGGGCCAGCCGCTGGCCGGATGTTCCCGCTCGACGCGGCGGAGGCGCTCGTCGGGCGCGGCGAGGACTGTGACCTCAGGCTCGACGATGGGACCGTGTCTCAGCATCACGCCCGGCTTCACCGCCAGGCGGGCGGAGCGCTCCTCGTCTCCGATCTGCAGTCGCGTAACGGGACCTGGGTCGGCGGGGAGGAAGTTTCGGAGCCTGCGGTCTTGCCGCCGGGTGCGCTCTTGCAGATGGGAACGACCTTTGCCCGTCTCCTCACCGAGCTACCCGATGACCGCCCGGTCGGAGTCGACCCGTTGCGGCCCAGGAGGGGTGGCCTTGTGCCGTTCAACCGGCCGCCCCCGCCCGCGCTGCCAGAGGAGCGGGCGCCGCTCGACGCGCCGGAAGCTCCGCGGGAGCCCCCGCGAGTGCGCGCGCTCAGCGTCGTCGCGATCGTGCTCCCTCTGGTCATCGGGCTGGTGCTCGGCTTCGCCACGGACACGTGGTGGTACGCGTTGATCATGCTTCTCTCGCCGGTCATGGCGGTCGCCAGCTGGCTGGCGGCCAAGCGAGGCGCCCGCAAGGAGGTAGGCGTCGCGAACCGCACGTTCCGCAAAGCGCTGGAGGCGTTCGAAAATGACCTTGCCCGCGAGGCGGTTCTCCAGATCGCCCGGTGGGAGCAACAGCTCCCAGACGCGGCCGAGACGTCGCGCCGGGCGCGGACCCCGAGCAAGCGGCTGTGGGAGCGCCGCCCGGGGCATCCGGACTTTCTCCACGCGCGTGCCGGGATCGGCCGCGTGCCCTGGGCGCCGCCTGTGGTTGCCAGCCGTGAGGGGTTGCCCGCTCAGGTTGAGCAGGTGGTTGCGCGGCACCGCACGCTGCGGGACGCGCCGGTCGAGGTCGATCTGTCGGGCGGCGGAGTCGTCGGCCTAGTCGGCGACAGGGCCGCCGCGCTCGCGTTGGCCCGTTGTATGGTCTGCCAAGTCGCCACACACCACGGGCCCGCGGACGTGAGCATCGTGGTCCTGGCCTCCCAGTCTCATGCGCCTGCCTGGGACTGGGCCAAGTGGCTTCCCCACACGCGCGACGACATGGGGACAGCACAGCTGCTGTCCGGCGACCGGACTACCAGCGACGCCCTGCTCGGGGAGTTGATCGCCGCCGCGCCTCGGGAAGCGGATCGTAGACTGGAACCGCGCCCTCGGGGGAATGGCAGCGTGCCGTCCGGCCGCACTCGCCTGCTGGTCCTCGATGACATGTCGTTGATCGAGGGGCGGCGTGCGCCCGCTCGGTTGGTGCTCGGTGGAGAGGGCGGCCCAGCCGCCGGGATCGTCATCGCGGAGACCGTGGACCAGCTCCCCGCTGTCGCGACGACGGTGGTCGAGCTACGCGCCGTCGGTGACGCCGACCTTGAGCAACCCCAGCGGCGTGTGCGTATCGACGGTTTCGTGATGTGCGGGATGACCGAGGGCACCGCCCGCCAGATCGCCCGCACGCTCGCCCGCTACGAGGACCCCGAGCTCGGGCTTGCCGGTGCGGGACTGCCCCAGCTCGTCCGCCTGCCGCCCCTGCTCGGCCCCGAGCAGAGCGCCGACGGGACCGCGGACAAGATCGACCCTAATACGATCCTTCGGGCTTGGGGGAGCGGGCTACCCGACCCCAGCCCCAACGCGCCGATCGGCGTTGGCGAGGACGGGGTGATCGACCTCGACCTCGTCCGGGACGGGCCGCACGGTCTGATCGGCGGGACAACCGGATCGGGGAAGAGCGAGCTCCTCCGCTCGATGGTCGCCGGCATGGCCGCGCGGGTGAGCCCCAACCACCTGGTATTCGTCCTTATCGACTACAAGGGTGGCAGCGCGTTCGATGAGTGCGCTCGGCTGCCTCACACGGTCGGGCTCGTCACCGATCTCGACGAGCACCTCGGCGAGCGCGCGCTCTGTTCGCTGAAGGCAGAGCATGCGCACCGAGAGCGGCTGCTCCGCACGGCACGGGCTTCCAGCCTGCCGGAGTACCTGAAGATGGGCGCCCCGCTCGGACCCTTGCCACGCATGGTCGTGGTCATCGACGAGTTTGCCACCCTCAAGGCAGAGCTTCCAGACTTCGTGCCCGGGCTGGTCGACGTCGCGCAGCGCGGGCGTAGCCTCGGCGTCCACCTGGTCCTGGCTACCCAGCGCCCGTCCGGCGCGCTGGACGCGAACATCAGGGCGAACACGAACCTGCGGATCGCGCTACAAGTCCAGGATGCGGCCGACTCGACGGACATCATCGGCTCCAATGGCGCGGCCGCCATCCGTGGGTCGACCCCAGGACGCGCCTACATCCGGCGTGGGGCGGGGGACGTTGTACTTGCCCAGACCGCGCTGTCAACCGCGGCGTTCGGGGTGCGGCGCGCAACCGGCGTCAGGCTCGAGCCCTTCCAATTTGGTCGAACGCCATCGACGCCGAAAGCTGACGCTGGCGGCGACGCAAAGGACCCGACCGATCTGGGGCGGCTCGTCGACGCCGTACAAGCGGCGTTCGATCGCAGCGGCCAGACGCCGCCGCGCAAACCGTGGCTGGAGATGCTGCCGGAGTCGATCGACTTGGAGACCATTGCTGCTCCTTGTGGTCCGGCCCATGACACGGCCGGCATCGTCGCCTGCGCGCTGGCCGACGATCCTTCGCGCCAACGACAGATCCCGGTCGGCTGGGACCCGAGGAAAGGGCACCTCGCGCTGTATGGAATGCTTGGGAGTGGCACTACCACCGCCTTGCTGAGCGTGGCCCGCGCGCTGGTCGAGCGAAGCGCTCCCTCAGCCTGCCACCTCTATGCCATCGACTACGGCACGGGAGGTCTAGCTTCACTGAGGACGCTCCCGCACGTCGGCGCTGTCCTGGCCGCCAACGACGACGAGGCCCAGTTCCGCCTCTTGCGCTACTTGCGCGGCGAAGTCGACCGGCGCCGCGCGTCGAGCGCCGAGGCGCGGGTCGCCGCGCCACGCATCGTGGTGCTGATCGACGGAATCGGCTCGTTCCTCGCCCAGCACGACGCTGTCGAGAACGTGGAGGTGGCCGAGATCTTTCGCCGCGTGTTCGCTGACGGCCCGGGCGTCGATGTGCTGTTCGTGATCGCCGGCGACCGCCCCGGCGCGTTGCCGATGCGGCTCAGCGCGCAGGTCAGCCAGAAGATGCTGTTCCGTCTCGCCGACCCCGCGGACTTCTCAAGCGTCGGCGTGCGCACTAAGGAGTTGCCCACGTTCGTGCCTGGTCGAGCGATCCACGCCGAGTCCAAGCTCGTGGTCCAGGTCGGGCATCCCGGCGATCTTTCTGCGCTTGGTGACGCGTTGAGGGCGCGCTGGCCGGGCAACGCGCCGCCACCTCGTGTCGCTGGCCTACCCGCCCGGTTGCGTTTTGAGGATCTCCCCGGAGGCGCCAGATTGACGCCATCGGGGCTCGAGCTGACGCTGGGTGTCGCCGATGACGACCTTGGCCCGGCGGTATTGGCAATGCGTGCCGACGGCCACGCGCTCGTCGCGGGACCACCTCAAGCGGGGAAGACATCGACGTTGATGCTCATTGCCGCGCTCATGCGGGCGGCCGACCCGGACACCGTGCTGGTGGGCATCTGCGACGACCATTCCGCGCTGTACTCGTTGAAAGCCTTGGACGCGGTCGGCCCGCTGCAGCAGCTGACCCATATCGTTCGAGCCGCGCCAGAAGACGAGCGGCGATGGCTCATCTTGGTCGACGACGCTTGTAGGGTGCAGGACCTCAACGGCGTGATGACGGCGGCCGTGCGCTCCGGGCGGCCCGGGCTGCATGTCATCGCCGCCGACCGCGCCGAGGAGCTACACGGGGGATGGGGTCACTGGACCCGTGTCGTTCGCCAGTCGCGAACCGGGCTGCTCCTACAGCCAGCGCTGGCCAACGACGGCGCACTCCTGTCGGCGCGGTTACCCCGCCGGCTGCCGATCCCGCTCGTGCCCGGCCGGGGCTTCCTCGTGTCGGCGGGCACGCACGCGCTCGCCCAGATCGCGCTGCCACCGCAGCCATAAGGAGGTGTTATAGTGCGGTTCTCCCTGTGTCGCGAGAAAGGGGGCGTGATGGTTGAAGCGCGGATCGGTGGGAACGTCGCGGATCTCCAACAGACCGCGGTGGTGATGAGCGACACCGGGGCGGCGGCGAAAAGCTCGAGCGCGGAGGCGTCGCAGTTCTCCGCGCGTATGGAGGGTGAGGTCAACGACGTGACCTCCACGTTGGCGACGCATTTCACGCAAATGGCCGACGACTTGCGCGGGCGGATCGCACAGTCGAAGCAGCGGTTAGCGGCGACTGACTGGGAGGGCGCCAGCCAGGCCGGGGCCATCGAGGCTGAGGCGGCGCTCAACAATGATGTGAATAGGGTATTGGACAACGCGTTGACCTCGACTGAGGAATTCAAGGCCTTCATGTTGCAACGTGCTCAGGAATTCGTCTCGATGGTCGACGGAGACTTCAGAACCATCATGAGCAATATCGACATCGCGTACCAAGATTTGGGCAAGGCATCCCGGACCTTCGCGGAGAACCTGCAAACCGCCGACGAGTCGATCAAGTTCGGCCGCTGAACGCGCGCCGAAACCGTCAGGGACAGGGTCAGTCAGAGCAGCGGCACGCCTCTTGTACTTGCGCGAGCACCGCCTGATGCGCAGGGCTTCCAATCACCGAAGGCAGCGAGTCAGTGCTGGCAGGTGGCGGGGTGAGAAGGTCGAGTTGCTCTTTGAGGTGAAGGACGCGGGTCAGCGATTGATCGATGCGCGCTTCGGTGAGGCGGCCCGACTTGACCGCCGCGGTGATGGCGGCGATCGCGCGTGTTGGATCGGGAGGCATGAGGAGCATGTCCGCTCCGGCCTCGAGGGCCTGTATGGCGACCTCCTCGTCCGTGCGGCCGTCGCGCACTCCGCGCATCAGCAGCGAGTCGGTGACGATGATCCCGTCGAATCGTAAGTTGTGACGGAGATGGTCCGTAATCGGTGCCGACAGCGTCGCGGGACGGCCAGAGGCATCCAAGGCAGGCACCGCGAGGTGGCCCATCATCACGGCCTGCGTGCCGGCGCGTACCGCCGCCTCGAACGGCGGCCGGTCGATGACCATCCATTCCGGGAGCGTGCGGTCCACGATCGGCAGGGCCTGGTGGCTGTCGACGACCGTACCGCCATGCCCCGGGAAGTGCTTGGCGGTGGAGACAACCCCCGCAGCGGTGAACCCACGCACCTGTGCCGCGACGAACTCGGCCACTAACCCGGGGTCCGAGCCGAACGAGCGGTCTCCGATCACCGTGTTGCCGGGCTCGGTGACCACATCCGCGACGGGCGCGAAGACCTGGTTGATGCCCATCGCGCGAAGCTCCGTTCCCACGACCCGAGCCGCGGCCTCGACCAGGCTCGGGCGACCCGTATGGGCGAGACCAGCTGCGGACGGAAATTGCGTGGCTGGCGGGCCGACGCGCGTGACGCGACCACCCTCCTGGTCCACGGAGATCAACAAGCCAATACCAGTGCCCGTCCTTGCGGCTTCCTGCAGCCCGTTGGACAGTGCGGCGATTTGCGTTGGGTCGTGGAGGTTGCCGGCCTCTACGTTCGGGGCTTGTGGAAAGGTGGCGTGACGAAAAAGCACAACGCCGCCCAATTTATACTTACTCACCACCTCGGCGGGTGTCGCGATACCGTACGTCGCGAGGTTGGCGCGTCCCTGCTCATCGGTTACCGCATCAGCGGACGCCCCGTACACGTACGCGATCAGCAGCTGCCCGATCTTTTCTTCTAACGACATCTCGGTCAGAAGAGCATCGTCGTCAGCCATCGCTGCTGAGCAGCTCACAAGAAAAAGCGATAGGACCAAGGAGGCGGTCAGTCGTCTTATTCGCATGAGGGCGGATTGTTGTCGTCATTGACGTCGTTGAGTACGTCAGCGCCGTCAATCAGCCACTGATCATTTACCCTGATCATTCGCCACGCCAGTTCCCACAGAGAGCACGTCTGGCCTGGTATCGGGCCGTACTCAGGCGCCTGAATGCTCGTAAACGTGACCACGACACGCAGTTCGTCGCCGCTCACGTCGGTGACCGACTCGATGACCGGCAGGACATTAGTGGTCGTGCTGTGCTCCTCAATCCACCTGTCGATCCCTATCGCCCGTTGCAATCTCGGGCTACGTGTTTGGAATGCATCGCCGTATCGACGTTCGTTGATATCGTCAATAAATGTCTGGAATGTGCTTGTTACTTCCTCTATCAGGGGATGAAAGACGGTGGTCCGCACGGTTGTGTCGCAGTTCTCAGGGCCGATCTTAGGGTCGCAGACCGGTGGTGGTAGGGTCGGCGTCGGAGTGGGTGCTGATGTCGGTGTCGGTGAGATGATCGTTTCGGGTTCGGGTAGGGTGAGCGTGGTGGGTTGGGGTGTGGTCAGGCGGATGCCCATGACGGTCCCGGCGCCGGCTAGCAGCAGGATACCGAGGACGCCGGCTACGACCAGGCCGACACGCCGGGCCGGCCAACCAGACGACGGCGGGGCCGCGCTGACCAGTGGTGGCGGCGGTCGGGGCCGCTGATAGGTCTGCGTAGGTGACGCCGTCCCGCCCAGCGCTCCCGCGGTGCGCGACCTGGCCATTCGGGAGCCTGTAGGGCGGCGGTCGGACCGCGACGCTGCCTGCCCGTCATCTGCCGGCCAGGCAGCCGCGGAGTCCCCGGCAGGATCGCCCACAACCAACGTGGTGACCGCCAACCCGAAGCCGCGTTGCAACCCCCGGACCGCGACCGCGACCTCCTCAGCGCTGCCATAACGCTCGTCAGGCTGTTTAGCCATCAACCGCTCGACCACTTGGCACACCCGGTCGGGCACCCCCACCGGGCGCAGGTCCGGCACCGGGTCTCGGCTGATCCGCGCCAATGCTGGGAGGAACGACTCGTCGGCGGGGTCGGTGAACGCCGCCCGGCCCGCCAACAACATAAACAACGTCGACCCCAACCCATACACATCCGACCGCACCGACGACGGCGCCCCCTCGAACAACTCCGGCGCCGCATGCGCGATACTGCCCGTCAACGCCGCCGTACTCGTCGCCGTCCCACCCTTGACCGACGCGATCCCAAAATCGGCCAGCTTGGGCTCCCCATACCCAGACACCAGAATGTTCTCGGGCTTGAGGTCACGATGCAACACCCCCGCCCGGTGCGCGGTCTCCAACCCGCCCGCCACCTTGACCGCGATCTCCAACACCTCCTGCCAGCCGATCGCCCCCTGGTGGCGCAGCCGGTCGGCCAACGACCCGCCCGCCAGATAGTCCATCACGATGTAGTCAGCATGGAACGGCCAGCCCCATTCCGCATATGTCGTGGGTCATCCACGATAAGGCGGAAGGAGCCACATACGGAAGGAGCCGGCCATGCCCAGTATCTACTATCATCCCGACGCTG
>Ga0187893_10001880_pt1 | contig 47974 bp, 41 predicted proteins | sample MA1701074metaG_FD_139574 | JGI IMG/M metagenome (GOLD analysis project Ga0187893, IMG submission 139574) | White microbial mat communities from a basaltic lava cave in the Kipuka Kanohina Cave System on the Island of Hawaii, USA - MA170107-4 metaG ... | reverse complement strand
TCTCAATCGACTAGACAGAGTTCCATTTGTGCGTTTTCGTGATATTTAGTGGATCGTGCTCCGTTTCCAAAGAGGAGCGATCCACCAAAACACACCAAAAACAACGAAACATATGACCACTTAGTTTCAAATATGGACCCCGTCAGACAGTTGCTCATAGCAGAGCAATTTCGGAAACACTGCACTAGCTAGCGAAAGCGGGGCAACTGCAGAGACGATCCAAAAGGAAAAAAGCGATATGGCAAGACGGTTCAAAATTCCATCCTTAATGCTCTTATTCACGTTTTTTGCACATGGATTAACTCAGGCACAGAGCGCGACTCCTGCCGCAACCTCAAACGTTCAAAGTCGCGTGCTAGGCGAAGTATTGAAAGTCGATCTAAACACGAAACAATTGATCTTAAAGACAGCACCAGGCGCACAGGTAACCGTCCAATGTGACGAGAAGACCGTGTACCGCCGCGTACCACCAGGCGAGACGACGCTCGACAAAGCGACTCTCATCAGTATCACCGACATCAGCGCCGGCGACCACGTAATTGCACGCGGCACGACGTCAGAGCCGGGCAAGGCATTGAGCGCGCGCGGCGTCATCGTAATCGATGGCCAAGAGATTGCGCAGAAGAGACAGCGCGACCGGGCAGAATGGGCGAGCCGCGGGATCGAGGGTGTCGTCACCGCGATAAAGCCAGAGACCAGCGAAATCACTATCCTGGCTCACTCTTCCGAAGGAGAGAAGTCACTCATTGTAGCGACGGCTGGAACTCACTTCCGCCGTTATGCGCCGCATTCAATAAGATACAGCGATGCCACGCCAAGTTCGATAAACGAAATGAAAGTAGGCGATAGACTTCGCGCACTGGCTAACAAGAGTGATGGCGGCGGTCGTTTAATAGCGGAAGAGATTGTCTTCAGTTCTATGCGGACGGTTGGCGGGTTCGTTACGGCAGTAGATGTCGGTCGCGGTGAAATTAAGATCGACGACATCCCCAGCAAGCAGCCGGTTACGATAGTCGTCAACAAGGATTCGATGTTGCGTCGCTTGTCTCCTCAGCTATCGAGTCTGTTGAGCACAGATCGAAAGGGAACAGTTGAACAGATGATCGAGCAGCAGCCCACACTCGCGCTTGCTGAGTTAAACGTAGGTGACGGGATACTCGCATCTACCACAGTGGGAACAAGTTCATCTCCAGTCACTGCGATCATTCTTGTCGCCGGTGTTGAAAGTTTTTTGAAACAGCACACGCAGCAATCCAAAAAGCGCGACTTCAATGTCTCGCTTGCATTGCCAAGCGGTGTTGGACCGTAACAAGGTAAAACCAAGCCCAGAGAGTTGTCCCAAACATTCTCACTCAAGCCGCTGCATAAATAAAACCGTAGGGGAGACTGCTCGCGGAGGTTGCACGATGCTCTCTAATCATCCGCTAACCAAACCTACTCTAATTCTCATGGCCCTGTTTTCGTTTTGCGTGATGACTGGCATCGCGCAGGAGCGCGGCGGGCGCTTGCGTGGCCGGGTTACCGATCAGGCAGGCGCTTTGATCGCGGGCGCGACTGTGAGTGTTACCGACACGGACGGCAAGCAAACCTCCGCCGTCGCAAATAACACCGGCGAATACGTCTTCCAGGATCTCAAGCCGGGCAATTACACCCTGACAGCAGTCATGACCGGCTTTGCTGCTTATGAAAACTCCGATCTGATCATCGTTGCCGGCCAGTCAAAGACCCTTGATATCCTTTTACCCATAAGGTTGCGGGAGCAGGTAACGGTGCAGGGCGAACGTCGCCGAGTCGGCACGGATCCGGAGAACAGCGCGAGCGAAATCGTGTTGAGCGGTTCCCAACTCGATATCCTGTCAGACGACCCGGATCAACTGGCGGCCGATCTTCAGGCACTCGGCGGTTTGGCAGATGGACCAAACATTAGTCAGCTCACCGTCGATGGTTTTAGCGGCGGTAAACTCCCTTCGAAAGCTTCCATCCGCGAGATTCGCATTAACGCAAATCCACTGGCTGCCCAACAGGATTTCTTTGGCTTTGGCCGGATCGATGTCTTCACCAAGCCCGGAACGAGCAAATTCGCCGGGCAAGCCTTCATGACTTTTAACGATGAGAGCTTGAACGGGCGTGATCCGTTCGCGCCAAATCGCGCCTCATATCAAAGACGTCTCTATGGATTCAGTTTCAGCGGCCCATTGCGCGCTGGCAAATCGTCTTTCTTTCTCGACTTTGAGCGGCGCGACATCACGGAAAACGCCATCGTCGCGGCAACTGTCCTCGATTCGTTTTTCAATGTCACACCGCTCAACCAGGTCGTAGTAACGCCGCAACAGCGCACCAACTTTTCGACGCGCGTCGATTTTCAGTTGAACCCGAAACACACGCTGGTGGCGCGTTTCAACTACATCCGAGCCAATTACCAGAATCAAGGTGTCGGCGGTTTCTCGTTGCCCTCGAGAGCTTACGACCAGTCAGGTTATGCCGCCATTCTTCAACTCACCGAGACGGCGCTGCTCAGCAACTCTGTCTTGAACGAGACGCGCTTCCAGTACATTTACGACGTCACGGATCGGATGGGCGACAATTCAATTCCCACAATCAACGTGCTGGAGGCTTTCGTCGATGGCGGATCACAGGTCGGCCCATCGACCGAGAGGTCAAACTCTTTTGAATTGCAAAACACGACGACGTGGCTGAAGGGGCAACACACCTTAAAGGCGGGCGCGCGCTTTCGCGGATATTTTCTGACCGACATCGCACCAACGAACTTCGGTGGTACGTTTTCGTTCTCGTCGCTGGCGCAGTATCGGCAAGTGCTTCAGGGTGTGCCCGGGGTGCGCCCCTCTCAGTTCTCGATTGCCGGTGGTGACCCTGAAGCCAGCGCGCGCAGGTTCGACCTGCACGTCTTTTTCCAGGACGATTGGCGCGTCGCTCCAAACCTCACGCTCTCATACGGGCTGCGCGCTCAGGCGCAGACTAACGTGAGAGACAGAATCAACCCCGGACCGCGCTTCTCCTTTGCGTGGGCGCCGGGAGCCGGTGTCGCGAGGCAACCCAAAACCGTGATTCGCGGTGGCGCCGGTATCTTTTATTACAGTTACTCCGAAACCATGACCTTGCTGACCCATCGCTTCAACGGCATCGCTCAGCGACAGTTCATAATCAGTAATCCGGATTTCTTTCCCGTTGCTCCTCCGATTGAACATCTGGTCGATGCGGCATTCTCGCAGACCATCAGACGTGCCGATCCGGATCTCAATCAACCATATTCGATCAAAGCCATGTTCAGTGTTGAGCGACAGTTGGCCCAGCGCACCACCTTGAGCATCACCCACATTTATGAACGTGACGTCCATCTGCTGCGCTCCCGTAATATCAATGCGCCACTCCCCGGCACGTTCAATCCCTTAGTGCCGGGCAGTGGGGTGCGCCCTTTCAAAGATGCCGGAAACATCTTCAGCTTTGAATCCACTTCAAACAACCTGGACAACACGGTGTTTATCAATATCGATACTGAACCGATCAAAAACCTGTCGGCGCTCGTGCTCATCGGCTTGAGCAAGGAAACGAACGATGGCGACGGACCCTTTAGCTTCCCGATGAACTCTTACGATCTAAGGGCGGATCACGGAAGTGACCTTAACGACATTCACGCTTTCTCGAACATCAGCATTACGTACAGCGGACCCTGGGGATTAACCTTCAACTCCTTTATCAGAACGTCGTCTGCCAACCGCTTCAACATCACCACCGGACGCGACACGAACGGCGATGGCGTCTTCACGGAGCGTCCGGCGTTTGCTACGGATCTCAGTAAACCAGGTGTGGTCGTTACCCGGTTCGGTGCTTTTGATCCCAATCCTGGACCGGGTCAACGGATCATTCCGCGTAATTTCGGAACCGGACCGACCTTATTCCAGGTCAACCTGCGTCTGGCAAAGACGTTCCGCTTCAACTTATTTGCCGGAGCTGCCACAAAATCCGGCCCTGCCGCCAAGCCGGAGCCGAAGCGCTATGCACTGAGTGTCTCAGTTTCGGGACAGAACATCTTTAACAATACGAACTTTGGACCATTTATCGGCAATCTGAATTCGCCTCTCTTTGGTCAAGCCAACGCGACGGCGAGTACGCCGCGCCGTTTCGATTTACAGGCTCGTTTCAGTTTTTGAGATGAAGCTCTTACGGTTTCTTTGGCGTCATTCGAAAAGCATCGCCTTACTCGCGGTGTTGGCGGGCATTCTCAGCGGTCTGAGCAGCGCAAGCTTGATTGCTCTGGTCCACAACGCATTGGGCCAAGCTTCGTTTCCTCCACGAAAGCTGATCCTGCTTTACGTTTTGCTATGTCTGCTGTTGCTCTTCACCCGCGTCGGCTCTCAAGTTGTTTTACTTCGCCTTTCACAGGAAACAATTCTTACTCTCCGATTGCAGTTGTGCGCCAACATTCTGAGCGCACCATTGCGGCGCTTGGAAGAGATGGGAACGGCTCGTCTTTTTGCTGCTTTGACTACGGATGCGACCACTATCTCGAACGCGCTCATCAATATCCCGCTCATCTGCATCAGTCTGACGACTATCATCTGCTGTCTGTTGTACATCGGTTGGCTCTCACCGTTTTTGCTTCTAACGCTGGTCGGCTTCATGGCGCTCGGGATCTTGAGTTATCGACTGCCCACCAGCCGCGCTTTCCATCTTCTTCGTCTCGCTCGTGAAGAGTCTGACCTGATGTTTGGGCATTTCCGGGCGCTGATTGATGGCAACAAAGAACTTAAACTCCATCGCGTGCGGCGAGCTGAGTTTTATCAACATGACCTTAGTCGCAGCGCCGCGACGGTCAAACGCTATCACCTCGCCGGCATGACCAGGTACATTGCAGCGGAGGGCTGGGGCAAGGTTCTTTATTTCATCTACCTCGGGCTGCTGCTCTTCGGCTTGCCTCTGCTGCTTCAGATTGATGGCCCAACTCTCACCGGTTATGTGCTAATCATCCTTTACATCATGGGGCCGATTGGAGGTCTGTTAAACTTGCTCCCGGCACTCGGCCAAAGCGAAGTCGCGCTGGAGAAGTTGGAGCATTTGGGACTGACGCTTTCTCAAGAGAACGCTGAGAGTAATGGGCACGACACGCAGGCGGATTCACAGGCAATTTGGGAACAACTCGAACTGGAAAACGTCACACATGCATATCGTCACGAACAGGCTCACAGCAACTTCATTCTGGGCCCATTGAGTCTGACTTTCAGGCCCGGAGAGGTGGTCTTCCTGACGGGCGGCAACGGCAGTGGTAAGTCTACTTTCGCGAAGCTTCTAACAGGACTGTATATTCCCGAAACCGGAAAAATTCGGTTGGACGGAAAATCGATCACTGACGACAATCGAGAAGCCTATCGACAGCTTTTCTCAGCGGTGTTCTCAGACTTTTATCTTTTTGAACGGATCAGAAGCCCAAACGTCCCCCACCTCGATGCCCTGGGGCAGGAATACCTCAGTCAACTTCAACTCGATCACGAAGTGCGAATCGAAAAGGGGCTGCTCTCAACCACAGCCTTATCTCAAGGTCAGCGCAAGCGCCTCGCATTACTGACTGCTTACCTGGAAGATCGGCCATTCTACGTGTTTGACGAGTGGGCCGCGGATCAGGACCCGCTCTTCAAGCGGATCTTTTATACTCAGATCTTGCGGGAGCTAAAAGCGCGAAACAAGGCGGTGCTCGTGATCAGTCACGACGACCGGTACTACCACGTTGCCGATCGAATTATTAAGATGGAGTTTGGACGGTGTTTGCCCAGCTAACCTTGCCGCGTATTTCTCACCTGCCTTACGGTTTGTGACCTTCCCGATGTGTTTGCTCCCAATTCCCCGGCTGAAAGTCGAAACCGGGACTACGCTGCATACTGATTCGGCACCCTCTAACCAATTTGCACTGCACGGTCTACTTGCAAAACCATACCTTCGTCGTATATCAAGGTGCAGCGCATGACCCCCAAAACCCATTTCTCCGAAGTTATTGACCTGCTCCGTCTGGAAGCCGATGCCATCGCGCAAACCGCCAGTCGCCTGAAACCTGATCAGGTTGACCGGGTGATGAGCCTGCTCGGCGGATGCAAAGGCAAAGTCGTAATCCTGGGCGTAGGGAAATCGGGCATCATTGCGCAGAAAATTGCCGCCACTATGACCAGCACCGGCACGGCGGCCCTCTATCTGCATCCATCCGACGCGCTTCATGGTGGCCTGGGAATCGTGAAATCAGATGACGTTGTGATCGTACTGAGTAACAGCGGTGAGACGGACGAGATTGTTGCCATGCTTCCTTATCTGAAACGGCGGGAGGTTCCCATCATCGCCCTGGTGGGAAATCTTAACTCCACAGTTGCGCGCCGGGCCGATGCGCTGCTCGATGCCTCGGTCGATCAAGAGGCCTGTCCACTGAATCTGGCGCCCACGACCAGCACGACGGTAACGCTGGCGCTCGGCGATGCCCTGGCAATGGCGCTCATGAAGATGAAAGGACTGACACTTGACGACTTTGCCAGCAATCACCCAGCCGGGCGATTAGGCAAGCGTTTGACTTTAAAGGTTGCCGATTTGATGCATAGTGGTGACCAGAGTCCAACCATTCAAGCAGGCGCCCCCTGGATGGCGGTGGTTAAGGAAATCAGCAAAGGAGGATTGGGCGCAGTGAGCGTGGTGGATGGTTCGGGGCGCCTGGCGGGTATCATCACGGACGGTGATTTGCGACGCGCGATCCAAAGTGCCGATCACGCGTCACTCGAGGAGCTCAAGTGCGAACAGATCATGACGCGCGACCCGGTGGTGGTTTCCGCTGACACGTTGGCCTACAACGCGCTGCGCTTGATGGAAGATCGCCCTTCGCAAATTTCGGTTTTGCCGGTTGTTAATGGCGAGCGGGTGTGCGTGGGCTTGATCCGGCTGCACGACATTGTGCGCAGCGGCCTGTGATTGTGGCACAGACTTCAGTCTGTGTGTTAGGGCAGTTCACAGACTACGTGGCACAGACTTCAGTCTGTGTGTTAGGGCAGTTCACAGATTGTGGCACAGACTTCAGTCTGTGGTTGGGGCAGTTCACAGATTGTGGCACAGACTTCAGTCTGTGGTTGGGGCAGTTCACAGATTGTGGCACAGACTTCAGTCTGTGGTTGGGGCAGTTCACAGACTGTGGCACAGACTTCAGTCTGTGGTTGGGGCAGTTCTTCACTGAGTGGTTGGGGTAGTTCACAGACTAAAGTCTGTGCCACGGGGTAGTTCACAGACTAAAGTCTGTGCCACGGGGTAGTTTACAGACTAAAGTCTGTGCCACGGGGTAGTTCACAGACTGAAGTCTGTGCCACGGGGTAGTTCACAGACTAAAGTCTGTGCCACGGGGTAGTTCACAGACTGAAGTCTGTGCCCCTCTGAATCGTAAAAAGAAACCGAACCGAGACGAAACCAACTGCAATGCCAATTAGATTCAAACTATGGGTGATTGTCTTTGTTCTTTTGCTCAGTTTCTCTACGCTGGGCCAAACCACTCGTCCGCAGCCTCGTTCTGGCGCTCCTGCCGGCCCCCCAACAGGAGATGCAACGCTAACGATCAAGGAGCAGTTCGCCAATTCATTCCTCGACGGCATCTTCAACAACCTGAAACCGCCTTCAATGCCGCTGATTATTACGGAGTCTGACAGGAACCGGACAGATGAATCGGCCCAGACTTGTCCGAGCGTCCTCACCCTGCAACGAGAACACGCCGGAGTCCGAACCAGCGTCAAGTTTGAACAGGGGAAAATCACGGCGCCGCTCGCATTCTCGGGCTCCTATAACTCAACCTTGCTGGGTTGTCTACCGTTTCGCGGCCTCGCGCACACGGAGTGGAATCTGGAGTTTGATCGTAACGCTCAAGTATTATTTGCCCGCATCAGAATTACAGGTATGAGTTTGGAGAACCTGCCGGCGCTGACCCAGGGAACAATGGTCAAGTTGGTCCAAGCCGCGATCGATAGCCGCGTCAATCCCCTAAAATTACTGCGGCCAGAGCAATTGTCGAGTGTCGTTCCGGTGGCGCCGGCCGGTGGGTCGTTGCGTTTGCGGGCAAGGGAGGTGAGGCCAGAAATTGTTTCCGGGTCCCTGCATCTTCACATCAGCTATGAATTCCTGCCTGAAAAGTAGACTACCAGATCAAATGGATGTTCTTAAGATGGAAGCCCCCGCTAACTAACCTAAGGATGTCACTGCCCACTCACCACGGCGATGAAGTTGCATGCATAGTCAGGAAGGGCAACTGCCGATAATTGACTCCACGGGACCGGCACTCGACAAAGACCATGTAAACTCCCTCTTGAGGGACGTTGACGGCGATCTCATAGATGCCTTCGCCGACTGAACGCGCGGTTTCGCGTTTCTGCCAAATCCCCGGAGTAAGAAAGACCAACACCCGGACGTCCTTCAGGTCACTGATGAATCGGTTGGTTTTTGCATCAGCCAGCCTGAAACGTAGCTTGTAGTCTTCACCGGCGCGTAGCGATCTCTCCTTGTTTAGATACTCAATTCGCAGAGCCGTTTTTTGCTCGGCCGTAATCGCTGGGTTCGGTTTGGCCGCGGCCTCAAAACAATGAACAATGCGCGGCGAATCCAGCAGCAGCGAAACGTCGTAAACGCCTTCCTTCGGCAGTCTCACGGTCGTGGCGTAGACTCCGAGCGTTTCCTCGCGCAGACTGCGATCCACAATAGTCACGGCCCGCGGTACGCGCCGATAGTTCTGAAAGTTACCCATTGGTGCGGCCATGCCTTCGGAGTAGTAATAGATCATCTTGTCCGCCGGATTCGCGATCAGCATCGAGCCGCTTTCCGGCGTGGCGACGAATGCCTCCGCGCTTGAAGCAAAGTTGCTTGATGAACCCGGAGCCTCCTGACCGCCCGGAAATTTCACCGTGTCCAATTCCTTGCCCAGTGTGCTGAGGCGAATCGTCGTCACTTCTTCGGTGCCGAGCGAGCGCACGTAGGCGAACGAGTCTGAGAAAGCGAGTTGATCGGGAGCTTTGCCGACCGCTACCTCGTGGACGAAGCGGTTGGTAGAGGCGTCAAAAATATGCACGACAGACTCAGACGGGTTAGTTATGAAACCCCATCGGCCGCTGGGGGCGAAACGCACCTTGCCGAGTCCAGGTTTCACCGCAATGTTTGTGAGAAGCTTGTGGCTCTCTGAGTCGATGACGGCGACATTGCCGCTGGCCTGGTTGGTTACGTAGATGGCCTTGCTTAAAGGCGAGAAAGCCATTGACGATGTGGGCGCGCCGGTGCCTACATCCTTGACTTTCCTAAGTTGCCGTACATCGACAACCGAAATTGTGCCGACGTCTCGATTCATTATGAAAGCGAATTTGTTGCCGGCGCCAAAAGCAATTTCGTGCCGGCCGGCGCCCGTGGTAATACTCTTCGCGACTTTCAGCGTACCCGTATCGATAACTGTGACACCGCCCGGCTCGCGTTCGAGATCGTTAGCCACCCATAAATACTTCCCATCCGGTTGCAAGGCGATGCGCGCGGGCTTAAAACCAGCGTCAATGTTGGTGATGATTTTCCAGGTAGCAGTGTCCACGACCGCAACCTGATTGACCAGCGGCATACTGACGAACAATCTTGAGCGGTCATCCGACAACACCCAGTCCTCGCCGGGACTCTTCAAGAATAAAAGGGTAATCAGCTTGCTGCCGCCGAAGCCAAGGAGTGGATCGATTACCGAAATGTTGGGTTCCTGATTGAGCGCAAGTATGTAGTAGGCGTTCAGATCGACGTCCGGACGCACCCGCAAGCTGCCCTGCATGAACGACTGGACCTTTTCGCGGCATTGCTGTGGGTCGGGGGGAGCGGGCCGGTCACGCCGGCTCGCCCAAGCCGCCGGCCGGGCGCGCGCAAGAGGAGTTCGACTGGCACGGTCGCGGATTCTGAAACGCATCACCGCATCCTGACCCGCCATCAGTGAAGGCGCCGCCGTCCCTGTGGCCAACGGATCGATCGTAAATTCAATTTCGATCCCCTCTTTGACGATCCGCTGTGGCCCGGTTGGGGTCGTCATTTGAGGCGCCGCCTTCGCGTCTGACGTGTTTTTGTCCTGCGCTGTTACCACAGCGCTGTATGGTCCAACCAGGCATAGCAGCAGAGCTGCCAGGCGCAGGGTTGGGAAATGGTGCTTCGTCATCGACATCATTGATTAACTGGACAAACAACATCCGGGCATATCTGGCCGGGCGGACACGGCTGGCAGCCTCCCGGGGGATTCGAAACCGGTGACACTCGAAAGATTCCCCACATCCCGCCGTCGAACTGGAACGAGGCAAATGTTCGGTACAGATAGTCGCCCGGAATGCGAAACCCGCTGCCCGCTCCCCGTTTGGGCAGAAAGTCGAAGTGACTGCCTGGTCCGACTCCATACTGCGAACCCACCCAGTTCGAGAGAGGATTACTGCCGATGGTGGTTGAAGAGTTGGTGTAAGGCTGTTCTTCCCAGATGTGGCCGTGCAGCAGATAGTTGTCGTTGCGGGCATGGCCGCCGGGTTGCAGCAATCGGAAGCGCACCTCCTGGCCCGCCGTCGCCGTGAACACGGGCGTCACCGGATCTCCTCCCACTTGTGAGTTCGACAAAACGTTGGTGAAATCAAAATCACGGGTCTGCTCGAGCGGAGTGTCGGGTGCGAAGCCCATCCGCTTCCAGAGTGGTTCGGTCCGGTAGTTGATCGCTTTCTGACCTGAGTCTTCTGCATCCTCGGCCTCAGCCAGGTTGGGCACGGCGATGCCGTTGAACGGCTCGCTCGGCGAGTTGAATCCGTTGAAGCGGAGGTTGATATCGTTTTGGAAGATAGTGACAAACTCCCGGAAGATCGAGCCATTGGACTTGGTGATGTTGACTTGGGCACGTGAGCCGGTGGCGTCGTTCCACGATGATCCGGAAGGTTCAATGATGAGCGCCCCGATAGCGCCCTTGTTCGAATGTTTGATTGGGTCGGCTGGCGAGAGGTTAGTAGCCCCAAACTCGATGGCCGTCGCCACGCCGGTGTTGTTGGGTCCGGTAGTAACGTCGCCCGCGTACCACTGGTAATTGACGGTCGCGCCCGGAGCCGCAGTCTGCACCGGGTTGAAGCCGACGTTCATGCCGTCGCTTCTGGTCACATCGAGGAAGAGCATCTGGGGATGAAGCCCCACATCGCCCGATGGCTTGACCTGATTGGCATTGAACTTCTCGACGATCATTGGCAGCGTGTTAAAGCCGTCAAGATCGAATTGGGTTCCAGCAGGCAGCCTGTTCTTGAGCGCGACCTCGATGCAATCGCCGGCGCGAGCCCGCAGGATCAGCGGCTCGATAACAACGCCGGTTTTGACCTTGCCGGTATTTGGATCGAGATCTTCGGTGCGGAAATACATGATCGCAGTCGGATCGTGAAGTTTGCCGCCGTTCGTCTCTCGCGAGTTATAAACAAGTGTCTGGCCTGGCAGGGCCGCTTGTGCAGTCGTCGCCGTGACATTGATAGATCTCACGAAGGCTGTTTTTGGGCAGACTCCTTTGAAGTCACCCTGATTACTGAAATCCAGACTGTTGTTCTTTGGATTATTGGGCAGTTCAAGCAGATCGACTTTCTTGGTTGCGTAGACGCGCATCAGGCCCCAAAGACCGTTCCATTGGTCATCTACCGACTTGCCTGGTTGGTAGAGGTAATCTGCTGTCTTGCCATCAGCCTTCCGCGGCAGTTTAGGAACGACGAACTCGTAGTGCTCGGAGATACCCATCATCTGATTGTTGCGGTAACCCGAGTTCAAATCAGAAGGCTCGAACCTCCACCTAATGCCATTGACCCCAAAGTTGTGGCCTTCCTCGTGCGCCCCGACCAAAATACGGATTTGCACTGGATCATCTTCATACGCCCGCAGCAGCGGTGTGAAGGGATCGCCGGGCTGCACGTCGGCAGTCAGCGGCGGGTAGAACGTCGGCTGTGAGTTAAAGCGCGTGTCGGCCCGCGTGACGTTCGAACGGTAAACATGCGAAAGATTGCCCGCGAGACCGGCGGCTTGCTGATTGGTATTTGGGTCGCGGACGCGCAGCGCCACCGGCTCGTTGCGGTAGTTCACGCTCATCGTGCCCACGTCGGCTGCCGAAATAGCCTCGGGGCACGGCGGCTGAAAGTTGCTGCCCGGGCAGACCGCCGCAGGTTCGACAAGGAAAGGCAGGCCTGGCTCGTTTTTGGCAGGCGGGTTCACCGGCCGGTTTTCCTCCTTATGAGCCAACTGGAAGTCAGCGAACTCCAGAAGGAATTCGCGATAGCTGTCGGCGGTGTTAGCAGTGATGATATCGGCGCGCCAACTCGTTGGGCCGCCATCTGATCTTGGCGTAATGCCGGCGCCGCCAAAGAAAACGCCAGTCTCAGGGTGCCGCCACTTCGAGCCCTGAGGTTCAATCACGAGACCTGCATAAAGGCCTGCTTGCTGGTGCGTCGAAGGACCGAAGTGATCGTGCGTAAAGACGGTCCGCAGCGTTCGATCGACCCCAAGGTTATTGAGCACGTTGTCGGCGTACCATCGTTGAATGGTTGTTTGTGCGCCGAGCGTGCCGAAGAATGGATGTGGCTTTGCCTTCGGGCAGTTGAACGAGCCGTCGGTCGGGTCGCCCGAATCCACTCCAATGCATCCGTTAAACTTGCGGATTGCCCGAATACGTTCGATGACCTCTTCCGGACTGAATGTGCCGTCTTCGTAGTTGAAACCGTTAGCCGCGCCATCCGAGGCAAGCACATCAAACTTCACCAGGTGGATATGCTGGCCCATCACGTCGGTCGGCGTGCGCACCTGAAAGTCATCCTGAACATAAACTCGCGGCACCAAATTAGTATGGTGGAAGGTGATGCAGTCGTTGGTGTTGGCGCGAAAGAAAAGCGGTTCGGGTGGGCGGGTGCCATTTAGAGTCGGCGTCACGTCGTTCCACAAGGCTGAGATACGTGACTGGGCAAAGTGCCAGCCGGCTTTGTTGAGTTTAATGTCGAGCTGGATATTGGCGGCTTTGTAAGTCCGCGCTACGCCGGCGGCGCCCCCGGTATCATTGACACATGGGTCGGCGAGTGGTGCGCCGGCGACTTTCGGCCGTCCATTCGTGATGAAGTTTGCGGCCGTGCCCTCCGGTGTGAAGCTCGGGTGGGTGCGCAACGCGTGGAAGTCCATGGCAATCAACTCAGCCGGCGTGCCGCCCTCGGCGAGTGACTTAGCCTGAGCGGTAACCAACGACTTATCAAAATCCAAGCGCGCCTTTGCGAAGCTGAACTGAGGTAGATGCTCCAGGTGATGAACTGCGGTGCCGCCCACGATGATGTGTCTTGACAGACCGCCATCGTCCACTGTGTCAAGCGGAGGTTTCGGTGGACGATGCCCCGCCTCGCCGGGAACATAGAACGGATAGCCCTGAAAATTAGCGGTCGGCATCACCGCCATCGCGATCGTCGGAATAGGAACGACAGCCGGAATTGGCGTACCGGCAGCGATTTCGCCGTCCGGCAGCTTGCGCGATGTAGGAGTAGGCCGGCCAGTTGCAGGATCGATCTGGGTTCCGGCCTCGAAAACGTCATGTACGCGCCACAACTCCCACATGCCCTGCGCGAAGTGTGGGTAGAAGTGGCAGTGGAAAATCGCGTCACCAGGCGTCTTATTGCGGTTGCCGCCACCACCGTGGGCGATCTCGGTGGTGAAAGAGTAGCCGGGTCCCATAGCCTGACTGTCGAGGTAGGTCGAATTGTCGCTGTCGGGAGTATGAAGCCACTGGTGTGCGTGCAAGTGGTGGATGTGATGCTCCTTTGGCCCGGCATGCACTACGCGCATCTTGACGTGATCGTTTAAGTACGAGTGGTGAACATTGGAGGGGTCGTCGGGAAAGAGTACTTTCGTCGCTTTCGGCCCGGGAGTGATGACTCCGCCGCTCCCTGGCGTGTTAGCGGGCACGTCAACCAGTTGCGCTGGGTCGCCAATGGCCCACGACGAAAGGAAGAACTCTTCATACAGACATTCAGTGCAGTTGCCCATCGGGCCGACACCGAGACGATTGGCAATGATCTCAGCACCAATACCCGCGGTGCCATAGTTGATAGCAAAGCCATCGCGGACACTGTGCAGGGTAAAGGCCAATGGGTTTGGCTGACCGTTGATCTCATCGTTGAACTGCTCAAACGCCTGCACGGCCTTGATCTCATCGTGGTAGACAACGGTGAATTCTCGGAATGGCTGATTGCGATCCGGCTCGGTTGGATTCGGTTTGTAAGTGCCCTCGGGAAAGCGGCCGCGGCCCGGCCCGGTGATAATGGCGTTCAGATCCGAATGGATGATGTTGTTGTTCGCGTCCAGCATTTTAAGGATGAAAGAACCCGCTGGCCGCGGGCTGCCCGCGGGATACACGGCGTCATAGTCGATCAACGGGTGTCCTCCCGAGGTTGTCATCGGCGTCCCGTTGGGATTCTTCCTGGTCGCCTGCGCCAACTCTTTCTCGGTTAGTTGGCTGCGATACCATTCGGCGCCGCGCGGTTGGACGTTTACGGAGCCAAACAGGCCCATCGGGAGCGAGCCGCCATCACCCTCGCCGCCGGTGGTCGCAGCGGTGCTGTAGAGAAGGTGGTTGCCCTCACGTTCGGCATAAAGCGTGTAGACCGCGCTGTTGCCCGGGGTCACCAGGCTGCTGGGATTGGTACCAACGTTCGAGCCGTCATCGAGGATGCTATTGACGAGCTGCAAACCGACGACGTGGATCGAGGCCGTTCGAGTGGCCGGTTGATTGTCATCCGCGCGTTGCGGATCGAGAAGATTCTGGAAAATTATTTGTAAACAATCGCCGATGTTCATCCGCAGAACGAGCGGGCGTGGCCGCTTGTAGTCTTTGAGTTGAACGTTGCCGGGGACCAGCCCGGCGGAGGAGTTGGCCTTCACGTCGCGCCGCAAGGCGTAGATCATCCCGGCCGGATTAACAGCCCCGAGCCGGTTATAAGTAAACACCTGATCAAAGGCGACCACATCGGCCTTTATCGTGCGCTCACAATTTGGCGGCGGCGGCGTAATCGTCTCTTCGGCTTGAGCGTAAGCCACAGTGGTCGTGACCAAAGTCAAAGCCAATACTCCGGCCACCGAAAAAGTCCTTCGACCCCTCTTTTCCGTTTTCATGCTTCCTCCTTGTTTACCGCCTGGTTTTGCGTACCTTCCGGTTGGATTGAAACTCACCGCGACACTTTGGGCGCGGCCTGGTGGCTCCCTGGATGTAGATTGAATAGGCTGGGGGGGGTCCGAAAACGCTAAACCTAGTCAAACTTAATTACTGTTTGAAGGGGGAATAATTTACGACACCCGAGTGCAATTACACAAGCAAAAATTTTTTTGAGCAGGAGACCCGACCGAAAATCTAGAGTGCTGTTGTGATTTATATTAAGTGCATTGAGCATTTGGGACGAGCAGGTATGATCCACTAAGCCACACTAAACTCACACTAAGCTATTTCGTGCTGATTTTCGTGTGAATTCGTGGATCAAGCGTTTTGCTCACAGCATCGCCGCTAATGTTAAGAGCCTGGACTCAAGTTCTTCAGTTATTTCTGAAACAACACTAGAGGATGGAGAATTATTTGGACCGCCACTCGATCATTACGTCGCTGCTACTGAAGCCGGTATATCGACGATGTCCCATGCGGAACGCAGGCGCAGCAGTTTCGACATCAAGCCTGCATGCATGATGTGGCCGCTGCGCTCAGCCGTCACGCGGCCGAGAATCGGCATACCCAGCAGCGCCAGATCGCCCACGATATCCAGAATTTTGTGCCGCACGAACTCGTCTCGAAAACGCAGCCCGGTTTGATTCAACATTCCATCGGGCGTCAGCACGATCGCGTTATCAAGAGAGCCCCCTCGAATCAGGTTGGAACGCTGCAGGACCTCAATCTCCGCTGTGAAACCGAAAGTGCGCGCCGGCGCGATCTCGCGGCTGAATGTTCCATTATTTAATTCGACAGCTAAGCGCTGCACGCCAATCATCGGATGCGGAAAGTCGATGAGGCAATCGATTTGATAGCTGTCTGACGGCTCGACCGCGATGCGCCGATTCCCCTGCTCGAACGCTACCCGCTCACGCACGAGCAGCGCCCGGCGCGCGAGTGGTTGCTGCACGATTCCGGCCCGCTCAATCATGTCCGCAAAGACTTCGGCCGAGCCATCGAGAATCGGAACCTCGAGGTTGTCGACCTCGATGAATGCGTTGTCGACCCCGGAACCTCGCAGCGCTGCCAAAAGGTGCTCGACCGTCGAAAGCATTACGCCGGTGCGCATGAGGGTGGTTGCGTACCCGCAGTTAGCAACCGATTCCACCGTCGCCGGAATCTCGAAACCGCCAAGGTCGCTGCGTCGAAAAACATATCCAGTGTCGGGTGGCGCCGGGAGGAGTCGCAACTGCACTTTGACTCCAGTGTGTAGCCCGATGCCGTCGGTTTCAACTACGCGGCCGAGTGTGGTCTGCCTGATCAATTGGATGTAAGTTTCCTTCCTAAACTTAAAGGATACAACGCGGTTCGAACACTTCTTGAGCAATGACCGTGCCGATCCGTTCGGCTTTAAATGAGCTAGCCCCGCACGGAAACTGTGGCGGAACCGCAACAATCCAGCGAATGAAAATGGATGAGATACAACAGTCACGCTGGGCTTGATGTAGGTGCATACAACTTTTACTGGGAGGCACGGGCGTCTTACTGGGAGCGCGGGCGTCCCCGCCCGCTTGGTTCGAATGTGAACAAGATCGTGGGTGGAGAAGCCGCGTGGATCGGAACTCGGATGCTTAAGAAGGAAGTGCGGGCGGGGACGCCCGCGCTCCCAGTGAAGAGGTTGAATGATTTTTTGCGGGCGGGGATGTCGGCGCTCCCACTGAAGAGGTTGAGCGGATGGCAAGGTTGCCGGTTTCAGCCGACCATCTGGCAATCATTTAGCGCACCGTTTCGCGGATCCTTTAATTGACACTCGGAAACTCGCTCTCTATGATCGAACGCAATGCCAACCACGAGTGCTGCCGCTGGTACTAAACCAGTCGAGCGGGTTTTTCTAATCGATTCCATGTCGCACATCTTTCGCGCATTTTTTGCGCCGATGGCGAACCGCGCCGCGCCCCTGGCAACCTCGAAAGGCCAGGTGACCCAGGCAGTCTTCATTTTTACAAATATGCTGCGCAAGCTCCTCCAGGACGAGAAGCCTGAGTACATCGCTGCCATCTTCGAATCAAAAGAGAAAACGTTTCGCCACGAGACCTTTGCCGGCTACAAAGCAAATCGATTGGCGATGCCTGAGGATCTGGCATCGCAGCTTCCTTACATCTTCCGCCTTTGTGAAGCCCTCAATATCCCGGTCATCAATGCGCCGGGTTACGAAGCTGACGACGTAATCGGCACGCTCGCAAACCAGGTGGCGGAAAAGGGATTGCAGGCAGTCATAGTCTCTAATGATAAGGACATGTGCCAGTTGGTGCGCGACCCTAACGTCATTGGCATGCGCCAGAACTCGCAGGTAGTGAAGCGTAAAGAACCGGTTCCGCCAACCGAGTGGTGTGATGAAAAGTGGGTAGAAAATAAGTTTGGCGTACCGGCGTCGCAGGTGGTGGATCTGCTGGGCCTCATGGGTGACTCGATCGATAACATCCCGGGCGCGCCCGGAATCGGCTCGAAAGGGGCAGTGCAGCTTATTCAGCAGTTTGGCTCAATCGAGAACGCGCTCGAGCACTGGGAAGAAGTCAAGCACAAGACTTACCGGGAATCGCTGCGCGACAACGCCGAGATCATCCGGCAGTCGCGAGAGTTGGCGCGCATCAGAACCGATCTCGACGTTGAGTTGAATCTCGAGGAGATCAAAGCGAGACCGCCCGATCGCGCGGCTGCGTACGAGTTGTTTCACGAGCTGGAGTTCTCGGCCCTGACGCGCGAATTTGCGGACGCAAAAGTTACGCCTGTTCAGTCTGCGTCTGAGCTCAACTACACGCTGATCAAGACCCGTCCGGCACTGGACAATCTCATCAAATCTCTTTGGGAAGCAGAGAATCTGGGAATTGCCGTTGCGGGTGCAACGCCGGCTGGAACGGGCGAACAGGAATGTGCCACGGATGAAGCCGCGAGCGGGATCGCGATCTCTGTGATCACAGGACAGTCGGCCTACGTTGATTTGGAAAAATTCGCGGAAGGACGAGACTCAGCGGTGGGCGCCCTTCGCGAGGTGCTGGGAAACGGACTGATCGAGAAATCAGTTCACGACCTTAAGAGGGCGGTTGGGCTGCTGGCCCGACTTGATATCAAGCTCGAGGGGGTAAAGGACGACACCTTTCTGGCTGCCTATCTCTTGGATCCAAACCGAAGTAAGTATGAATTGGCGGATCTTGCCCGCGAAGCCCTTGATGTTGACGGGGTGGATGGCACACCAGACGGCTGGACGGATGCGCAATGGCAAACTGCCGGCGCCGCCGACCTCACGGCGCGGACGGCCAAGGTTCTTCACGAGCGGATTCTCGACAAGAAATTGGAAACAATTTATTCGGAAGTCGAGTTGCCGCTCGCTCCGTTGCTTTATCAAATGGAACGCGCCGGCTTGAAGGTCGACCGCGCAGTTCTGGCTGAACTGTCCAGTTATCTGGGGCAGGAATTGCACAAGCTGACGCTCAAGATTTATCAGCTTGCCGGTCATGAATTCAATATTGGCTCGCCCAAGCAGGTCGGCGACGTGCTTGGCGAACTCGATATAGTATCGGGAAGAAAGACTTCGACGGGCCGTGTCTCGACCAGCAAAGCCGTGCTCGAAGAGTTGGCCCAGACCCACGAGCTGCCGCGCTTGATCATTGACTATCGGGAGCTTGATAAGCTGAAGAGTGTTTACACTGACGCTTTACCCCACCAGATCGCCTCGGACGGAAGAATTCACTGTCTATTGAATCAGACGGTGGCCGCAACCGGACGGCTGTCTTCGAGTGATCCAAATCTGCAAAACATTCCGATTCGCAGTGAGATGGGGCGTCGCATTCGGCGCGCGTTTGTAGCTGAAAAAGGAAACAAGATCATCTCGGCTGATTACTCGCAACTGGAGCTGCGCCTGCTCGCGCACATCACTCAAGATCCGGTGATGCTCGAAGCGTTTCAGAAAGGTGAAGACATCCACGCGCGCACCGCCCGATTGGTTTTTGGCGCGAAAACAGACGAAGAGCTCAAGGAGGCGCGGCGCTTTGCGAAGATTGTCAACTTTGCGATCGCTTACGCAATCGAGCCATGGGGCTTGTCACAAAGAGTCGGCATCTCTCGAGCGGAGGCCAGGAAAGTCATCACCGACTATTACAATACCTACAAAGGGGTTCGCCGTTACATGGAAGAAGTTCCTGTCAGGGCCCGCGAGCATGGCTACGTCAGATCAATCTACGGCCGGATCCGCCCGCTTCCCGGCATCAACGATCGTAATGCTAACATCCGAAAGGCGGCCGAACGCGAAGCGATCAATATGCCGATTCAGGGCACGGCCAGCGATATTGTGAAGATCGCCATGTTGCACGTTGAGGAAGAATTCAGACGCTCCGGCTCTTCAGCGCAGTTGTTGATGCAGGTGCACGATGAGTTGTTGGTCGAGGCTCCGGCCAGCGAAAGCGAGCATGCTGCCGGCATTTTGAAACGAGAGATGGAAGCTGCAGTTAAGCTGGATGTGCCCCTGGTGGTCGATGTGGGAATTGCGGACAACTGGATGGACGCGAAACCTTAAAGCTGAATAGGTCGAATAGGTCCTATAGGTCGAATAGGTCCTATAGTTCGAATAGGTCCTATAGGTCGAATAGGTCCTATAGGTCGAATAGGTCCTATAGGTCGAATAGGTCCTATTTGTCCTATCGATTCTTGAATGATGGCCAAGCCTGAAACAGAGAATGAAAGTTCGGCGCCGCGCGAAAGCGCTGGCAGCGACAGTGCCCGGACGTCGGGGAGCAGTGCGGCAAGACCGTCTCCCGCGGTCAACCCAGTCTCCGTTTTTTCTGCGCTTCCCGAACCCAAACCTTCTCGTATCCGCGAGCTCGCTCCGACTATTTCACCTTTGGTTATTGGCTTCGCATTGTTGCTGGGCCTGATCCTGCTCGCGGGTTATCTGAGCGTGCAACGCCTGGTAACACTCAATTCGCGGGTTCTGGATTCGCAACGAATCCAGGCGGCAAGGTTGCGATTAATCCTCGATTTAAGACTAGCCCTTACCAAGTTGGACAATGAGGCACGCGCTCGACATGAGGCAGAAGCCCGGGGAGGACTGAAGCCGCCTTTTGATTTTCGTTTGAGCACGGCCCGTGACGAACTAAACGACCTTGCTGAACAACTTGAAGTCCCGCCCCTGTCTGAGGAGCCGCTTTGGGTTGCGTTTCGAGGTGATCTTAAGTCCTTTGTAGAGCTCACGAGAGACTTGCGCCGCTACTCACTCGAAGGCCGGAGCATGTTTGAATCCGCGGACGAGAAGCTTGACGGGCTGTTGTACAGTTGGGGCAAAAGGCAAAGCGCACTTGTTGAAGAGCGATTGACGGATCAACAGAAGGCGGTTGATTCAATCGGCAGATGGATTATCATCGCCTTGCTGGTAGGCACGCTGGTCGCAGCGGGCACGATCTGGGAAGTGCAGCGCCGCTTTCGGCAGATGCGGCAAAGCACGCTTGAGGCTCGCCGCGAGCGCACCTTCACCAGCCAACTCCTGGAAGGTATGGTCAGTGCGGTGGCTGCGATTGACGAAAACAATCGCCTGCGCAGCGCGAACGCCGCCTTCCTGAAAATCTTTCCCGGCGCGGTGATCGGCGCCTCGGTATTTGAAAAGATCGGCGATGACGATGCCATGAAAATGCTGGCCGCGGCCACCCGCACCCAGGTAACCAAAGCTGCCTACCGCGGTCGTTGGGTGTGGGGACACTCTGACGGCGAGGGTCAGAAGACCTTTGATGTTTATTCATCGCCACTTGCCATCGCCGGCGATCAGGGACAGATCGTGACTCTCGTTGACGCCACTGAGGCGGCGGAATCCGAGCGCGGCTTGCGGCGATCAGAATCTCTCGCCGCTGTGGGCCAGGCGACCGCCCAGGTAGCCCATGAAATCCGGAATCCATTGGGGAGCATCAGGCTTGGTGTTTCGATGTTGCGTGACAGCGTCCACGACGATGAAGCCTTGAATACCATCGAGCTGGTCGAACGCGGTATTAACCACCTCAACAAGCTGGTAGTCGACGTGACCCAGTTTTCCAGGCAAAAGGCTCTGGAACGTTATCAAGTGGATTTGCACGAGTTGCTGGACCAAAGTCTCGATCTAGTTTCGGAAAGCATCCAGGAAAAGCGCACGCCGATAGAGAAGGCTTTCAGCGACGAGAGATTGTCGGGGCAATGGGATGGTCATCAGTTGCAACAGGTTTTCGTGAATCTTATTTCAAATGCCGTCGACGCCAGCCGCATGGAGTCACCAATTACGATTTCCACCAAAGAGATTACGTTGAATGCGATTGGCAGTGAGGACGGAGCTGGAGGGAGGAAATACGCGCGCATCGCGATTGCCGATCAGGGCAAGGGGATTGATCCAACCAAGGCCGAACGAATCTTTGAACCATTCTTCTCTACCAAGAAGCGAGGAACTGGATTGGGCCTGGCGATTGTGAAACAGATAGTTGAGCAACACGAGGGAAAGATTTCCGTGGACAGCCAGGCCGGTAAGGGAACGCAATTCATCATTGACCTGCCGTTGTGAGACCGGGAAAACAGAACTCGGCCAAAGATCAACGGATATTACAGATCTGAAATGCATATTTAGCCGCGTTAATCCGCGGCCTAAAATGCATTTTCAGATCTGTGCTATCCGTGTTGATCTGTGTCAGGAAGTCAGAACCGGAACGCGGTTAGTAATTCATTAAGATCCGCATCACTGGGAAAGATTACTGATTTATGTCTAATCCGCGTTTTTCCGCGTTAATCTGTGGCTAATTTTCCTACTACCGCATTCCACCTAGGCCAAAGTCTTAAACGCTTTTCGCGCGGCACTGATTGTCTGATCGATAATCTCGTCCGTGTGGGCGACGCTGACAAAGGCGGCTTCAAACTGCGACGGCGCCAGATAAACGCCTTCGTCGAGCATGGCGTGAAAGAATCGCCCATAGAGTTCCCGATTACTCTTCTTCGCCGAAGTCCAATCATGCACGGGCTCGCCAGTGAAGAAACTCGTCCACATCGAGCCAACTCTATTAGTCACCGTTTGAATACCGGCAGCGGCCGCAGCGCCAAATAAACCTGCGCATAACTTCGCGGTTGCGCGTTCCAGTGTTTCGTATAGCGACCTATCCCTGAGCCGCCGCAAAGTCACGAGCCCGGCGGTCATTGATAATGGGTTGCCGGACAGCGTGCCTGCCTGATAAATAGGACCAGCCGGCGCGATGTTTTTCATCAGGTCACGACTGCCTCCGTATGCGCCGACAGGCAAGCCACCACCGATGATCTTGCCCAGCGTCGTAATGTCGGGCGTCACACCGTAAAGTTCCTGCGCGCCGCCGCGCGAGAGGCGAAAGCCGGTCATTACTTCATCGAAGATCAATAGTCCGCCGTGTTTACTGGTGACTTCGCGCACGGCTTCGAGGTAACCCTCTCGCGGCGGGATGCAACCCATATTGCCGACGACCGGCTCGATGATTACGGCGGCAATATCAGCATGTTGATTGAAAACGGCTTCGAGCGCCTCAGCATTGTTAAAGGGAACCGTCAGCGTGAGTTGCGCTAGTGAAGACGGCACGCCGGGGCTGTCGGGCAGTCCTAAGGTGGCCACGCCGGAACCGGCTTTGACCAGCAAACTGTCCGCGTGTCCGTGATAGCAGCCCTCAAATTTGACCAGCTTGTTTCGTCCGGTAACGCCGCGCGCCAGGCGAATGGCAGACATTGTGGCTTCGGTGCCGCTACTGACCAGGCGCACCATTTCTATCGAAGGCACCGCATCAATAATCTCCTCCGCCAATTGCACTTCGAGTTCGCTTGGCGCGCCAAAGCTGGTGCCGCGAGCCGCCGCTTCCTGGACCGCGGCGACGATCTCGGGATCCCCGTGGCCCAGGATCATCGGCCCCCACGATCCGACGTAATCGATAAAGGCGCGGCCATCCGCGTCGATAATCATGGCGCCGCTCGCGCTCTTGATGAACCGAGGCGTTCCGCCCACGGCGCGAAAGGCTCGCACGGGGGAATTGACGCCTCCCGGCATCACTTCGACCGCGCGGGCAAACAGCTCATCGGATCTATTTCGTTTAGTTTCCTGTGCCGAACTCATGGAGTATTAAGTCCACAGATTACGCCGATTATGCCACTTTGAAAACAAGCGCCAAAAGGCTCTGATTCAGAGAGGTTCTTCTACAAGCCCTGAATTGAATCCGCGTAATCTGCGGAAGTGCCTGGTTGAATTTCGCTCGGACTTCGGGCCGGTTGAGCACATCTTGAATTCGGAAAAAGTATGTTCGCAAAAAGTTGGATGAGACCGCTTTCGGCGAGTCTCAAACAATTAGCGGCGACGCTGTCTTGACGCGCAGCCAGTCTCCTAGCCATCGTTGCCTCCCTGGTCAGTTCAGTTGGTATGGAGTATGGCATTGCAGAGTCTCAGTTCCGATGCGATCGCCGCTAGGCGGGTAAGAATCAAAAAAAGTAGTTCAGCATAATCTGCACTCCGTTCGGAGCGGAGTTTTTCGGCTACTCTCGCAACGTCGGCTTCACTTCTAACCGGAGGCGCCTTGGTAAGCCATTTCTACCAAACCGCCCCCGATACCGAATGCCGCCGGAACAAAGATTGACTCCGAACGGCTCCTAAAACGTCCACGTAGCAAGCCCATTTCCATGAAACCTGAGTACCGACTTTGTCCCAAAACGAAACTCAGTCGGTTTGGGTTTCCTATCGACGCGCAACGTAATTTCTTGTATGCCTCGAGCTGTCTCAGTCTGCGGAATGAGGCGGAATTCAATATCGTCGCCCTTGAGGATTCTCGTCGTCCCTTCGGCATGCTCGGTATAGTTCAAAAGCTGGCACAGCTCGATGAAGTCTTTTTGAGTTTCCTGGGTGACCGCGATCTTAATTGCCACGACGTCCTTTAAATGCGGTTTTGAGGGTGTGTCTCGAATGACCCTGGCGTAGCGCTCGAGTATCTGCTTTCGACTGATACCCGCGTTTTTCTCGTTAGGCTGAGGATTCCACTCCATCAAAAATTGCGGATGATATTCCATGATCCAAAAGCGCAAACCAGAATCCATGGCAAAATCCTTTGGCGCCGCCATGTAAAACCAGGGTACTTGCTTTCCTGCGAAACCTCGGGTGATCGGGTCCATCAGAACGAACTTAGAGGCCAAGTCCGTTTTGATCGTTTCCAATCCGCCGGCATGATCTACACCCAACGCGATGCCACTGTCGGAAAGCTTACCGATGGCCGTAGCTGAAGCGTCGAAAAATTCGAAGTAGGTGTTAACGCCATAGAAATAGACGCCGGTGTAGGACATATCGGTTCGCGTAGTGGTGCGCAGTTCGTTGACAGCGAATTCTTTTCGGAGGAAAGGACTTTGTTCGATGGCTTTGTAGGTTTCAGAATCCAGAACCACATAGAAATGATTTAGCGGCACAGAGAAGGGAAGTTTCGCGCTGGGCTGATGAGTGAATAGACTGGAAATCAGCAAGCTGGCAACTCCCGCGAGAATTGAGAACGCCGGCAAGTATGCGGTCATGGTGGCAACTTAAGCGAGTGCGGACACCGAGATGGTTACTAAGATTGAGCGCGCTCCAGATACGCGGTTACGCCTTCTATCGCGCCTTCATGCATTCGTTCAGGTTTGACATAGCGCCAGTGCTTATCGAACTCTTCGTCGCTCATCGTAGGCTGTGTGCTTCGCTCTTTGTTTTTTAACCATGCCTCGACCCACTGGCGCAACTCGGGATCCTGATTGAGTGCTGTCCGTGCCCCGTGCATGTTAAGTGGTCTGTTCATCAACTATGCTCCGGTGAATGATGCATTCTATCTCAAAAAAGGAAAGCGGCGTCAGAATTTAATCTGAAAGCCGCTTTCGCAATGTGTCCATGTCAATCCACTGATTACACGGATTACGCCGATATGGAGCAACACCGTCAGAGTGTCAGATTACATCTCCGAGTGTTGTTGCCCGCGCTCTCTTTCGAGGTTTTTCTATCAAATCTGCGCAATCTGTGGAAAGTCCGATCATCATCTATCGGGAGGGATGGTCAACTGTTGCCCAATCTGAATCTTGTCGGGGTCCTGGAGCTGGTCCCGGTTGGCATAGAAAATCCGCATGTACTCATTCGGGTTTCCATAAAACTGTTTGCTGATCTTAGAGAGATTATCTCCTGACTTTACGGTGTAGGTCTGACCAGTTTGTCCGGTTCCGCCTCCTGCCGCCGCTGCCATTGTGCGGCTCTTGTCCACGGTGATATCTGCGTTTATATCATCAGCGTTGGGGTTAACCAGCTTGATCTGATCCCAAAAGGCGTTCTTGGCCTCCTCTGAAGGGGCAACGCCACGAATGTAAAGCTTGTTGTCCTCGACGTGCAGATTCTGGAACTGGATGTTTTTCTGATCGGCCATATTCAGCACGGATTGGTATTTTTGCTTGAGTGCATTAAACCGTTGCTCGGCCTGTGGTTGTTGTTGAGCTTCGGACGCGCCTTGCCCAAACATCTTGTCAAAAATTCCCATTAGTTAAGTTACTTCCTTTCTTTTTCCTTTATTTCATTAATATACCTAAAGCGAATACGTTTAGTGTTGCTTCTTTGCAACGTTTCATTGGCGAAGTTAGTGGCACAGACTTCAGTCTGTGAATTGATTTGGAAGTTACCATTTGCGAAGTGGCACAGACTTCAGTCTGTGAATTGAGTTGGAAGTTACCATTTGCGAAGTGGCACAGACTTCAGTCTGTGAATTGAGTTGTTTGGAAGGTCACCAATCTGTAACTGAGATTCGACGATAAGTTACTACTGGGAGATTCTTGCTGCCACAGACTGAAGTCTGTGCCACTTGCCTGCCCACAGACTGAAGTCTGTGCCACTTGCTGCCACCGACTGAAGTCTGTGCCACTTGCTGCCACCGACTGAAGTCTGTGCCACTTGCTGCCCACAGATTGAAGTCTGTGCCACTTGCTGCCACCGACTGAAGTCCGTGCCACTTGCCGCCACGAAGTCTGTGCCACTCAATCGTGCTCGAAGAGGCGGGGAATATTCTCACCTGGTTGCACCGTGGCAGTGCGAAAACTCGACATGCGCACGAGTCCAGCGGCGGCGCCCTTTGGCTTTGAGAGAAATTTTCGCTGCGTGTAATGAACTGCCACTTTTGAGTCGTTACCCGCCTGACTAAACTTTGCGGCAATCTGGGCCGCTTCGATGATCGTGCGCTGGGGAATCTCGCCGCGGCCCTGGTTGCGGATGATCACGTGCGGGCCCGGATAGTCAGCCGCGTGCAGCCACCAGTCGTTGGGGCGCGCAACTCGAAAAGTTAACTGATCGTTGGTGCGCGCCGCGCGGCCAACCAGGATTTCGTAGCCGTCAGATGAACGGTAACGACGCACGCCCGGTAATCTATCGGCTGGCCTCTTCTTGCGCTTCTTGCCATTGCCCTTGCCCTTGTCTCGTGGCCCCTCGATCAGCGCCAGGGCGGCTTCATCGCGCGAGGCAATGATTCTTTCAAGCTCAATCTTTTGTTCTTCAAGGCGAGAAACAGTGTTGGAGATTTGGCCGAGGCGAGATGCAATTTCTACCCTTGCGCGCTTCGCTTTCGTATACCGTGAAAAGTAAGCCGCGGCTTGCCCCTGTAAAGAAACATTTTCGTCGATCTCTAGTACCAGATCAGGGACGCCTTCAGAGTAGTAGTCCTTGAGTGTGACTTTATTGCCGTCGCGCTGAGCGTTGGCAATATTAGCAAGCAGCAGGTCCCCCAAACGCTTGTGTTGCTCAGGCTCGCCGTGTGCCGCGAGGTCTCGTTTCAGATTGCGTTCTAACTTTATGTTTTGGGCCAACTCCTTTTTAAGTTTGCCGAGCATGGTTCTGGTTTTGCTTTTGAAGAATTCGGCAGCTTCGCGTTTGAGGTAATAGACATCTGCCGCCTCGGACAGCGTGGCAGAATCGCCTCTCGTCAATGGCGCCTCTTCCTGGGCCGACGCGGCCTGTCTTGGAGGAAGGTTATATCGTTCGCCTATTTGTTGACCGGGACCCTGCGGTGGTCGTAAGGCGTCTGAAATGTAATCGTCCTGGTCCAGAAGGTAGAGATTTGCCGAGCGCCCGGTGAGTTGGATCAGAAGTGTTCTGATACTTGTCTGGTTCGATTCATCCTCGCTGGAGAAGACGAGCCGTACCACTCGTTCGGAGGGTTCTTTGCTAACAGAAACTAACGTGCCGCTGCCGAGGCTACTGCGCATCGCATGGACGAACGGCAGCGGTGTAACGGATTGCTTCTCGAGTTCGCGAACCCGGCGTTTGATTAGATAAATGCGAGGCGCAGATGGCTCGACGCTAACGAATAAGTAACCGGCGTCTCTTGAGCCAAAATCGATAGCCAGCGATAGGGGCGAGATTTGAAAAATCTTGCCTGCGAACCGGCCGGTCAGGCGGCTGGCGATCTCTTTTACGATCTCTTCGATGGTTCGTTGATGCACAAGCTTAGTCTAGCACTCGACGCAGGAGGCAGGAGCAGGGGGCAGGAGGCGGGAGGCAGGAGCAGGGGGCAGAGGCGGGAGGCAGGAGGCGGGAGGCAGGAGCACGGGCAGATCAGCGGCAGGAGCAGGAAGCAGGAAGCAGGAGGCAGGAGCAGGTGCAGGAGGCAGGGCGGTTCCGTGGTTGAGTAGTCGCGGCTTGTGTTGAGATGCTGGGGTTCACACAGCGATAACGGCGGTGCGCGTCAAGCGGTCGTGAGCTGTTCGCTTATCGGAATCCATCAGCGCATAAAGCGCCGCCAGGCCCAGAGTTAAGAGCGTCACAAGATATACCAAAGCTCGCCCGGCTGACTGCTTGCCGGTCGGAATCAAGCCAGTTCGCGAGTCAACAATCCGCAACGAAAAGAGCCGAGTGCCGAGCGTTCGGCCAGTCATCGCCGTGGAAATAGTTAAATAAAGGAAGCTCATCACCGAAAAGACCGTGACTCCCATGGCGATTACCAGCCAGTCCTGCCAGCTTCCCTCCAGCAGTCCTACCACTGCGGCGAATGGAGTGCAGAAAAGGGCTACAACCAGCAGGTCGACTAATGCCGCAATAAAACGAATAGCTGCGGGCGCATGATTGTACCTGCCAGCCTCGACTCGAAATGTTGTTGGGACTGAATCCAGATAATTGAGAGCCGGATCGTTTGGATCATCAGAGATCATGCGCCTCGGCTTGGCTTTGCCCGCAAAATCTTCAGTACTTGACGTGCGGGACGGAACCACAACCAAATTATTGACCGTATCTGCGGGCCGTGGATCGACCGCTAGAACCCCTTCGTTAGACTCCTTGAGATTCACTGCCGCAACAATGCCCACTACCCCGATGCGTCGTCGAGGCTCGTCATCAAATTGGTTTTCCGCGGCGCAAGCCGCTGTAGCGACAACTGGCGTCTGATTCGAATGAGCATCACTTGGCGCAACCTGCTGATGGGCGCGCTCGATGCGTCGCAACGCGGCAGTCACAAGAGGATTTACTGAGGGGACATCCGCTTGAGGTAACAACTCGAGCTGGGACGAACCCGGAGACTTATTTTTAGAGAGTCGTTCCTGCTCAGCATTTTCAAGCGCAGCCTCACGTGCGCGTTTCTCCTGGACTTCACGCACGCGCTCGCTCAACTCTTTGCGCCATTGGGGTAAAGAGTTTCTTGAAACACCTGGAAACTCAATTAGCCTGGAGGTAGGCGGCTGCTGGACATTTGCAGTCTCAAATATGCCTGAATCGTCGTTTCCCGATAGGCTCGTCCCATTTGGCGGGAGTTTCTTCTCAGCAGACGCTAATTCGTTATTCGCAAAAGGCGCTCCGCACTCCAAACATTGTTCCGCGCCGGATTCAAGCAGGGACCCGCACGAGGGACATCGCATTACCAAAAATGCCTCCAAAAGGAGATCGTCTGAGACGGCTTTACGCAGCAGGTGCAAACCGAGCTAAACCCAAGCGCACTGCGCAGTCGCGGCGCATCCTATCAGGAATTACTTTAAGTGGTCAACCAGAAAATATTCAAGGGGTTGAGGTTGGCATTTTCGAGACGTGAGGATTATGGCGAACTGGTCCTGTGGAAATCTTGAGTCAGAGGCGAGTCCGTCCGGCAAATCCGGCCTCGACGTCATGCCACCATTCAAGCTCGTCGCCTTCGCCGACCTGCCAGCATAACAACACGACTCGGCCATCTCTCATTGATGGAAAATCCACTAGACCACGGTCAAAATCCTTAAGCTGCACTCCCAACGCTTCCAACTCGCCAATCCGCGATGTCAAATCAATCAGGAGCGAGGCATAACGCCCACCGTCGGGCAGGCCGCCGCCTCCCGTCTCGGCTGCTTCAGCCGCTTTTTTGGCAGCCGGGTGATAAGAGATCAAGCGCCGATGATCTCGCTGAATTCGGGTGAGTATTCCTCGGACTGTTGGCAGCAAGGCGTTCGCCTCTGGTACGGTAAATATCTTCATGGCCGGTTCTTAACGGACACCTCAATGCTCGTCTGTGATGCGGATGTATTCGGCTGAGACGCCAAAGTCGTCGACCTCTTCACTGATTTCGCTCTCGATAACTGCCTCCGTCAGAGCATTCGGATACCCTCTGTGAACATTTCCCGGTTGGATCTCAATGTGTTCATCATGAATGAAAGGCTCGTGAATGTGTTCGTGCAGCTCGCGCTCGTCGTAGCGGACACCATGGGTGACCTCCTTACGCACTTTGTCAGCGATTTCACCCAGATCGATGAAATAGTCAGCTACGTCAATTAGCTTGGGTGCAGTGTTGGACCGGAAGCCGGCAACTTCCACTCGACACCCTTTGTAAGCAACTGCATTGACTGCGTAAACGAAATCCTCATCGCCCGAAACCAGCACCGCGGTGTCGTAGCGGCCGGCAAGGGATAACATATCAACTGCGATTTCGACGTCGAGATTTGCCTTGCGGGTGCCATCATAAAAGGTCTTAAGCTCTTTCTGCACGACTCGAAAGCCATTGCGTCTCATCCACAGCAAAAAGCCCTGCTGGCGCTCGGCGCCAATGTCAACACCCGTATAAAAAAAAGCCCTGAGCAAACGACCATCTCCTAATAACACGCGCAGCAATTTGTTGTAATCGATGTCGATATTGTGAAAACGCGCGGCGTGAAAGAGGTTGTTTCCGTCGATGAACACGGCGACTCTGCCGCGATTACCTAACTGCCATGAAATATTGTTAGTGGGATCGAAGTTATTCATTTTTATAGGCGCTCCAATATATATGTCTTTTTCAATCCTTTTAAGGATGCGTCGTTGCCGGGCTTTGGGTCAAGTGGTTGGAGAAGTTTAAAGTTCCCTTTTGGGTGCCTTTCAAGAAGTTTAGAGTTCACAGTTAGGTGCCTTTCAAGAAGTTTAGAGTTCAACCTTCAGGTTGTCTTACATGCCCAGGTTGTCTTACTTGCCGCTCGGACAAGCTAAAGCTTGAACTCTGAACTTCTTGAATTTTGAAATGCTTGAACTCTACTGGCATCTCACCTCTGAAACGGTGAGGCTTTACCGAACTGCGATTATCTCGTTTGTGACGGCGTCTACATAGACGTACTTGAATGGAGCATTAGGTATGTTGATCTCCCATGCAATAAGAAGCTCGAGCGTGTCAATTTGTCCTGTTGACGCCCGAGCGTAAGTAACCAACTCCACGGGCTTGAGGTTGTTACTGGATACGCGGTAGATCTGTTGATTGCCGAGAGAGTCGCGATAATTAATACTTTCACCAATGACTCTTTTGACGGCATCTTCCCGTGTTACCTGTGGGGTGATAGCTGCAAGGGCGTTCTGTAAGCGTTCGGCGTCAGGGATGCAGCTACTTGACACGTTTAGCAGGCGCCGATCAGCAGTGAAGTGAATTTCCAGCTTGCCATAATCGCCGCGCAGCGGATAGCGAAAAGGACGCTGTTCGTATCTTGCTATCTTTGCCCTATCCGGCCGGTCAGTTCTCTCCACCAGCGAAAGTTGAGAAGGATTAGCTCCGATCAGATTACGCCAATCGTTGATGAATCTGCGCAGGGACTCCCGAATTTCTTCTTCGGTCATCTCTGGTTTGACGCCCATTTGGGGAAGGTAAAGCGGGCGGGAGAGATTCGTGGGCAGACTCTTGATTGTCGCGGTGATGGGTTGAAAATGAGTCCTCATTTGATCACCCGGTGCAATCGCCGGCGCCAGGCGACTGAGAGCAAGCGCTGCCGCTTCATTTCTTTCACGCTGCTCGCTAAAGACAACAGGATACGGGGGGCTGCTTGATTCAGGTGCGCCGGCGTTCGGTGGTTGCATTGCAGCGCACGCGCCTGCTATCACTGTGGCTAGCAGCAACAGAACGATTTTGAAATTACACCGATGAGTCACGCTGCTAATCAAACGTCGTCATATGATTTACTACAACCCTGGCCTTAAGACTCGTTGGCCCGGTTATAATCCCAACCATTGAAGGAGTCGTTGCCAAAAGATTACGAAAACATTTCCGTTCCCTGATAACAGCAAATCACAATGAAGACAAGCAACAGCCGCCAAAGACTCAACCCTCGCGACCAAGCTCGAGCTGCCCGGAACGATGATCGCCAACTGATGTCCTCTGCGGGCGCCGGTGACCGGATCTATGGGCTCAACCCAGTGCTTGAAGCGCTTCGAGCCGGGCGCCGCACAATTGACAACATTACTATTGCCGAAGGCATGCGGGATCAACGTCTCAGAGAATTGCTCGGGCTGGCAAAAGCGGCTGGCGTGCCGGTCCATCGAGTGCCACGCACCAGTTTGGATCGGTCTGTGAAAGGCATGACGCATCAGGGAATTGTTGCCCGGACAGCCGCCGCGCACTATTCGGACGCCGATCAAATTCTCGAACAGCTTGCCGCCAAGGTCGGCACCGAGCAGCCGCCACTGGTGTTGGGCCTTGATGGCGTCGAAGATCCACGAAATTTTGGCGCCATCTTGCGCACAGCGGAATGCGCGGGGGTTCACGCAGTGTTTATTCCGGAGCGTCGCGCTGTTGGGCTCACCGACACAGTGGCCAAAGCAGCCGCCGGCGCCGCGGAATATATTCCGTTGGCGCGCGTGACCAACCTGGTGCGTTTGATAGAGCAGTTGAAAGAACGTAACATCTGGGTAGTGGGAACAGCCACCGAAGGGTCTACAGATTACCTTGAATGGGATTGGACTCTTCCTTCTGCGATTTTTCTCGGCAGCGAAGGTTCAGGACTCCATCGACTCGTCAAGGAACGCTGTGACACACTGGTTCGGATCCCTGTATTCGGACACTTGAAATCGCTCAATGTTTCTGTGGCTGCTGGTGTCTTGCTGTTTGAGGCGATCAGGCAACGCGCGACTAAAAGCTCGAAGTAGATTTCAAGTCGACGCCGCCAACGGATAATCGGAGGTAAATATGTTCTGTCCAAAGTGCGCTGCGAAAAATCTTGACGGCGCAAGTTACTGCCGTTCCTGTGGGGCGAACATAAGTCTTGTGCCACAGGCGCTGACTGGTCAATTACCTCAGGAAGGCGCCGAAGGTCTGTCTCGCTCAGAGCGACGGGCGCGCCGGAAACAAAAGGAAGCCAGTTTGGATAGCGCATTCAAGAGTGCCTTCATGGGGGTTGCATTTCTATTAGTGGCGATAGCGCTTTTGTTTTCCAGGATGGGTACCGGATGGTGGTTCTGGATGTTGATACCGGCATTTTCGTTTATGGGAAGTGGAGTGGCACAGTACATTCGTTACCGGGAAGAACAAAGGGTAGCCATGATGGGCGGCGGAATGGTGCAGCCCTCGATCCAGGCGGCTCCGCAGGCCAAACCACTCCCCAGGCGCAGCACCGGCGAACTTGCGCCGTCACCACCGAGCGTAACCGAAGGCACAACCCGTCACCTCGGAACCGAAGCGCCGACCAGGGTTCTTGATGCCTCGGCCGAACCTCGGAAATAGTGGTGGCCTCCACCATTCTCTCGATCTGGCCTTCCAAGCTGGTTTGATGGACATCAACACTCCAGTCCGGATTTGTATTCCAATCTGTAAAAGACGTCTCGACGCACTCAAGCTTGCGATTAGACAATCGTCCGTCGAAGCCGATGCAATCGAACTCAGGCTTGACTGCCTCGAACCGAGCGAATTGGATCGACTCATCGAATCTGGAGAACTTGCGGCACGAATCGGCCCGCCCAGGATCTTGACGCTTCGGCCTGTCGAACAAGGCGGCAGGCGCGACCTGGATTATGCGTCTCGTTATGAATTCTGGCGCCGGCGCTTCCAGTCGACGGGCCAATATTTCATGGATATGGAGTTGGATATGATTGAGGGATTGATTTCCGCGACAGATCCCTCCGTCTCCTCAATAGATTGGACCCGCATCATCGCTTCTCATCACGACTTCAAAGGTCTTCCAATCGATCTCGAACGTATCTACGGGCGCTTGATCCGGAGTCCGGCACGGATCCTCAAGCTTGCCGTACAGGCTGGCGACGTAACAGACTGCATTCCTGTATTTGGTTTGCTTGATCGCGCCCGGGCTGAAAATCGCGAGATGATTGCCATCGCCATGGGCGCGGCGGGGGTTGCTACTCGCATTCTGGGACCGTCCCGCGGAGCCTTCCTGACCTACGGCGCAATTGACTCTGATCGTGCCACCGCTCCTGACCAGATCAGCGCCACTGATTTAAAGCACCTCTATCGCATTCACAAGATTAATCGCGAGACTCAGATTCTGGGTTTAACGGGCCTGCCGGTGGGCCACTCGATTTCACCGCACATCCAAAATGCTGCGTTTGCGGCCGCGGAGTTTGACGGCGTTTACATTCCGTTCGAGGTCCGCGATGTCGCGTCATTTATCAAACGCATGATCCATCCTCGCACCCGCGAGATTGACTGGAACCTGCGCGGCCTGAGCGTGACCGCGCCACACAAGGCCGCCGTGATGGATTATCTTGATTGGATCGACGATGCGGCTAAGGAAATCGGCGCGGTGAATACAATCGTTGTGGAGGCGGAAGTTCTGCGGGGCTACAACACCGATGGTGCTGCTTTCATCGATACGCTGGTCCAAAAAACCGGTGAATTGCGTGATGCGCGATGCGCGATCATCGGCGCCGGCGGCGCTGCGAGCGCGGCTCTGTGGGGGTTGAGCCGGAATCAGGCCCGCGTGACAATCTTTGCGCGCGATGTGGAAAAGGCCCGGGTTCTCGCCGAAAGATTCGGAGTTGAATGGGTGGCGCTCAGCTCAGCTTCGTTCGAAGGATTTGATGTGGTGATCAATGCCACAACGCTCGGCACCGTGGGCAAGCTCGAAGGTGAAACTCCGGCCCACGCTGCTCAGCTTCGCGGTGCGCGTTTGGCTTACGATCTAGTTTACAATCCCCAGGAGACACAGTTTCTGCTCGAGGCTCGGGATGCAGGTATTGAAGTATTCGGGGGGCTGCCGATGTTGCTTGCGCAAGCCGCCTGGCAATTCAGATTATGGACGGGCCTTGACGCGCCTGGGAAAGAAATGGAGAACGCGGCCATTGAGGCGCTAACTGGGGACCACGATCCACTAAATTGCCCGAAGACGCACGAACAGAACGCTGCAAGAGTCAATTGAGAGAAAGTACACTAGCTAACGAGTTTTCTGGCGCTAACTCGGAAGTGGTCGAGGCTAAATCACAAATCGACAATCAGAAATCACAAATCGACGAACGTTACAGCCGGCAGGTCTTGTTCAATGGCATCGGCGCCGAAGGCCAACGACGCCTGATCGAGTCGCGAGCTTTGATTGTAGGGTGCGGCGCTCTGGGCTCCGCTCACGCCGAAGCTTTGGCTCGCGCGGGTGTCGGTAACCTGCGAATCGTGGACCGCGACTTTGTGGAAGCCTCCAATCTGCAGCGCCAGACGATGTTTACGGAAGCCGATGCCGCCGAACGCATCCCGAAGGCAATCGCTGCAGCCAACCACATCCGCGAATTCAATTCTGAGATCAAAACCGAGCCCGAAATTGTTGACGTCAATCACTCGAACATTGAACGATTGATTGCCGGCTGTGATGTCGTCCTCGATGGCACCGACAATTTTGCCACGCGATACCTGATTAATGACGCGTGTGTGAAGCATGAAGTTAACTGGATCTATGGCGCCGCCGTGGGCTCTTATGGTGTTACGATGACCATCCGGCCGCATCAAACTCCGTGTTTGCGTTGTGTGTTTGAAGAAGCGCCACCCGCGGCCAGCGCCCCTACTTGTGACACTGCCGGAGTGATCATGCCAATCATCAACATAGTTGCGGCAGTCCAGGTAAGCGAAGCGCTAAAACTCCTGACCCGGCAGAAAGAACAACTGCATAGTTCGCTCATGCAGTTTGATGTCTGGCGCAACGAATGGCGAAAAATCAATCCCGGCCCGCCGGCTGCCGAGTGTCCGGCGTGTGGACTTGGCCGCTATGACACTCTGACGGCAACGGGTGGCGATCAGGCGGCGGTAATGTGCGGCCGCAATGCCATACAGATTTCACCAGCCGTGGCAACGAGAGTAGATTTCCAGGACCTGGCTGAACGTTTGCGTAACGCAGGAGAAGTAAAGTTCAACGACTACCTGCTGCGTTTTCGCACCGGCGAGTATGAATTAACCGTGTTTCAAGACGCTCGTTCAATCATCCGCGGTACTAATGAGATGAAAACCGCCCGTTCGCTATACGCAAAATACATAGGTAACTAAACTGACAATGCTTCAATTCAATTTCATCAAACGCGCAATTTCGTATCTTACGCCAGTTCTGATCTGTGCTGGTTACGTTTGCGGGGTTTACGCCGGACAGCCCGTAATCTGGGAAACCAGCGGCCGCGCAGAACTGCTAAAGGGCGATGCCCGCGGCGTTTCGATCACCGACACCGGCGTGCTGATGCTGGCGCCAAATTTCACGGAAGTATTCAACACCGAGCAGGCATTTATCTGGGCCAGCGCAATTGATGGACAGGGCAACGTATACTTGGGGACCGGCCATGATGGAAAAGTCTATCGCGTGCCCTCGAGCGGCCCAGGCTCTTTGCTGTTTGACGCGGCCGAGCTCGACGTGACTGCGCTGGCGGTCGGACGCGATGGCGCCCTGTATGCGGGAACCTCTCCGGATGGAAAGGTTTATAAAGTCACTGCAGAGGGCCGTTCGGAAGTCTATTTTGACCCGCCAGACAAATACATCTGGTCTTTGGCGGTTCTTTCTAACGGCGCCCTCGCGGTCGGCACCGGAGACAACGGCAAGCTTTATCGAGTTTCCGCTGCCGGCGCTAAGCCCGATGCGTCCTTGTTAATTAGCACCAATCAGACTCACGTCATTTCTTTGGCTGTGACTGCCCAGGGGGATTTGATCGCAGGCACAGATCCTGGAGGACTGGTGCTAAGAATCTCGCCGGACGGCAAAGCATTCGCCTTATTTGACGCTCAGTTACGCGAGATTCACGCTTTAGCGCCAGCCGCCGATGGCTCGATTTATGCGCTCGCGTTGAGCGATGCTGCGGCTTCAGCGCGTCCTCAAGGGCCTCCCGCGCCGACTCCACAATCTTCGGAGGGACCGGGTACGCCAACTACCACAGTTACAATCACAGCGGTCGACGAGAGCGGCACGCCGGTTCAGCCTCAAACTACTCCTTCACGGAGTCGCACGGATCTTTCAAATGCGCGCAGCGCCGTATTCCGCATCTTGCCGGACGGCGCCGCGGACGTGGTCTGGAGTTCGCCAAACGTGACTGCTTTCGCGATTGCGCCCGCGCTGCAACCGGGAAGCGTCCTCATCGGCACGGCGGACAAAGGACGAATCTACTCGGTGACAAATGACGGCCGCGATACTCTGCTTCTACAGTCAAGCGAAGCGCAGATTTCATCGTTCCTGGTGCGAGGGGGTCAGGTTTACGCCGCTTCGAGTAATCAGGGAAAGCTCCTGCGATTCGGGCAACAGGTGGTTAATGAAGGTTCGTATGAATCGCCTGTGCGCGACGCCAAATTAATAGCGACGTGGGGCCGGGTTTTCTGGCGTGGAGCAGGCAATGTTGAATTACAAACACGCACTGGCAATGGCGAGCGGCCGGATTCAACCTGGAGCGACTGGAGCAGTGCTTACCGCAACCCCGAAGGAAATCAAATCACCAGTCCAAGGGCTCGCTTTATTCAATGGCGCGCCGTCCTGCGTTCATCCGCCGGAAGTGGGAATCAGACCTGGATGGAAGATGTTAGCGTCGCTTATCTGCCCAGAAATGTAGCGCCCGAAGTGCTGTCCATCACTCCGCTGCCCGTAGGCATAGGTTTGCAGTCCGTGGTCCAAATGCAAATCGATCCCAACGTCGAATCCTCGGGGCTGGATCCTTCGCTCTTTGGAGCCGTAGCGCAGGTTCCGCCACGGCGCCTCTTTCAGAAAGGAGCACGTTCATTTCAATGGCAGGCGGAGGACCGTAATGGCGACACTCTCGAGTATGCGATCTATTACCGTTCTTTGAACGAGACCACATTTCGTTTGTTAAAAGACAAGCTGCGCGACAACTTTTACACTATCGACGGCGCCACGCTGGCTGATGGCCGCTACGTTATCAAGATTACTGCTTCTGACGCAGCCGACAATCCTGTCGGCCAGGCTTTGTCAGGTGAGCGCTTGAGCGAGCCGGTGGAAATTGACAATACGCCGCCGGTCGTGAGAGCGGTCGGTCAACCGCAAATCAGGCCCGACGCTTCGTTGGCGGTATTCGAAGTCGAGGACGTCACCGGAAAAATCAGGCGTGCTGACGCGAGTATTGATGGAGCGCCCTGGAGTCCCATTTTCCCGGACGACGGTATTGCCGACAGCGGGCGTGAAAGGTACTCGCTGTCGTTTGGCGCGCTCACACCCGGCGAGCACACCATCTCGCTCCGAGCCTTTGATCTGAGCGGTAACGTGGGCACATTGAGTGTCAGTGTTCGAAAGTAAGGGCTAATGTCCGACAAACTTCAGTTTGTCGCTTTCTTTCCTTGGCTTGATATCAGCGCAGGAAAAGGAATCGACAAACTGAAGTTTGTCGGACGGCGGCGGTGGCGAGCCGGGAAAAGGAATCGACAAACTGAAGTTTGTCGGACGGTGGCGGAGGCGGCGAGCCAAGGTAGGGAATCGACAAACTGAAGTTTGTCGGACAGCGGCGAGCCAGGAAAAGGAATCGACAAACTGAAGTTTGTCGGACGTTTTGCACGAAACGGTGCGAATCTCGCGTTTCGTGCGCGTTTTGGGGCCATTGTCCCCCGGATTTTTGTTGAGAAATTTCAAGGGGGGACTATTTACCTTTCTGGCACCGATATTGCTCGGTCTGCAAAGCGGCGCAACTCTTCTCCCTCCCCATGAGCGCTGAAATCCATGAGGAGGAAGTTGGAATTAATGACGAGTTTTAAGCGAAAATTAATAGCGGCCGCGATGGTCTGCTTTGTTTCTGGCGGGGTTTTCGCCCAAAAAGGAAAGGGCGGTGACAAGCGTCCGCCCAAGCCAGATACTAAAGTCGTCGTGGAGCCGAAAGGGGAGAAGCCCCCGCCCGACAAGCCCAAGGGTGATGACAAGAGGGGTGACGACAAGAAAAGGGAAAGACCCTGAAACCCTCTGACTGAGTGAGTTCTTTAAAGCGGCTTCTGCCTTTCTTTGTCACCTCTTATCCACATCTGACGGACTGCGCACGCTTTTGCCGCCTCCATTTATCGGGGTCCCTATTGACGGTGTTGCAAACTGGTCGCTGACAATCCGCATCATTTGAGTTCAAGTGCTGCGGGGAAACAAGTTCGGCGGTTTCCTCTAATGCTCAAGGCAAGAAAACGTGTAGCAAAGGGCTAACCGTTATATCGCCGCAGCCACCAAAGCCTTGCAGCTGATGGCGCGATAGCGTGTTTCTCAAGTAATCTTAATCAATCAGGTCGGATGCTGATCGCGCGGCGCAGTTGAAGGCCGCCGTTGGATGCCTATTGATATGGTTTCACTACCGCCTACAGAGAACATAGACCATCAATTTCTTGCGATCGTTGAATCGGTTCTTAATAACGTCTTACGAATCAATCGTCCCTCTGATGTCTACGTTGTACTCATAGATAACTGGTTCGATCACAAGTGGCTGGAATTCGAAAGCCACAGAAATGACAATGATGCTTTTGGCTGGAGAAAAAAGTTGTCTCTTCCGCGGTTCGAACCCTCTCGCGTAGTGAGCCAGTTATATTTCCAGGCGGATCCTTCTCAGTCGGTGTCCTATCAACCGCACCGGTCTAAACCTTTGCACATTTTGGGCGACCGCAGATTCCTGTCTCAGATATGTTCATCAGGCGTGTTCGCGTGGTATTCATACGTTGGTCCCACCGCTGACAGGGGAAGTTTGATGATCTATATAAACGACGATGGCCGAGGAAGCGCATGGTATGCATCATTCGCGAAGAATCCCGATTGGTACGTAAATAAGATGAAGGGCATTTCCAAACCGGAATTAATCGAATTGATGGTACGCGTGGCGGCCGACGGCATTCAACACCGCGTTTGACCGGAGCGGCGGTAGCTCATTTCTCAAGTACTTTGTCCCGACCGCCTGGCGTACTTTCGCGGCCCCGGTCAACTCCATCGTGCGACACTTTCACTTGCAGTGTTATGATTATTCATAATTATGAAGAATCTAAAAGAATTAGCCTGCTTGGTTTGCTTGTCATTGTGTATTGGTAATAGCGTAGCCGCGCAAAATTCGGCAGAAGGTTGTGCAAATGGTGAGCTTGGTACGAAACTCGACAGCCAGTTGCGGCAGCTTACCGAAAAAGGCTTTTCCGGTGTGTTATTGGTAGCTAAAAACGGGCAAATCGCACTTGAAAAGGGTTATGGTTTAGCAAACCGGGAAAACAAAATAGCTTATGCTCCGAAAACTGTTTTCACCGTTGGCTCCATCACTAAGCAGTTTACGGGCGCGGCGATTCTCAAATTGGAGATGCAAGGGAAATTGCGGACGAGCGATAAAATCACGAAATACTTCAAAGATGTGCCGCCGGACAAGGCCGGGATTACGCTTCATCAATTACTGACTCATTCTGCCGGTTTCGTTCACGCAATTGGCGACGATTATGAGCGGCTGACGCGCGATGAATTTGTAAAAAAGGCGTTAGCCTCCAAACTGCAATATGTTCCGGGCGCAAAACACGAATATTCAAACGTAGGCTACAGCCTTCTGGGAGCGATTATCGAAACTGTCACCGGAAAATTTTACGAACGCTACCTGCACGATAACTTATTCAAACCAGCCGGGATGAAGGAAACCGGCTATGTGATTCCAAAATGGACACGCGAAAATTTAGCCGTCGGTTACGCGACAGACGGCAGTCGTTGGGGAACGCCGCTTGACCATGCGTGGGACCAGGACGGACCATACTGGAATTTACGCGCCAACGGCGGAATTCTTTCGACGGTCGGCGATTTATACAAGTGGCATCTGGCGCTCGAAGGGGAAGAGATTCTCTCAAAAGAAGCTAAGAAGAAATACTTCGCGCCGCACATTGCCGAACAGCCCGAAGCAGTTTCCTTTTACGGTTACGGCTGGGTCAATGAGAAAACACCGCGCGGCACGACATTGATTTGGCACGACGGCGGCAACAGATTCTTTTATGCCGATTTTCGTCGCTACATCGACGAGAAGGTGGTTTATATCGTCGCAACCAATTCTCGAATTTCGCCCTTCCGAAAAGAATATGCTCAAGTTCTGCAGAGTATTTTTGGCGCCGATTTGAGTAAATAACGCCCGGTCAAACGAGATAGAATTTAGTGATGTGACTTTAAAGTCACCGTTCGCTACCGGTGAAAGTCGGGTCGTGGTAATCGCCCGAGAGCCACGGCTATCTACCGGTGTTTCCGGGTAACCGGAGGTGCCGAAGCAGAGGAGACCTCTTCGGAAAGAGGCGCAAGACAATAGTCCGCAACATAAAGTGAATCCTGCAGCGTCGACACTTAACCAGCAAGCTACCAAGAGAGAAGTGAGCGTCTCACGAAGAGGTTACTCACTTGCTCTCTCGCGAGCACGTGCGCAAAAAGCTCGCCGAATTGAGTCAGTCGCCAATTCTATGGATTAAGTACGCGTCAGAATCGATCATAAGGATTGATTAGTGAGCGATCACTTTGAGTTGGGCAACCGAACCAGCGCTTGCAAGCGGACTCGGCAGTGCGCTGCCTCTTTAAAAGGTTGAGTGGCTCGCCAATGAAGCGCAGTGTTATGCCGCTGATGATTAATTCAGGACGATTGGGCGGTGGTTGGGGCTTTCGAACGCACCTGCGCTCAAGCATCAAGACAATCCTTTACAGTGGTGCGTGTCTTCTCCTCTTTGGGGCCGCGCTCAAGACAAACGCGCGATCCAGTCAACAAACGGGCCGGCTGCGTTCCTACTCGGGGCCGAATGGTCACATCATGGTGATCGTCCCCGGCGGGGAGTTCAAGATGGGATCGCCTTTGAGTGAACGTGGTCGATCCGAAGACGAGGTTCAGCACCGCGTCCGGATTCCTCGAACCTATGCGATTGCAACCACAGAAGTAAGAAACGACCAGTTTGCGCGCTTCTTGCTGGCAGTCCCTGACTATGGCGCCCGATGGCGAGCTGCGACCGCAGCACGATTCGGGGACCCGCCGCGGTTCAAGACCTATTCAAGAACCCCTGACAGTCCCCAAGTTGGCGTGAGTTGGTACGATGCAGCCCGGTATTGCAACTGGCTCAGCGAACTAGCTGGCATTCCCAGGGATCAATGGGTATATCCTGAGAACATCGACCCACTCAAGGGCCTCGAATTGCCAGCCGATTATTTGCACCGTACAGGGTACCGGCTGCCGACGGAAGCTGAATGGGAGTACGCCGCCCGAGCAGGTACAGAAACCAGTTGGCATTTCGGCGACGATCTCAGCTTGTTACCGCGATACGCTTGGTACGACGTCAACACACACCGTGAGCGTACATATCCTGTCGCGCAGCTCCTGCCCAATCAATGGGGGCTCTTCGACATGCTTGGCAACGCCTGGGAGTGGACTTTCGACCGCAGGCAGAAGTATCCGTCTGACCAAACTATCACCGGCGATGCCGAAGATTCGGTGTTGGGCGTATCGAACGAAGTCGCGCGAACCCGCCGTGGCGGCTCCTTCGCATACGAATGGTTCACCACGAGGTCAGCGCACCGAGGTGACACAACTTATTTTCCAAACCAGACGCGTGATGGGGTCGGGTTCCGCGTTGCGCGCACAATGCCAAATTCGTGAACGAAATTCAAGACGCCCAGCGGCATAACAAATCTTTTGGCGAGCGGCAGGTGCAAAAGCAAGGATGAAGGCGGAAGGAAATCATAAGGGAAGAGGCCACGAATATCTAATACCTCATCCTTCCTTTTAGCGCTGCCGCGTCAACTTTACGTTGAGCAGCACGATCAGCGGATGCGGAGGCCGTAGGAGTCATGGCGATCATCCCGACGGTGCGTTGCAGGAACATGCGCAACTCGCTTGCGTTCTACACCGGCGTGCTCAATTTCGAGCTCGTCGATGGTGATGACAATCTGAACGATCCGTCGTTCAGCGTCCTATCGCGAGGAGGAGACCGACTCATTCTTTCCAGCCACCGCGGGGATGGTAAGTACGGTCAGGCGATTGTCATCGAGACTGAGAACGTAGACGAAATATTTCGCACGTTATGCCAGCGTGGCCTGCGCACCCCGGGCAACCCGAAGTCGCCCGTGCACGAAGGTCCGATCGATCAGAGCTGGGGCACGCGTGAGTTTTACGTCGACGACCCAGATGGCAACACGCTGCGGTTCACTCAGTGGTAGCGGATCGGGCAGCGATTCTGCTCCTCACCACCGCTCCGGAACCCGCGTGCGCAACTGCGCCGCTTAGCCAACAGTAACAAGCTGGAATAATCCGCGCGACTCACCTCAGGGACCCTTGTCCCTCTGTTGATCAACAAGCGCTTGCAACGGACTCGCCGGTGAGCCGCCCTTATTCGTAAGTTGAGTGGGCGAGCCGCTCAGGCGCAGACGTTGGCTGCGCACGTTGTCATTTCTGATATACTCCTCTGTCTTCCAACAGTGATTGCCTTACTTTAGGAGGTTTGCGATCATGCGAAACAAAAACCATTGTGAAGGGTTCTCCTTTTGAACGTACCAGCAAACGCCGCCGCGGTTACCCGTCAGAGGCCCGCGTCAAACGCGGTCTCAGAATTGTGCATGGCGACAAAGAGTTGATCGAGAAACTGGGTAGAAACGATTTATGTCCATGTGATTCGGGCCGCAGGTTTCAAGAATTGTTGCCTGCGCAGGGGTAGATACGATGGCTCGCTCCGGGATTATTACTTTTAGGGAGTGAACTAACTGGACGAGGGCGTGTTCCCAGGGGACGCGCCCTTCGTGATTCGATTTGTTTCCTACGCCGCACCGCACTCAAGACGTCATTAAACCGGAGCGCGGGAGGCGTGTTCCTTAATTTGTTCGGTGCGGAGAAGGTTGTTTGTAATCGGCGCCTTCGGTCAAACTCAACCGTTGGACCTACTGATGGAGTATTTACGATGCGCAGCCATATAATCGGCTCGTCCTTTGTTTCTCTATTGCTGCTGACCGCCACGTTTGCGCAAGACGAATGGCCAAGATTCAAATCCACAGAAGAGAACTTCACGATCTCCCTGCCCCGGGAACCTAAACAGGAACGAACCACCGGAAGAACGCCTTTTGGCAATGGCCATCACATTTACACGCTCGAGGACAACGGCGTTAGCTTCACAGTCAGCTATTCCGTACTTGAAAATGCACCCACTCAGCCGAAAGATATCAAGCGCACTCTGGATTTGGCACGTGACCTGGTGGCGATGGTCACCATAGGAAAACTCTTAACTGATGCGGACATCTCGATAGACGATTTTCCCGGCCGACTTGTGCGAATCGAAAAGGACAAAAGAATTTGGACCGTACGTGCCTATCTCGTCAAAGAGCGCATGTATCAACTGATGACGACGGAGCCTAAGGCTAAAGAACAGAACCCGGTCGTCGCGAAATTCTTTGAATCGTTTCAGCTCTTGCGCGCTCCGGAGTAAGCCCAGCAAATCGTTTGGACGCGAGCGGCGGGCGCGATCAACTTTGAAGTTCGATGGCTTAACTGATCCAACCGGCAGCCTGTCTCAATTCTGATGATCGATTTAATTAAATTACTCATAGCAACCCTGGGAAAGAAGCGGAGTCTCAGAATATTTGCGATCCTCATTTTCCTGGGGATCTCGTATTTTGTGCTGATAACGCTCGACTGGATTGATTGGACCTGGTGGTGGCTCGTTCCCACTCTATTCGGATTGCACCTCGGCACTGAAGTGCTCATTGCCACTTTTTCAATGACGCCTGGAGATCAAAGGAGCGCGAACAAAGATGAAGTGCTGCGTACGAGGAAATCTAAGAAGCGTAAGTAGGTTGATTTTGCGGCTGGCAGTCGTGGCATTTGGTGTCGCTACACTCAGCGGCGCCGCGAATGCTCAAGAGATTTGGTCTTGGAAGACGGTTAAATGTCCGCTATCCACGGTTGCCAGGTACCAGGTCAATATCCGCCTGGGAAAACTTTCGAGGAACCTTCATGACCTCGCCAGTACCAAGCAGGAATTAGCGGAGATTCTATCTAGCGGCAGCAATGCGGACGTCTTAGCTTCAGTAACGGAGCTCGAACAAACAGTACAACGACTGAGACATAATCTGGATCGGATAACGTCGATTTTGCATGACGCCGACCGGCAACGAGGGGGGCAAATCGCTGATCAATTATTTAATGACTTGACTCAGAAAAATTCACTCCTCGAAGAGGCCAGAAGAAAGCTAAATGGAGGGACTCCAAATATAAGTGCGGCTCGCGCGGATCTTGAAGCTGGAGTTAGCTTAGTCTTTCAGATAAAGGCGAAAGTCGACTCTCTAATTACCGAACTCCAAAACAAGCCATGTCCATGACATCTTAATAAATGGCAAAAGTAAAAAAACTTGGATTGTTTTCCTTTGCTATCTTCCAAGCACTCGTAATGGCAATCGTCGGTTTAATTGCCGGGATCTTGTATTCGTTTGGTGGATTGATCATAGATGCGCTGGTAAGTATCGGTTGGGTCTCCTCCGCCTCCGCGTCGACGCTGGGACTGGGTTTCGGTACCGTGCTTGCGTTTGGAGCACTCATAGGTATGCCAATTATATTTGGAGCGTTTGGATTTTTTGTGGGACTGATTGAGGCTTTCCTATATAACTTATTCGCAAGATGGTTTGGGGGAATAAGAATAGATTTTCAAGAATATGAATGATCCGGCGTGATCCGCGCGTCTTCTAAACATGACGACAAATTGAACTCCATATTTGACCAGGGCCAGCAATTAAGCGCCGATGGCCACGCGCACGCAATCGTTATCGATTAGCACCTTCATCCTCGGATCTGGCCGGAAGCTACATCGTCTACACGGTCGATTAATGGCTTTAGGTGAATCGCAGCACAGTGTGAAAGGATAGCTCCAAATAATCCGAAGCTGGAGCCATACTATGCGCACCTGACGGTGGTGGATGCTTCTTGGTATAGAGGGAGAGCATGAAGTTCCAACAAAGAAAACGAAATGAGTTAGCACAGCGAGCAAAGCGTGGTTTTCGCGGTTATCCGGTCGCCACCATAGCCTTTTATGGTCCCACAGCGGAGCGAGCCAGCAAGGCTGCGGTGGGCATAATCAAGCAGGAAGGAGCCGAGCCGGAAACGCTGGAGACTTGGCATAGCGAAGAACGAGATGTGCGACACGATGATGAAATTGGGCACCAGATAGTAAAATTCATCCAGGCGCACAACGTTCTGACCGTGGCGATGGTAGATCGCCTCATCGGATGTCCGCATGAAGAGGGAATTGATTATCCAGAAGGAGAGTCTTGCCCGGAGTGCCCATATTGGCGAGGTCGGGATAGATGGTCGGGCGAGACGATTAATTGAATTCGAGCCCTGAGCGTTGTTGTCAGCCGTTGCCGCTTCCCTAGCGTAGGCGCTCGATCATTCTCTTTCCCAGCTTAGCCATGTGCTGCACCTGAGGTTCGATAGCAAGTACGTGGTTCGCCGATGCTTGGAGGGCCTCCGCTCGGCGCAGGTGGACAGCGTTGTTCGGCGGCCTTGAAGTTTGCGAGAGGAAAAAAAATCAATGGAATCACTAATAATCGTTTGGAGATTCTTCTTATTGGCGTCCTTATTTCTGCTACCACAACTGCTTGGCGTCTTGTTCGTTTTCCGGCTTAGTCGATTTCCAGGATGGCTCGCTCGGGTTCTGGCAGCGTTAACTCCGGCGGTCTTATTCTTTTATCTTGCTCAACCATTCTTCTTCGCAGGATTGCGCGAAGCTCAACTTAAAGGTGAAATCACCTGTGGCATGCCGGCTGTTGCAGCAGGGTTCATGTTTCTGCTCGGAATCGCAGTGCACCTCTTGGCTGGCCTGACTGTTCAACTCTTCTTATTTCGCAGACAGAGTGGGTTTTGAATAGTGTTCTGATTGCTCGCGGGTGCCATTAAGAGTGAGAGTTCGCAAGGAAGCTCCGAGACGCCGCCAACTTCTGAAGTGGTGATAAAAGAACCCTAACTTTAGCCACAGATTAACGCGGAGGACGCAGGTCAATACCATAGTATAAGGAGCTACTTAAGGATTTATTCGTTTTTGATCCGTGTCGTCCGCGTTCATCTGTGGCTAGTGTCTGAGTTTCCATAGCTTCTTCCGTCGGGAGTATTCGACTCTCACTTTTTATCGCACCCATTGCTAGCAGAGCGCCGGCGAGTCTTTCCTCCGTCACATCGAATACTTGATACAATGGTCCCCCCATCAACGGTGACTTAGATGCCCCGTCTCATTAATCGCAGTTATAGAAAAGGGAGTCGTGATGTTCTTTGAAAGCTGGTTCGGACTTATTCGCGTGATTGTTAGCGCAGTATTCGCTTATCTCGCCTTGATCCTTTGGCTACGCATTTCTGGTAAACGAACTCTTTCGAAGTGGAACGCCTTCGATTTCGTCGTCACCATTGCCCTCGGGTCAGTTTTGGCGACCGTGCTTCTATCAAAAGATGTCGCTCTCGCTGAGGGAGTGCTTGCTTTCTTGGTTCTCATTGCGTTGCAGTTCTTCATCACCTGGCTTTCGGTGCGCTATTCGATGGTGGAACGTCTGATCAAAGCGGAACCAACACTGCTGCTCAGTGAAGGGAGATTCTTCCATGAAGCATTGCAGTCACAGCGTGTGACCGAATCAGAGATTCGTGCCGCAGTCCGCGGGGCAGGTATCGCGTCGCTTGAGGACGTGTATGCAGTGGTGCTCGAGACAGATGGCAGCTTTAGCGTTGTGAGACAGGGTGAGAATAGATCCGCAATGGCAGATATTCCGAAATATGCCAGCGAATTGTAACCACCCTCTGCAGCTCGAGGGCGGCGTCGTTTTCAGCGCAGACAGGAAAACTCACGGTGCATAGTTCCTGCGAACGGCTATCCTAACTCGCCGCTTGTGAACAGCAGCGTTATACGTCTAAGTTCTGATGCCTTTGAAGCTTTATGGTCGTCAACAATGCGACGTTAGGTTCGCTCGGCGATTATGATCTCTTGCCGAAGCTTCGCCGGCTACGGGCGCTCACGCTCATTGTTGAAGGGGAGCAGAGCATTTCCACTCTGGAGAGTGTGCGTGCGTGGGCCGAAGCCATGCCGAACGCGCGCCTGCTCTTGATTCCGAACTCGGGTCATTTTCCGCAGGTGGAGCAGCCCAGCCTTTTCTTCCCGGCAGTTAAACGCTTTCTAG